>Ga0315551_10000615_pt1 | contig 28382 bp, 25 predicted proteins | sample SalMarSW160290MG_FD_203678 | JGI IMG/M metagenome (GOLD analysis project Ga0315551, IMG submission 203678) | Salt marsh sediment microbial communities from the Plum Island Ecosystem LTER, Massachusetts, United States - Salt Marsh Sediment SW1602-90 ...
TTCCATTATAAAGTACTTATTCTTGGGGTTTTCCGGAGTATTAAAAGACCCGGAATCTTCCCATTTTTTTCGCCATTTATTCTCTATTTCTTTAAAAGGATACATAACTTAATTGTCTAAACGGTATTTTTTTGATATTATTATTTGTTTTTTAAATTATCGATTTTTCGTTCCAGTTCCAAAAGTTCCTTTCTCCTAGACTCTACCTTACCCGATAAATCTATTTCTTCTCTTCTTTTAGCAACTATCCTTTGAGTTATCTCAAGTTCTTCTTTTTTCTTCGCGCTCGTCTTGCTTTTTTCTCCTAATAAATCATCAAAAAGGAGAGATTCTTCTGACTTCTTTTCCTCTTCTTCTGCTTCTTCCTCTTCTTCTGCTTCCACTTTTGCCTGGGCTGAAGCGGTTTCCTTTTTCTTTCCGAGAAGACCAATTTCATTTTCCAGGTCTTTTTGTACTTTTTGTTTTTTAGCTACTTCTTCCATAACCTGTGCTTTGGTTGTCTCTAAATCCTCGATTTCTTCTTTTAGGGCTTGAATCTTATTTTCGAGACCGGGTGTACCTTTGCCCAAAACACCTTTTTTAACTTTTGCTCCCTCTACCGTAACAGTCTTACTTAAAACTCCTCCGGCAACAAAAAGAATTAAAAAAGAAATAAATGAAATCATTAAATATGTTGGTTTAAATATACTTTGAATCCTGGCAATTAAATTCGCAAAAAATGAGCCTCCTTTTCCGATAGAGAATTTTACCAAAAAATGGATATCGGCAATTTTTCTTTCTTCATATTCAACCGGAAATGATAAATAAAATCTATCGGGTTCGTTTTTATCTCTTTCCTGGTCAATCCATCCGCTATTTGCATTATTCATATCCCATATTAATGTTCCATTCGTTGAAAGGAAAGTCAAATTAAGAATATCTTCTTTCCTGGTCACTTTATCCACAAAACTTTTTATTCCGGCTGCGTTTTTTTCAGCAACATCTCCTCTAATCGTATTTGAAGAAGAAAGAACAGAACCGTAATTTCTCCATCCCAGAATATCGAATTCTTTTGGACCTATCTTATTTTGTATTACAAGATACAAATGCCCTGTTATCGTTCTGTCATTTAATAAAATATCGACTTTAACTTTAGAAACAGATTCGCTTATTAAAAAATTTTTACTACCCCCTTTTTGTTCCCAACCCGTATACTCTGTTCCTTTCTCTGCGAAACCGTTTGTCCAGAATATTGAGTTGTCTTCTCCGGTAATGATTATTTCCGGTCTATCGGGGATACGTTCCATTGCTTTCATCATGAACATTGACACAAAAAAATCATCTTCGTTTAAAAAAGCTTCCTTTATGTTTTCTTCTAAAATGTTACCGAAAGAAATCCATCCATCGATGCCGTCTTCATATGTTGGGGAACCGGATTCTCCTGTAGTAACTTTATTATCAGTAGAAGTCAAATTAATAGATATAAGAGAAATAAAGAAACCCAACACCCCGAAAAATAAACCCTTTTTGAACATTGTATCTCCTCAACTAATCAGGGGCAAAGAAATAAAAATAATAAACTACAGCTCCAACGACCCCAAGAAATTTCGTGAAATCCCATACCCTTGATGAAAAAGATTGATTTACATAAACCAGATCGCCTGATTCAAGAATAAGAGGATTTTTCTCTTTTCCGCTTAGATAATTGCTGACATTAAAAAAAGAAACTTCTTTTTCTTTGATTGCTCTTACTAATTTCACGTTAGAAAGATCGGCTCTGTAAGTAGGACCTCCTGCAAAAGATATTGCTTCCACTATATTGGTGGATGAAGTTACATAGTAAATACCGGGACTTTTGACTTCTCCCCAGACTTGAATCCTGTTTGAGCCGCCTTCAAACATAAATTGCGACTGCGGTAGACCTATAATTAGAAATCCTAATAAAAGCATAATTACATCCTTATATTATTTGCTTTTTCTTCATTGTCAAGTATTTTTTTTACTCTTCATCTTTTAAACAAATCATTTCAATTTCGCTGATTTTGATAAGAATAAATTTTTCTTTTTTTTCTGCTCCGTTTTGAAATTTGATGACCGCGTCAGTCATGGGAAGAAACCCCGATTGTTTGGATAGAGCCTGAAGTGAATCAGTCAATCTCGCATGAACAGGAATATGCACATTACCGTTTATCGTATACTGGTCTGCGTACAAATCCACACTTTTCTTTTCTTTCTCAATTTTCATCGACATTATTTTTCCTCCTTTAGCAAAAGACTTAATTCGGACATAAAAACATCCAGAATGTTTTCTCTCCGTGCAATAGCTACTTTCTTTCCTTTTTTGAATATAACTGCTGAATTTTTCCCTCCGGCAATTCCTATATCGGCTTCTTTAGCTTCTCCGGGTCCGTTGACAGAACACCCCATTACCGCAATAGTTATAGGTAAATCTATTCCTTTTACTTTTTTTTCCACTTTTCTTAAAATCCCTTCAAGGTTAAATTCCAGCCTTCCGCAGGTCGGGCAGGAAATTATCCTTGGGCCAAGCTTTCTTATTCCAAGAGAAGATAGAATATTTCGAGCAGCCTGAACTTCATTGGACGGGTCCCCCGTAAGCGAAACTCTGACGGTATCACCGATTCCCTCTTCCAATAAAATACCTATACCGACGGCAGAATATACTTCTCCCCTACCTCCGGTTGGACCAGCTTCTGTAACACCTATATGAAGCGGATAATCGTACTTATCCGAAAACATTCGATTAGCATCAATCATAGTCCTGACATCTGAAGATTTTATAGAAACTACTATTGAATCAAAATTTAATTCTTCAAGTATTTTAATCTCATCTATAACCGATTCTACAAGAGCTTCGGCAGTAATTCCACTAAACTTGTCAATGTATTCTTGTTTTAATGAACCCGCATTCGCACCAACTCTAATAGGGATGTCTCTCTCTTTACAAATCTTTACGATTTCCTCAACCTTCCATCTATCGCCTATATTTCCGGGGTTTATTCTTATCTTATCTGCGCCCTGCTTAATTGCCTCAATAGCAAGCATATAATCGTAATGTATATCGGCGATTAAGGGAATGTTTATATTCTTTTTTATTTTTTTAATGTTTTTGGCAGCATCTTTGTCCGGAACAGCAACCCTAATAATCTCACAACCTTCTCTTTCCAATTCTTTAATTTGCTTGATAGTTTTCCTTTTGCTGCGGGTATCGGTATTGGTCATAGACTGTATAGCAATTGGATTGTTGCCACCGATTTCGACTGAACCTATTTTTACGACTTTAGTTTTTTTTCTTTTGTATTTTTTCAATTATCACCGCCTTTAGTTCTTCTTCACTTTTATAAATTTTTACCTGCGAGAGTCCCTTTATAAAAGTAATTTGCCTGTCAGCATATCTTTTCGTTTCTTTGATGATTTCATTCCTGGTTTCTTCCAGGCTGATCCCGTTTCCGTTCAATATATATTTAGAAACCTGCTCATAACCAATTGAAGTAAAAGAATAAAGAGAAGGTTTATATCCTTTTTCAAGTAGTTTTCTTACTTCATCGATGAAACCATTGGCAAACATTTTTTCGATTCTTTTTTCGATTCTATCACGCAATTCCTTCTTTGGAATTAAAAGAGAAAATAAGTCCAGAGGTATTTTATTCTGATTTCCTTTTTCCCAGAATTCAGTAAGTGTAATACCGCTTGCCCTGTAAACTTCAATTGCTCTTGTTATTCTCTGCTTGTCATTCGGATGAATTCTTTTAGACGAATCCGGGTCTATTTTTTTCAATTCTTTGTGCATTTCAACAGCGCCCTTTTTCCGGATTTCATCTCTCACTTTATTCCTTATTTCATCGGTTATTTTAGGTTCAAGAAACATTCCTTCAAGCAGGGATTTAATATAAAATATCGTACCGCCGCATATTATTGGAATTTTTTTTCTTTTTCTTATTTCTTCTATCTTTTTTCTACAATCGAGTAAGAACTCATATGCTGAGTAACCCTCATCAGGGTCTTTTATATCTATCAGATGATGAGGAACTTTTTTCATTTCCACGGGAGTCACCTTGGCGGTTCCGATATCCATTTCCCTGTATATCTGCCTGGAATCCGCCGAGATTACCTCGATTGGTACATATTTCGCAAGCTCCAGACACAGAGAGGTTTTTCCTGCGGCTGTCGGTCCGATTATGGTTATAACTTTATTCATCTCAACAACTTATTTTCTATATCTTTAAGAGACATTTCAAAAAGAACCGGTCTTCCGTGAGGACATCTGAATGGCTTATCCGTAGAAAACAAAAGGTTTACAAGATTTTCCATTTCTTCGACAGATAAAGACTCTCCGGCTCTTATCGCAAGGTGACAGCTTATGGATTTCAACATGCTGTCAATAGAGGTTTCTTTTTCTTCCGAAAGGTCTTCTAAGATACCTCTTATTTTTTCTTCATTAATTTCCGATATTATCGAAGGAATACCTTCCCAGATTACGGTATTTCCGGAAAAAACCCGGAAAACAAAACCCAATTTTTTTAATTTATCTTTCAACTCTTCGAGTTTCAATATTTCGAGAGGAGTATGTTTTACCTGTATGGGAAACAGTAAATTCTGAGGGTGAAAAGTCTCATTGTTTTTAAAATTATCATAAAGAATCCTTTCGTGAGCCGCATGCTGGTCAATAACAACAAGTCCCGCATTCGTTTGAGCTACAATATAGGAGCCATGCAGTTGCCAGAATTTGCTTTTACTATCTCCTTTAAACAAAAAGTCTTTATCGAAGGAAAAGAGTTCTCTTCTGTAATTACTGTCAACTCCTATATGCTCATTTAACGTTTTCTTTAAAGTCGACATTACCAACTCTTCTCTATGAAACTTCACTTCCCTCTTTGTGGGATGCACATTAACGTCGACTAAATCAGCCGCGATATCTATGAATAAAATAAAAGACGGATTTTCGTCCGTAAATGGTGTATAGAAATCCTTAATTAATTTAAAAATTTTGCCGTTCCAGACATTTCTTTTATTGACGAACAAATAATATTTTTTTTGAGAAGGCAATTCGGGTTTTTGTATCCATCCGTTAATTTTAATTTTATCTTCTTTGTTTTCGAATTCGAATGGTAAAAGAGCCGAAAGAAAACCTTCATCCAGAATAGACAGTATTCTATCCTCTCTGGTGGTAGAAGGAACATCGATAACTTTCTTTCCGTTATGAGTCAGGACAAACGAAATTTCAGGGTAACATATACATTTGGGTATAACCTCTCCGAGAATTTTCCTGAACTCAGCATTCGAAGAATGTAAAAATTTCCTTCTTGCCGGATAATTATTGAATAGATACTTTACGATAACTGAAGTTCCTCGCTGCCTCTGTCTATCTTTTTCTTCTTTTATCTCTCCGTTAAAAACTTTGATGTATCTACCCATATCATTATCCGAGAATTTAGAGAGTATCTCTACCTCCGAAACAGCACCAATCGAAGCCAGGGCTTCTCCCCTAAAACCAAGAGAATATATAGAATCGAGGTCTTCCAGATCCTTGATTTTACTTGTAGAATATCTTTTTGCAACTAACTTAAGGTCATCCGGATGGATTCCTGTACCATTATCCGAAACGGCAATAAGCCTTTTCCCGCCATCTTCGATGTCTATGGTAATTTGTGAAGATTCGGCGTCTATCGCATTCTCCACCAACTCTTTGACGCAAGAATAAGGACCCTCCACAACCTCTCCGGCTGCGATTTTATTTTTTACCTTATCGGCGAGCTCTATAATTCTTCTGCTTTCTTTATTCATCCTTTAACAACTGCAAGAGGAACCATTTTAACCACTCTTTTTGAGAGGCCAGCCCGCTCGACAACGTTTACCACTTCATCTATATCCTTATAAGCTTCAGGCGCTTCTTCCCGGATAGTTTTAATGGACTTTGCCCTGACGTAAATGCCTTTTTCTTTAAGCTCGGTAGTAATATTTCTTCCTCCGGTTACATACATTGCTTTTTTCCTGGAGAGCACTCTTCCTGCTCCGTGGCAGGTGGAACCGAAAGTTTCTTCCATAGCTTTCTGGGTTCCGAGTAAAATATAAGATGCCGTCCCCATATCTCCCGGAATTAAAACTGGCTGTCCGAATTCTGCGTACTTAGAAGGAATATCGGGGTGTCCCGGAGGAAATGCTCTTGTTGCACCTTTTCTATGAACACACAATTTTTTAATTTTCCCGTCAACTGTATGATTCTCGACTTTGGCGATATTATGAGCGACGTCATATATGAGATTCATACCAAGAGATTCTTCAGATTTTCCAAAAACTTCGGAAAAGCTTTCCCGCAGGCGGGCTAAAATTATCTGTCGGTTTGCCCAGGCAAAATTTGCCGCAGCTCTCATCGAAAAGAGATACTCCTGTCCTTCTTTAGAATCAAACGGAGCACAGATAAGTTGCTCGTCGGGTATTTCTATATTGAACTTATTTTTGGTTTTCATCAGATTCTTAACCCAGTCACTGCAAATCTGATGACCCAGACCCCTTGAACCCGTATGAATCATCACGGTTATTGAATCTATATCGAGCCCAAAGGCATCTGCTGCCTTTTTATCAAAAATTTCCGAGACTTTTTGTATTTCAATAAAGTGATTACCCGACCCGAGAGTTCCAAGCTGTTGTTTTCCGCGTTCAAGTGCTCTATTTGAAATAATTTCCGGATTCACTCCTTCCATCCGGCCATTTTCTTCAGTATATTCAAGGTCTTCCTCCCAGCCGAAACCATTTTTTACAGCCCAGGATGAACCATCCTTAAGCACATTTTTGAGTGTAGAAAGAGATAGATTAACATCACTTTCCGAGCCTACACCACAGGGAATAACAGAGTATATTTTGTTAGTAAGTAGTTCGATTTTTCCTTTTAACTCGGCAACCACTAGACTTGTCCTTATAACTCTTACTCCGCAGTTAGAAACTACTACACCATCTGCGACAAAATTATGATGTTTATTTTTAACTGTAAAATCGTATACAATATCATTATGTTCAATTAATCTAATATCTACAATCTTATCATAAACTAATTCTCCCTCGGTAAAATCTTTTAAAAATTCCTCAAATCGAATAAATCCTTGGGGAGGTCTTGCTTTATTAGTAGTACCATATAGGCTTCTCTCAATAAATCTCCTATTTACCATACCCTCATATTCTTTAAATATCTCATTTCTGTCACGCCATTTTTTTTCTGTTTTTATTTTAGCTCTAATTTCTTCTCTTTTTTGTATAATGTCCTGTTTTAACTTTAAATATACAATTCCTGCTATTGCTAATCTTTTCCTTTTTTTGTTATATCCAAAGTTGATTTTACTCCATAAGTTCAGCAGATTTTTAGTATCACCATATATCAATAACCTAAATATTGTTTTATTCTCTGTTTCAGAAGCTTTTTTTATAGTAGAATTTATATTGAACTCTTTAAGAAGTACTTTTAAATCTTCCAGAAATTTAAAATCTCTTTTGGGTTTTCGTCTTGATAATTTGATTTCAGGCATATAAAAATTATAATGGCTCGAAATACTTGGCTTTGACATTTCCGCACCAAAATAAGAAGCTAAAAACAATCTTTTCATCCATAACGGTAATTTAAACACCCATAAAGGTACCTTAAGATTTGCAATAATCTTATTTCCTTTTGGATAACCCATAGCCCATAAAAGATGAACTAAGCTTCTTGCAGAAACCTTTAAAGACGTTTCAGTAGTTTCGAATTTATACCCTTTAAAATCGTGGAAGCGTTTTCTTTCGTATATACTACAATTATACCCAATAAATTTTATATCTTCTTTTATATCTTTTAAATCGTTCTTTTTTCCATAAAATATTACATTTTTATCGTATACTGTACCATCTCCTATCAGATATCCGAAGATTTTTAGCAAGTAAGGCAATTTAGGGTTATTAAATTTTAAAGATAAAATATTTCTTTTCAATAATTCTTTTCTTATGCCATCATTAAACCCTTCTTCCGATACTATTTCAAAATCCTGAGGTTCTTCATATTCAATACCTTTAAAGGGATGGACAGCGACTTCATCGCCTACCGAGAGATTTTTACTTTCAATCATACCATTTCTTGTAAGTATTGGGTGGTCGGGTGATGCAGATATTTGAAGACCAGATGCTGTTGTTAAATTATAAAGAATCTTCTCTCTCCTTTTTAGAGTTAAAATAACATCTGTTGGTTTAGAAGTTTTATTGTTAATGACAACGACTTTATCATCAACTGTAACTTCGCTAATTTTTTTTCGATATCCAAGAGAAGTTAAAACAGAAGTATCTGCAGGAAGGCAATTAATATCATATCCCACTCCCCCGGGTGAAATTACTCCCTCTTCAGCATCCATCGCAGCTACCCCGCCTATCGGAAAACCATAACCCCAGTGAATATCGGGCATCGCGAGTGAATATTTCTGGATACCGGGCAAATGAGCAACATTACGTACCTGTTCGATAGAATTATCCGACTGCATGGCTTCATATAGTTTATCGGAAACATAGATAATTCCGGGTACTCTCATCTTTCCTTCTTTTTCAATCAACCACTTACAATCGCCTATTTTTTTCATTGTTTCTTAATATAGACTCTTTGTTACTTATTTCAAGTGCCCTCCACCCCACACCCCACAAAATTATTCTCACACAAAGAACACAAAGACCACAAAGGAAAAGATATTATGTTGTTTAAAACCCACCTCACAACACCAAATTTAGCCACGAGATTACACAAGATTATCACAAGATTTTTTGTTGGTTTTTCCCAGACCCACAACCCGAAAATTTGGACAGGATTAACAAGATTAACAGGATGTATTTTTTGTTTTAACTCCCTAATTTCCCAACCTCCTAATATACTAACTACAATATTGAACCACAAAGCACACAAAGAGCACAAAGTTTTTTGTTTATTTTTTTAAGCTAAAAGCCAAAGGCAAAAAGCTAAAAGCTTATTTTAACAAAAAATCACACGAATAGCACGAATTTTTTTTACTCGAAACCAGGAACCCCAGGAACCTTGAACCCTAAACTTTAATCAACCACAGAAAACACAGAGTTTCTTTCTCTTTAAGCCAACAGCTAAAGACTAAAAGCGAATAGCTACACGTGAATTTGAACTTCCGCTTGACATAGTAGATAAATTATATAGCTTATTAGAAATAGGGGGAATATCAAATGAGAATAGGATTAATTCTATTAACGCTTCTGTTAAACACACCTGTATTCGTTGATTTATTAGCTGGTGAAATGCCCCTTGTGTATGATGTTGAGAACACGGGCGCAGACTGCCCACAACCGCCCTTGCCTTCATTCGGCGAGCTACCGATAATCGAGGCCCTGCCCGATCCGTTTATGTGGTCCGATACTAGCCTGGGCCGTATCACCACCCGTGACGAGTGGCGGTGCCGGCGTGCAGAGATCGGTGCTCTGATCCAGCATTACGAGCTGGGGACCAAGCCGGAGGCTCCTAGTAATCTGGAAGCAAGCTTCACTGATGATACGCTGCTCACAGTGACCATAGTTGAAGGAGTAGACACACTCACGCTGTATGTGCCTGTCAGCCTTCCCGATGGGGAAGGCCCCTTCCCGGCTGTAATCGGGGTGGGATGGGTTCCGACAGGTAGTCTCCCATCCGATATTTTTACAAGTCGCGGGATCGCGACCATCCATTACATGGAGGGGCAAGTAGCGAACGCCTGGTCCGGCACCCGCGGCGATGGAGCTTTCTTTGATCTTTATCCGGATACAGAAAGGGGTAAATTTATCGCCTTTGCCTGGGGCACAAGCCGCATTATAGATGGGTTGGAGCAGTGCCCTGAAGCTAACATCGATCTCTCACATCTGGCTGTAACCGGTTGCTCCTATGCCGGCAAGATCGCGCTCTTTTCCGGTGCGTTCGACGAGCGTATCGCCCTTACTCTTGTACAGGAATCCGGCGGAGGCGGAGACGCGGCATGGCGCGTCTCGGAGACCTTGACTGGTGTGGAAACCTTGAGGAACGCCCAGGGTTTTGCCTGGTATCATCAGGACATCTCCCAATTCAACAACGCGGTTACAAAATTACCCTTTGACCATCACGAGTTGATGGCAATGGTGGCGCCTCGCGCGTTGTTGGTGATCGGAAACCCCGATATGGTATGGATGGCAGAGGAGTCCGGCCACGTCGCGTGCAAAGCTGCACAAGAGGTCTGGAAAGCGCTCGGAATACCAGACAGGTTCGGTTTTTCCAAGGTCGGCCACGGTGACCACTGCGTACTTCCGGCCATTCAGAGACCAGAAGTGATAGCCTTTGTGGAAAAGTTTCTCCTTGGGGATACGACCACGAATACTGACAGCATCGCGATTAGTACGTATGATCCCGATCTTTCCAGTTGGATTACGTGGGACACACCTGAGCTTGAAGAACCACCATCTTTTACAGGTGATTTCTATCTTGTGCAGAATTACCCTAATCCTTTTAATTCGGTCACTACCGTAGTTTATTATTTAAAGCAAAAAAGTCATGTTCAACTTTCCGTTTATGATATTACAGGTGAGAAAATCAGAACTCTGTTAAACGAACAACAGAGTGCCGGCAAACAAACATTAATATTCGATGGCTCCGAATTAGCAAGCGGTATTTATATTTGTACACTAAAAGTTGGTGAATTTACACAAAGTAGAAAAATGATGTTATTACACTAGTTGAGCAGTAAAGGAAATGTTGTAAGTATCAGCAGAGTTAAACCTTGAAATGTAAAAAGGTTGTTATTTATTTTGATAGACATTCAGTAACATTTTATTCTTATTGACCTGTAACTAGTTTTCTTATCCTTTGTGTGTTTAGTGGTTTAAAATTCGTGGTATAATTGCAATATTTCATGTTGACAAAAATGAGATTTTTATTAGAATTTCCACATAACAAAGGAGGTCTGTGATGGCAGATAAGAAAGCGGATCTGGCAGGTCCGGGCATTAGCACGTATGAAGAGGTGGATAAAATCCTCCCTCACGATTATAAGGCGTTATTGGTTCCCAAGGAGAGGATGAAGGCACTATACAAAATAAAAAATTTTATTGAAGAGAACCTGTGCAAGGAACTCAACCTTTTTATGGTTCAAGTTCCGCTCATCGTAACCAAGGACAGCGGTATCAATGATTACCTTGACCGGGACGGTTCACGCACACCCGTTGAATTTCCATGCGGGCTTGGTCTTGAAGAAAGAATCGAAGCCCAGGTAGTTCAGGCGGCTACAAAATGGAAACGGATGGCATTGAAACAATTCGGCTGTGAAGTTGGCGAGGGTATTTGTACGGATATGAGAGCCGTCAGAAAGGATTACTTCCTTGACCATGACCATAGCGCCTATGTCGACCAGTGGGATTGGGAACGGGTTATCACCAAAGATATGCGTAATCTGGATTTTCTGCGGGATGTTGTCGAGAGAATCTGGACGGTTTTCTATGAGGCGGGTCAAATGGTCAAGAAAGATTTCCCCGGACTCAATACCGATAAATATCCGGATATACCTAAGAAGTTGGAATTTTTTCACGCGGAGGAAATTCTTGAACGCTATCCTGACTTCACCCGTAAACAGCGGGAGACAAAAATGGTCCAGGAAGTGCATTCGGCGATCTTTATCATCGGTATAGGCTATGTCCTGGAAGACGGGTACCCCCATGAGATGCGGGCTGCAGATTATGATGACTGGATCACGCCAACGATTAAAAAGAACGGAAAGCAATACCATGGGCTCAACGGCGATATCCTGGTCTGGAATCCGGTGACGAAACGTCGTCATGAACTGACGTCCATGGGTATCAGGGTGACCAAAGAGACCATGGTGCAGCAGCTTAAAATAGCAGGACAGGAACATTTTCTACAGTTGCCTTACCACCAGGCGATCCTCAATGACGAAATACCATTAAGTATCGGAGGCGGCATCGGTCAGTCACGTACATTTATGTATCTGTTAAGGACCGCCCACATTGGCGAGGTGAGTACCACGGTCTGGCCTGATGTCCTCAAGTCTATTTGCAAAAGAAAAAATATCCATGTATTGGAATAAATATTGAAAAAACGGGATGTGCGTATTATTATCACACAGAGCCACAGAAGACACAAAGATTTTAAACTGTTGATCTGTTTTTTGAACTCACCAACACACCCACGCATTAACACACCAGCTATAATAAAATTAGCCACTGATTTTCGCTGGTATACACTGCTCTCCCTTCTGCCCCACCTTCTTTATAACAATAAAATATTTTCTATTCGTGCTATTCGTGTTATTTGTTGTTCCTATTTGTTTTGGTGGGGCTGGGTGTTTTTTTAACAACAAGCTATAATTCTTTGTTGTTTCTCTGTGTGTTTATTTTTTCTCTGTGTCCTCTGTGTTTAAAAATTGGAAAGGTGGTGAGTTGCAAAATTTCATGTTGACAAAGACGGAATTTTTATTAAAATTTTGGTATAGATGTATGGCAAAAAATTAATTATACCGATATGGTACAAGATTTCTTAAGCATCGGATTTCATCTATTTGCTCTGTTTGGCCTTTATGGGGGGTTACAGGCACACATAAAATTGAATGAAATAGAACAATCTAAAGTACTATCTTCGTAATAATGAGATTTTCATTATGATTTAAATATTATAGGTAAGATAGAAAATGAAATACACAACTAAATTTGATAAAGTCAATGAAATTTGTATTATTCGTGTTAAGGGTGAGCTTCGTCGTCCTGACGATTCCATAGCAATACAAAAGTTTGTCCGTAACGTTTATATTGAAAAGGGTTGCTGTCGATACCTGATAGATATGAGGCAAGCGCAAATTATTGGTGGAAAAGAGGATACATTTTCGATAGGAATTATACCGGTCGATACGGACCTGAAGATGAAAATGACACCACATAAGGTAGCTCTCGTTTACTCCAGTACTAACGTTGATGAAATATTTCTGGAAAAAGTCGCTGTCAACAAGGGATACAATATAAAAGTTTTTACAAAGATCGATAAAGCAATTGAGTGGTTTAAAACAGATTGACATGGAAGGCTATATAACTGGCAAACAGGAAATATATAATGCTGCGATACCAAGCTATAGTAAAAGTCCAAACTTCAAGGTATCAAGGTATACTTTAAAAATCTAATAGGAGGCTAATCTATATGCAGTATCGGGAACTTGGAAGAACGAGCTGGAAAATTTCTTCCGTAAGTTTTGGGTCATGGGCAATTGGCGGAACCTGGGGACCTGTAAAAGATAACGAATCATTGGCGGCGCTTCATAAGGCAGTAGAACTCGGGGTAAACTTTTTCGACACCGCCGATGTTTACGGCGACGGACGCAGCGAGAAATTGTTAGGAGAATTACGTAAAAAGCATGATGGAAAAATCTATATTACCACTAAAGCCGGCAGAAGACTTAATCCCCATACCGCTGAAGGATATAATCGTGAAAATCTTACAGCTTTCATTGAACGAAGTCTAAAAAACCTTAATATCGAAACAATCGATTTACTCCAACTGCACTGCCCTCCTATAGAAGTTTATTATATGCCTGAGGTTTTCGGAATAATGGATGATTTTATCCGGGAAGGTAAAATTCGCTACTATGGCGTGAGCGTAGAAAAGGTTGAAGAAGCATTAAAAGCAATAGAATATCCTAATGTACAATCCGTACAAATAATCTTTAACATGTTTCGTCATCGACCCTCAGAACTTCTGTTCGAACAGGCAAAGAAACGTAAAGTAGGTATACTTGCAAGAGTACCTCTTGCTTCGGGAATGCTGACAGGTAAATTTAATAAAGATTCAACTTTCGCATCTGACGACCATAGAAGTTTTAACCGAAAAGGAAAAGCTTTTGACCGTGGAGAGACCTTCTCAGGAGTTGATTACGAAACCGGATTAAAAGTAGTTGAAGAACTAAAAGAAATATGCCCCAAAGGAATGAGTATGACGCAGTTTGCATTACGCTGGATTTTGATGTTTGATGCGGTTACTTGCACTATACCTGGTGCAAAACGCCCCTCACAAGCCGAGGAGAACTTTTCTGTTGCAGACTTACCTCCCCTATCGGAAGAAACCATGCAAAAAGTAAAAGCCGTTTACGATAAAAATATTCGCGAATTGGTACATCAATACTGGTAGATAGCTGCCTGTCCCCCGTTCCTAGCCCCACTTGATATATAAACCGAGTTAACTTACTTTCTTGGAATAAAAGGAGGATAATTATTTATGAGTCTTATATGGTTTTTGATTATCGGAGCAGTAGCAGGCTGGCTTGCAGGAAAAGTAATGAAAGGAAAGAAAGGTTACGGACTCCTGGGAAATATTGTTGTCGGGTGTATTGGAGCATTAATAGGTGGATTTTTACTCAGGTTATTGGGTATTTCATTATCGTTAGGTATCAAGCATGGAGACCTTATCGTTTCATTAATAACAGCTTTCGGCGGCGCCCTGATATTATTAGTTATAATAAACTGGCTTAAGAAGAAGTAAGATAGTAGATAGTAATTAGTAGTTTATAGTAGAAAGCAAATGCTATTTGTGATATTTGCGTAATTTTATCTTATTTATAAATTAAATATCAAAAATTAAAACGCAAAATGACATATGAAAATGCAAAATTTCCCTACCACCAGACCGTAAGTATTAAAAAAAATTCGTTATTATTAGTAGTCGTTATTTATTTTTTAATAAATTTTTAAATTTTGATTTGCAATTTTCTATTTTGATATTTGACTTTTCAATTTGAGCGGCTTTGCCGCTCATGAAACCCTTGACAAATATAGAGCCTGAGTTAATTTTAATATATGGATATAGGGTTGGATTGGAGAGAGTCGGATAAACCTATAAAATGGGAAAAGGTTTTCGGTAATAAAAATCCCGTTGACTGCGAAATTGGTTTTGGTAACGGTGAGTTTCTAATAAAAAAATCCCAGATGCATCCGGAGAGAAATTTTTTCGGCATTGATTACTCTGAAGAATCATTCCGAAGAGCCAGAAAAGCACTTGAAAAAGAAAATGTACCGAGTGTCAGGCTGGTTTGTCTGGAAGCAAAGGCTGCTTTCATTGTACTAATGCCAGAAAAATCACTTTCTCATATATACCTTAACTTTCCTGACCCATGGCCCAAAAAGAAACATTTTAAGAATCGTTTACTCGACAGAGAATTTTTCACGATAGCAGCTTCCCGTTCTACAAGTAAAGGAAAAATAATTATCGCAACCGATGACTCGTTCTATAGGGATTTTATACTTGAAGAAATTTCATCTATACATTTATGGCAATCTTTGTTCAACAAAGGCTGGACAAATGAACTGTCTGATCACTTTTCCACTAAATACGAAAAAAAATGGAGAAATGAAGGGAAAGAAATTTTCTATATGATGTTCCAGAAAAAAGCTGATACAGAAAAAAACTTCAGGATGAAAGAATATAAAATAGCTAGTAATATCGTACTTTCAAATTTTATACCTTCTAATTTAAAAAAGATAACAGGTAAGACAGTCTGCAAAAAAGATTCTGTCGCTAAATTATTAAAATGTCAGGAGAAAACGGATAGTTTTATCTTGGCCGTTTTTTTTAAAGACGATACGTTAATCAGGAAATTAGATTTAATAATCGACAAAAATAAAAACAATAAATGGAATCTTGAAATACCTGAAAAAATATTTCGTACTCTTTCTTTAAAGATATTTATTGACGAATTAAAAGCTCTCGACAAATAAAGAAGACGAAATCAGAAGAACTATAAATCCAAGCCAGGCAAAAATAAAATAAGATGGTATTAAACCGAATTGGAAAATATATGCACTCAAGACAATGTGTAAAACGAAATCAAAAACCAAAAGGATAATCGTTAGTAAATAAGCAACTATATAAGGCAAAAAATTGCTCTGAATATGTTTATATATCTTTTGAAATCTAATAGTCTCGATAAAAGATTTGGCTTCGGAAGAAAGAATCAAAGCCATTGGCAGAAAAAACATTGCCAGAAAGCCTAAAATAAACGACAGGAAAAGCACAAAAAAGCCATTTGGATTTAAACCGGCTATTACAAATTTAGGATTCACGAGAAAAATCATCACAGACCCCGGCAACAAAGATAGAATCAATACAGGTATGGCAAAATAAGTTACAATCACAATGCCCCACTCCAAACCCTTAAAAAACAATAAAACCCAATTGTTCCATATAGGCAACTCTTTTTTACCGGTTTCCAGGCGTTCATATATAAACACAGCAAGAAACCCAAAAGAAAAAATATTTAAGAAGGGAATCATCAAAAAGAGACCGCCTATTAAGGTTTTCCTAAACCAATCCCTGTCTTTGAATACTATCGAAAAATCCTTCTGTAAATTCAATTACCTTCCTCCAGATTTATTCCGTATTCCATAGCGTCTGATAGCGCTATCCAGCTTGCATCGATTATATTAGTGGAAGCTCCTACAGTACTCCAGTACTTGTTGTTAAGCTGCATGTCAATCATAACCCGCGTTACAGCTCCTGTTCCTTTTTTACTATTTACAATGTGGACTTTGTAATCGGCAAGATGAAATTTTTTAATCTCGGGGTGTACCTGCTTGAGCGCTTTACTTAAAGCAAGATACAAAGCATCAACCGGACCATCACCTTCCGCAGCCATATGAAAAACTTTATCCCCTACAAGTACTTTCACTGTTGCTTCAGCAAAAATACCTCTTTTTTCCCTGTGCTCAACCACTGTCATAAAATCCAGCATTTTAAAAGGCGGTTTGTAGTCCTTCTGGGAACGAAGCAATAGTAATTCAACGGACGCTTCGGCTGATTCGAAACTAAAACCTTCATGTTCCAATTTCTTTATCTTTTCCAACACATCTTTTAAATTATCTATCTTCCTGGAAACTCCCATTTCTTCGATTTTGCTGAGAAGGTTAGATCTGCCGGCAAGTTCCGAAATCAAAACCCTCGATTCGTTACCTACAAGTTTCGGGTCAACATGCTGGTAAGAAAGCGAATTTCGCCGCATAGCGGATACGTGGATTCCGCCTTTGTGCGCAAATGCACTGCGCCCGATATACGGAGAACGATGCGGAGGCGGCTGATTCGCTATATAAGCTATTGCATTCGCAACCCGCGTCAGATGAACCAATTTTCCTTTCGGCAAAACATTGAATCCCATCTTCAACTGAAGGTTTGGGATTAATACGCTAAGGTCAGCATTGCCACAGCGTTCCCCGTATCCATTTGTAGTACCCTGAACATGCGTGGCTCCCGCTGAAACGGCTGCAAGGGTGTTACCCATTGCGGTACCCGAATCGTTGTGAGCATGTATACCAATCACGGTATCGGGAAACGCGGACTTCACTTTAGCGGTTATACTTTTAACTTCTTCGGGAAGACTGCCGCCGTTCGTGTCGCAGAGAACCAGAGAATCGGCTCCGCCTTTTGCGGCAGCATCAAGAGTCTTCATTGCATATTCTGAGTCGGTTTTATATCCGTCGAAGAAATGTTCCGCATCATAGACAACCTCCCGGCCTTTCGACTTTACATATCGGACACTTTCTTCTATCATCCTGAGATTCTCTTTAAGTGTTGTCTGTAAAGCATCTTCGACATGAAGAGTCCATGATTTTCCGAACATAGTAACAACAGGTGTTTCGGAGTCCAGCAGGGCTTTGATGTTATCATCTTTCGCGGGATCCGTATTTTTGCGGCACGTGCTTCCGAAAGCTGCTAAGCGGACGTTTTTCAGCTTCAAATCTTTAACTTTCTTAAAGTATTCCACATCCTTCGGGTTAGAACCGGGCCATCCTCCTTCGACATAATCAATTCCGAGTTCATCGAGCAATTGAGTAATTTTCAGCTTGTCGGTCGACGAAAGGGAAACTCCTTCCGCCTGGGCTCCTTCGCGCAGTGTTGCATCGTATATCATTACTTTATTTACGTTCTCTTTATTTTTCGATTTTTTCCCGGATTTTTTCATCATATCCTCCAAAAAAAATATTACGTAGCACTATAGTATTGTCAGCCAATTTTTTTCAATAACATATCTCATTTGGTCTCGTTTTCATAGGAAATTAAATATCAAAATTTAAAAAGCAAAATGACATATACGCTATCAGCTATCCGCCTTCTGCTTTCCGCTAAACCCAACCCCACACACCATTTTTTAACATGTGGAAAATGTAGAACCTGTAGTTTTTTGCTTTTAATTCTATAAGGACTACATGACCTACATGTGCAAATTTTTTTGTTTTTTTCTGCGGTTAGCCGTAAGCGGTAAGCCGAGAACGACTTTTTACTTTCCATTTTGATATTTAATTTTTGCATTTTAGCATTTTAGCGGCTTTGCCGCTATATGAACTCGCTGTTAAGAATTTCTTCATACCACCTTATCGTCTATCCAGTCCATCATGCTTCTTAGCTTTTTACCTATCACTTCAATTGGATGGTTTTTATCCCTCTCTTCAAATTTCTTCAAATTTGGTTTCCCTTTGGCGGATTCCTCGATCCATTCTCTGGCGAAAGAACCGTCTTTAACTTCGGCAAGTATTTTTTTCATCTCTTTTTTCGTTTCTTCGGAAATAATACGCTCGCCTCTGGTAAAATCCCCATACTCTGCCGTATTACTCACGGAGTACCGCATGTAATTTAACCCACCCTGGTAGAAAAGATCCACAATCAATTTCAGTTCATGCATGCACTCAAAATAAGCAATTTCCGGTTGATATCCTTCCTCAATCAATACCTCGAAAGCTTTTTTCACCAGAGCGGAAACACCTCCGCAGAGAACAACCTGTTCTCCGAATAAATCCGTTTCTGTCTCTTCCGAAAAAGTCGTTTTTATCGCCCCTCCCTTCGTTCCGCCTATCCCTTTGGAATAAGCAAGAGCCAGCTTAAAAGCATTGCCGCTGGCATCGTTTTCAACTGCTATAAGGTTCGGCACTCCCCCACCCTTTTCATATTCACTTCTGACGAGATGCCCGGGACCCTTCGGAGCAACCATTATCACATCAACATATTTAGGAGGTATTATCTGCTTAAAACGAATGTTGAAACCGTGAGAAAAGAGCAAAACTTTTCCTTCTTTTAAGTTAGATTCCACGGATTCTTTATAAATCTTAGATTGAATTTCATCGGGCGCCAAAATTACTATAATGTCGGCTTTTAATGCAAGCGCATCTGCCGTTACAGGTGCAAAACCGTGCTTCTTTGCCAGTTCATAATTATCCGTTCCCTCAAGCTCCGAAACAATGACATTCAAACCGGAATCTCTTAAGTTTTGAGCCTGTGCGTGCCCCTGACTTCCGTAGCCTATAATACCAATGGTCTTATCCTTTAAAATATCGAGACTTACATCTTTTTCATAAAAAATTTCAGCCATTATTCTCCTCCTTCATTTTTGTTTCTTGCGATTGCTATTTTACCAGTCCTTACTATTTCAACGATACCAAACGGTTTTATCAAATCAAGAAAAGCCTGGATTTTATTATCCTTACCTGTTATTTCTACAGTCATTTCTTTTTTACCTACATCCACAATTTTTGCTCTGAATATATCCACTATTTCCATAAGTTCAGCCCGGGTATTCTTCGAAAGGTTAACTTTGATTAACAGCATCTCCCTTTCCACGTGATCCACACCGGTAAAATCTCTGACTTTTATGACGTTTATCAGCTTATTCAATTGCTTTTTTATCTCTTCAAAGATATAATCATCCCCGTCAACAACCATCGTTATCCTTGAAAGTTTAGAATCAAGTGTTTCTCCCACGGAAAGACTCTGAATATTGAATCCCCTGCTGCTGAATAACTCAGAGACCCTCGCAAGAACACCAAACTTATTCTCAACCAGAACAAAAATAATTCTTTTCATTATGCCATCCCCCCTATCATCTGCGTTAGTGAAGAACCGGCAGGAACCATCGGAAAAACATTTTCCTCACTATCGATTATACAGTCAACAATAACAGGACCATCTGTTTCCATCGCTTTTTCAATAGCATTTTTAACGTCGTCATTCTTGCGAACTCTAATACCGGTCGCACCGTAAGCCTCGGCAACTTTAACAAAATCGGGTGTGTACTCGGGGCATTTCTTGACCATCTCGCATTTTTTCGGGTTCAAAGCCCCGGTTCGCAGGCACGTAGCTGCATACCTTTTGTTGTAGAATAACTCCTGCCACTGCCTCACCATGCCTAAATAGCCGTTATTTAAAATAATAATTTTGACCCCGATGTTTTTTATAACCGCGGTAGCCAACTCCTGAATGTTCATTTGAATACTTCCGTCACCGGCAATATCGAAAACCGGCATATCCGGTCTTGCAACTTTCGCGCCTATAGCTGCAGGAAAACCATAACCCATCGTGCCGAGACCACCTGAAGTAAGAAGGGTACGAGGTTTGTCGAATTTATAAAACTGAGCAACCCACATCTGGTTCTGTCCGACCTCTGTTGATATAATCGCGTTGCCTTTGGTAACTTCACGAACACATTCAACCACATATTGAGGAGACACAACCCCTTCCTTTTTCTTATAGCTTAGAGGAAATTTTTCTTTCCAGGTATTAACCTCTTTTATCCAATCGTTATGCTTTTTATCCTTAACTATCTTCACCAGTTCTTTCAAGATATGCTTCGCATCACCAACAATCGGTATCTCAACCTTCACATTTTTACCCACTGAGGTAGGATCGATGTCAATGTGTATTATGTTAGCATGAGGCGCAAACTCCGAAAGTTTCCCGGTAACCCTGTCGTCAAATCTCGCTCCTATAGCTATAATAAGATCCGACTCCATTATAGCATAGTTCGCATATTGAGTTCCATGCATTCCCAGCATACCCAGAAAAAGTTCGTGTGTCCCCGGAAAAGCCCCCAATCCCATTAACGTCGTGGTAACAGGCGTATCGGTTTTTTCCGCAAGTTTCCTCAATAAATCCGAAGCACCGGACGTAATAATTCCTCCACCGGCGTATATAACCGGTCTTTTCGCATTATCGATAAATTCTGCCGCTTTTTTTATCTGTTTTAAACTGCCCATAAGCGTAGGTTTGTAACCCGGTATATTAATCGTTTTACTGCTTATATTTGAGGTCTTTGCCTTCTGAACATCTTTAGGTATATCGATTAAAACAGGTCCCGGACGACCGGTTGTGGCGATATAGAAAGCTTCATCAATAATCTGAGCAAGACTATCAACATCTTTAACCAGATAATTATGTTTTGTTATCGCTCTGGTTATACCGGTAGTATCGACTTCCTGGAAAGCCTCATTACCGATAAGGTTTGTGGGAACCTGACCGGTGATTGCTATCAGAGGTATGGAATCCATCTGCGCAGTCGCTATACCGGTAACGAGATTTGTAGAACCCGGGCCTGAAGTAGCTATGCAAACGCCGGGTTTACCGGAAGCTCTGGCATAGCCGTCGGCAGCATGAACCGCTCCCTGTTCATGACGGGTAAGATAGAAGTCTATATCACTGTCATGCAGGCAATCGAAGATATCTATAACAGTCCCGCCCGGATATCCAAATATAGCTTTTATATTCTTACCCTGTAAAGATTTAACCAGCAGTTCGGCTCCGCTTAATATCTTTTTATCTGTTTTCTCTTTTTTCATTTTATTAAAAACCCCTCCTCATAGTATTAAAAATTTTTATTTTAATAACATTTACGTTTAGTCTTTCTTCATCAATCCATCGATTTTTTAATATTCGGTATAATAAACATTCGTACGTAATATTTCAAGTCAAAAAAATACATCGACTTCATTAATTTCAACAAAAGTGAATTATCTTTTAAAGAAATTAAAGCCGAGGTATTTTTTATTTTATCTTTAAGGGAAATTTTGACAGAAAGATAGGAAGTATCTCGTTTAGAGATTTCGCAGGTAAGATATGTTAATTTAAAATCCCCGATTCTACTCCCAACATAAATATATAACTCCTTTAATGTAAAGTTACTATAATAAGAGTTCGGAAAAAGTCAACCCCTTAGTTTTGCCACAGAGGCACAGAGAACACAGAGAACAAAAAAATAATTATATGTTGTTTAAAACCCATCCTGCAACCCCTGAATTAGCTATGGATTTACACTGATATACACGGATATTTTTGTTGTTTTTAGACTAGGAACCAGTAACCAAGTTGTCCAAACTTTTTTCACACTTCTTCTTCCTTAACCGAAATTAACATATAAAGGTCTGATTTACTTTGCTTAGTTTTCACCCATTTTTCCATTACTTTTTTAATTGAATCGTTTTCATATTTTACAGATTCATACCTATTAATTAATTGAAAATATTTTGAATTCAGTTCTTCGATTTGTGAATTGAGCGTATCTTTTTTCAACTCAAGTTTTGCTGTTTCTAATTCTAATTTCTCACTTTTTATTTCAAATATTCCAGATTTCCAGCTATATATTGTTGCAGTTAAAACAAGTAAAAAAGTAAATAATGGAGGCCAAAATGAAGGATGTCTCCATATCTGTTTCAGATTTTTTATCTCAACTATTAACTTTTCCTCCTCAAGACTTTTTATCCTTATATCTTTTTCTTCTTTATCACGCTTGTTCATATGAGAAGTTTTTATTTGTAATTATTGCTAACTTATTCATATCCGCAATTATTGCGTATATACTGCTGGTTTGTGAGAATGGACACAGTACGGATACACCTCTTATGGGGGGAGAACTCAAAATCTCCCTTCTTTTTAATGAATTTTATCACTCTGCACCTTCTTTCGTTTAGGATTACAAAGACATACCACTTTTATACAGTTGTCTTCTTTTTTCTGAATGCTAATTATTGATTCCATTAAAGTTAAAATAATTATTTCATTTAAATTGTCAAGCTTTGAGTTAACCTCCTTGATCTTTGCCACAAAGACACTAAGGCACAAAGTTCCGCGCATATATGAAATTTTTCTAACTTGGAGTCATCTCTTTTTTTTGATCTGTCATTCTTTTTTACCTCCTCAATGATTTGGTTCTATATCGTTCGAACTTTTATCTACCTCGTTTATAGACGACATATGTCGCTTTTTGTCCCGATTTGGGACCTTTTCCCTCTTCTTTGTTTTTTAAGCAAGCCTTTCTTCTTTAAATGCTTTATTGCTCCACGAGTTCTACACGTCGATTCTTTGCTCTACCTTCCTCTGTTTTGTTGGACGCAACTGGTGCGAGGGAGCCAACTCCATAGGATTTAAGTCTATCAGGAGAAACCTTGTATTTGGTTACAAGCTCATTCATTACAGCATCTGCCCTTGCCTTTGAAAGCTTCATGTTGTAGTCAATGCTTCCGACATTGTCTGTATGTCCCACCACATAGAGCTTTAACCCTTTATTCTCCTGAAGAAGCTTCGCAATCTCTTTAATTGCCGGCTCAGACTCTGGCTTGATATCTGCCTTATTAAAATCAAAGTAAATCCCGTAAACCGAGGCATGACCCGTTGCCTGAATATCACTCATAAAGCTCTTGGCATCTGCCACAACTTCCTGTGCCATCTCGGCTTTCTCGACAACAGTAAGTTCGTATTGTTTACCATTATGTGAAGAAACAATTACCCACCATGTTTTTCCGGGCTTACTCAATTTCAGATAGGTTGTGCCGTAATTTGAGCCTGATCTCTCATGGACAACTACTCCTCCGATTTTTTTGATTGCATTCTGGTAATTACGTATAACCTGTATATCGGATAGACGGGTGAAACCTTTCTTTATGCGATATTCAGCCCAATAGAATTTTCCTTCCACTTCGATTTTTTCTTTCTTTTCATTTACAAATTCTACCTGATCAAAGTCCTTCCCTTCGCATTTAGCAATGTAGAAATTCGGCATCCTGGTAAACATTGGATGATCTATACAACCCTTTTTATCTTCCTGTGCAAACACGGAATCTGCTATAAGGAGAAGTAAAAATACCACCCCGACTGCCATTTTACGACCTATACTTTCCATAAAGCCTCCTTTTCTGCCCGAAATGAGCAGATAACACGTTTATAAACGACATATTGAGGATATCCCAAATCTGGCTTAAATCCTGAAAGTTTCTATTAGCAAGTCTCTTCTTGTTTCGCCTTTGACTTTTTAAAGTCAAACTATCTAAAGGACATAACACTTTTATACTGTTGTCTTCTTTCTGAATACTAATTATTGAGCTCATTAAAATTATAATAATTGTTTTACTTGGACTGTCAAGCTTTCAGTTAATATTCTTGAGTTTGCCATGAAGGCACAAAGACACAAAGAAAGGACTTTAAACCACAAAACACACGAAATACACTAAAACTCACCACACCCTTTGAATTTTTGTTTTAAAAAACACAAGAAAAAAAATAAATTTCGTTGTTTTAACTCCCTAACTTCCCAACCTCCTAACTTCCTAACAATGAAATAACCAAGGATTTACACGGATTTTTTGGATTTGTACTACTACACCCCACACCACAAAATTATCTCACACTGAGGCACTAAGACACAAGGAAAAAACTATACTTTTTTGTTTAAAACCCAACACACAACCTAATTTCTTCTTACATGTAGAAAATGTAGAGATTGTAGATTCTGTTTTTTTTAGTTTCTATATAGACTACATGTTCTACATGTGAATTTTTTAATGTTTTTCTGCCATCAGCCGTCGGCGGTCAGCGGTCGGATTTTGACCTAAGTCAAATTACTAACTACCAGATCTCCGACTTCGGAAGTCGAATATCCCATCTTACCGGCGGAAAGGCTTTGAAGCTTTTCTTTAACCACTTTTTTAACAGATTTCTCGATCGCTTCTGCTGCTTTGCTTTCACCCAGAGTATCAAGCATCAGGGAAAGAGCACATATTGCTGCGAGAGGATTGATGATGTTTTTCCCCGTATATTTCGGAGCGCTACCGCCAATCGGCTCGAACATGGACACACCTTCAGGATTCAAGTTGCCTCCGGCGGCAATACCCATGCCACCCTGAATCATCGCCCCAAGGTCGGTAATAATATCCCCAAACATATTATCTGTAACTATAACATCGAACCATTCGGGATTTTTTACCATCCACATACATGTAGCGTCAACATGGGCGTAATCGGTTTTTATATCGGGATAATTTTTGGCGACTTTGTAAAATGTTCTTTCCCACAAATCGAAAGCGAAAGTCAAAACATTGGTTTTTCCACATAAAGTAACCTGTTTTCTTTTATTTCTCTTTTTTGCATACTCAAAGGCAAATCTTATGCAACGCTCCACTCCTTTGTACGTATTAATGCTTTCCTGTATCGCAACTTCATCTTGAGTATCTTTTTTCAAGAAACCACCGGCTCCGCAATATAATCCTTCCGTATTCTCTCTTACCACAATAAAATCTATATCTTTTTCTTCTTTATCTTTTAAGGGGCAAAATCTTTTATCATAAAGAATTACGGGTCTTAAATTTATGTACTGGTCAAGAGCAAACCGTAAACTCAGCAAAATGCCTTTCTCTAAAATACCGGGTTTAACACCAGGATGACCAATAGCACCCAGATATATCGCATTAAAAGTCTTTAACTCTTTAAGAACAGATTCCGGCAAAACTTCACCTGTTTTTAAATACCTGTCACCTCCAACGTCGTATTCTTCTGTCTTGCATTCAAAGCCGAATTCGGCTTGAACCGCTTTCAACACCTTTATACCCTCCCTCACCACTTCGGGTCCCGTTCCATCTCCCGGTATCACTGCTATTCTGTAAGTTTTCATTCTTTATCCCCCTTTATTTACTTCTTATATATTATATAAAATTCTATAAATTAAACAAAATTACCACTATCGTCACTCCCTGTACAAATACAGGAAACTTCTCTTAAGGTAATTATCTTATTCTCGATAAGGGTCTTTGTCAACCCGTTTTTATAATAAAATAAAATATCAAATATTAAAAAGCAAAATGACATGTAAAAATGCAAAAACCGAAAAAAATAGGACGCAGATTTCCGCAGAATCAAAGGGATTTTTCACCTGTTGTCTTTTTATTTATTTTTGAATTTTGATATGCAATTTTACATTTTGATATTTAATTTTTGCATTTTAACAAACTCCCCACTCTGTTATATATTTATACAAGTAACGTTAAAACACAAAAACCGATAATCTAAGTAGAGGCCTCTTCCCCTCCATATAAATGCTTAAACGTTGTTTCTGCCTTTGCCAAATCACCAAGCAAATCCATTCGTCCTTTGGAGACCAACGCTTTTAATTTGAGGATTGATATCTGAAATGAACATATCGAGTCATCAATCTTGCCCATTTTATGGTATACCAATCCCAAATTCAACTTAGTCCGCGCGTATTCGTCCTCATATTTGTTTTCGCCTTCCGAAATCATTTTCCACAGAACATCCGAACTCTGTTCCATTAGGTCGACAGCCTCGGGTAGTTTTCCTGTTTTTTGTGCGTTAAGACCTTTTTGATAAAGATATTTGGCATAAAGATTCTTAACAAAAGACATGCGTTTCTCCTTCCCCTCTATTTTTTACTTATATTTGGATATTTGTGAGGATTTTTCAAAGATGAAGTGCTGACTTCAAATCATTCAAATTTTTTTGAAATTTTCTTTAAAGGTAAATCAACATTAAAAAACAATTCTTTTTCTTTATCGCCATCAGAAACTTTTATTATATCAAAGTGAAACCCGTCTTTTATCATCCAATTCTGTCCGTTAGATTTTAATTTCAGCCATTCCATTAAATCGTACTCTTCCGAGACTTCTATGGCAATAAAAGCAGTTTTTACGCTTTTCCCATCACCAGAAAAATAAATCGAATTCAAAAGACCGCTGTAAATATTATAATGATAATTAGATTTTGCAGTATCATTAAGCTTTTTATAAATCTGACTGCAGTATAAATGTGTTTTGATGTCTACATATTTCTTCTTAAAAATATCATCCGCAATTGCAAGCGCTTTTTGGAAATTCTTCTTTTCGGTATAACTTACCATTTTTTTCTGTAGATTTTCAATATCTTCACCATAAGGGTCATATAGACTTGTTTTGGTGTAAGCCATTCTTAAAGAAAAAAAATCGTTCGAGACGCCATTTCCAACACTATCTAACAGAAAATAATAATCGCCCTCGGTCAACAAGTTTATATAATCGAATAATATGTAATTCGATGTGGCATCATTTTCTTTATCTTCTATAACATTTTGAGAAGAACTGCAACCAATTAAAAGTATCAATACAAAAAATAATAATTTCTTCAAATTTATCTCCTTATCATAATGAAACAGAAGTATTAATAATCTTTTTCCCTGTAAACCAGAGGTTTGCATTCTTTCTTTAGAAATTCTGCCGCTACAATTTTTCCGATAATCAATTTCTCGTCTCTGTGGTCATGTACATCTTCCACCTGACAGTCAAACGCAGCAGCACAGTCATCAAGCAGTGGAGACCCGGTCTTAACCGTATGGTAACCAATCTTTTCAAATTTATTCACCTTACGGCTTGATTGTCCGCCGAACAACTTAGCTACATCTATCTGACCTTTTGCGAGGACACTCAACCCGAACGCACGGGAATTTAAAATCAATTCCCGTGTTGCGCTCTGACTACCAACGCAGATTAAAATATAATCCGTATCAAGCTGTGTTGCCCACGCAACCGCGAGACCTCCTTTTTTACCTTCATGCTGTGCACAGACTATATACACCCCATGTGTCAGCATATCATGTCTAAGCTTCATATCATAATCCTTTTTTAATGTAGATAGTTATGGGAATTTGTCAAGGATGGGCTTCGTTGGATGGTTGATCCGTTAGTTGGTTATATCTTCAGCCCCTAAAGTATCAAATTATTATATTATTACGGAAAAATACAGAGAAAATTTTCAATTTTTCCTTCAAAAATACTATTACAAATTTATATTAAATCTTCCTTATTACAGCCGTAAGGCTTAAATACATTCAAATGACTTTCCAATAAATCATGTTCTTCCGAATGCCTCGCCCACTCGGTGGAATTAAGGTGCACATGAACATGGGTCGCTCCCTTTTCTCTCATACATTTCACTTGAGGATGATTATCGCTAATCTGAGCTTTAAGCTCTCCCTGTCCCATGTATATAGGTACCCAATTATCAGCGCCGCCTTTTTTTGCGAAGATATAATTCCCGTGCTCATCAGGTTTAAAATCCGCAGGCAAGTCAAAAACGGCATAAACATACCGCTGACCGGTAACCCCAACCCATTCATGAGTTTCCCCTTTAGTCATTTTTATCTCCTTGTTTTGTTAATAATAATGATTAAAAATATAATTTTGTCAACTCCCCTTTTCAAATTTATTGTAATTTCAATTAAATTTTTTAGCAGTAAAACAATAATATCAGGCATGGATAAATGCTAATCAACAATCAAAAAATACTATTGCAAAAAATTT
>Ga0315551_10000617_pt1 | contig 28363 bp, 26 predicted proteins | sample SalMarSW160290MG_FD_203678 | JGI IMG/M metagenome (GOLD analysis project Ga0315551, IMG submission 203678) | Salt marsh sediment microbial communities from the Plum Island Ecosystem LTER, Massachusetts, United States - Salt Marsh Sediment SW1602-90 ...
TACACCTGTCTTAGTGCAAGATAGGCATCTACATAGGAGGAATCCGCCTCTATAGCCTTATTAAGAAGAGGAATCGCATCATTATAGTTTTTATGTTTCATGTGTTCAAAAGCAAAACTGTAGTATTTCTCCGCTTCGGAAACTGTTTGTGTTTGAGTTTCTTTTACTTCGTTCTTTTTCTCTTTAGCCGACGCACAGCTTGTAAAGACAATTAAAAAGAAAAGAAAAGCAATTCTTGAAATTTTCACCTTCTAATCCTCCTTTTCTTTAACCGATTTTGGTCTTGCTGCAAGAATCGTTTTCTCAACATCACCTGCTCTAACCCATATAAAATAAGTCGTACCCACATCGTTAGTTTGATAGTAAGGTCCGTCAGAGAAAGATTCTTTGACAAGGTCATTATAATTGTTATAAAAAACAACATCCCTAATCAACTGAGTCCTGTCCTCATCTTGAGCTTCAGCTTTCAACCTGTAACCATTATCCAGAACCTCCAAATAAGGATCGCTTGCCAAATCTTTCCTTATCTCTTTCATAGACTCCTCTTCTTTGAATAACTCATAAAGATTACCTCGCGGAAGACTATCATTCTCATCTTCATAACGTTTAACCATCGAACCAAGATTGCCAAGAGAAGAATAACCATTAAGAACTCTATTGTCATTTAAAACTATATCTCTCTCCAAATAAAAAGAATTAAAAAGATTTATCGTTACAGGTATTTTCTTACCGATTCTAATGAGCTTCCCGACGAAAGCTATTCTTTGGCTCCCATTCACATAATAAAGCATCTTAGCATCAAACTTTTTTATCTGCCGTATTAAAATCGAATCTTTTTTAGGGTTAAGCACATCTGTAAGTTTTTCGATTTGCTCCCGTATATCATCAGAGTACAAATCAATTACATCTGAAGAAGCCGGAACCTCCTGCCCTTGAATCTCTAAAAGAGGGTTGTTCAACTTATTCTCGATATGTTCAAATAAAGCCATGACGGATTCTTCCACTATCAAATCTTTTTTACTTATGCTATCAACTACCAAAAGGCCATTTCTTATTTCTTTAGCCATATAACCAAGTTCTTCGTTTTCTCGGATCATCAAATTTATTATCTCGTTCTTTTTTTCTTCCACATCGATTCTCGAAATAAAATCTTTAAGATTACTCAATTCTGGTCCTATATTTCGGTAATCGTAACCTCTTGCTTCATTAATCTCATAGCCGGCGAAAGTCAATGCGGAATCAATCGGATAAAGATACTTTGATATACCTGCCTGTAAAGAACTATCCGCATAAATTAAACCTTTCCTCAACTCTTTAATTACACCTTCGCACTGAGTAATTTTTGTACTTGCCCGCATGACCGTCATTTTCCTTTTTGTTATCCAATCGGGATCAGGATTTATCTCTTTCCTGAAATACCGAACCAAATTCTTCTCCCAGTTCTCCTGGGAAGGATACTGTCCGTTTTTCAACATATATTTTTCAAGAGCGTTCCTTATCTCCTTAAGCCCTTTCTCGGCCTTTAATCTGTACGCTCTCCCGGCGAAAATCTCCTCTACCGTGCAAGAAACAAAAATCAAAGTAAAGAGCAATATAATCAAAAAAGTAAACTTCCTCATAAAAAGTAATCCTCCATTCCTACTTTGGAGCCGACGGGATTTGAACCCGTGACCTCCTGACTGCCAGTCAGACGCGCTACCAACTGCGCCACGGCCCCTCTTTATATTTTTAATAATAATGTAATTTTTCGAATTGTCAAGATTTTAAAAACTCCAAATTCATCACCACAAGACTTCACTCGATTATCACAAGATTAACACAGAAAAAACATTATTTGAACCACAAAGATCACAAAGAACACAAAGACCCATCACACACCTCACTTTTTTGTTATTTTGTTAAATCCCAACCCCTAAATCCCAAATTCTAAATCCTGACAGGATAAACAGGATTTACAGGATATTTCATTTTTTGTTTCTTAATTTTATTTTTGAATTTTGATTTGTCATTTTACTTTTTTATATTTGATTTTTACATTTTAGCGGGGCTTCGACACGGTAGTTTCTCTTTGTTCTCTGTGGTAATTTTTTTAGCATTTGATTCTTGCATTTTATTGACTTTGCGGCAAGTCTGGCCGCACTATTGACAATTGAAAATTTTTCTGTAATTATTGTTAATGCTTGATAAATATAAGAATCAAATAAAGATTCTCCTATTATCGATATGGTGTATTATTAGCGTCATTTATTTCTTCAGACATTTCCCAATCATTCACCTCTTTGAAGTTACCTTAAATATTTTTACCCTTTTACTGCTATTATTATTTTTTACTGCTTTAGGCAGGTATATATTAAAACACTTCCGTTTTAAATGGAATTCGTTTATCGAAGAATTTTGTTTCTCTTTTAGTACGGGTTCCGGAACTTTTATCTTATTAATTATCGCTCTTGCTTATATTAAATTGCTTTTCGAAATAATAATCATTTTATTCTTTTTAATACTTTTTATTTTAACATACAAAGAAGCTAAATATCTCGTTATCAAGGGATATAACGAATTCTCAAAATTTCTTTCAAGTAAAAAAACTTTTGACGAAAAAATATTTATTAGTTTTATTTTCATTGCCATTGCCCTAACCCTTCTCGGGGCCTCAACACCTCCTTTCTTTTACGATGCCTTATCATACCATCTGGCAGTTCCACAGAAATACCTTGCCAACCATGGATTTTGCTTTCTACCTCTTAATTACTTTTCAAATTTCCCTTTAAATCTCGGTATGTTATTTACTCTGGGTATGAGTCTTTCCGGAGGTTTATTGGCAAAGCTACTTTCCTGGATGTATGCTCCTCTTACCGCTCTGGCGGTTTACTCTTTTTCCAAATCTTTCTGGGAAAAACGTATAGGGATACTGTCCGCTGCCATATTGATTTCAGTACCCGGTATAATGATCCTTTCTACTCTAACTTCGATAGACCTCGCTGTTACATTTTACTCTTTTATGAGTTTATACTCTATACTTTATTGGTTTAAATTTCCACAAAAAAGATGGTTTATATTTTCGGGTATTTTTTGCGGTATCGCAATCGGAACAAAATATACTGCGATTTTAGTCAGCTTCCTGACTCTGGAATTGATTTTATTCATACATTTATATTTTATTAAAAAGAAATCATTCCTTAATGGATTAAAATATTGCATCCTCTTTGCCTTTATTGTTTTCTTGTGTTTCTCTCCATGGTTAATAAAAAATATTATCTATACCAATAATCCTTTATATCCATTTTCTTATTCTATACTCGAATCAAGTAGTACAGAAATCAATGATTACAGTCGGGTAGTGCAACGAATCGGCAATCCAATTCATCGCTGGTTTTACGCGTTTAAAAATAACGAAAGTTCTCTTGCGGAAGGAATCAAATTAATTCTAACCATTCCATGGAGGGTCACAATGACAACAAATGGAGCTGCCGGAAAAACGGGATTAATTTTCCTGATAGGATTACCATTTATATTCCTTCTAAAGAAAATACCGCTTCCTATCCGTTACTTATTGTTTTTCTCTGCAAGTGTTTTTCTTGGGTGGGCGTTATTTTTACCATGGATGCTACGTTTTGCTTTTCCAATGTTTCCCTCATCAAGTATTATTCTCGCCTATACCTTCGTTGAGTTAGGAAAATTCCATCGTATAAAAAAATGGATTACTGCCGGTATTAGCATTGTTTTAACATATAATTTGTTTTTATTTTTTTCTGAAATGGTTACTGTTTTGCATCCCTTTTCTTATTTTTTTGGCAACCAATCAAAAGAGGAATTTCTGGTATCACATGGTGTAAATTACTACCCTGTTATCGAATGGGCGAATCAAACAATCCCGGCTAATTCGAGAATTTTATTCGTTGGTGAGTTACGTGGTTACTATTGCGAGAGAGATTATCTTCTACATGTGGGAATACAGGGTATCGACGAAGAAAAATTAATACTGCGTAATTTTATAAAAGAAGCTAACAGTGTTGATGAATTACTTCGTAAATTAAATGGTTTAGAGATTACTCATATTTTAATTAACTTCCCTGAGATATCCCGTCTTGCCAAAGATTATCTTTCTTTAAATTCATATTTTGAGTTCTCCGATAATAGAAAAAGTGCCCTTGTCCAGGAATTCTTTTCGGATTATTTACAACCCTTAGCGTCAAAATATAATGTAACTCTCTACAAAATAAAATTCCCGGAACCCAGACCGAAACCACAAGACCCCACAGATTAACACAAAATTACCAAAATTATTATCACCACAGAGACACAGAGAACACAGAGAAAAAATATTAAACCACGAAACACACCAAATACACTAACCTTTTTTGAATTTGTGTAAAAAGACACACAAAAAAATTAATTAAGACACCCGATAAACACCCCGAACGGTCGTTCCTCACCACAGGGCAAGCGTATACACACTGATTTTTGTTACATGCAGATAAGATATAACTTTAATGATATTATCTGGCAATCTCTTACCCAACCTGAGCGAAGCAGTCTCAATAATCGCATAGATACCTTCTAAGAAAAAGGACGCTTATAAAGCGTCCTTTTTCTTGATTAAATATTAGTTAGATTTCTTTAATCTTTCCCTGGCATCAAGATAAGATTAGTTAGCTTATCTTTTCCATAACCACATATTGAGTAGAACGTTCCGTCGTAATCATTTGCTGCTGCTCCGCCAGTGGCTAAAGTCCAAGCTTCATACGAAGACATCCCTGCAGCAGCAGCCTGACTCCCTACCACAAGAGCCTCTGACCCTGCAGGAGTTTGTACTGCTCCCGTATAGGGATTCTTAAAATTCGGAGGAAGGGAATTTGTTAAATCCGCAGCATTAGCACTTCCGGGATATCTACCCAGGTTATCTATAGACAGGGATTCAACAGAAACCTGAACAGTATGCTCATTTGCTTTTACCGAAGCTTCTTTCGCTCTGTCAACGATCTTTACAAAATTCGGGATGGCTATAGCAGCAAGAATACCGATGATGACGACCACAACCATTAATTCGATAAGCGTAAACCCACGTTTCTTCATATAACCTCCTACTTTTTAAAGTTTAACTTACCTTTACACACAATTCCTTCAACAATCGCTTTACCATCTATCATACACTCTATATACATGCAAAAAATATTCCCAGGGAAAAGTATTTGATTACCAAAGACTTAAATTCCACATTTTCGCAATATGCAAAATTTCTTGCAAATTCTGTAAAATAAAATTAACGGGAAATTTATAAAACTCATAGTACCTACTCTACGCGACCCGGTGAAAGAATCAGAGAAATAATGGTTGCCTGCTTTCCCAGACCGGTAATTGAATAACAATCATTTGGGTCTTCCGTAGCGTACTCCACAACACCGGGAATATCGGCGCCTGACTCATCCTGAACCACCGGACCGCCGGGCGTAAAGGGGTTCTTCATCTCGGAAGAGAAATTAGCGGAAACAAGGTCTATCGAAGCAGGATAACGATGCGCGGCTTCTTCTATACAATAGTATTCTACTTCAAGTTGAACTGTGTGCATATTGGATTTTACTTCCGCCTCCTTAGCCCGAGTAACAATTTTAACATAATTAGGTACTGCAATCGCCGCAATAATACCAATAATAACAATAACAACCATTAATTCTATCAACGTAAACCCCTCTTTATTCCTGCTCATAATATTACTTAGAGAATACAAAAAAAAATAAAAAAGTCAACCCCGAAAATCATTTTTCCACCCAACCCTAACATTAGCCACGGATTGACACGGATTCGCACGGATTGCCCCCACGCTTAAAGACTAATTTTACCGCAGAGACACAAAGGACGCAAAGCCCACCACACAACCTCAATTTCAACCACAAAATTACACAAGATTAACACAGAAAAAACATTGTTTGAACCACAAAGATCACAAAGAACACAAAGACCCATCACACCCCCCATTTTTTTTGTTACTTTGCTAAATCCCAACCCCTAACCAATTAAAAAATTTTTCGCGTCCTTGTGCCTTCGTGGCGAATATGACGTTGACAATTCGAAGAAAAAAATTATAATAATCGCAGAATTATGATACATATTAACGAAAATTACCTGAAATTGAAGTCATCCTATCTTTTCGAAGATATAAAAAAAAGAATTGAAGCATACGAGAAGACTAATCCCGGTAAAGAAATAATCAGTCTTGGCATTGGTGATGTCACAAAAGCCTTGCCTGGTGCCTGTATTGGGGCTTTCCGGACAGCTGTCGAGGAAATGGGAGACGATAAAACTTTTCGCGGATACCGTTCGGATAAAGGATATCCTTTCCTGCGTGAAAAAATCGCCGAGTTCGATTTTATTTCGCGAGGCGCGGATATTTCTTCGGATGAAATATTTATAAGCGACGGAGCAAAATGCGATACAGGCAATATTCAAGAGCTTTTTGCTCCGGATTCGAAGGTTGCCATACCCGACCCCGTATACCCGGTCTACGTGGACACGAATGTTATGGCTGGAAGGACAAATGAATGGAAAGACGGAAGATATGAAGGATTGATATATCTGGATGCGACCGAAGAAAACGATTATATTCCGGATTTACCAGCAGAAAAAGTTGATTTAATCTATTTATGTTTTCCCAACAATCCTACCGGAGCTACAATCAGCAGAGAAAAACTTAAAAGTTGGGTGGATTATGCAAAAGGGAATAAAGCTCTTATTCTCTATGATGCGGCATACGTTGCCTTTATACGGGATAATAGCATACCGCAAAGCATCTACGAAATCGAAGGCTCAAAAGATATAGCAATAGAATTCAGGAGTTTTTCCAAAACTGCCGGTTTTACGGGTACTCGCTGTGCCTACACAGTTATTCCCAAAGAATGTATGGCTTATGACAAAAACGAAAAAAAACATTCGGTACATGATTTGTGGAACAGACGCCAGTCCACTAAGTTCAACGGCGTTTCTTACCCTGTGCAGAGAGCCGCGGAAGCGGTCTATACCAGGGAAGGACAGGAACAGGTACGTTCTTTAATAGATTATTATCTTGAAAACGCCAGAATCATACGAAAATCGTTCGAAGAGTTAGAATATAAGTGCACGGGCGGGGATAATTCACCTTACATCTGGGTAAAGACAGGAAAAGACTGCTGGGAATTCTTTGATTTGTTGTTGAAAAAAGCCAATGTGGTCTGTACACCCGGCAGCGGTTTTGGCAGGTGCGGAAAGGGTTATATCAGGATAAGCGCCTTTAACAGTCGGGAAAAAGTAAAAGAAGCAGTAGAACGGATCACGACAGAACTTAGTTAAAGACTTTAACCACAAAGTTCTCAAAGAGCACAAAAAAATAATTGCACATGTAGGTCATGTAGTCAATGTAGTAATGAAAAAATAAAAACTACAAGTTCTACATGTCCTACATGTAAAAAACACTGGGGGTGGTGTTGGGGAAAACAACAAAAATAAATTCTTTGTGGTCTTTGTGAGCTTTGCGGTTCAAAAATTGGGGTTATGGGTGGGGTAATCCGCGCAAATCCGTGTTAATCCGTGGCAAATTATGGGGCTGTGGCGTGGGTTTTAAACAACACGATTTTTTTCTGTGTCTTTGTGTCTCCAAGTGACAATTAGTTTTTTTCGTGGTTAAAAACTGAAATCCTCATTTTCATCTACGATTTATAGATAAAAATGAGGATTTCAGTGAAATGCAAGAAAGGAAGGAAAATCTTATTGCATTTCGCTTCTTCTTAAATCTAAGGAGAAAGAATTACTGGTTTCTCCCCCTCTTTCATCCCTGGCTTTTATTTTTACCAGAAAGGACGTATCCTTCTGCATGTCAGGAGCTTCCCATATGAGCCTGTTACCCTCAAGTCTCATGCCAGGAGGACTCTCCTCAAGCGACAAATCAACGTTATCTCCGTCGACGTCTTTTACCTCTATCCCGGCATTCATTGTTCTATCTTCTATCTTAGGCAGACCGGAGACGAATTCAGGCGGAGAATTCTGAACCAGAACAAATCCGCTATTAAGAGGACGCCCTTCATCCGTTCCGTCAAAAGGGGTAACGAGCGCGTATACTTTATCGGCAGCTTTAAATTTAGAACCGGACAGAACTTCCTCGGCACTTACTTCTTCTTCATTTACGAACCACCTGACCTTCAGCAGAACATCATCCCCGTCGGTATCAGATACATCGGCATCAACAGAAATATCGGTTCCGTGTCTCGGATTAGCCGGTGAAATCTCAATGAAATTTATCGCAGGAGGAGAATTCTTAATTATAATGGGACCGATTTTTTTCTTTTCCTCTCCGCCTATCAAAATCGAACAAAAAACAGTATCATTTTTAGAGAAGTGTTCGGGGTTCAATTTGTTACCGCTGGCAGAAACCGGAATCCCGTTGACAATCCAGTCATATTCGGGAGCTTCCTTTGTTACAGCCGTAATTTTTACAGTTATAGCATCAGACGAAGTGGGTTGGGACGGAGAAAAATCAGTAGTGACGACACTTCCACCTTTCGAAGAAGATGCGGAAGAGGACTCTTCTCCCCCGCATCCCGTTATCAGCAGGATAAACACAAGAAAACTTAAAAATATTATCTTTCTTTCCACTGCAGTATCCTTTTTAATGTTCCAAAACCTGTTTTCTTTTCAACCCAGAGTGAATCCGAAGTCTGGTGAATTTCGTATCCGCCTCCACTCTGGTCAAACGAATATCGCGGAGCCTGTGGTATACCGGACCCCATATTTTTGTATCTTCCGCTTCCGGTTCGAAAATGATACGAATACTCCCTAGCACCCCCACTACCCATGTTGCAATCACCAGCAAGCTCAGTCGGTTCAAAAGTCACAAACTTCAAAGTATCCAGGAACAAAGAAGCTGGGCTTACAGTTTTCTCATCAGTATGCGTAGAAGAATCAGAATAAACGATGTACCATCCCCTATGATTGGGAAAATCACTCGGAAAATCAAAGGGACCCTCACCCGCAGCCCACACTCTTTTCAGGTCGTCTTCTATCAAAGGATAAGGGTTCGCAGGATCCGTTACGGTATCGAGTATCGCATAAAATCTATTATCTGTGTTCTTCTTAAAAACTTTAGCCCTATCTCCGGTTCCATAGAATAACCAGAGACATCCCGTCGCGGGTTCTCTTTCCACGAGCGGAGCATAGAAAGCAGGCTGCCAGAGTGAATCCTGTGTTACGTCAACCGGTATGGGAGGCTGGAAGATACATCTTGCGCTCCAGTTTGAAATATTCGGGTCCGTAAGGTTTACTTTCCATAATTGACCGGCAAGGTCCGGTATATAGAGCAAATCGTAACGATTATCAACTCTCGGGTTCAGGTTTACGACACTTGCCGCAGAAGCAAAGGGATAAACCATTTTGCCCGCATCTCCGGACGCAGCCTGTATATGCCAGTAAGTGCCCCCCAGTATAAGACCACTTGTATACGCACCATAAATATCGAGTGCGACAATTACATTTCCTCTGACCTCCGAACCGGGTGAATATATATCATACATCGATTCCGGCCATTCTCCGCCTCCGAAGAACGCAAAGAATCTATCCATCACAGTATCGGTTCCTACTTCCATACCAACTTTAAATATAACCGGAACAGAAGTGGTATAACCCATAGCGCTGGTGTCATAAATGCTAAAAAGATGGCCAGGCGGAATAGTAGAGGGGTCTGTCACATCGAGGCATGTAATTCCTCTGCCTCCCTCACCCTGGGAAGCCATTAAAACCGTTTTCCACTCATCCGCGTCTTTCAAAGTATCAGCATTACCATCTTTGGGGAACCAGACATCCGCAGCCATAGGGTCTGCATCAACGTAGAACCGGTGTGAATCAGCCAAAGCTTTAACTTCCGGAACAAAATTTTCGGGTATGACGGCGAACGCCTCTTCTCCTGTTGCATCATAAAAGGCATGCAGCATTCCTGTGTTACTGCCGGCATAAATTACCGTAGTTCTTGTACTCATATTATCTCTATACTGAGCAAAGTCATCATCGCGGTACCAGTAAGAAGGAGAAGAGACACGAAGCGGCGAGGAATGAAAGACATCTCCGAGATAAGAAAGAGTATCAAGAAAGGGTTTACCGCATTTTACAAGGTTTACCACGGTATCCACTTCCGTACTCGAACCAACTGCAAGATCCGTGGCGTCAAAATTGGAAGAACTAAATTCCTGTATCGAACCACTTTTTATACCGTAAATATTTCTTGTAGAAGGATTTCTACTTCTAAGTAATTTCCCCGCATTCCATATTTTAAGTGAATCGGGAATAGTATCGAGAGAGAGTCCACCCGCAACAAGTCTAATCGCCTGCAGGTGTCCTTCCCAGAAAGGAGAGGAATCAGGATAGAAGGAAGCAAGATACATACGTGCTTGGTACCCCGATGCAAGGAATTCTTCTTCGATTGAAGTCACCTCCGCCGAGGTAAAAGAACGGGCTCGCCGGGATTCGATTCCCATGAATATGCTTTTTAGGGCAGATGAAAGAGCTTCCGCATCTTCAGCAATATAGGCGTAACCGGTAAGAGAACTATCCCGCGGATCTACTACGGGACAGTCGAAACGAGGGTCAACAGCCATATCATTCCCTGATATCATGGATGAATCCGCACAGGTTCCGCCCCATCTCGCTGTCCAATTAAGAACATTTGCCCCCTGAACACCAACTCCAGGACCAAAACCAACAGCATAGACACGTATCGAATCAGGACCTGCAAGAGTATCGTGATCTCCGTTAAATGCATCATATGCCGTCCAAACAAGATCCTTAGATCCTTCTTGCTTGTCCCAATCAGTTACAGTCATACCAGAAACATCACTACTTTTATTACAATGATTTCGAGGTTCATTAGGTATACCATCAGTAACAACAACAACGCTGAATTTCATACACCATAATTCCGGATGAGCATTTCGGTATGCCGCTATATAGCTAACAGCGCTGTCAACCAGCATACCGGTAGGCGTAGAGCTGGTGACCTCCGTAGAGTTTATATGATTCCATATATCTGCAGCAGTCGAACCTATCGTGTCAGTCTCTAAATATTGAGTACCAGACAGGTCGTCCACCCATGTTTTGCTAACCTGGTCCCACCTGCGCGGATTATTATAGCAACCCTCACTAACAGGACAATCGCATTTAGTTGTATAACCACTTGCACCATAACTATGACTCCTACCAGGCCCTACAAAAACTCTCGCATCATCAAAAAAACCATGCCCCATTTTAATAGGAAGTTCATCATTCTCATCGACAAGTCCGTCACTGTTCACATCGAGCAGAGAATGAATAACAAGAAGAGCTGACTCTATTCCGTTAGTCGGCGCCCCTACTCCCGGTTTATGTATAAGAGATACTCCAACATTATCGACCTTAAGTCCATCACCGGTAGCAATGCTAACATAACATAGAACATCCATAACCGTCCCAATGCCCGTTACTGTAATCGTATCATATTTAGTATTTAAATCCGTTCCAGTCCAATTGTTACTCCCTCCGTCATACTCATGCCAGCCCGAACCATCACGAATCCTCAATATCCAGCTCACACTTATACTACTTGATCCTGCCGGCGGCATCCCCCGCCGCCAATACTCCTGCCATTCCACTTTCAATATCCAATCTCCATCTGCATCGTCTCCATTAAGATTATTCATATTCTCATAGGAAGTTAATGTACTGTCATACCAGCCAGACAAAGTTTCGCTCGCACCGGGCGACCACGAAGATCGATTTTTAAGCGTAACACTAACATCAGGCATTGGCAGTTCGCACTTCATAGACCCGGACCTATCAAGAAGAAGCATAACTGCGGCAGGAACTCTTGAGGTTTTAAACAAATCTTCATCCTGAATGTGAGCGCTCAAAAAAAGAGGTATAAATATAAGAACCAAAAATATCTTCTTCATTTTTAACCTCCTTTTTCACCTAAATTTTTCATATATTCTTCAATTTTCTCTGCGATAGGACAGAGCTCCATCACTACAGGTATGAGTTTTCTCGTTCCTCTTTCTTCTATTTCCATAAATGAATAATAAGTTTTTTTCGGAAACTCTATGTTCGTTATTTTCTCAAACCCGGTATTCATTGCTCCGGTCCCCTCTTTATAGTTCTCATCGGGCAAAAATCTCTCTAATTCTTCAAACGAAAGAGAAGAAATTCCGAGTTTCTTAGCAGACTCCTTTTCTAATTTCTCCCATTCCTTCTTTAATTTCCCTTTTTCATAGAGAGCAACATATCTGTTGAATTTTTTCATTTTTATACCACTATTCACGATTTTTAAATTATCGGGAACCGTTCTTATCTGCGTTCCTTTAGATAAAATTATCATGCAGCCGCCCCCAAAGACGTCGGAAGTTAAGCGGATATACCATTTCTCGAGATTCTGCTTTCCATAATTTCCAACTACTGATGAAGTCTGAATCTCCTCGTATATTTCTTCTATTCCCCGCTTCTCAATCGCTTGCCAATCAAAACCTCCTCCCATTGCTATAGAAAACAGTATCAGTAACATAATCTCATCCTCCTTTTTTAATACATTGTATGCCCTCTTCTACCACCACCACCGGAAAGCCCGCCCAACGGAGACCATGTGCCCGCTGCAACATCGACAACTTTCTGCGGGGACTCGACCTCACCTGCTTTTCCCATCAGTCCTCCCGAAGTGAACTCATAGACATAATAAGACCCCTTTCCTCCACCAGGAGAAAACGGATATGGCTCATTAGTCGGTACGGGCGCTATAACAAAGGACCTGGAGTTATCCGCATTCATATAAACTCTGTGGACAGTTACAGTATCACCTACGCTCTCTATCTCGAGAGGCATAGTTTCATCAGCTGTTATCGCAGCCTCTAGAATACCTACCTCCGCGGGAACCGTCGGAATCATCGAAATATAATAATCGCTTCCGGTTTCGGCGAGCTGAAGAGCGCCCTTTCTTTTTACCAAGTTAAGAGTCGAAGCTATATCCCCTCTGGTCATGAGAGCGGTGGCTGTAGTCAAAACCGTCAGAATAGTCATAATCCATAATACAATTATCATAGAAATTCCTTTATTAGTATTCTGTTTTTTCATTGAAACCTCCTCTTTCAAGGTCTTTTATTCCTGAGGGTCGCCAGACCGTTATAATCTACAGTATCCGTGTATTGAGAAAGGGAGCTTGCTAATCTTAAACGATATTCAACATGTTCTATGGGCTGCTGCCCTGCGGGCAATATCCAGTTGCCAACCCCATCAACCTCGGTAACATCAGTCACAGTATCACCTGTAGTATCAATATAAGCAAACACTAACGAAACAACATTATCAAGAGCGAAATCGTTGTCTATATATAAAGTATCTCCGCTAACCCTTATAGAATGTACATCTTGAGGATTATCGACCACACCGAACTGCGATCCGTCAATATCATGTGAATACTGAATGCTATTCGCCGTCCCACTTATTATGCCGAACGCCTGACCTGCACCACTGGGACTACCGATTCTATCGCAAAAACCAATGTTTCTGAGCTCCTTCGAAATATAAGTGGACGCTTTTCTTTGTGCCATGTTAAGTTCCGACCACTGCCTCTCTCGGCGAAGGAACTTTTCCTGATCAAAGAAAAACCTATACACAACAGTCAAAATAACTCCCAGTACAAGTAACGCGACGATCATTTCCACAAGTGTAAACCCTTTCTTATTCATAATTCCTCCTAATCGTGACGGGATATATAGATTATACTCTCATCCTGAGTGCCTAATATCGCGTCTTCAGCAATCACCCTGACTTTCAACTGAACACCTGCATCTGCCACATTGGCAGACTTGTCAGGTATAAACGATTCAATTACCAGCCTTACCGATATTCCGGTAGCATCGGGGGGACTATAAGTAAGCACATCCCCAACATTACGATTAATCCATATATCATCAAATCTTGACCCCGGTATTGACGCCGATTTAAGCCAGCCCCTATACTCTTCTATGGTTTTCTCCTGTAAGATAACCCTCTTCGCGCTTCTTTCGGAACGTACAGCAGCTCTGGTATTACTGGTATTAAATACAACTACGCCAACTATAATTATCCCAAAAATAACGATGCTTACAATTAATTCAATAAGAGATACACCTTTTTTTTCTTTCATTTTATTTCGCCTCCATTACTCCAAGCGGTGAAATATAAAACGTCAATGAACGCTTGGTATCGCTATCATAAATGCTGAAACTTCTTATATCATCGTTATCTCTGACAAAACCATCAGGCTGTACCGTAAACGTTATGGTGGCACCAGTCAGTTGCAATCCCGAACGCAACTCTAATAAATCTTTCACATCAGCAGGCAAACCCTCCTTCATACAGTTCAGACGATTATTGCCCACATCAACTTCCAATATATAATTCACACCTCCAGTAGTCGCATACCTGTTTACCCTCTGGTAAAACGCAAAAACTTCGTTCCTTGCTTCTTCCAAACGGCCTTTTTGAAATAAACCACGAAAAGAGGGTACCGCAAATAGCGAAAGGATACCCATTATCACAACCACAACAATCAACTCAATAATCGTAAAACCTTTATTCTTCATTTTCCCTCCTTTGTTTTATTATACAAATTCCGTTCCTTAATTCAAGTCTTTCTTTTTCAATAACTTAAATTTCAAAACCGGGTAATTCTTTTCGGATGTATGTAATCCGTTTCATACCCTCGATCGCCACAAAGACACCAAGGCACAAAGTCCACCTGAGCGACATCAGACTTCCTTTTTTTATTTTTTTAATTTAAACCCTACCCAACCTCAAAATTTTAGACAAGATTAACAAGATTTACATGATTTTTGTGTTCTAAACCCAACCCTAAAAAACCCCAATAGTTAGACAGGTCTAGTAGGACACTAATTATAATTTATCATCATAACTATATCTAAATTAGTCTTTTTATAATTCTCGGACTTTTCTTTTTATTTCGACACCCTTTTCGCCAAAATTGATAATCAGACCTGTATCCTTCCGGGTTGCAGTTAGATAGTTGACCAATTGAACTTCATGTGCTTTAATAATCTGCTTTACAGCCTTTATTTCCAATATAATCGAATCTTCGACTATTATATCAGCTGAAAATTCTCCGACAATTGCATCTTCATAATAAACTACAATAGGATGCTGTGCTTCAACTTTAAGTCCCGTTTTTTCCAACTCAAGCATCAAGGATTTTTCGTAGACCGATTCCAAAAATCCAAACCCCATTTTGTTATAAACTCGGTAAGCGCAGCCAATTATTTTTTCAGTAAGCTTCTCGTTTTTCATTTATCCTGCCTTTTTTCGGTTCTTATTCCATTTATCTTATCTAATCATTATCATGTTGGGGTGGGGTTTTAAATAAATAAAAATCCTGTTTATCCTGTAAATCCTGTCTAAATATTCCGGGGTAAGGTGGGGTTTTAAATAAATAAAAATCCTGTTTATCCTGTAAATCCTGTCTGAATATTCCGGGGTAAGGTGGGGTTTTAAATAAATAATATCTTGTTTCTCTGTTGATCCTGTCTGAATCTTTTGTAGGGTGCGCTTGTGCTCTGTTTTTCTATGTGGTCCTTCTGCCTTATTTTTCCTCAATTTTCTTATCGGAGGCGTATTCAACCCTATCCCCGCCTTTTTCTTTCGCGAGATAACAAGCGTTATCCGCATAACGAACCAGCCCGACAAGGTTTTTCCCGTCATAGGGAAAAACACCTATTCCAATAGAAAGGGTCAATCCTTCAAAAAACTTATCTTCCCTGACTTTTTTAAGCATATCATTTGCTATTTTTATGGCTCTTCGAATATCAGACTTATGTAATAGAGAAATAAATTCGTCGCCGCCGTACCTTCCCAAGAAATCGCCGCTCTGCAGAGTTTCTCTTATAATCTTAGAAAAAGACTTTAATCCTTCATCTCCCTTCTGATGTCCAAAACGATCGTTGAATTCTTTGAAATTATCAAGGTCCAGAAAGAGAATAGCAAATTCTTCTTTTTCTTTTTCGGCTCGAGAAATTTCTTCCACTATTTTTTCCTCCAGCATTCTCCTGTTAAACGCACCGGTTAATGGGTCCTCGGTAGAAAGTCTCCTGGTTTCTTCAAAAAGTCTTGAACGTTCAATCGCCATCGCAATCTGAGCGCCAAGCGCTACCAATAAATTTCTTACCGATTTAGGAAAATCGTCCCTTCGTAAGCTCTCGATATCCAGAACACCCATAATTTTATCCTGAATCTTCAAAGGTATAGAAAACTCGGAGTTCTTTTTGAATTCTTTCGGACCGTGAAAAGGAACCATAGAGACGTCGGCTGCATAATAAGGTTGCCCGGACTCTACCACCCTGCCGATTATTCCTCCCTCGCTTATCTTGATTTTAGTACCTTTAAAATCTCTTATCGCATCCACCGTCCACTGGAGCGTAGCGTACTCTTTATCCTCATCGACGAGATAAATCGCTATGATTTCATAGCCGAAATGCGTGGTTATCTGCTTGACTATCTGCCCGATAAGCTCATCAACATCCAGACTTGATATCATCGCCCGGCTCAACTCATAGGAAATTCGAAGTTCCCTCATGGTTGTGTCGAGTCTCTGGTAAAGTCTGGAATTGGCAAGTGCAAAAGCCAGAACAGGAGAAAGACTCTTCATCAATTCTTTTACTCTCTCCAGAGAATCGGGAAATTCCTCAAAATAATACAAATATAAAATACCCTCCACCTCTCCCCGCAGCACTACCGGAACGGCAATAACAAATTTTTTCTTGCTACTCTGTATTTCACGGCTGGGATTCGACAACTCGGAAGAATCTTGCGTAACCACAATATCTCTCTTTCTTATCACTTCACCTTCTATGCCCGTAGCCAGTTTTGCCATGCTTTTATGAGTGGAAAAATCGTCTCTCTGTTTGGAGTAATCATAGGCGATCTTCTCAGGATTTTCTTTGAGTATCAAAAAAGAAGAATAATCGGCACCCGTAATCTCAGGTACCGCCCTCAGAATCTCTCTTATGACACCTTCCTGTCTGCCAAAAAGAGAAATATTTCCAAGCAATTGTCCTATCCATTTAAAAAAAAGGACTTCATTATAAACCTGCATTGTCAAAGTATACCGTTTCGATAACAATATGTCAAGTGCAAAACGAAGCAGAGCTTCAAAAATGTAAAAATTAAATATTAAATATCAAAATTACAAATCAAATTTCAAAAATAGAAAAAGAGAAACAACGAATCACACAAATAACACGAATATTAAAAAAAGACAATGAAAAATATTATTCTTAATTTATTTGTGCAATTTGTGCTATTTGTTGTTGAAAAAATGGGGTGTTGGGGGTAATAGAAAACCCGTTTTTTCGATTTAAATATTTTGTTGTAAAAAAGAATTAATTTTACATTTTTATTTGTCATTTTGCTTTTTAATTTTTGATATTTAATTTTCGGGGGCGTAATAATTTGATGGGTGATGCGGGAATGGTATTGACAAACCCGGACTAAATTCTATGATATTATTATGACTTTATTCCTCATAAAAACAAGATTGATAAGGGCTTTCAAATCCATAATATCAACAAAAAAATCCAATCTTTTTGTTTACTCCCTAGTTATTTCTATCTTTTTAACGGGGACTTTCGTTTTCTTTTTGAGAATATTCCTGTTCTTAGAACCAATAGAAATCATAGGAGCCATAATAGCCGATAAACTCATTTCTTACTCTTTCTTTGTTTTTACTTTACTTCTATTTATGAGTAACGGTATTACAGCTCTTTCTACTTTATACCACTGCCGGGAGCTCGATTATCTTTATTCGACTCCATTACAGCCCTTTCATATATTCTCGCTCAAGCTAATCGAAACCATTTTTTATTCCTCCTGGGCAACACTGATCGGAGGGATACCCATTATCCTCTCTTATTTAATTGCCTTTTCCTCGTTTCAAACAAAAACAATATTGTTTATATTGCCGTTATTCGCTTTTATCCTTATCCCTTCAGGATTCGGCGTTTCTATAATAATCATCCTGAAAAAAATAAACCCCCGCTGGACGGTAAAACAGCTGGCTGCCGTACTGGGAGCACTCTCTGCTTTTTTCATTTTCGTTTACATACAAAGTACGCCTTACAATTTCAACGTACCTGAAACCTTGAATCTTGAAGCCGTAAACCAGTTTGTTCAGAGCTTGCAAGTTTCAAATCCTTATTTCCCGAATGAATGGTTTTACAAATGTATTTCCGCACTTGCAAATAATAATACCAGAATGTTCATGAAAAACATCACCCTGCTCCTATCGGGAAGCTTAATTTCGATATCTTTTGCCTTTGTATTTTCGAATTTATTTTACAGGATAAGCTGGATGTCGGCTGAAAGCAATTCCGGAACATTCCCGATACACAAGAAACTTTTACTGAATAAATTACCCGGAATATTCAATATGCTGCAGAAAGACATAAAAATATTCCTTCGCTCTCCTCTTCAGTGGTCTCAACTGATGATAATAGGAGTGCTTCTTGTAATCTACATATTTTCCTTAAGAAGAACACCCTTATACGTCAGGGACCCTTTCTGGCTATCCGTACTCGCCCTGATAAATACCGGTTTTATTGGTTACATAACCGCTACTCTTTCTCTGCGTTTTGTATATCCCGGAATAAGCCTTGAAGGAAGAACGTGGTGGAATCTAAGGAGTTCTCCTTTATCTATAGAACTCTTACTGCAATCAAAAAGCATATTTTTTTTCATAATAAATCTATTTATTGCGGAATCGGTGATAATATTCTCGAATATTATTCTTGTTCAATACGGTATAATAGTACTGTTATCCGCAGTCCTATCGGCAATTTTCGCTTTTGTTTCCGTCTATTTAAGTGTTTCTTTGGGAACTTTGTTTGCCGATTTCAGAGAAACAAACCCGGCTAAAATCGCCTCAGGAGCCGGAGGACTTTTAACCGCAGCAATCAATCTATTCTATATAGCCATATCGATGGTTCTTTTCGCCACACCGATATCCTTTTATATAAAAAATCGCCTTGAGGGAAATCTGATTTCAATCACTACTCCCCTTATCATATCAACTTCTCTATTCTTGATTATTACAGTATTAATAGTATTTATACCTCTTAAATTGGCAAAAAAGAAGATAAAGGAAATCGAATAGAAGCATAGCCACTAAGACACAAAGACACTAAGCAAAAAAAATTAAGTTATTGTTTTCCCCATCCCAACCCTTTTTTTAACAACAAATAGCACAAATTGCACAAATAAATTAAGAATAATAGTTTTTTTTATTTCGTGTTATTTGTGTGATTCGTTGTTGCTCATATTTTTTTGTAAAGTATTGAGTTTTAAATAACAAAATAGATTCTTTTAATCAATGTTTATCTGTATTCATCCGTAGCGAATATTTGGTGTTGTGGGTCGAGGCTTTGTGCCTTGGTGTCTTCGTGGCAATAAAAATCAGAAAATACTTACTTTTACATATTTACCCGGGTTTTTCCTGAAGTCCACAAGCAAAGTATCAAGACTTGCTGCCGCCCTGGTTAGATTATCATAAAGTTTTTCATCATAAACAAGTTTACCCATCGTACCTTTTCGGCTATTTATTTGTTTTAAAGTCAAATCCAACTCCTTGATAGAAGAATCCATATTATCGATAAGAGCTTCGGTCTTTTTCAAATTTTTTCCTCCGCTTTCGATGGTTTTCTTCAACTCTTTTCTATTTTCTTTCAAAAAAAGCTCCAGCTCTTTGAGCGTAGAACTCAATCTATCGAAAGGTCCTTCGCCACCTTCTGCACCGCCTTTAATGGCTTTTAACAAATCTTCAATCTGCTCGGTAATTCCTCCAATCTCTACGGTCGAAAGTCCACGGTTCGGAGCTCCCCGTAAGGTCTCGGAAATGTCAAAACGTTTATCGGAAACCCCGGGATTGATTACAATAGTTTTCGTACCGCTAATCATCGCCACATCCTGAATCAATGCTCTCGCGTCCTCTTTTAATACAACGTCCTTTTCTATCCAGACCCGAACCAGAACCCCATTGCCTTCCATATAGATACTCATTACCTTACCCTTATCTATACCATATACTCTTACCGGATCTCCCTTAGTTAACCCTGCAACATCATCATAAAAAATATCCAAATAAAAGCCTTCTCTGCCAACATTAAATCTCAAAAGCCAGAGTTGACCTATTACAAAAACCAAAAAGACAATCGTCAAAAAAATTCCTACCTTTACAGCCTTTTCTTTTTTAATCATAAAACCCCCTGTTATATAAATTAATAATAAACATTTGCTTCTTTAAAAAAACACCTTAATTTAATTGTACCATTTTTTCCGGCAAATAAAAATGCAAAATCATATCTATACCCCCAACAACCCATTTTTTAACAACAAATTGCACAAATTTCACAAATAAATTTAGATTAATCATTTTTATCAACATAAAAAAATAAAGACTGTTCTTTTAATATTCGTGTGATTTGTGTAATTCGTTGTTTCTCTGTTTTCTTATTTTTGAACTTTGATTTGTCATTTTCCATTTTCATATTTAATTTTTACATTTAAGCGGTTTCGCCGCGTTAGGTAAAGACCAGTCTTGAAACAACATAATCGAGAAAAAGAATCATTATGGTCGAAGATATAACCGCTTTCGTAGTTGACTCTCCCACTCCTTCGGCACCACCTTCTGTCTTAAGACCATAATAACAGCCCATGATAGTCAGCGTCAATCCAAAAGTTACGGCTTTAATTAAACCACCGTAAAGAGTTATAGGATAATAATTTAAGCGTACTCCTCTCCAGTAAACAGCAGATGAAATATTCAAGGTCATCGTTGAAAGCATCCAGCCTCCGACTACGCCTGTAAGTTCTGCTATAACCGTTAGAATCGGTAAAATAATAATTCCCGTAAAAACTCTCGGTACGACGAGATGCTCGATAGGGTCTATTGCGAAAGCTTCGAGGGCATCTATCTGTTCGGTTACTTTCATCGAACCGAGTTCCGCCGCAATCGAAGAAGAAACCCTTCCGGCAACCACAAGACCAACAATAAGCGGTCCGAGTTCGATAAACAGCGCCTTACAAACCGACATTCCTATATATACATCGGGCATGTATTGTCTTGCCTGGTAATAAGCCTGATAAGCGGTAACCATACCCATAAAAAGAGACGTAAATACCACAATAGAAATCGATTTAACGCCCTGAAAGAATATTTGCTCCACAAAAAGGTCGAATTTTCTGTATAATCCTTTGGCCTTCATAAAAGTGCGTGCAAGAAGAATAAAAATTCCTCCTATGTATTCCATACTCGAGATTATACTATCTTTTATAAATACCATAATTTATTTATATAATATTATTTCGGACAAAGTCAAGCAAAAATTTATGAATATATGGAGTTCCGGCAACGATAGTACCTTTTAAAATATCATCTCCCCCTTCCTGGTCCGTTATCAATCCGCCTGCTTCCTCAATCAGCAACCATCCTGCAGCCACATCCCAGGGAGACAGCGCAAATTCTATGTCGCCGTCGATTCTACCAGCCGCGATTTCCGCCTGCTGTAAAACGGCAGATCCAAAAAACCTTATGCAATGAACCTGCACTATCAATTTTTTTAAAGCATCCATAATCTTCTCTTTTTTCTGGTAAGCCGAAGGAGGAATGCTAAGGGAAACCAACGCCCTTGCCGGATCTTTTTCTCCCGAGTGCTTTATTCTTTTTCCGTTAAGAAAAGCACCTTTACCTTTTTCAGCGGAAAAAAGCTCATCTCTAACCGGCTCATAAACTACGGCAACTTTAATTTTGGAATTTTCTTCATAAGCAATAGAAACGCAAAAACGCGCTATGCCATGCATAAAATTATTAGTTCCGTCCAGAGGGTCTATAATAAACCTTCCCTTCCCCGAAAAGAGTCCGCTTTCTTCTGCACAGATACCAACTCCGGGAAAGCTTTTCTGCAAATTTTTCATTATAAATTCCTCCGATTTTTTGTCCGCTTTAGTAACGAATTGATTGAACCCTTTTCTTTTAATATCGCCTTTTTTAAGCGAACCGTAATAATTACGTATTAAATTTCCGGCACCCTTTGCTATTTCGATTACTTTATCTAAAATACCAACCTCCTTAAATTAACCACAGATTACACAGATGTTTTCTTTTATCCCCCACGCACAACCATTTTTTTAACAACAAATAGCACAAATTACACAAATAACTTTTTAATTAGCCACTGATTTACACTGATAGGCACGGATACCCTTCCCACTCCATATTCTATTTTATTAAAACAACAAAACTTTCTTTTAATCCGTGTGTTTCCGTGTTTATCCGTGGCTATTTCCCTTTTTTAATATTCGTGTTATTTGTGGGATTCGTTGTTTCTCCTTATTTTTTAATTTTGATTCGTTTTCCATTTTAATTTTTGATTTTTACATTTATTATGCCCTCGGATGAGCTTTCTTATATTCTTCTTTTAATTTCTCTATACTCATATGAGTATAGATCTGCGTGGTGGACAATGATTCGTGACCCAGAAGCTCCTGAACTGCCCGCAGGTTCGCTCCGCGGTTCAAAAGATGAGTTGCAAAAGTATGGCGCATCGTGTGAGGACTCATCTGATGTAACGTGGCAACCTTGACTATTGCCTTTTTTACTATACGTTGAAGGTCGCGCTGAGTCAATCTTCTCCGGGATTTACTAAAGAAAAGAGGTCCTTCCCTGTAACCCCTTACCTCTGATATGTATTTATTCAAAGTTTCAAAAGCGGTTCTGGCTACAGGAAGTATTCTTTCCTTTTTACCTTTGCCGTAAACCCGGAGCAATCTACTATTGGTATCAAACATAGAAATATCGAGATTGACCAGCTCTGAAGCACGAATACCGGTAGCGTAAAGCAGTTCAAGAATGGCTCTATTGCGAATATCAAGTTCTTTATCAAGAGGAGAAAAATCGAGCATTTCCCCGACTTCTTCCTCGGAAAGAAACGAAGGGATGGGCTTATCGGTTCTGGGAGTCTTTACCGAAAGAGAAGGATTGCTTTTTATAACTTTATTTCTTACAAGAAACTTGCAAAAAGATTTTACTGCCGAAAGTTTTCTTGAAACCGATGTTTTTTTATACCCATAAGAAAGAAGCTCCCCCATAAATCCTCTAATATCTTTCCTGTCTATTCCAGAAAAATCGTTTTTACCATTTTTCCGTAAAAAAGAGCTAAACTCTTCAAGATCCGTCTTGTAACTTTTTACGGTACAATCCGAAAACTTCCTCCGTATCAATTCTTCAATATAACTATCTATCAATTTATCCATTTATCACAAACAATAACCTTTTTTTAACAACAAATATCACAAATTACACAAATAAATTTAAGAATAATCTTTTTTATTAATACTTAAGAAATAAAGTCTTCTTGTTAATATTCGTATTATTCGCCTGCCCCGTAAGGAAGAATGACTGTATCGGGGTGTGATTAGTTATTTCTTTCTTTAAATTATTTTTAAATTTTGATTTGTCATTTTCCATTTTTATATTTAATTTTTGCATTATTTATGTTATGTTTTAAGTTTTTTCTTCTTAACTGCGGGAAAAAGCAAATTATTCAATATCAACCTATAACCGGGTGAATTTTTATGAAATTCCAGATAAGTGGGTGGGTCACCTACAAGGTGAGTATAATCTTCAGGGTCATGACCTCCAAGGAAGGAAAAGCTGCCTTTACCGCAATCTCCGTATATATACTTAACTTCATTAGTATTTGGATGATCAGCCAAAACAATAACATCAACCTTTAACTTTTCCCGGTTAAAACCTGTATCCTGACCAAGAAACTCTTTTATTCTGTCGGTGTGATTCTGGGTTAGGATTGCTGGAATTATATCTCTTTTTGCCATAAAAGTCCGGAGGAAAAAATAACTGTTTTTACCTCTCTGGAGCGTAAGTTGAGTAATGTCTACGTCCGAATGCTCATAAATATTGATGGATGTTATAAGATTTATATCTTTAAGAAAAAGAGTATTGTTATAATTCGCTTTCTTTCTAAAGTTCGGGTCTATCCCATCTCCATCGATCTGGGGCGGAACTATATCCACGCCATAAAATGTAAGAGCAATATCAAGAGTAATCGGAGCGGAACACATGGCAAACAAAAATCCCCCTTCGGAAACGTATTTCTTTATCCTCTCGGCAACATCGTGTTTCATTTGCCATACCTTGTGGTAATTTAAACTACGTGCTTTTCTCTCGTTAATCTTGACCGCTTCCCTATACCAGGAAGAAGCTGCGTAATTTCGATAGAATTTACCATATTGTCCGGTGAAATCCTCGTGATGAAGGTGCAACCAGTCATAACCCGCAAGCGCACCCTGGAGAATATCATCATCCCAGACCCTCTCATAAGGAACTCCGGCATACTCAAGGGCAAGCACAACTGCATCATCCCAGGGCCCTTCCGTTTCGGGTATATATACGGCGACTCTGGGCGCTTTTTCCAATTTAACTCTCTCCATATTTTCTCTCTCGATTGTCGCGTAGATTTCGTTTAGTTCATCGTCACTTATCCAAAAAGAAGTCACTCCCCTTCGGTCCGCTTCTTTTTTTATACCTTCAAGTCCGGGAAGGAGAAAACTTCCTCCTCTGTAATTAAGAAGCCATTCGGCATTAAGCCCTTCCTTTAAAACCCAGTAAGTAAGACCATATGCTTTCAAGTGGTCTGTCTGCTCGTTGTCCATTGGAATTAATAAACTTGCAATAATTATAAAAAGCATTTATAAAAAAGTACCTTTGTTACACGATAAGTCAAGTGCAGACTGCCACAAAGACACTAAGGCACAAAACCCCACCCTACAACCCATAATTTATTTTTTCACATGTAGATAATGTAGAACCTGTAGTTTTTTATTTGTTTTTATTTCTATATTAACTACATGCCCTACATGTTAGAAAAATTTGGGGATGTAGGTGGTTTTTTAAACAACAAAAATAAAAATCCTGTAAATCCAGTAAATCCTGTCCAAATATCTGGGCTTTGGGGGGATGAATTTAGCTAAAAAAAATCCCTTCCAATCTGCGTTCATCTGCGTCCTATTAAATTAAAAAATATCCGGGTTATCGGAAATTATGTTCTTTAAATCTCTTGCAAATTGTGTTTTTAAGAGCTTGTCAATGTTTCCTAAAAAAGACTCATACTCATTGTCAAAATCTATTTTACCTAAAAAAGGAACACCAAGGGATACCAATTTATTAACTTTTTCATCTCTTTCGGAAAATACAATATTCTCAATAACTCCAATTACCTTCTTCACCGATTCTTTACTCATCCTTATGACCTTTTTAAGGGTTTCCAGGGTTAACTTCGATTGATTCCCTACCATAATAAATTCTATGTTCTTCATTACTCTTATAACATCTAAAGTCACATCTCCGATACCCGGAGGCATATCGACAATCAGATAATCCAGAGAACCCCATCTTGTTATAGCCAGTAGTTCGATAATCGCATTCGAAAAGTCTTCTCCCCTAAAAGGTAACGGATTTTCTCCAGCGAAATAAACAATAGACATAAATTTAATTCCATTTACTAAAGGTGGAATAATACCCTTTTCCTCTTCCGGAAAAACATCCTCCAGACCAAGAATCAAATGGTCGGAAGGTCCGCTTAAATCGAGGTCTAAAAGTCCTACTTTCTTACCCGTCTCTTTAAGTACTAAAGCAAGCATAGAAGCTACAGAACTCTTCCCCACACCTCCTTTCCCACCGGAAACCGCGATTATCTTCTTGATATCGGATAATCTCTCATCAATCACATTAAATCTCGGATCCATAAAAATCAAATTACCTCTTTTTTAACAACAAATTGCACAAATAACTTTTTAATTAGCCACTGATTTTCACTGATAAACACTGATACCCTTCCCGCCCCATATTCTGTTTTTATTAAAACAACAAAATATTTTTTTAATCCGTGTATTTCCGTGTTCATCCGTGGCTATTTCCTCTTTTATTATTTCCGCATTTTAGCGGCTTTGCCCTTCTATATATTCAATCCATACTCCCCTGCCTTTTTTCACTTCAAAATCCGGGCTTTTGCACTGGGGACATTTCGAATAAACCCGAATTACATCGGGGACAAAGTGTACATATTCGGATTCATCTTTATCTAAATCTTTGCTGCTGCGCTCGAAATCCCACTCGAATCCGCAAACTCTGCACAGAAAAGAAGCCTTTTCTTCTTCTACTATAAATTCGCACTTTATGTCTTTCAACTTTGAGATCTCATCCAGAGCAGAATTAAAAATATCTTTTTCCAGCTGCTGCAACTTGCCAATCTTGACAAGAACTTTATCTACTTTTAAAAGATTCTTCTCTTTTTTATATTTCAAAACGGTATTCGCAACCGATTCAGCTAACGCCCATTCGTGCAAAATTCACACTCCTTTTTTAAATTATTCGAGTATAAATTAATTGGAAGCGAAAGTCAAGGAGCCCGCCGCTTTTGCCACAGAGACACAGAGAACACAGAGAAACTACCACACCCAACCCCAACTCTTATTGTGCTTTTAAACCCCAACCCAACAAATAAAGTAACAATGAATATAAGAAAGATAAATGGCCATAGAAGACAAACATAAATTAACCACGAACTACGAACCAGGAACCTCGAACTAACCCACCCACTAACTAAATTAAAATCTCTTGACAAAAGAAGTAAAACCTCGTATATTATTGTTATCATTAACAATAAATCAAGGAGGGGTTATGAAATATTTATCAAAACTTAATTTAGTTCTTCTTATCGAAATTGTTAGTTTGTTTGTCAACGCACCTGCTATCGCCTGGACGAGATTTTACGAGAAGGGTGAGAACAGCCGCGGCTACTCAGTCCAGCAGACAACTGACGGGGGATATGTTGTTGCTGGAAGTACTTATTTGGGGGCCACCGATGTTTACCTGATAAAGACGGATTCTCTGGGAGATACGCTCTGGACGGGAACTTACGGCGGTAGTGAAGGCAGGTCAGTCCAGCAGACTACTGACGGGGGATATATTGTTGCCGGGCTTGCTTGGTCTGACAGTACGGGAGAAGATGTTTACCTGATAAAAACGGATTCTCTGGGAGATACGCTCTGGACTAGGACTTACGGCGATAGTACCGACGATTGGGGCTACTCAGTTCAGCAGACAACTGACGGGGGATATATTGTTGCTGGGTGTATTATTTCTCTCAATGCGGGATACGCCTATGTTTACCTTATAAAGACGGATTCCCTGGGAGATACGCTCTGGACTAGGACTTATGGGGACACCAGCTCCAATGGAGCTAACTCAGTTCAGCAGACATCCGATGGTGGATATATTGTTGCCGGGTTTACCGATTCTCGCGGTGCGGGAAGTCTTGATTTCTATCTTATAAAAACGGATTCTCTGGGAGATACGCTCTGGACTAGGACTTATGGTGGGACTTACGTCGATTTGGGTTACTCGGTCCGGCAGACCACTGACGGAGGATATATTGTTACCGGATATACGGCTATCGGCGGGTGGAACCGTAAAGTTTATTTAATAAAGACAAATAGTTTGGGGGATACGCTCTGGACAAGGACTTACGGGACTTTGGGGAGGGAAGATTATGGCTACTCAGTCCAGCAGACTACTGACGGGGGATATATTGTTGCTGGGTGGACTAAAGGTAACGGGATAGACAATTCTCTTGTTTGTCTGATAAAGGTCAACTTCGACGGCAGCGGAGGAATCGAGGAAGAGATAATTCCTAATTTATTGTCATTATCTCCAGCTGATCCGAATCCTTTTACTACCAAAACAACCGTTAGTTATGAGCTGACAAATGCGACTAATGTGAATGTCTCAATCTATAACCTACTCGGGCAAGAAGTGAAAAAACTTTATTCGAGAAATCAATCTTCCGGTATTCATTCCGTTACCTGGGATGGTAGTGGGACCTCTGGAAAACTACCTACCGGAATTTATCTACTCAAGATTAAAGCAGGAAATCAAGAAGCTTCCTTAAAACTTACGTTTATAAGGTAATTGAGTTTGTAGAGTTCGTAGAGTTCATTGGGTTTGTTGGGTTAGGTAAAAAAATACAATAAAAAGGGGTGTGGTAATTAAAGTTTCGGGTTACGAGTTTCGTGTTTCGTGTTAAAAAACCGAAAAAAATTTGTGCAATTTGTTGTTAAAAAAATAAGTTAAAATGGGTGGGGTGGGCTTTGTGCTCTTTGTGGTTAGACCAAACACATTAAAAGGGGTGTGATGGGGCTCTGTGCTCTCTGTTTGTTTTTCCCCTCTGTGTTCTCTGTGGTTAATTTAAGTTTCGTGTTTTGAGTTTCG
>Ga0315551_10000618_pt1 | contig 28362 bp, 25 predicted proteins | sample SalMarSW160290MG_FD_203678 | JGI IMG/M metagenome (GOLD analysis project Ga0315551, IMG submission 203678) | Salt marsh sediment microbial communities from the Plum Island Ecosystem LTER, Massachusetts, United States - Salt Marsh Sediment SW1602-90 ...
CCCAGGGGTGCCTGATGACGATGATATCGGCGTAGTCCCCGATAACTCTTGCCATGTCGGCGATGCTCTCCCCCTTGGATAGGGAGGTGGCTCCCACGTCGGAGGCGGTAATGACGCTGCCCCCTAGCCGGTGCATGGCTGATTCAAACGAAAGCCGCGTCCGGGTACTGGGTTCAAAAAAGAGGCTGGCCATAATCTTGCCCTGGCACAGCCCGTGCTGCTTTTCCCTGGAGCTGGCCATCTTGTCGGCAAGGGAGAATACGGCCTCTATCTCGCCCTTGGATAAATCGTCTATGGTTACCAGATTTCTATTGGCTAGAGTCATGGCGCACCCTCTTTTGTGATATTGCTGTCGGCGGTGATGGCTACCTTGTCCACGCCGTCGGTCTCTTTCAGCCTGACCTGTATATCCTCGTGCCGGGAGCTGGGTATGTTCTTGCCCACATAGTCGGCACGAATTGGCATCTCGCGGTGGCCCCGGTCTATAAGCACCGCCAGCTGGATTAGTCTGGGACGGCCCCGGTCTATGAGAGCATCCATAGCTGCCCTGGCGCTGCGCCCGGTAAAGAGGACATCGTCAACCAGTACCACGGCTTTACTGTCAATATCTTTAGGGATATCGGTCTTCTTGACCACCGGCTGCGGGTTGAGTGAAGACAGGTCGTCACGGTAGGGGCTGATGTCCAGGGCGCCTACCAGTACCTTTACCCCGGCAAAGCTCTCGATGCTGGCGGCTAATCTTTTGGCCAGGGGCACCCCCCGGGTGTGCATCCCTATGAGCATTACCTGCTCGATGACCTTGTTGCGCTCGATAATCTCGTGGGCGATGCGGGCAAGGGTGCGGCGGATATCCTCCTGGGTCATTATGGTTTTTTCGGGCATAAAATTAACCCCTTGCTTTAGCTGGCAAGGGGTCTTGCTACTCTGGTTCTGTTGTTTCCTTGCCAGCCTCTCCGGACCGGCTTAAAGGTTATTATTTTTTAAGCTCCTAACTAAATATTATAGCAGGTTTTTTGGGTGGGTGCAAGTTTTCGAATTCAGGGGTTGTTCCAACCCTGTTTTCTGCCCCCCCCCATTTTTAACAGTTCTCTATCTTCCCATACCCACCCGCCCAAAAAGGCTCCGCCTCTTTAGACTCTCTTCCCCCACCCCCCAGAGGAGGAAGATTGTCTTTCCCTGCCTGGTTTCCCCCTTTCATAAAGGGGGATTTTCCCGTTAAGAAGTGTAACTTCTGTAGGGTGGGAGGGTGGGAAGCAAAACAACCTCTAAAAGTCGGTTAATCCTCACCCCCCAGAGCTATCCCCGCCACTTACCGAAGGATATGTGGTACAGTAAGCAGTCCCACGAGTTGCCCAAAAGGTTGCCCAGTTGAATCATCCGGAGCATCAGGTGAATGGCTTCTGACTTTTCAACGCCGTATGTCTGCTGGAGCTTTCGGACGGCTTCGGGGTCGGGATGGGTATCGGATTCGGCCCAGTGCTGCGCATAGATTACGGCTACGGCCTCCTCTTCCGGGCAGTTATCAACATCTCCTGATAGCAGCTGGCTGATCTCTTCCGGATTGAGCCCGCTTTTTAAAGCCTGCTTGGCATGGAAGTAGGAACAATAGCGGCAGCCGTCTACTGCGGTGACGGCCAGCATGAGCCTTTCCTGGAAGGCGGGTGATATCAATCTCTTACCGGTTACTTCCTTCAACCGCCTCCTGTTTCTGATGGGAAACCACAGGTCGCTGAATAATTCCTTCGGGTTCTTATAGGTTCTTTTTTTGAATTTCATTACTGGTACTGCTTGGCTATAGGACTAACAAGCTGGTGAGTTTGCATAATAAATCTGCGTCTGTTACTATCTCATAAATGTCCGGGGGATAAGAGCGTCTTAAGGATAACCGCAGGTTACCCCGGGAGCAACGGATGCAGATTAAGTTAAGCTTTCTCGGCGCGGCGCAGAATGTCACCGGCTCACAATACCTGATTGAGGCAAATAATGCAAGATTTCTGGTGGACTGCGGCCTCTATCAGGAGAGAGAGCTAACCGGGCGTAACTGGGGCCCCTTTCTGTTTCCTCCGGAGGAGTTGGATGCCGTACTGCTGACCCACGCCCATCTGGACCACTGCGGTCTGCTGCCCAGGCTGGTCCGGGAAGGCTTTAATCGGGCCATCTACTGTACCGGCGCCACCTCGGAAATCACCCGGATAATGCTGCTCGACTCGGGAAAGATACACGAGGAAGACGCCGATTTTAAAAGGCGCCGGCACCAAAGGGAAAGCCGGAAAGCCCCCTACCCCGAGATTCCGCTATACACCAGGGACGACGCCGAAGCTGTGTCTCCATTATTCTCCCCTGTTAAATACGGTCAGGCCGTCAAAATAGGCGATGGTATTGAGGCTACCTTCTACGATGCCGGGCATGTCCTGGGCTCGTCCATGATCAAGCTGAAGATAGAACAAAACGGAGAGGCGAGAACAATCTTATTTTCCGGAGACATTGGCCGGCGGAATAAACCGATACTTAATGACCCGACTTTCTTCGACGAGGCGGACTACGTCATAGTGGAGTCCACCTATGGTGATAGATTGCTCGAACGCCCCGGAGATGCGGCCAACCAGCTCGCCGAGGCTATAAATACCACTGTCAAAAGAGGCGGTAATGTAGTTATACCCAGCTTTGCCCTGGAGAGGTCGCAGGAGCTCCTGTATTATCTAAGCAAGTTCCGGCTCGAGGGCCGCATCCCCCACCTTAAGGTTTTCGTCGACAGCCCCATGGCGGTGGAGGTTACCGGCGTGTTTGAGCGCCACCCCGAACTATTTGACGAAGAGATGAAAAAACTCCTGCGCCAGCAAAAGTCACCCTTTGACTTTCCCGGCCTGAATCTGGTCGGAACCGTTGAGGAATCAAAGGCGATAAACCATATGGATGATAGCGTTATTATAATTGCCGGCTCCGGCATGTGCACCGGCGGTCGGATAAAGCACCACCTGGTCAACAACATCTCCAGACCGGAGAGCACCGTAGTCTTTGTCGGCTATCAAGCGGCCGGAACATTGGGCCGGCAAATCGTAAACGGTACTAAAAGGGTCCGAATACTGGGGCAATACTATCCGGTAAAAGCTGGAATAACGCAACTCAACGGTTTTTCAGCGCATGCTGACAGAGACGGACTTGTTAGATGGTTGTCCAGCTTGCGTAAGCCGCCAAGGCGTGTTTTTGTAACTCACGGTGAGCTCGATGCCTCACAACACCTGGCCGGTTTAATAAGAAGCCGCCCGGGCTGGGAAACGATAGTCCCATCATACCAGGATCAGGTTTTCCTGGATTAAATACCAGCCCTCAACTACTCCCCCCTTTTCCTACCCCGGAGCCTGGCTTCCCGGCGGGCTTGCGCATCTTTATTCCGGCGTTTCTCGGCTTCGGTCTCCAGTATTAAGGGCGGCACCCCGGTGGGCTTTCCGCTTTTGTCCAGGGCAACATAGGTAAGATAGGCGGAAGCCGTATGCCTTATTTCCCCGGTCAGCGGGTTCTCTGCCTCCACCCGCACCCCGACCTCCATTGAAGTCCTGCCGACCAGGTTCAGGCTGGCTTTGAGGGAGAGAACGTCACCGGTGTAGACGGGATGGAGAAAATCTATGCGGTCGACGGAAGCCGTTACTCCGTTCGTCTGGGTGTGGCGCTGGGCAACTATGGCGCCGGCCATGTCTATCAGCTTCATTATCACCCCGCCCTGTACATTGCCGGACTGGTTGGCGTCCTGGGGTGACATTGGCTGTACCATGATGACACTGCTGTCTTTAATTCTCTTTCCCTGCATTTCTCTTCTCCTCGGGCAGTTCCCTACCCCATTTTAGCACTTTTGCTTGACTACACAACCTGACCCCCCTATGATAAGCTAAGATAAATCAAGCGGAATTTCTTTACAGGAGGTGCATGTCATGGAAAGCAGCTTTGTGCAGCGTATCGAGCGTATCGATTACTACTACACCGTGGTTCCCAATAAGGTTGGAGCGGGTGCTAAGATTTTCAAGGCGCTTAAGGCAAAAGGTGTCAATCTGCTTGCTTTCAATGGTTTCCCATTGAGCGCGAAGAGTAGTCAGCTCGACCTCTTGCCGTCCAGCGGGGATGCCCTGGTTGCGGCGGCGCAAAAAGCAGGTATCGAGCTGGTGGGACCAAAGGTTGCTTTCCTGGTCTCGGAGTGGGAGCACCTGGGCGGTGTCGCCGACATACTCAGCAAGCTGGAACAGGCAGGGGTCAACGTCACCGCCATGCAGGCTATAGACACCGGAGACTGGCGTTATGGAGCTGTTATCTGGGTTAAGCAGAACAATGTCGGCAAGGCTGCCAAGGCGTTGGGGATTTCTTAGAGTAGGTTTTTCTTCCCATACCCGCCCGCCCATAAAGCTGCGCTTCTAGCACTTGCTGAGAATATGGGGGGGTTTTGGGGTTTTCTAGTGGTATATATCTAAACCAGTTTTACCTGAATAGTCCCTAATCGCTTTAATGTTGCGTCATAGTATTTTTGCTCTAGTTCAAAGCCTATAAAACGCCGTCCTAGATTTAGTGCGGCGACTCCGGTAGACCCCACGCCCATAAAGGGGTCCACAACAACATCACCTAGATTAGTGGCAATTCTGATTATGCGCTCTAGCACTTTGATTGGCTTCTGTGTAGGATGTAGAGGGTTCTTTAGCCGTTCGCTCCCCATGCATATCGGGGTTTCTATGAAGTTGTGCATCTCTTTTTGACTAGAGAAGTTCCACGTATGTCCTTTGTTCCACGCACAAATTATAAGTTCGCAACTATTCAAGAAACCAGCTTTGTATATCTTTGGTACTGGGTTAGTCTTATGCCATACCATGTATTGAAAAGTATCAAACTCAGGGTCAAAAGCCTGATGCCACTTGCCCATAAGGTTGTAACTGGTAAAGGCAAAGATGTTACCTGTTGGCTTTAGTATCCGTTTGAACTCTGCTACCCATTCGGCAGGCTCAAAGCTATTTCTGTCCCAATCGGCCAAATCGTTATTAATATTCTTTCGCCAACTTAATTCAATGTTCCCTGTAGAATAGTTGCTAAGATTGTATGGTGGATCTGTCAGTATCAAGTCTACGGATTTATCTGGCATTTCTTTGATAAGATACCGGCTATCGCCCAATCGTAGAATGGGCCTGTTGTTATTCATTGCCTTTACCTAAATACAACATCTTAATATCATCCAATGCGCTCTTGATAAATTGAGCATTTGCCTTATACTCAGACAAAACAGTCTCATATCCGTGTTCAGATTTACATACAAAGTCCCAAAAATCTCTGCCTATTATTAACTCCTCTTCAGCAAAGAATTGCCTTACTCTTTGCTGCCTCCAAGGTTTATTTTCACCGAAGCGGTTGTATGCGGTCGCAAAATGAATTTTAATGTCAACATCTCTAGAGAGCGTGTTAGATAGGATGGCAAATTGCTCTAAAATAGCTTCTTTTTCAGACCTCGCCTTTTTGTTGTCTAAATCTCCGCCAATCTTCAATTCAATTAAGTGGTGGCTATTACTTTCTTTATCTATTAAATAGTAGTCGCTGTCATGTCTTGTGGTTGGTGAACTGCCACCAACGTCCATTTCTCGCAGGCATTGGTAGTCATCAACACTCGGTCTAATCTCATACCGTTTATATTTCTCTAACAACTCCGCAATCTTACTTGTTTGAGCAGGGTTTAGTGGCCCTTCAACATTGCGTCTAACCTGATAATTCAAGTCGGCTATATTTATAGCTAGTCTTTCAAGCATATTGCCAAGAGAGCTATCAAAAGAACGTACTAGGGCGGTGTAATATTGAATCTCTTTTCCAAGGGCTTCAATAAACACGTTATGGATTTTCATGTTTATGGTGCCCTCGGGGTTCTCAACTTCGCCTTCGTGCCGACCCTTGAAGCCAGCTGCAAAAGATTGGACAGAAGATTTAACGATGGCTTTGATTAAATCTAACTTATCCATATTCTGATGGCTTAACTTTATTATACACCCATCTAAATTGTCTAGTAACCCCCCCATCTCTTTACCATCTCCCCTCCACCAGTTATAATAGGGCGGTACCCCTTAAAGCCCCTGTATATAATAAGGTAGCCGGAGGTGCAACTTGGCGGCTTTATATGTGACCTCGTTAAAGGCGGGTGTGGGCAAGACGGCGGTGTGCGCCGGGCTGGCAAAGCACCTGGACGGAGACGGCAGGAAGGTGGGCTATTTTAAGCCGCTGGTGGCTGACATCAGGGAGAAGGCGGCGGTGGATAGCGACGCCGTGTTTATCAGGAAGGTGCTGAGGCTGAAAGATGCGGCGGCTGACCTGTGCCCGGTTATCGACGGGGGCAATGTGGCCCGCGATATTAAGAAGGCGTATGATAAGGTCGCTAAAGGCAAGGACGTGGTCATTGTCGAAGGCGTCTGGCGGCTGAGGCCCGGGGCGGAGCCGGTAGAGGCGGCTGACGAGGTGGTCAGGGCGCTGAATGCCAGGGTTATTGTCGTCGAACCGTATTCCGCAGAGCTGGCTGATACCGACCTGTCGGCAAAATACCGGGGCTTCGGTGAAAGCCTGCTGGGCGTCGTGGTCAACAGGGTGCCGGTAAGAAGGCTGGGGGCTCTCTCGGAACGGCTCTCCTCCGGGGCGGATGGGGCGGTGGTGCTGGGGGTGCTTCCCGAAGACAGGGTGCTGTTCGGGCTGACGGTAGGGGAGATTGCCGAAAGGATTGACGGCGAAATCATCAGCGATTCCGCCAAATCGGGAGAGGTGGTGGAGAACTTTATGCTGGGGGCGATGGTCGTCGATGAAGGCCCCCTCTACTACGAGCGCCGGGCTAACAAGGCGGCGGTGTTGCGGAGCAACCGCCCCGATATGCAGCTGGCGGCTCTGGAGACCTCTACACGCTGCCTGGTCTTGAGTGGCGGCGTGGAGCCGACCTACCCGGTCATCACCAGCGCTAAAGACAAGGGCATCCCCATCATCTTAACCAAAGGCGATACCAATTCTGTGGTCAACACCCTGGAGATGGCGCTGGGCAAGCCCCGCTTCAACCAGCCCAAAAAGCTGCCCCGCCTGCGGGAGATAATGGAACGCCACTTCGACTTCCAGGCGGTCGAGCAGGGGCTAAGCCTCAAATAGCTTGACATAACACCAAAACAACCCCCGAAGTATCCCCCCGTAGAATTACATCCCCGAAAATATGCTCGTTCTTGGTGTGGGTCTCAGGGGTCACATTTGGGGAAACTGCCTGGGCCTCCCAGAAATATCTCGTTATTAGCCTCCCGTGAGGTAACATTGCCTGTATCAGCATCTATGTAAATGGTCACGTTACGGTAGGTATCCTTCGGCAAGTTCTCCCCTCCGAAGATGGGGTCATCCGGTTTAAAATGCGTGTTCTCGTTTTCCTCCCAGCCCAGTTCGCTTCGGGTCGTATTAACGTTGGCGAAAGTCACAAACCAACTACCATGTGGTCCCAACTCCTGGAGGAAACCAGCAGCAATTGCGCCGCGAGCTACAACCTCAGCCGGGACTTGCTGTTTGGCTATCTTAACAGCCTCGCATTCAGCAGATATTTTAGGACAACCTGACAGAAACAGTAAGAGCCCCAATGCCAGTATGATTATGGTCTTCATTTTAGACCTATCCATATAATTATATCACTTTTCACTGACAACAAGTTCAATTAATACTTTCCCAAAGCTGACCATCTTGGTCTCTGTAGTACCATAAATGTTATAATTTAGTGATGGATATTCTGGCTGAGCTTAACCCGGCGCAGAGGGAAGCGGTAGAAGCAATTGAAGGCCCGGTGCTGATTCTGGCCGGGCCCGGCAGCGGCAAGACCAGGGTTATTGCCCACCGGGTAGCCTATCTCATCAAGGTCTGCGGGGTCAGCCCCCACCGCATTATGGCGGTTACCTTCACCAATAAAGCCGCCCGGGAGATGGTGGAAAGGCTTAAACGCCTTATCGGAGAGAGGATGGTCGGCGACCTTACCATCGGAACTTTTCACGCCATCTGCGCCCGCATCCTGCGCCAGGCAGGCAAGGCTATAGACGTTGACCCCCGCTTCGTCATCTACGACGATGAAGACCAAATCAGCCTGCTTAAAAGGGCTATCCAGGAAATAGGCCTCGACCCCAAGCAGTATGCCCCCAGGGCGATATCCTCGGCTATTTCGGCGGCTAAGAGCGGCACCGTAACCCCCCAGGAATATATAAAGAGCACCAGGAGCTATTTCGAAGAGGTGGTGGGGCGGGTCTATGAGCTTTATCAGGCAACGCTGACCGAAAGCAATGCCCTGGACTTTGACGACCTGCTGATGAAAACGGTGCTGCTGTTTAGAAGCAGCCCGGAGACGCTGGCTAAATATCAGTCCCGCTATTTGCATATACTGGTGGACGAGTTTCAGGATACCAACTTGGTGCAGTATGAGCTGATAAAGCAGCTGGGCGGCCAGAGGCACAATATCTGCGTGGTTGGTGACCCCGACCAGTCTATCTACTCCTGGCGGTTCGCCGACCTGCGCAATATCCTCAGCTTTGAAAAGGACTACCCCGAGGCGAAAGTAGTCTTATTAGAGCAGAACTACCGCTCCACCCGGCTCATCCTGGAAACGGCCTCTCACGTAATCTCAGCCAACCAGCAGCGCAAGCCCAAGAAGCTGTGGACGGATAACGAAGCCGGCGAGATGACCAATATCGTCGAAACCTACACCGAACAGGAAGAGGCCCAATTTGTGGTCAGCGAGATAGAGCGTCTGGTGGAGGGGGGTAAGGCTAAGCTGGGCGACTGTGCCGTAATGTACCGCACCAACGCTCAGTCAAGGGCTCTGGAGGAAGCATTTATCCGCTACGGCACCCCCTATAAGCTGGTAGCCGGCACCCGTTTCTATGAGCGGCGGGAGGTCAAGGATATCATCGCCTATCTGAGGTTTATCCAGAACCCTCAGGATAGTGTCAGCCTGCTCAGAATCATCAATGTACCGGGGCGCGGTATCGGTCAGCAGAGCCGGAGCCAGCTCGCCAGCTGGGCAAAGTCACTGGGTACCTCCCAGTATGAGGCGTTAAAGCATATCGCCAAGCCGGATAAAGATGAGCAGCGACCTCACTTTAGCCCCCGCATAGTTAAGGCGCTGGCTGGTTTTCAGGAGCTTATGCAGGAGCTTATTGACCGCAGCCAGGAACTCGGCTTGGTTGATTTATTCGACCTGGTTATAAAAAAGACTGGCTATGAGGAGTACCTGCTGGGCGAAAAGGACGGCGAGGAGCGCTGGGAAAATATTCTGGAGCTGCGCACCGTTGCTCAGGAGTACCGTCACCTTGAATCCGGCGAGGGCTTGACCGTCTTTCTGGAGAGCGTGACACTGGTATCCGATGTTGACGGTCTTGACGAGACGGTTGATACTGTTACTCTGGTCACCCTGCATCAGGCTAAGGGGCTGGAGTTCCCGGTGGTCTTTATCGTCGGCGTGGAGGATGGCATCCTGCCCCACTTCAAGTCGTTATCCGACCCGCAGCAGATGGAGGAGGAAAGGCGGTTGTGCTATGTGGGCATAACCCGAGCCAAGCAGCGGGTATATCTGGTCTATGCCTTCCGCCGCACCCTGATGGGTGCCAGTATGGTGACCACGCCGTCGCGCTTCCTGGGAGACATACCCAAGCATCTTATAAACAAGGGCGACCTGTGGCAGAGAGAGGAAAGCCAGGTGATGCCGTCCTCATCCTCATGGAAAAAGCCTCCGGCTCCCCCCGCTGATACCCCCGAACTTAAGCCCGGCGACCATGTCCGCCATGCCCAGTTTGGTAACGGGGTGGTGGTCAATTGCAAGCCGGTGAGGGATGATAAAGAGGTGCTGGTGGCTTTTACCAGCGGGGTGGGGGTCAAAAAGCTGCTCTTGAGCTTTGCCAATCTGGAGAAGAAGGAAAAGACAAGGTAGCCATGCCAATCAGAGCCTTAGACCCCAAAGTAGTTGCCCAGATTGCCGCCGGTGAGGTGGTTGAGAGACCGGCCTCGGTGGTTAAGGAACTGGTAGAGAACTCGCTGGATGCCGGCTCGTCCCAGGTTTCGGTTGAGGTCAAAGGCGGTGGGGTGAGCCTCATTCGGGTGACCGATAACGGCACCGGCATTCCCTCCGATGAGATAGGACTTGCCTTTGACCGCTACGCCACCAGCAAGGTGGCTAATCTGGAAGACCTGGAGTCCATCCAGAGCCTCGGTTTCCGCGGGGAAGCATTACCCAGCATCGCCTCGGTAGCTCAGGTAGATGTAGTCACCTGCGCTGCCGGTGAAAAAGCGGGTGCTTACCTCAGCCTGCAGGACGGCGCAATCTTAAGTCAGGGCAGCCGGGGACGGTCGCAGGGAACTACTATTACGGTGAGTAATCTATTCCGCAAGATACCGGCAAGGTTAAAGTTTCTCAAGTCGGTGGCTACGGAAAACAGCCATATCGCCAACGTAATCAGCCAGTATGCCCTCGCCTTCCCCGAGGTCAAATTCTCTCTTTTAATAGACGGCAGGGCAGCTTTGAGGACGCCGGGCGGCGGGCGGCTCATAGACAGCCTGGCTGAAGTCTACGGAAATGATATAGCCGAAAATATGATTGAGCTTGAGACTGATACCACGGCTCTAGCGCCCCGGATAGCGGGCATGGTCGGCTCACCCAAGATAAGCCGTTCGGGGTGGGGTTACCTTAGCTTCTTCGTCAACCGCCGCTGGGTAAACAGCCGTATGCTGGCACGGGCGGTGGAGGACGCCTATCACGGGCTTTTAATGGTGGGCAAACACCCGATTGCCGTCATTAATATCTCTCTGCCGCCGCAGGAGGTGGATGTTAATATTCACCCCACCAAGAGCGAGGTAAAATTCCACAACGATTCGGCAATCTTCGGCGCCGTTCGCCGGACGGTTCGCCGGGCTTTAACGGAACAAATCACGGTGCCCCGGGTTGAGGTAGCGACTACCCAACCAGTATTCCCTTCAGTAGTAAAAGAAACGGCATCGCAACCGTACGCCGGGGCTTCTCCCGATTCAATTCCATCTGCCCCGACCCCGGCAATGTCCCTGCCGGTGCTGCGGGTACTGGGGCAGCTTGATAACAGCTATATCATCGCCGAGGGCCCCGATGGGCTGTACCTTATTGACCAGCATGCCGCCCACGAGCGCATCCTCTTCGAAAAGATTAATCAACAGAGAGCACAGCGGGATATAGAGGTTCAGGGACTGCTTGAGCCGATAACCTTCGAGGTCAGCCCCCGGCAGGAAGCGATACTGAAATCACGTTATCAGGACCTGGCTGAATTCGGTTTCACCATTGAGCCTTTCGGTGATAGAACCTTCCTTATTAGGGCTCTGCCCGCTCTGATTCACGACAAGGACTGGGCAGGCACGCTGCGGGAACTGCTGGACTCTCTGTCCCGGGGGGATAAAGGCGATTGGGCGGAAGGCGTGACTATTACTATGGCTTGCCACGGCGCGGTCAGGGCCGGGCAGTCACTCTCCGAGCCTGAGATGCGGGAACTGGTGCGGCAGATGGAGCAGTGCGCTACTCCCCACACCTGCCCCCACGGCCGGCCGACCATGATTCACCTCGGCCTGAGTCAGTTGAAAAAGGAGTTTGGTCGTACCTGAAGCCCGAGCTCAAATCTGCTTAAACTCATTAAAGAGCTCGGGACAGAGGCTATCTGGCAGGTCGGACAGGGGTTTATTGGCGTGGCTGGTGAGCAGGGGTGAGATGGAGATACTGCCCTGCTCCATTGCCCAGGTATCGGTGTTGGCGTCTACAGCCTTGTTTACCCTCTTGCGAACAAACCAGTAGTACTGGCGCCCGTTATTATATCTCTCTTCAATGATATCGGTATGGCTGTAGCGGGCGGGGCAGGTAATCTTCACCCCGGTGATTTCCTCCCGGGGCAGGTTGGGCAGGTTTACGTTGAGGCATATATCAGCCGGAATAATGCCGGACTCAATCCTTCTGGCTAACAGGGCGGCAAATCTGGCGGCATCATCAAAGTAGAAGTTATCCCCCCAGCTTGCCGATATGGCCAGGGCGGGAAGCCCGTGCAGGCTGCCTTCCAGAGCCGCCCCCACCGTCCCCGATATTAAGACATCATCACCCAGGTTGGCTCCCCGGTTTATGCCGGAAATGATTAAGTCTATCTCGTCCTTGACCAGCTTGCCCAGAGCCAGTATAACGCAGTCAGCCGGGGTGCCCTCTACAGCGTAGCTTTCTACCCCCGCCGCCACCGGCGTTGCTTTTCTGGCTCTTACCGGCTGGTGCAGGCTGACGGTGGTACCCATGGCGCTCAACTCCCGGTCCGGCGCTACCACCACCACCTCAGCCATTTTCTTTAATTCTTTGACCAGGGCTATCAATCCATCAGCGAATATACCGTCGTCGTTGGTTACCAGTATTTTCATGCGGAGCTCTCTTTCTAACCCTGAATTTTATCACGCTGGAGGCAGTGAGGACAAATTTAAGTCGTATTTATTCCCATACCCGCCCGCCCAAAAGGGTTCACCTTTTAAGAATTTCAACCCCCACCCATATTTATATCTTATCCCGCCCTCCGCCCTTAAGGTAGGGCTAAAAAAGAGCGAAGAGAGGCAAGACCTCTTAGGGAGGGTGGGCGGGAAAGAAAAACACCTGTTAAAAGGATGGGGTGGGGAGCAAAACGCACTCTAAAAGTAATTAAATTTGTTTGATTAGGCTCATTTATGATAGTATTTAGCTAGTAGAACGGAGGCTAAAATGGAACCCAGGATAGGCGTTTACATCTGTCACTGCGGCAGTAATATCGAAGGTACGGTTAACACCGGGGCGGTTGCCCAATTTGCTCAGGATTTGGAAGGGGTGGTAGTCACCCGTGACTATAAGTTCATGTGCTCCGAGCCGGGGCAGGAGCTTATCAAGAAGGACATCAAAGAACTGGGCTTGAACCGCGTGGTGGTTGCCTCCTGCTCCCCGACCATGCACGAGCCCACCTTCCGCCGCGCCTGTCAGGAAGCGGGGATGAACCCCTATCTCTTTGAGATGGCCAATATCCGCGAGCAGGTCTCCTGGGTGACCGAGGATAAAGAGAAAGCCACCGAAAAAGCCAAGGCGCTGGTCAGCGCCGCGGTAAGGCGGGTTTACTATCACCAGCCGCTGGAAACCAGGGAGGTGCCGGTCAACCCCAATACCCTGGTGGTAGGCGGTGGTATTGCCGGCATCCAGGCGGCGCTGAAGATTGCCGATTCCGAGCACAAGGTCTACCTGGTAGAGAAGGACCCCAGCATCGGGGGACATATGGCGCAGCTGGACAAGACCTTCCCCACCCTGGACTGCTCGGCGTGCATTCTAACCCCCAGGATGACACAGGTGGGCTCTCACCCCTATATTGAACTGCTGACCTACAGTCAGGTTGAGGAGGTCTCCGGCTATATCGGCAATTTCAAGGTCAAAATAAGGAAGAAAGCGCGCTACGTAGACGAAGATAAGTGCACCGGCTGTGGCTTATGCCAGACCAAGTGCCCATGGAAGGTGGATAGCGAGTTTGAAGCCGGTATGGGCAAGAGAAAGGCAATCTATACCCCCTTCCCCCAGGCGGTGCCCAACATACCGGTCATTGATACGGAGCACTGCGCCTACTTCTTAAACGGCAAGTGCCGTGCCTGCGAGAAGTTCTGTGAAGCCGAGGCTATCGATTTTGAGCAGAAAGACAAGGTAATCGAGGTGGAGGTCGGTGCCATAATCATGGCTACCGGGTTCCAGGTATTTGACCCCACCCCAATTTATTCCTACGGCTATAAAAGACTGGACAACGTCATCACCAGCCTTGAGTTTGAGCGGATGGTCAATTCATCTGGCCCCACTGAGGGCAATATCGTGCTTAAAAACGGGTCGGAGCCGGAAAGCATCGCCATCATCCACTGCGTGGGCAGCCGGGACGAGAAATACCACGAGTACTGCTCGCGGGTCTGCTGTATGTATTCTATGAAGTTCGCCCACCTTATCAAGGAGCATACCAGCGCCCAGGTCTACGAGTTTTATATTGACATCAGGAGCTTCGGCAAGGGCTACGAGGAATTTTATAACCGCATTCTCAACGAAGGAACGGTCTTTATCAGGGGCCGTCCCGCCGAGGTAACCAATGTCGCCGAAACGCCTGAAGAAGAAGGTAAACTTATCGTCCAGTTTGAAGATACGCTGGTGGGACGGCAGAGCCGGCTGCCGGTGGACATGGTGGTCTTAAGTTGCGCCCTGGAGCCGCAGCCGGATGTTGAGGCTATCGCCCGCCTGTTTAATATCAGCCGCAGCGGCGACGGCTTTTTCCTGGAGAAACACCCCAAGCTGGAGCCGGTATCAACCATGACCGATGGCATCTTCCTGGCTGGTTGCTGTCAGGGCCCCAAGGATATCCCCGATACCGTCGCCCAGGCTTCGGCGGCGGCGGCGGAGGCACTGTCCATGATTAGCCGGGGTAGGGTGGAGATTGAAGCCGCCACGGCGGTCATTGACGAGAGAATCTGCTCGGGCTGTCAGGCTTGCCTGGAGGTCTGCCCCTATAGCGCCATAGACTTTGATGAAGAGAAGAAGGTCTGCCGGGTTAATCAGGCACTGTGCAAAGCCTGCGGCGCCTGTACCACCGCCTGCTTCAGTCATGCCATAAATCTGGAGCACTTTACCAACGAGCAGATTGTGGCTGAGATGGAAGGGGCGCTGGTCTAAGGTTTCCCTAGTACTCGCTGGAGACGAAGTCTTTAATCTGGGCGTAGCTGAAAACCGGCCCGTCGCGGCAGACATAGAGATTGCCGATATTACATCTTCCGCACTTGCCGATGCCGCACTTCATTCTCTTTTCCAGAGTGGTCAGCATCTGCTCCGGCTTAAAGCCCAGTTTTTCCAGTACGGGGAAGGTAAACCGTATCATAATCGGCGGCCCGCAGACGATAGCCACCGTATCCTTAGCCGGGGGGGCTGTCTCCTCCAGTATCTTGGGGACCATGCCTACTTTGCCTGTCCAGCCCTCAGCTTCACGGTCTACAGCGGTTACCATGTTTACTGTTTTATCTTTATCCCACGCCTCCAGGTCATACTTAAAGCACAGGTCGGCAGGGGTGCGGGCGCCGTAGACTATATCTACCTTATTATATATATCCCGGTTGTCGATAACATTCCAGATGAGCGACCTCAAGGGGGCTAAACCGATGCCCCCGCCGACGAAGACCAGGTTCTTGCCCTTTAAGGTTTCAAGGGGGAAGCTGTTGCCGTAAGGCCCCCGGAAGCCTATTTCGGCGCCGACCCCCAGCCGGTGCAAAGCGTTGGTAACCTTGCCCACTTTCTGGACGGCAAACTCCAGGTGGTCGCGCCGGGTAGGGCTGGAGGAGATACAGAAGGGGGCTTCACCGGTGCCAAGGACGGAGTACTGGGCGAATTGACCCGACTCAAAGGTGAATTCCTTCCGCAGCTTTTCGTCCTTAAAGTTGAAGTGGTAAGTCCTGACGCCCGGCGTCTCCTCAACTATCTTCTCGATTACGGCGATATGGGGCAGGTAGACATTACCCTGGGCGAAAAACCTGGTATCGGCAACTGTCATTTTTTAACCTCTGTCTTAGTCGGTACACTCTCTATAACCCGGGTAATATCCCAGTTCACCGGGCACAGCCGGATGCACCGTCCGCAGCCGGTACAGGCGATGACATCAAAGGTCATCGGATAAAACTCGTACTTGTGGCATACCTTCTGCCTGACCCGCCGCCACTTCTCCTGCCGGGGATTTTCCATGGGCATCTTGGTATAGTTGGGAAAGCCGCAGCTGTCCCAACTCCGGAATCTGGTTCCCTCCTGTTTGACCAGCTCATCGTTGATGTCAAAGCAGAAGCAGGTAGGGCAGAGCAGGGTGCAGATGCCGCAGCTTATGCACTTGGCCGCGGTCTTTTTCCAGAACCCCTCGTCATCAAAGCTGGCTAAAAGCTTATCCTTAATGCCTTCGGTATCCAGTTTTCGGGTAACCCTGTCATAGGCCGTCTTTTTAGATTGTTTGGCTTTAGCCTCGTCGTCCTTGGTGGCTTCTTTTAAGCCTTTAGTCTTGGCAATCAGCTCTTTGCCCTTGTCGGTAACCTCCTCAATCAGGAAATCATCGCCAATATCTACCAGCATCAGGTCAACATCGGTCGAATCAGTGGGGCTGGTACCCATGGAGGTGCAGAAGCAGCTTTCGTAGGGGTTGGTGCACCCCAGCCCCACCAGCAGGGCGTTTTTCCTCCTGGAGAGATAGTAAGGGTCTTCATAGGTGTCTTTAAAGGTCATATCCAGTATAGCCATGGCTCTGGCATCGCAGGGACGGATGCCGAAAAGCAGCTGACTGCGTTCGGCTTTGGGCGGAGGCTTTATATTATAGCCCTCCTCACCTTTCTGGAAGCGGAACATCTCCTCCATCGGGGGAAAGAAGCTGGCTTTGGGGGGAACAACCGTATTCCGGTACCACTCCAGGAAGCCGGTATCTTTACCGTCCCACTCGGCAAAAGCCGCCACGCCGCTCGCTTTGGACGGGGCGAAAACGGCAAACTGCTGGCTCCACTGTTCCAGGAGCCCGGCTATATCCTTCTTGCTTACTTTATTATTAGTCATTTCTACCTGAATGAATCCTCGGCCTCTTCCTGCTCATAGTGAGCCATCAGCGGCAGGGCTTCCTTGTCCATGCCCGACTTGAAGCTGAAAAGCTCGTCCACTATGCTGTACATCTCACGGGTCAAGCTTCTTAAGGGGATATTTACCGGACAGACCCGCTCGCACTCACCACAGTCGGTGCACCGTCCGGCGACATGAATATTTCTTACTATCTGGAAGATGAGATTATCCTGCCAGCGCGGCACCGGCATTACCCACTGCGGTTCGGTCTCCTCAACGAAGCACCGCTGGCAGAAGCAGGCGGGACAGGCGTTGCGGCAGGCATAGCACCTTATGCATCGGCTGAATTCATTCTTCCAGAATTCCCACCTCTGCTCCGAGGGCGTTTCTTTCAGCCTGGCTATATTTTCCCCGCTGACTTCCAGTTCAGGCGCCGGCGGCCTGACCTCGCCGAGGAGGATATCATATTCCTGCGGTGTGGGCAGCTCACAGGCAAGGCAGTGGTCGAACAGGACCTGGCTGGCGGCAAACTCTGTTTTTTTGCCGTCAATAGTTACCACTACCTTATCCCCCTCCCGGGTAATATCATCCAGTTCATCCCTGTCCTTGCCCACCAGTTTTTCAATCTTTGCCAGGTCGATGAGTCCCGGGCAGGGGACAGCCAGGATGACCACATTCTCTCTGGCAAGCTTATTATCCTGTATCAGGCTGACGATAGAACGGCTGTCGCAGCCCTTAGCCACAATACCCACCCGCCCCTCTATCCCCGTCAGGAAATCGGCAAGGTTATTGAACATGAAGGGATTGATAACCAGGCGTTCGGTATCGTCTTTATCCCCGGTTATCAGGGGGGTGGCGGTGAATTTCAGGCTCCCCGGCTCAAAGCCGATAATCCAGTCAACCTTGTTCTGTTCCAGCAGCGCTCTGGCTTCTTGCCTTAGCTTTTGTTCCATAAAATTTTCTCTGGCTAACTTTCTTTGGAAAACAGCTGGTTGGGGCCGACTTCTTTTAGACCTTCGGTTACCTCGGACACCACCTCGGCGAATTTCCCCCCCTCTGAAGCGGAGACCCAGCTTGCCTGAACCCTCTGGGGCTCGACGCCCAGGTATTCCAGGAATTTCTTGGTAATGGCTATCCGGCGGCGGGCGCGGTAGTTTCCCGTCAGGTAATGGCAATCACCGGGGTGGCAGCCTGAAACCAGCACCCCGTCAAAACCCAGGCGCAAAGCCTTGATAATGAACAGAGAGTCAACACGGCCGGAGCAGGGGACCTTTATTATCCTGATGTTGGCCGGGTATTTCTTGCGGCTGGTTCCGGCTAAATCAGCGCCGGCATAGCTGCACCACCGGCAGAGAAAACCGAGTAATTTGGGTTCCCATTCGGGTTGTTGTGTCATACGTGCCTCAAAAGAAGTCGAACCGTGAGTAATTGTAGCACAGGCGTGGGTTAAGCATCAAGCGTGAAAACACCGAATTGATTTCCCTGTGGGGGCATTGTTATACTATTCCTGAACCGTTTATGAAAACCAGTGACTTTGATTATCGCCTCCCCTCCGAGCTTATCGCTCAGACCCCGATTGAACCCAGGGAACAATCGCAGCTTATGGTGCTTAACCGCAGCCGCGGCTCGATAGAGCACCATCACTTTTTTGAAATAGTTGACTATTTGCGCGCCGGAGATGTCCTGGTCTTTAACGACAGCCGCGTCATCCCCGCCCGAATCAGGGGCAAAAAAGCCGATACCGGAGGCAAGGTGGAGATGCTGCTGCTGCGCCAGCTGGATACCGCCGTCTGGGAGGCACTGGTAAAACCGGGGAAACGGGTTGATATTGGCACCAGGCTGGAGATAACCGATGATTCTACCACCGGCGGCGTCAAGGTCCGGGCGGAAATAACCGGGCTGGGGGAGGGGGGAGTCAAGGTGGTACGATTTTCTGATGAAAAGCTCTTGCTGCAGCTGGGCAGGGTGCCGCTGCCCCCGTATATACACACTCCGCTGGCTGATAGCGAGCGCTACCAGACAGTCTACGCCCGGGCTCCGGGTAGTGCCGCCGCCCCCACCGCCGGATTGCACTTTACCTCCCGGTTACTTGAGCAGATAAAAGGCAAGGGGGTTCAACTGCTCTTTGTTACCCTTCATATAGGGCTGGACACCTTCCGGCCGGTCAGGGAGGAAGACCCGCGGAAACACCCCATACACAAGGAATACGGCATATTAAGCCAGGAGGTAGCCTCTGAGCTGTCTAAGGCTAAGAAGGAAGGGCGGAGAATCATCTGCGCCGGTACCACTACGGTCAGAATCATCGAGCAGGCGGCTCAAAGCCAGCCCTCTCTGTTAGAACCCTTCGAGGGCTGGGTAAGCCTGCTGGCTCTACCCGGGTACCGGTTCCGCCTGGTAGATGCCATGCTCACCAATTTTCATTTGCCCCGGTCGACGCTGCTGATGCTGGTGGCTGCCTTTGCCGGCAGAGATTTTATTCTGCACGCCTATGAGGAAGCCATAGCCAGGAAATACCGTTTCTACAGCTTCGGCGATGCCATGTTTATTACTTGAGGAGAAATATTTTAAGCAAGCCTGATGAATAAAAAAACCTTCGCCATACTGGTCGTTACCATGTTCATTTCCATGCTGGGGTTTGGCATCGTGGTACCTCTATTACCCATCTATGCCAACCAGCTGGGTGCCACCCCAATTGAAATCGGCCTTATCAATGGCGGGTTTAGCCTGGCAGTTTTAGCTTTTCTCCCCGTTGTCGGCAGATTCTCCGACCGCATTGGGCGCAAAGTATTTCTTTGTGCCGGCCTTGCCGTCCTTGTTGTTGCCTCGCTGGGCTTTATCTGGGCTCAAAACCCTCTCCAGCTAATCCTGGTGCGCTGTTTCCAGGGCTTAGGAGCGTCAATGCATTTACCTGTTGCGCAAGCCTACCTCGGTGATATCACTCCGGAGGGTGAAGAGGGCAGGTGGATGGGTCGCTTTAATGCTATCCTTTTTAGTGCCATAGGCCTTGGCCCGCTTCTTGGCGGTCTCATAACCGATTTGTTCAGCGCCAGCACAACTTTCCTGGTGATGGCAGCTCTTTGTGCAGCTGGCTTAATAGCTACTATCATATTATTACCCGAAGCCCCCAGAAAGACTGCTTTAGAAAAAGAAAGCTCGGCTTTTACCAGTTTAAAGAAGAGCAATACGCTTAAAGGAGCATTTGCCTTCCAGATGGCAAATGGCTTCGTTATGGCCTGCATGATGACATTTTTACCGCTCTTTGCCAATCAGAATCTTGGCTTAAGCGTCGGTCTTATCGGCTTATTAATCGCATCACAAACGCCGATAGCGCTGCTTCAATCTTACACCGGTACCCTGGCTGATAAATATAACCGAAGAGTACTGGTAACCGCCGGCGGTATGGCATCCATTGTTTTTATAGTATTGCTGCCGATGGCAAATAGCTTCTGGCCGCTGCTTGCCATGTACGTTTTGATAGCTGCTGGTATAGCCTTTGCCATGCCGTCCGTCACTGCCTACGCAGTTGAGGAGGGCAGAACTTTTGGTATGGGGACCAGTATGGCAATATTAATGATGGCAATGCAACTCGGTACAGGGGTCGGCCCCATCATGCTTGGCGGAATCGTTGAGTTTGCGGGTATTAAATCAGCATTCTATTCAGCAGCCGGCATACTGCTGATAGGCCTCGCCGTCTTTAGCTGGTTTATCAGGAAGCGGCATTGAATAAAAGGTCAGCCTTATCCCAGAATAGCCTCTGCCTCTGCCCGGTAGGCATCCATCAGATAGGGTATTCCGGTGACCTTGGCGCACTCTTCGGTCAGGGACATCAACTCCCGACGGGTAATTGCCGGCACGCTGAAACAGCGGGCTCCCGCCATTAACTGCTGCAAGCCTACTTTAAGCTTATCGACATAGCTGTAGATGCCAACCGCGCCCAGAGGGATATTCTTCATCTCATCAGCGCCCACGATATTTTTAACATCTTCGTAGTTAACGAAAATCTCCTCCGGCGTTTCCCCGAACTGCCCCACTGTATTGGGTAGCCTGCCATCTTTGAGCCACTGCTCAATGTTCTTGCCGACCATACCCGGAATCATCAGTGCCCGCCCCATGCAGACCGCCTTGGTGAAGGGGGAACCGAGAGCCAGGGCCTTGAATATACCGTCCTCACTGCTGAAACCGCCGGCAAAGGCGATATCGGGTACCCGCTCACCCTTATCAGTCAGCTTCTGGCAAAACTCGTAGGCGGCGGCGTGCAGGTAGAGACTGGGCATGCCCCACTCCTCCATCATCCGCCACGGGCTCATACCGGTGCCGCCGGGGGCACCGTCTATGGTAAGCAAATCGATTTTAGCCTTAGAACCCCACTTAATTGCCATAGCCAGCTCACGCAAGCCGTAGGCTCCGGTTTTCAGGGTAATGCGCTTGAAGCCGAGTTCTCTTAATCGCTTGACCTCTTTATGAAAACCCTCTTCGTCAATAAAACCAAGGCGGCTGTGACGCTCAAACTCCTTGAGAGAGCCGTTCTGAAAAGCCGCCTGCACAACGGGGTTGGACGGGTCTGGGGTAACGATATAGCCGCGTTTCTGGAGCTCCAGCGCCCGTTCCAGGCTGTTGACCTTAATCTCCCCGCCGATACATTTGGCGCCCTGCCCCCACTTCAGCTCAATAGTATCCAGGCCATGCTTCTTGCTAACGTACTCGTCAACACCCAGCCTGGTATCCTCCACGTTCATCTGTACCAGGATTTCACCGTATCCCTGATGATACCGCCGGTAGATCTCGATGCGCCTATCCATATCCGGGGAGGCAACAACCTTCCCCTTGGCATCACGCTCAAGGCCTGGGTCGATACCGCAGACGTTCTCGCCGCAGACCAGGGTAATCCCGCTGATAGCGGCGCCAACGGCAAAATGGTCCCAGTTCTTGCGGGCTATCTCCGTAGAGCCCAGCGCCCCGGTAAAAACAGGAGCCTTCATTTTAACCTTGATATCCCAGCCGTACTCAGTCTCGGTATTTACCGCCGGGAAGATAGCCGAATCGGGGTCACCGGTAACGCCGGGCGGCAGTCCTTCAGCGCCAAGGGCGTATCCCTGTATGTTAAGGTGAGAGTAATCAATGGGGTAGTCCTTGTCACCGCCGGAAGTAATTTCGCCGAACGGGCCGGGGTAGATTAATTCCCGACCGCGGAAGGTTGCCTTGAATACCTCACAGTTTCCGGTGCACCCGTCAATACAACGAGTACAGATACCACTCATCGGCGATACATTTCGGGAACGGTTGGCGGTTTTGGTAGCCTCATTGGCATTTGGTCGTTGCAGATTCATTCTCTGATACTCCTTTTAGCTATATTTTTACCGGCAAGCCTTTTTCTTTGAGGTACTGCTTGGCCTCCGGGATTGAAATCTCACCAAAGTGAAAGATGGAAGCAGCTAAAACTGCCGCCGCCTTACCCTCGGTTACCGCCTGGTAAAGGTGCTCCAGTTTGCCGGCCCCGCCGGAAGCGGTAACCGGTATTGAGACTGCCTCCGCCACCGCCCTGGTCATCTCCAGGTCATAACCGTCCTTTGTCCCGTCGGCATCCTTACTGGTGAGGAGTATCTCCCCGCCACCCAGCTCCTCCACCTGCCTGGCCCAGTCAACGATATCCATTCCGGTGGACCCGGTGCCGCTTTTGACCACAACCTCAAGCCGGGGAAGATTGCTCCCCGGGGGGTTCTTCCTGCCATCGATAGCCACCACCAGTCTCTCCCGGCCGAACTGTCTGGTAGCTTCTCTAATAAGCTCCGGTTGCCTTATTGCCGAGGTATTTATCGAAACCTTATCCACACCGAGCTTAACCAGTGTCTCCATATCCTCAAGGCTGCTGATGCCGCCACCTACGGTAAAGGGGATAGTGACCACTTCGCAGACCCTTTTCACCCACTCCAGCCTGGTCTTCCTGTTCTCCACGGTAGCAAAGATGTCCAGGAAAACAAGCTCATCAGCCCCCTCCTGGCAGTAAGCTTGGGCTGCCTCTACCGGGTCACGGGCATCCCTCAGATTGACAAACTTCACCCCTTTGACCACCCTCCCATCCTTAACATCCAGACAGGGTATAATTTTAACCTGTTTCATTATTAGTACTTCCTCAAACTTGTTTGGATTTGGATAGCTAATGATGATGCCTCAGGCAACAGGCAACCGTTTGCCTCATTCTACCTAAACCAGACCGTTTTATCAAGTTAGTTCTTTACAAAGCCGGATTTTCTGGCTAGAATTAAGGTATCAAAGCGGGAGTAACTCAGCTGGTAGAGTCCCTGCCTTCCAAGCAGGTTGTCGCGGGTTCGAGTCCCGTCTCCCGCTCCACTAACTTCGAAGCTTGCCGCAAAGCTTCAGAGGGAGAAGACTGAAATGGAAGATGAACTGGAAGCTCTTGTTGTAAGTGAAAAGAAACTGGATAGAAAGCAGTTAGCTGATATCCTTTCACCATACGTCAGGCTTGACAAGGATACCAGCAATATTAGCTCTCTGGAGGCGTGGCTCGGCCTCGGGACCGATTTGAAGATTCTGATGTACCTGCTGGCGAGGAAAGCCATGGTGCTTCTTCGGTTTAATCTGGAGGCGGAGAGGGCAACTGCCGGCGAAGTAGCGCGTGATACGAATATCAAACCGGAAGCAGTTAATCCCTTGCTAAGAAAGATGTATGCCGAAGGTATTCTGGAACGGTCAAAGGGACGCAGGTATTTTGTGCCCGATGATGCTATTGACAGAGTCGCGGAAAAACTCAAGCAGTAAAGTTATCATCCTTGATTATTCTTGTGCTGAAAAAGCGACCCCTTTACTGTCTCTCCTCAACCAGGATTTCAACCACCGCCGGGTCAGCCAGGGTGCTGGTATCCCCCAGGTTCTCAATGTCGCCAGCGGCAATCTTGGTAAGAATTCGCCTCATTATCTTACCGCTCCTGGTCTTGGGCAAAGCATCGGCAAACTGGATTTTATCCGGAGAGGCTATGGGCCCAATCTCCCGGCGGACATGGGTTACCAGTTCCTTCTTTAGGGCGTCAGACTTTTCCACTCCCACGTTGAGGGTAACAAAAGCGTATATTCCCTGTCCCTTGATATCATGGGGCATACCCACCACCGCCGCTTCAGCCACCAGCTCGTGGGATACCAGGGCGCTCTCCACCTCGGCGGTACCGAGGCGGTGGCCGGATACGTTGATAACATCGTCTATCCGTCCCATCAGCCAGTAGTAGCCGTCCTCGTCCACCCTGGCGCCGTCACCGGTGTTATAGACTCCGGGGAACCGGAGGAAGTAGGTATTCTTGAACCTTTCCGGCTCGCCGTATACCCGCCGCATCAGACCGGGCCAGGGACGCTTGATAGCCAGATAGCCGCCCTCATTAACCTCGGCTTCCGAGCCGTCTTCCCTCAGGACCACCGGCTCCACTCCGGGGAAGGGCAGGGTGGCTGAACCCGGTTTAAGCGGGACGGCCCCCGGCAGCGGGGTAATCAGTATGCCGCCTGTTTCCGTCTGCCACCAGGTATCAACGATGGGGCACCTGCCCTTGCCGATCACATTGTAATACCACATCCAGGCTTCGGGGTTAATCGGCTCACCCACCGAGCCCAGAATACGCAGACTGCTCAAGTCATGCTTACTGGGCCATTCGTCTCCCTCCCGCATTATGGAGCGGAGAGCGGTAGGGGCGGTATAGAAAATATTAACCCGATACTTTTCCACGATGTCCCAGAACCTGTCGGGGTGGGGGTAGGTGGGGACTCCTTCAAACATCAGTCCGGTGGCGCCAAAGGCCAGTGGCCCGTAGACGATATAGCTGTGGCCGGTGACCCAGCCGATATCAGCGGTACACCAGAAGGTATCCTCTTCTTTAACATCGAATATCCACTTGAAGGTCTGGTAGCAATAGAGAAGGTAGCCGGCATGGGTATGAAGCACCCCTTTAGGTTTACCGGTACTACCGCTGGTATAAAGGATAAACAGCGGGTCTTCGGCATCCATCACCTCTGGCTCACAGTAGGGCTTGATGTCGTCAGCCGCCAGCTCATCATGCCACCAGCAGTCACGACCAGCCTCCATATTAATACCGATATCGGCACGCTTTACTACAATCACCTTCTCCACGTCGGGGCATTCCTTAAGGGCAATATCGGGGTTATCCTTACTTCTGATAATACGGCCACCGCGGTAGTAACCATCGGCGCAGATTAGCACCTTAGCCTTACAATCCAGTATCCTGTCTCTCAGCGCCTCAGCGCTAAAACCGCCAAAGACCACGCTGTGGACAGCGCCAATTCGGGCGCAGGCAAGCATAGCTATTGGCAGCTCGGTAATCATCGGCAGGTAGATAGCTACCCGGTCGCCCTTCTTGACCCCGTGCTTCTTCAATACATTGGCAAACTTGGAAACCTGGTAGTAAAGGTCCTGGTAGGTGAGGGTCTTAGTCTCGCCAATATCACCCTCCCAGATTAAAGCGGCTTTATTTTTTCGCCAGGTCTTAAGGTGGCGGTCCAGGCAGTTATAGCAGGCATTGAGCTTACCACCAACAAACCACTCGTGTTTGGCTTCCTTGAAATCCTCCACCAGCACCTTATCCCACTTTTTAAACCATTCAAGCTGCTCCGCCATCTCCGCCCAGAAGCCCTCGGGGTCATCGATAGACCTCTGGTAGATTTGCTTGTATTCCTCCAGACTCTTGATATATGCTTTTTCCTTAATCTCCTCAGTGGGGGCAAATACTCTATTTTCTGCCATCATAGAGGTGATTGTTTTCGCGTCTTCCATACCTTTAAGTTTCTCCTTCTAGTTCAACAGCCTTTCCGTATTGCTCGCAAATCCAAGAGTGAATGATTAAATCACCGAATATGGATTATAGCAGAGGTTGGCTTTCAGCATAACGGTTATGATACTTAGGGGTTAATCCTGGTAAGTTACACCCATCAGTTGGGTAAATGACGCCCGTAGTCTCTGTGAAATCACGTAGGCTACTCCGCCAGCGATTTCAGCGCATAGCTTGGGGTTGGTGTAAATTAGATTACGCAGTTCTCTCCCGTCAAAGGAAAGTGCCTTTGTCTTTTCCAGGGCTTTAGCGGTGGCTGTACAATGGAACGGTGGTACCGTAGCTGACCAACCGATGCACTCAAAGTTAGAGGCAGCCTGTATTTGGCGCTTGTCAGTTGGACCCAGCTCCAGAAGTATAGACACCAGCCCCTCTTCAATCACATATATCTTATTCTCTTCCCGGTCCTGCTTACATATAGTTGTGCCTGCCTCAAATACCTCAGGAGTGCACATCTTTTCTATCACCCTGAGCTCATTCTCATCCAGGTAGTGGAAAATATCGGACCTTTTTAATACCTCTATCCTTTCCATTTAAACCTCCAAAAATTTTGTGGCCGGTGACTTAAATGCACACAACCTATTTTACTCTGCAACCGGATGTTTTTCAAACAGCATCAGCTGGTAGCATGGCAATAGAAGCTAGCCGGAAAACCACTTAGACCCAGGGTAAATAGCCGCTCTGAAAACGGGGGTAGTCTATCGTGTCCGCAATAACCTTGCCTTTAGTCTTCTCCGCCCGATTTTCTGTGTTTGGAATGGCGCTTACCTACCCATAAACCCTTAAAAAAGGCCCGGTTTAGCAGGTTCTGGTTATCGGCCACACTCAAGAGGTCCTTGGATGCCCCTCTCTCAAAGTAGGCTACCTCAACATGCTTACCCATATTCTTTGCCGCTTGAAGTGCATAAGCGAAATCGGAATCACCGCTCACCAGTAGCGCCACATCATAGCAGTCATTCCAGGCAAAATACAGCAGATCCGTGGCCAGCATAATATCTATACCCTTCTCAACCGCTACCCCCTGCGCCACTTTGGTACTTCCCAGCCGCGCCTCCAGATACGGCGTTTTACGCAGTATATCAAGAAATTCATGCTGCTCACGGTAGCCCTCGGGCCACTGAGCTGCATCCTGCAAGACGTTGTAGTAATATATTCGGAACAAGCGCCTTGAGCCGCATAGCCTATTGGTAAAATCGGTAAAATTAAGGTCGTGGCGTTTAAAATTACTTCGCAGAGCGTGATACAGATTACTTCCATCTATAAAGATGGCTATTCTGTTTTCCATAATTTCCTCCCTGCTGATTATACACAGAAGGTGAGCTGATTGCAAAACTCGGCGGGCTCACAGACCCCTGTAAAACAAGCATTCTTCGACGGATAACCGAGTATATTCACCTTGACAAAATCATGATAGTCACTTATACTCTCTCCAAGGTATAGTGTTGACAAAATCTTGCTTCCTGTGTTATAAGATGTACAGCTTGGCGGCAGAAGTAATTTCTCATAGTTTAATAAAACATCGGAGACTATTATAATAATGAAGAGGAGGCATACTATATGTGAAATTTTATGTACTAAGACCTGATAAAATTCGGGTAATACTTATCCTTATAAAAGGAGGAGAAATATAAGTGAACAAGAAGTTACTGTTAATCCCGTTAGCGTTATTACTGGCCATTAGCCTTATTGCTATTGGCTGTCCGGCAACGCCAACAGAAACTACCGCTCCGCCAACACAAACTACTACTCCACCCCCACCCACCAAAGATAAAATCGTTATCGGCGCTGCCAGGCCTATCTCCGGTCCAAATGCTACCATCGGAGACGCGGCATTCGGGCCAATTATGGCTATGTTTGAAGAGAGGGTCAATGCCGATGGTGGTATCTATGTGGAAGAGTATGGCAAGAAACTGCCCATAGAGTACATCATATATGATGATGCCACTGATGTGGGCACCTCGGTGAGGCTGACGGAAAAGCTCATAGTGGAGGACAAGGTTGACATCCTGTTCCCCTCCTGTGGTACCGCTTTCATTTCCGCTCAGGCTCCGATTGCCAATAAGTACGGGATGGTATTCCTCACCGCCGAGGGCGGCGCCACCATTATGACGGACGCCCTCTACGGCCTACCCTACGTGTTTGTCAATCTGCCCTATTCTGACAACTATCAGCTGCCGGTTCTGGCTGACATGCTCGCTGCCAAAGGCGCCAAGACAGCCTATATAATTTCCATCGCTGACCTTCATGGTGTAGAGTATGCCGGCGTGGCGACTATAGAATTCGCCAGGGTAGGAATTGAGGTACTGGCTAACCGAAGCGTTCCAATAACCCAGGAGGACTTTGAGCCTCTAATCAAGGCAGCCAAGGCGGCTAACCCCGATGTCTTTTGCGTCTTTGCCTATCCTCCTATAACCCTGCCTTGTACCGGCGTGTCAATGGCGCTTGGCTTTAACCCGCCGGCCTTTGTAGTTGGACCTGGAGCCAATTTCGGGTTCTATAAATTCTCGTTTGGCGACCCCCCTGACCCCATGTTGGTAAACGGGGTAACCACCTTTGCCGCTGCCAACGAGAAAACTTCTCCCGAATTCGCGCAACTCTATAGTGACCTGGAGGCTCTTGTCGGCCCGGCTATGCTGGATTACTGGGGGCATCCATACTACGCACCCCTGGTGGACATCTGGCAGAGTGCTATCGAGACGACCGGAACCCTTGACCAGGACGTACTGAGAGATTATATCGCCACAACCCATTTCAACACTATTCTGGGAGATACCTACTACAATACCTATGGTGACAACGGCGGTGGGCTTCTGGCTAAGGAGTCCCATCCCGGTGAAATCGGCCAGTGGCAAGACGGTGTCTGCGAAATCGTAGGCGGTGGTGACTGGCCCGCCGTGAAGCTTACCGGAG
>Ga0315551_10000625_pt1 | contig 28223 bp, 41 predicted proteins | sample SalMarSW160290MG_FD_203678 | JGI IMG/M metagenome (GOLD analysis project Ga0315551, IMG submission 203678) | Salt marsh sediment microbial communities from the Plum Island Ecosystem LTER, Massachusetts, United States - Salt Marsh Sediment SW1602-90 ...
GGTGCGTTCATGCCATCTCCCATTCTATCCGATCTCCCTTATCATCATCCCCATGAGGTGCGCTCCCACCTTCCACTGTCTGGATGCCGCCCACCCCTTCGGAACACGGGCACGGATCTCGATCACCTCACCCTCGTCGACATGAAGGCCCAGCGCCAGCGTTGCTGGCGTAGACTGCGCCTCCTCAAACGGCACGGGATCCGGGTTGCCCTCTTCGGGATTGGCGTCCCGGACATCGATGAGCATTCCTAGCGAGCTATCGATGTGCATCACTCCCCCGAACGAGCAGCAGTGTGTCTCGCGGACCCAGACATCCCACACGATCCCGGCTGCATCCCTGTACCACTGCTCTTCAAGGGCCGAGGTCAGCACGCCCTGCTCTGGCCTTCCCCACATTTCGATCCGGTAGATCATGACCTCGCGACCCTTTCCGAGAGGTGGAAACTCGATCACCTTGGTCGACTCTGAGATCGTGTCACCACCCGGCAGCACTCTCGGCAGGATCCCCCATGCTGCATGCAAATGTTGGAGCATATCCCGGACCTTGTATCTCTCCGGGCTCTTGGTCGTCGTGTCAACAGTCTTGGTCTCAGGCCCGTGGCACCCTGGAGCGATCTGGTTCTTGGGGTTTTTCTTTCCGCTCTTGGTCTCGAAGTGCTCGCAAAACGTTGGTGCGCAGATCCCAAACCACTCCCGGTCCCCGTGCCCGCTCACGATCTCCGGGTTCGTGCAGTAGGGCTCACCCTTGGGCACCTCGCCGTTCGTGTGGTATGGGTAGAATTCCGGACGCGAGTAGATGCACCGACGATATGCCTTGCCTTCCCTTCGGAACATTCGCTCAGATATCCGCTTGTCCCGAGCCTCGGCCATCTGCATGATCGCCATGGCCCACTTGGTGCTCTTGGGGTTGAAGCTCAGCAGAAATGCTTCGAGTTGTGAGAGCCTGTAGTAATGCAGGCAGAGACCGCCTCCCATTGCGTAGGCGCATCCCATTAGAAGCCGTCCCTTGTCGTCTCGGTCGAGCACGTAGGTGGTGCGACCACAGACCTTGCACTTCACCCCGTAGTCATGGATCGCATTGCGACGGGTCCCCTCCCCGCTCACATGGTCCAATACTTTCTTGGCCAATGCATCCCATCCCTTCGTGTCCTTCTTGTTCATCATGAACTCCTTTGGAAGTACCCAGAGGCCTCCCTCGGCAAATACTTATTCTCATAGAGGCCCGGACGTTCCGAGACCTCAACCTCGACTCTGCGCAGTGGTGGATACGGCATCTCTGCCTTGGGGTGACCAAGCTCGAACTGCGTCCCGCATCGATGCCCGCCAAGGTCGGCGTTGCACTGGTAGTAGACTTTCTTGAGCCCGTCAGCGCCCATCGTGACGGCGTAGGGCAGCGTCAAGCTGTGGCAGTTGGGGCATTGGCATGCGGGGACGAGGATGGACTCCTTCATTCGATAGCTCCTCTATCGGTCGCGATAGTTGACCCATTTCACGTACAGGTGCCCGCACTCGGGGCAACAGACCATTCCTGGCGGGGCTTGCCACCGGTGGTGGCATCCAAGGCACTCGAAGAGCGCCATCCTGGTTCTCGGCTTACGCCGATGCTTGGTCCTCGCCATGACTCCATGTGCAGAGTACGACACGGAGAAGTCGGGCGCAAGTACCCTATAGCGGATAAATGGGCTAGTATCCCTTGACCATGGCCAGGGTGTCTGTGGCGGCCGGCGGGTTCGTGAGATCTTTGTCGAGCACCCCGGCGTTCGGGAACGCGCCGACCGCCTTGCTCCCGACCTTCAGGGCACCGGCCGTCCCGCTGATTGTGCAAGCGCTCTTGTCGGCCCTCACGAATGCCTTCTCGTCCACGAAGACTCCGTACCCGTTGCCCACGTTGGTGTTGGTTCCGGTCGCCTTCTTGAGGTCGAGGTCCGCGGCACCGAGGATCGAGTCGATTGGACCCACTCCCCGATCCGTGTTGCCGTGGACGAACTGGATCGACCTATGGCTACCGCCATCGATGATGACCGCAGGCCTCGGCGTCCCCGGCGTGGCCAGATCCGGCACGGCCCCGAAGATGAGGTCCTGGACGTCCACCCCGAACAGGGTGGCCAGGTAGGCATCCGCGGCGTCTCCCTCCATCAGCAGGGTTGCCCCGTCGGTGCCGATCCTCGATCCTGAATTCATGTAGAACATAGAAGGCTTGCCAGAGTAGTCGCGGCCTGTGGCCCCGGTGCTCAACCCGATGGCACCGACGAGCCTCACGTCGGTCATGCCGTCTCCGTGGTCTTGCAGTGAGGAGATCTTGCTGTCCTCGATCAACGCTCGAGCGAATGCCGTGAGGTCCACACCGGTCACATCGCTGTCCACGATCCGAGATTTCAAGATGGAGAGCGCACCATACGGGAGGGATCCGACACCGGATTCTTCAACCACGCTCCCGTACATCAAGACCTCGTTGAGATTACCAGTGTTGATAGAGATGAGTCCTCCCCCCCCGGTGGGAGCCACGTAGATACCCGTGTACCTGTTGAGCAGTCCCGCCTTTAGGTAGACGTCGAGGCCGACGCTCGAGGCGATGAAGGAGTCGAATCCCAGGATGAAATCCTGGGATATGGTGTACAGGGAGTACCACACAGGGTTGAGGTGGCAAAACGACCAGCTCGCCCGACCGTGAGGGGCGACGCCGAAGGTTCCGGTCCCGGCCTGGTCGGTAGTGATCTTGTACCCGATAAAGTTTCCCCTCACCTGGACGTAGTATCCCTCGTAGTGTCCGTCGCTGAAGGTAATCTGCGGGGTCGGGGTGATGACGGTCACGGTCTTGCCGACGCTCGTGTCTCCTGACACGTTGGATGGGAGCCGAATTCCGAGACCACCCGCCCCGGGATCCGTCCACTGGAGGATCTTGTGAATCACCTCGTTGCCGTTGTCGTACTCGATCTTCAGGAACGCCGTTCGAAGTTCCGCATCGGTTGGGACATAGCCGCCGTCCCACGTCACGGTCATCTCTCCCCAGCCGAAATCGTCGGTGGATGCGTTGACACTGGCGATGACACCCGTTGCGATGACTGTGGGGTCATCGTAGGAGATCATCGTGCATTCTCCATCGAATCCTGCATACGGGAAGCAGTCTCCCTCGAAAGTGACATTGCCCATGGAGTGGATGATCGTCTTGCCGACTTCTGGGATGATCGTCTGAAGATGAGCGCCGGACTGCACGGCGTTCGACCAGTTGTCGGGATCGGTCGGATCGTCGGTTCCAAACCCCTTGTTCAAGTCGCTTCCGCCGTTTTCATCGATGTATATGTGATATTCCGCGAACGGGTTGTAGTTCTTGGAAATTTCACCGCTCGTGTGAATGACCTGTGTTGCTGACATGATCTTCGTTCCCTTCTGCCTCTATGGCACGCTCAGTCCTCTATCCGAACAGAGTTTCTATGTCTTGAATCCGATGGCGATGCCAACGGCGACCACGACGCCAGCAATCACTCCGAGAGCCCCCACGACGGTCCCGACCCCGGGACCCTCCTTCGTGGTGGGCAGCGGCTTGACCTCCTGGGGCTCGCCGGGCCAGCCGATGACGAGCCCCGCGTCCGTCATGTAGATCGGCATGAGCACCGGGGCCATCTGACCGCCGGCAGCGTAGACCAGCTGAAGCGCCTCCGTGGTCTTGGGGTCGAGATATCCAGTCTCCGTGAGCCCGTAGAGTTCGGAATAGGTGCGCTGGAAGGTGGCCACCGCGAAGGTGAACGGCTCATCGATCACGTCCAGCAGATCCGGCATCTCGTAGCCGAGATCCCGCAGCGCTTCCTTGGCAGCCGAGACCCACCCGTTGTACTCTCCCACGTCGGACTGCCCGTAGCCTCGATAGGTCTGTGGGGTGCAGTACGGACCGTGGTAAGCAACCGGTCCATACGCCACGTTCGGTGTCCACGACCGCATGATTCGCCCCTCCCTAGATGATGGTCTCGTGGCACTCGCACGTCACCGGGTCCTGGGTGTAGTTCGACCCGGGGCACGGCGGGCACGTCTGCTGCATGATGGTCCCCTCCGGTGTTCTCTCGGTGGGCCGGAAGGTCTGCCCCTCACCGCACGGGCAGCACTTCTCGAGATGCCACCGCAGCAGGTACGCGATGAATCCTGCGCCGGCAGCCGGGAGCAGAACGGCAGGGATCGTCCGGGCCACGCTTGGGGTCCCCGCGAACTTGGTGGCGCTGGAGCGGGCGATTCCCGTGGCCAGCAGCCCGAGCACCATGGTGGCAGCGCCGGCTGCGAGCCCCACCCCGATGGCCCCGGAGTTGACCGGTCCCTTGAGCACGTCGGGGTTGATGTACTGGCCGTAGCCAGGGTGGTGCACGGCTGCTCCCCAGAGCCCGTATCCCCGTAGCTCGTGCCGTGGCGGGCTCTTGAAGGGGGACCAGTATGGGTGGGTCTGGCACGCCCAGATCGGGGTCGGACAGAGCCCGTAGCCGCTCGTGCCGTTGCCACCGCCGAACGCGCTCTGGTTGGTGGCGCTGAGCACGTCCGAGGGGATTCCACCGCTGGCATCGCTCGGGGTCGCTGAGACCATCGGGTGGCGACGACCCTTGCGGACACCCACGTCCTTGACGCTCATGGCTCGCATGGCCGAGAAGCCGGGGTGATATCCGGGGGCCGTACCCGGGGCCGGCGAGGCCGGCCCGGCCGGGGCCAGGTGAGAGGTCATGAGGGGCACGTAGCCGGCCCCGACCTTGATGAACTGCCTCTTGGGCTCTCTGACCTTCATGGCGTCCTCCAGCCTAGCATTCTAGCTCGCTAGGCTCTAGCGTTTTTTCTTGCCTGCCACGCCTTCCATGCCAACCATCCGAGCGGTCCCGCTATCGCCACCGATGCAACGGGGACCACCCACCACGGACGTTTTTTTTTTACCCGTCAGCACCATGCCGCTGGGTGTCCGTCCGTACTCCGGGAACTTCTCCAGCCTCTTGGAAGCTGGGGTTGCGATGACCTTTTTCCACTTCGACTCGCTCCATTTGGGGAGGTGAGTCGGCCTCGGGATGACGACGAATGCACCGGGCACATGAAGAGAGCCGATCCTCTCGAGCCAGTCGGTCCCCCAATGCCTCTGGAGCCTCAGCGCCACGCAGCCGGGGTTCATGGCCCCGAGCTTGCACTTGAGGGCCATCGGGGCCGTCGTCTTGAGCCAGTCGAGCATGTAGAGATAGGGCCGGATCGCCATGGCGCTGCCGGGGGTGGGCGGCGATGGAAACACGGTGTCCATGATGAGGTTCCATCCACCCCATCCCACCGACCCGGTGAACTTCGCCACCAGCTTGGTCCAGTCGTAGGGGTGAGATCCCCCGAGCCAGGAGTATCGGGTCTCTTGCATCACCCGTCGCGCACGGTCGTTGCGAAGATGGCAGCCGGCCCAGATGTTGGCCTCCGGATCGAAGGGATCGATGTTCAGATCCCGGGCCACCCCCTCGGTGATGCTCATCAGCCCGGTCTCTGTGATGTCTGTTGACTGCTTGAACTTGACCGGATTACCGTCACTCTCCCACTCGATGCCACTGGCGACGCTCAGCGGTGGGATGGCTCCCCGGTACATGTCGATCCATGCGCCGTAGACGCCATAGACATCATGGATCTGAGCGACCCTTTTCTCGCTGAACCCCTTGGCGTTGAACGTCTCGGCAGCAGCGATTCCCTCCTGCACCGTGAGGTAGCGGTTGCATCCTGTCGACGTGCGCTTGGGAGGAACGCAGACCATTGATCTATCTCTTCTCCCGCTCGAGCTTTTTCTCCATCTTCGCAAGCTCGCGGTAATAGTTTTTCGATTCTACCAGATGCGCTTTGGCTATGGCTTTTGCGCACGCTGGATTGTTGGTGTGTTCGAACTCCACGCGGGTTCCGATGCGCAGCTGATTGCGGTCGAAGTACCGATCCGGGATGTCCCCGTGCTTGAGCTTGATCGGGCAGCGCTGCTTATTGCGGGCCATAGGCACCTCTGAGCATCGATCCGAGGATGTGACCTCCCATGGTGGCAATGAGATCCATCATGGCGTTTCCGGCATGCGCGAACGTCCATCCGTCCACGATGTCCTTGTCGACCTTTGCCGGATACTGATTCATCACAGTGGCCTGTTGAACCTGTCTGCCTTCACGACGGCGACCCCGCTGCTGTAGCGCTTTGCCTTGGGCAGCGGGCGCACGGAGGTCTCACCCTGCCGGCACGCCCTGGTGTGGGCTCGCTTCAGCTTCTCCGTGCCGACGATCTTCTCCGCGAGGCTGCGGGTGATCTGCTTGGGCGGGTTGCGCCCCTGCCAGCTGTAGTAGACGACCGTGCATTTCTTTCGAGCCATCAGCGTCTCCTCGTGAGGCATTCCTCGCCGGTCCCGAGGCTCTTCACACCACGCTCGTAGAGCTTCATGGCACCGGTGAGATCGCCCCTATTGAGCCTGTAGAGCGACTGCCGAAAGGCCGTGGCAGCAGCCTCACCATCGACACTGCACATGGGTCTGTTGCTGTTGATCAGGCGGCTCGCCTGACGATCAGCCTGTTGGATACGGTTGAAGAAGATCTCCCGGCACGTCTTGGCGCGTGCCATGTCACTCGCCTCCGAGACCCTGCTCGTAGAGCACGGCCTGCTTGAACACATCTCGGATCGTCTCCTCGAGCGCATCCTCTGGGATGCTCTTGTCGGCCAGACGGTCGAGCACGATGTTGAGTATGAAGACCCCCAGATCCGCAGCTGCGCCGATCAGAGCCTCGGTGGGCACGTTGCCGGCCATGGGATGCTTTCCGGCGAGGATGTCTGCGCATCCCTCGAATGGTTCACTATCTGGGGGGAGTACCCCCTTGGGGTTCATAGCTTCGATGTAGGCAATGGCGAGCCCTAGCTGGTGAGGGATCTTCACCCCGGACATCTCAAGAAAATCCTCGAGCGCATCCAGGACCGTGAGCGTGTTGCCGGCCCACTGCGTGAAATCCCTCTTCTTCTTGATCCCGTCGTCCACCATGGTGGCAATCGCCCAACCCTCGATGAGCGAGTCCTGGACGATATAGCTTGCACAGAGGCTCGTCCCCAGCTGCTCCTGTGACTCCGGGTTCGTTGGCGCATCCTCCCACACCTCCACGGCCACGTCGTCGTAGGAGTTCAGGGCAGCGTTGGCACTGAGGAGCCCGGCTCGGGTGTCGTTGAGCCAGGTTCCGCAGCCGGCTATGCAGGACACGAGCAGGAGCCCGACGCCCCCCATGGTGGCCAACAGGATCATCCATCCGATCTTACCGAGTCTCATCAGATCCCTCCGTGACCTTTGGTTTTGGTGGAACCGAACTTCGCTTCTCAATGACGTTCCATGCACGACCACCTCCGTATCCGAGCATCGAGAAGATCACTCCTGCCGAGGCATAGGCGATCTCGTTTTGCTTGGTGACGATCCCTGCCACAGAGATTGCTCCCAGAGCGATGATTCCGGCAGCGTAGACGATGGCTACTTGTAGGGTCACTGGTCCCTCCGACTCCCCCAGCGAAACGGGCCGGTATCCGAGCCCTGGAATATGCCCTTGAGCCCCTTGGGGCGAGCGACTGGACCTCTCGTGCTCTTGGCAATCTTCCCTTGCATCCCTTCGAGACATCTGCCAGAGAGCGTGTCAGCCCTATCCGTGGCCCTGTCCTCGCTCTGGTACATCTTCTTGACTCTACCCTTCGGGTCGAGCAGAACATAGCCGTTCGTGGTGCCCTCGACGCAGTACCGGCACGCGAAGATGACCTGATCGGTGCAGTACCGGTAGCGTCTCGACACACCCGTTGCTCCTCACTCCTGGCTCTTGTAGATCACCACACCCACGCCCACCGCTGCCACGGTCAGGGCCACGAGACCGCCGACGATGAGCCCGGTGTGACTCTTCTTCTGGGGCTGTTGCTGGTAGCCCTCGGAGCCAATGGCCGGACCTGGCGCTGTCGTGCCGTTCTGGGTCTGCACGGTCCCGATGACCTGGCCGGACGGATCGATGATTGCCCCGTCCGGCCTCATGGTCCCCGCAACCTCGCCGGCAGAGTTGAGCACGACGCCATTGGCCAAGACCTGGCCGGCGACCTGGGCCTGCGCATTGAGCAGGGTCCCCTGCGGGGTCATGACGTACACAGGGGGCGCTGGCTGCGCCGTGGGGGTCCCGTTGGGGGCCGGTGTGGTCGTCGTCCCCGGTGGCGCCGTCGTGGCCGTCTGGCCGTTCTGGGGCTGCTGCTGGGGCTGCTGGGCCTGCGTCTGAGCCGACCCGTTGGGCTGGGGCTGCTGGCTCGAGGTCATGGTCGGCTGCGGGGCCGGCACCCCGAATCCCGGGGTCCCCTTCCCGTTCTTTCCCTTGAAGCTGTCCGGGACGCTCCAGGGAATGGAACCGGGGTTCATCACGCCGTCCATGAATCCGTTGGTGAGTCCTGCGCTCATTTTCTCCTCTTTACTTCCCGGCCATGGCGATGATCAGCACCGTGAGCCCGACCGCTGCCCCAGCGCCCAAGATGATGGGCAGTGCGCCCGTCTTCTTCTCCCCGCTCACCCCTCCCTCCGTTCCGATCTGCGCCGATCCCCTTACGAGGTTCGGCATCTGATCGGGCGGTCCGAGCAGTGAGAAATACACGATCCAGACGCCCTGCACCTCTTGGATGCTCGAGGCCTGCACCGTGACGCCGGCCATCTCCAGCTGCGAGATCGTCGAGGTGCGGAAGGCCTCGGCCTCGTCGAGCGTCGCGAAGTAGGCATTCGCGTAACCCTCTGCGACAACCTCACCCACGGCCTGCCCGAATCCGCGAAGAGGCATCCGGCGGATCGGCTGTACGGTCGAGGCGGATTCGGCAACCACGCCAAAGTTGACTCCACCATCAAACCTTATCCCGTCCGGATAAAACGTCTCCTTGCTGTAGGCTGCGTATTTTCGACCCTGCGTGGTGTCGATCATGTACTCGCTGACCGAATAGGGTATCCCGTCGGCCGTTACGTTGTCCTGCCTGTTGATATCGAATCGCCCAGGGTTTCCCACGGCGTTCAGTTGCTGACGCAGCTGGCCCATCCATTGCGTAAACTGTTCATAGCTTGACGTGTAGATGAACCCACCTCCCCCGCGACGGCCCTGCGGTATTCCTCCGCGCCGCATTGTCGTCACGCGAGGAGCAGCCCCGAATCCACAGCTTGTGCAAGCAGCGTACATGTCGATCTCCTACTTCGCTCCTCCAGCATAGACCATCACGCCAATGAGGCCAATGACGCCGACGACGAGTGCGATGAAAAGCGGTGCCTTGCTCGACTCGCTCTTCTTGTATGGATAGGGCTCATCCGCTGGAGCCCAATAGTAGATGATCTCACCCCATGAGCCGTCATCGTGTTGCACGTCGATCCAGCCGTGCGGGTAGACCTCAGCGCCGGCCTGCGCCTGCGCGACGATCTCGTCGCTGACTTCAAGCCCGGCAGCAGCCGCCTCGTCCTGGGTTGCGAAGGGACCGAGGACACGACCATAGAGCGCCCATGTCGGCGGGACCGCCGTGGGCCTCTCGGTCTTCATGGTCTCATCCCAGAGCAGTGCGTCGGTCATGTTGATGCGTCCGCTATAGCCTGAGTACGTCCACAGACCCCTCACCTCCTGGCTCATATCCACTGGCCAGCAGCGTACCGTCCCGTCGAGCAGGTACATGCATGTCGACTGCGGACCGAACGTCATGGGGGCTCCGTAGCCGCTATAGGTTGCAACTTGCATTTCTCGCTCCTACACCTTCGGAACCGAGATGAACTCCCCGGGGGCCGGCATCGGGAACGCAATGTCCTCCGGCCCCGGCACCTTGTTGGTCAAGCTCTGCACCTTTTGAATCCAGAACGGCACGTTCATGTCAAAGTTGATCATGTCCCCGATCTGGCTCGATGAGGCTGAGTAGATCTGGTTGACCATCATTTTGAACTGCTGAGCAGGATTAAGCACGTCAGTGAAAGCCTGCCCGGCCTCCATGGCAAGATCACCGAGGTCGCCGGCATACATTCCCTTCATGTTCAGCCAGCCGTCGACCATGGCCCCAACCTCATCGTAAAAGTTGGTCACCCTGGCATAGCCCTCACCGAGCGCTATCTGAAGATCGCGAGCCCCCATGCCAATCTCTGCCATGATGTCAAAAACGCCCGCCGGGTTTCCCTGTACCATCGCCGTGATGGTCTTGCCGGCCCGCACGGCGGTGCTCATGGCCAGACCAATTGTGGCCCCGAATGCCGGGTTAATGCACGAGATTACTGGAGTGACGACCTCGCACACGAACGAGGCAACGCCGAGCACGGTTCCCATCCAGTCTCCGACCTTTGCCCACCACGCACGGGCGTCATACATCCTGGCAGTCGCTGCGACCAAGTGAAACATCGCCCACGGATCGGGGATGTACATCATGACCACTTCTGGTGATGCCGCACGTAGACTCCGGTAGGCCTGCATGATGGCTCCCATGGGGCCTCGGATGTTATCTGGCTGTCCCGACAGCAGATCGTTCTGGGGGGAGGCCAACATCGTGGTGGCCTGGTCGAGCCATGCGTTGCTCGAGCCACGCATGTAAAACCCTCGTGGCGGTGCCCCTGTGCCCTCCCAATTCTGAAAGCTGGGCTCCCATGTCACGAAGTCCTTGTTGTCGGAGGTGTGAGTGCATCCGCCGCATTCGCGCTGCCTTGCCGGAAACAGCCCGGGGAAGTAGCCCCAATTCCAATCCCCCTTGTAGCGGTTGCACTTGATCTTGCAGATCTTGTCGCCAGAAGTGTGGTACACGTCCACCCACACCTCTTTGCCCGTGATCGCGTCGGCACAACCCGTGGGCGGGCAGATCGTGACGTTTCTGCCCCTGGCTCGCACATGCCCAACCTCGACCCATACCGGGTGACCGTACACCGATGGAACGTGCTGAGGCTCGAGCGTCAGCCCGTGTATCTGCGGTATCGGTGCTCTTGCCGTGTTGGCAATTCCGCCACGGAACAGGCTTTCAGGGACATCCTTGCACAGAACGTCCATCGAACTTGCGATGGACCAGTGCGGACGGGCCTTGACCTTGTAGAACGGATGACTGGTGGTGTCAAAGTCCGCGAGCAGGTTGCCGTCCTGCGGACCCACCTGACCGGGTGCCACCTTGGATTCGAGCAGATCCTCCATTCGCGTGTAGCCGTCGAGGGCTTGCTGCTTCTGCTTCTCCTCGCTGGTCTTGGTGACCATCAGGGCCACTCCACCTCCGACTGCCCCGAGAGCGGCAGCGCCGGCGAGCACTTTGACTCCAGTGCTCAGCGCACCTCCCTTGATCAGCAGAGCTGAGCCCCCGATAACTCCCGCCCCGGTGAGCACCGCACCGAGCACCTTGTTGCCCTTCGAGGCGGGGGCCGCTTCGGCTGCTGCGGCAGCAGATGCAACACCGCTACTGGCAACTGCCTGCATGAGATTCTGCCGCAACCTCGCACGCAGCCCCGGATCCAGCAACACGGGCGGCAAGATCGGAAGCGCCGGCCCCATCGGCCGCATGCTCGTCATGGTCTGAGTAGGGGCCATGATGCCGTTGCTTCCGTAACCGCGCATCATTGTCGGCCGTGACTCGTAGAGAGTGTAGCCCGGCCTTTGCGTAACCGTGAACCGGTGGCGCGGAAACCTGTTTTGAGGTAGTACCATCACGCAACCTTTCCTTTCTTGGCAGCCTCGGTAGTGCGGCCCCAAGCTATCCGCACACCGCGTGCATCCGGAGTTGCCCTCTGAAGACGATTCCACACGTCCTTGTGACGGAACCGAAATCGGTTGACATCGTGTCTGATTGCCTGGACGGTCGAGGACCGGCATGAGCTTTTCGTGCAGCACTGGCCGGCCGTGTTTCGCTTCGCGCCCTTGGGGCAGCACGTCACGATAATGATACCCGGAGGCGGTCCACCGGCACCTGCAACGTTGGAGTTGGTGATGGATCGGTATGAGCCTTTCGCACAGACGGAAGGGTCCTCGAGCCGTTCACGAACGTACTTCCAGGACGGCTTGAACTCGAACTTGATTGGGCGTCTTGCGCGTCGGGCCATGGGTTCCCCTCCCTCTATCTCGTCTGCGAGTGCCAGTACCAGACCAAAACCATGGACTCGTTGGGCTCGGTCAGGCTGGGGTTCTCGAAGGTGATGATGTCGGCCCCGATGCTCGGCGTGTCGAGCTTCTCGTCTCCGGAACGACGATCTATGATCATCGTGTGAGGGATCCGGCCCGTGGGATTGGTCTTGACGACGCTTCCACCCGGCGGAACGGCGTTGACACCGGTGAGGTCGATGTACTCGATGCATGGTCTTGCTGCGGTCATGTTGTCCTCCTACTCCACCTTCGTGGAGAATACGGAAATGTGGGCGTTGCGGTGATTGATCACCTGTGCGCCAGCGAGGTTGACGTACAACCGGTAGGTGTAGGCCCCGGCCGCAAGGGCGGCGTCCTGGCGCTGCACGGCTGCCGACTGAAGATCGACACCTCCACCGCCTCCGGCCTGGTACTGCGTGATCCTTGCCGTCACCGGAGGGCTCGCTTCAGCATCGCGCTGAATGCCCCATTCGATGACCCCGGCCGCACCGGCGGTCAGTTCCGCGTCAAAGGCGGCCTGCACGAACAGGTCAGAGATCTTGGTAGTGGTGATGGCTGCCGTCACGCCCGTGACAACGATCCAGCCACCACCGGGACCTTCGCTGACGCCTTGCGCCCCACCTCCGGCATGTGGAAGCTCGTCGGTTGCGAGCGTCGGATCCGGGTAGTTCCCATTCAGATCCCCTCCGGCCGCGTCACCCTCCTTGACCGCAGGAGCGCCGGAATCCTGAAGCGCACCGGAGCCGTCCGACTCTGCAAAGTGACCAGAAGCCAAGCCGGTCGCCAGATCCTCGACGGCGACCTCCGCTGCCCCTCCCTGACCGTGCTGGTTGGCGTGATCGGCTGCCGTGACGTACTTGACCCCGTCGGCCCCATCGGCCATGACAACGGCGTTGTCGGGCTGATGGGTGGTGGCGTGCGCTGCGCCGTCGTCCACTTCGTGCTTGAGCGGGTACGACCGTACCCACGCGACGGCCGTGGCATCGAAGATGTAGACCGCATCCGGGTCGTCCTCGTTGACCACGAGGTCCCCCTCGTTGGGCTGGGTGACCACCCAGGTGGCCGTGGAGTCCTCGTATTCCACGATGCTCGGGTCGAGCCCGGCCCAGACGCCGACTGCGCCCGCGCCGGCGATCCAGCGGTCACCGTCACTTGGAGGATCGACGGGAGCGATGCTGGGATCCGTCTCGATGCCCTTGACGGGCGGATAGAGGGTTCCCTTGCTTCCCCCTCCGACGCTTCCACTCGTATGGATGACCACAGTGCTGCTCATTTGATGACCCCTTTGCTCAGAACGGCCTGGCCGAGCCCCCACATGACGACCGCAAATGCGCTCGCACCGATAAACCCGGCGATCAAGGTGTTGTTGTACTGCTGAGCCTGCGCAGCCAGTGCTGCCTGCGTGTCGGCTCTCTGCGTCGCTGCCACGGCAGCGTCGATAATGGCCTGCAACTGGTCCGCGCTCGGATACTCAACGGGGGCCTCGGCGGGAGCCTGGCCGTAGCCGTTCCAGTGGGCTCGGATCTGGCTCTGCCAGCGGTTGAACGTCTCGCGGTTCCAGACCCCCCACTGTCCGTTCCTCTTGACCGCGATAACCTCTCCGGGTTGATCCTTCCACCCGGACCCGTAGCCGTTGAGCCACTTCGAGGACCGGTACAGCTGCTCTGCCGCCTGCTTCATGTGCAGCCGTCCGGTGGGCTCGGCGTAGATGGTCCCCACGAATCCGCCGGGCAACTGAATGCCCTCGGCAACGAGCCGACCCCCGGCGTAGTAGGTAATGTGGTCACCCTGTGCACTCGAGGTCAGCGCCAGCCCTCCCATGGCCATGGCGCTCTCGATGTTCTGAACGAGGTTGGCGAACAGATCGGGGTTGTTGACCTGACGCATCACCGGTCGCCACTGGATCTGGGCAGGGATTCCCCCGCTCTCGACCGGGACCCCGCCCATCCACTCGGGCAAGGGGTTTGATCCGTATCCTCTATAGGTGACGACGTTCACCGCCTACTTCCCCCTCTTGCTCGCGACAGCGATGCCCACCACGAGCGCCAGCACTCCCCCGGCCGCAATGCCCACGAGCACCGGCGTGCTCATGCCCCGGCTCTCGGCCTGCTGCATGGTTGCCCCCGGCACGGCCGTCTGGTTGAGTTCGGCGGGCGTGAACCCCGGCTGGCTCGGAGTTGCGGGCACCTGGATGTCGAAGATCACGTACTGACCCGGAGGGGTTCCGTGTTCGCAGTTGACGATCTCGGGAGTTCCCACGTACCACCCCACGACAGCAGCGCGGTCCCGGACCGCCTGGATGAGCCTCTGGACGCCTTCGGTGCTCAGACAGTAGGTGCCCGGCTTGCGGATCCGGTGGCTCCCGGGTGCCAACTCCCACATGGCGATGCCCTGAAGCTCGTTCTCGAACTCCTCTTGCGTGCCGATGAGCCCGAACCCGCTGAGCACGCGGGATCGCCTCGGATGCTCGTAGTGACGGGGCTGTTGGCCATAGCCGGCATAGACCGGGTTGGCCCACACGTACCTGCTCACCCCGTATCCACTATAGGTTGCAACCATCATTTCCCTTACCTCCCGATGATCACGAACCTGTCACCGCGCCTCACCGCCCGCACCGTTCTCCCGCTCTCGAGCCTCACCATGTATACGCTCTTGCCCTTGCCTCCCCCGATGCCCTGGATTGCCGATCCGAATCCGTCGCCCACCTTCACGCCTCTATCGTTGTAGACAGGAATCCTGCCGCTCGGCTTGCTCTTGGGCTGGACGGCCAGAGCATGCTTCTGATTCCCTCCCTGCGGGACTGTGCGCGGTGCGGGCGTGCTCGGCTTGAGCTTGGCCGTTCGGTGGCCCTTCGTGCCCGTCTCCGTGCTCTGGTTTGCCCTGGTAGCTACGGGCTTGGCGCTACGGTGATGCTCGCGAGCCCCAGCCGTCTTCTCGACCTTGCCGGTCGGCTCCGGTGCGCTGGCAGCGGTTCCGAGACCGATCCTGCGGGCCTTCTCGATGACCTTGGAGTCCATTACGCGGCCCTCCTGGACGTCAGCCTCTTGCCGGCCTCCTCGAAGTAGCCCTGATACCATGCCAGCAGCAGAGTGCCTCCGATGGCTGTCGCGCCGATGCCGATGACCCACATCCACGGGAACTTCTTGGAGGGCTCGGCCATCTGCGCGAACATCCCGGCCGCCTGATCGTACTGGCCGGCATTGACCATCTGTCGAAAAGCGGTCAACTCCGCGAGCTTGCTCGAGACACCGCTGATGGCCTTGGTGATGACGACTCCTACGGTGACGATGACCGCAATGGCGATGACCACCGCAGCGGCGAGCACGGCGATCTCACCGCCGGAGATCGTCCGGGCCGCCTCTTCGCTTCCGAGAGCCTGCTCGACACTCGGGACGCCGGCCTGGAGTGCCTGCACGTTGGCGCGTTGCAGAATGCTGAAGCGGCTGCTTAGATCGCCCTGGTAGCGCATGAGCGTCCCGAGCACGGCAGCTGCGTTCTGCGGGGGCATGCTGTTGGCCAGCAGGATCATCTCGTTGATGATCTCCTGCTCGCGGGCCATGATCTTCATCAGCGCTGCCTGAGCCCTGTAGCTCAAGAGCACCCTCGAGGAGGGACTGAGGGTTGCTGTGATGGAGACCAGCTGATCCACGCCCTCCTGGCCTTCGGGTACATCGATGAGCGTGACGCCCGGCACGATCCAGTTGGGGGCATAGGTGGCGATGAGGTTGGCGATGTCCTCGGTGACGCCGGCCCTTGCGCCGTCGGCCTGTCCGTATCCGCAGAATCGCATCGAGCTACCTCCAGCAGCCCGATGCACACGGTTGTGATTTTCGGGCCGCTATATGCCGACTCTTGGACGGCATGCCTTTTCTGTCCTCGCTGCCCGGCCCCACAGGGTCAGGACCGGTGCAGCACCGATCACTTCACCTGGCTGTAGGTCTCACCGCATTCGACCTCGAAGAACTCGTCGGATGCAGCGCCCTTGACCATCAGCCAGAACTGCTTGGTCAGATCCACCGTGACCGGACCCCCGCCGGGATCCTCGGTCGCCTGGAGCTTGAACTGCTCATCGTTGGTCGCCTTGGCACCGTCGATGATGGGCTGGCAGCGGGCCGTGTTGTCCGCGCTCGCTCCGGTGCTCAGCCTGTGCACGCGCACCCAATCGGGCTCTCGCCCGAGGTTGTGCGTGACCAGCAGTGCATGCTCGGTCGGGCCGCCCTGCGCCTTGACCCCCACCATGATGGTGGCGGTCATGCTGCCCTTGCTCTGTATGGTTGCGTAGTCGCTCGCGAGTCCAGCCACGATCCACCTCCTGCTACTTGGTCCGGCTGTAGGTGATTCCCATCTCGACCAGGAACCAGTGCGTGACAGCCTGCTCGTCGTTCATCCCGAACCAGAGCTTGTCGGTGAGATCGATCTGCGTCGGGGGTCCACCCGCCTGGGTGTCGCCATCGTCCCAGACGAGCTTGCCATCGGCAGCGCTCTGAAGAGTCGAGATGCAGGGCTGGCAGCGCTGCGGGTCGGCGTATGACGGGCTCTCGTCCGGCACGCCCCAGCACAGCGGGGTCACGCGGACCCAATCGGGGATCCTCTTGAGCCCGTGGGTCACCTGCACCCACCCGTTCTCGGGTTCCGGGTCGGCCGGGTTGATCTTCACGAGCACCTGCTTGGTGTGCACACCGTCCGCCCCGATGCTCTGCGGGTTCAAAAACTCCACGTCGAGTGCCATGTCTCTGTCCTCCTCGGTGTGGCCTACAGCCTGTCCCGGCGTTCCACGGCCACGTAGAAATTGCCCTGATCACCTTGGCCCACGATCGTGTGATTGTAGATCCCGAAGGTGATGTGTCCGGTCTGTGTGTCCTGCGTGAAGGTGGCGAAGTCTATCGACCAATCGACGCCATTGCCGTTATCCCCGAAGTTGAACACCTCGATGTCGAGGATGTACAGGAGCTTCAGCACCTCTCCCGCTGCCATGATCGGCAACTCCAACGGCACCTCGATGAGAGCCAGTCCCGGCCCACCACCGCTGTCCCCGTCGATCTGGATGATCTGCGGGTTGGCGATGTCGTCCCCGAAGTCCCACGCCGCCCTCTTGGTGTTCTGGGCCTTGAGTGTGAACGTCTGTGGCGCTGCCATCGTCTATCTCCTCTACGGGGTCACGGTGACGTAATCGGTCGCCGTCACGGTGAAGTCTCCCAGAACGTCTGCCCTCTCGGGGTTGCGGATCTTGACCGTCAACGTGACGGTGAAAGTCCCTGGCGCTGCATAGGTGTGCGTCGCGCTCGGCACGTCGACCACCACGGCCGGGGTCCCATCCCCGAAGTCCCATGTCCACTCGATGGGCCATGCGTTCTGCGTGTAGTGCAGCAGATCCCGGAACGTCATGGGGTTGCCGGCTGCCACGGGGTTGGGAGCCCCCACGAACTCCACCCCGACTCCGAGGCTCGCGAGGATGCCCTGTTGGCCGGTCGGCACGATCACGCCCTGTCGCACGCCGACGACGAGAGCGAACTTGCGGTAGCTCTCGTCGGGCTGCTCGGCCATCGGATACTTGAAGACGTTGCGGATGATGACCTCGCGGGCATTGACATCGTGCACCCACGTTGTGGGGCCACCCTCGGGGCGTAGCTCGTCGGGAATGTCGTCGAGGTCTCGTCCCTCGAGACTCCATCCGCGCCACAGCACGGCCGGCACTCCGACCCCGGGGATCGGAACGATCCCGCCCATGGCCTCGAAGAACATCTGGAGCACGGTGATGTCCACGATCTCGTGGAAGTCGGGGACCCTTCCGAGACCATGAGGGACCACGAACTCGGTATATGGCTTCGCCGTGATGCCGTAGAACTCCCAGACGCCCGGGAAGGCATCAAGGATCATCCCACGGATTCGTCTTTCGACACTCTCTGCCATGCCCACCTCACGGGCGGCTAATCGTTAGCGAACGGTCAGCCCCCCTCCTCGCTCTCCTCTGGTTCGGTGTCCTCGGCCGGAGGCTTGTAGCCTTCATAGCCCCCTCCCAACTCCTCGTCCGTGATCTCCGGCCCCTTCGATCCCCACCCGGCCATCGCCGGCGCTGCCCTCTTGACCCTTCGGCTGCCCTTCTTGTTGTCCTCCTTCGAGAACCACCACACGGCGAATCCGCCTGCGGTCACCGCTACCGCCAGCATCCCGAGGATCCACCACGGAAAAGGCTTCTTCTGCGTCGGGGCCATGGTGCCCCCGTTGGTCGGCACGATTGCACCACCGTTGCCGTTGCCGTTCAGCTGGGGGCACGTCTGGGCTGTGATCCCGGTGGCCGTTGCGAGCGCAGCAAGGGCGGCCTGCTCGTAGATGGCCGAGCCCGGAGCGTTGCCGGCACCGGCCATGGCCTGTCGCCAGCGGTTCCAGGTCGTCACGGCCTCCTGCAACCCGGCCATCGAGATGCCGGAGACGCCGAGGTTGGCGATGGCCTGATCGGTCCCGTCCGGCTGGCCCGAGGCCTGGATGTAGGCCAGCCAACCGGTCTGCGTGTCCGAGCCCCACCGGCCGTCGATGCCGTTTCCGCACGGACCCCACGCGCCGATGTTGTACCCGTTGGAAACGAGGGCCGTCTGCACGGTCGCGATCCGGCCCATTGCCTCTTCGAGTGGGATGGCCATCAGCTGCTCCTCCGGCTGTTGCCTCTCGCCCGGCGCATTCCAGGACGCCTTCCGGACGGCCTCTTGCGCTGGCCGTCCGGGCAGACCCCGCAGCCCTCATCGGGCTTCTTGGCATTGGCCAGGCCCGTCACCACGCTCTTGGTGATGCTTCCAAGAAACCTGGCCCATGCATCGGCCTTGCTCATTGACCCAACCTCCTCTCGGCGCTGAGGATGGAGTCCACGAGGCTATCGAAGCCACCCCGCTCGGCCCATCTCTTGATCGCCACTCCTGCCACCACCACGCCGATCCCGCCCAGCACACCGGCCCCGGCATAGATCGCCTTGTCCGGGATGTTGAGCGGGACACCGAGCTTGCTCATGATGGAGTTCGGCTCGGTAATCCCACCCTCCTCGCGCAGCCTCAGATCGATGTACAGATCGAACATCCCCCCTATCTTGACCGCCCGATCCACGTCCGGGGCCTCGCACATCGGTGCCTTCAGTGCCTCCCCGAAGCCGGCCATGTTCAGCGATGCATACAGCCCGTCGATGAACGGGGCGACGAAGCTGTGGGGCATCGGGGCCAGCGTGACCGTCGTGGTCTCGTTCGGGAAGGTCCGCTCGATTTCATCCTTTGCCCATACCCGGCGCTCGGGAGCATTGAGCGCCCACGGGGGCAGGTAGGGAACGGGGGGAGCGAGGGAGACGAGACCCCTTTCAGGGACACCGGCGCTGACGAGCACGGAGCACACCTCGACCATGGCCTTGTCGAAAGACCACTTGGAGTTGTAGTAGGCGCGAACGTCAGAGGCCGCGAGCAGACCGCGCTGTGCCAGGACGACCAGCTGGCCGTGCCGGGTCCTCAGTGCGCTTTCCACCGCACGCATCCCCCTGAGTCTCGTCCACACCGTCTGTGAGATCCGCTTCGTCAACGATGTCCTCTACAGTTATGTGAAGGACGGACCCGAAAGGCCCGACCGTCACGGCAAACAGATCCTCGTTCGGTCCGAGGATGAACGGGTCCAGCGTCGGCAGCTGGGGCAGTCTCCTTCCGTTGATGGCCGACAGGCTCGTCTGGTTGGGTGAGAACCAGACCGGTGGCGCCAGGATGGGGATCTCCCACTTCACCCGCCTCGCGTTGTTCTTTCGATGCAGCACGAGCGTCGGCACGTTGGTCACATGCACGCGCAGTTCGCGGGTGTTGGTGTGTAGCTTCCCCATGCTCCTATCCACCTATTGTCGCCTTCGCCGTCCCGATGATCGTGATGTGCGCGAACCTCGGGACGTTGAACGCCAGGTTGATGAACTGGAAGGTGATCACGTCGCTTTGCAGCAGCGTCACTCCCCTCTCGATCTTCTGGATCTTGCCCTGTGCGTCCGCGACCTCGAGGATACCACCGGGGGGCTTGTAGAAGCAAGCAACGGCCGGCCCGCGCACGTTCGAGTACGCGTACAGCGGGGGCAGGAAGCTGCCGGCCCCGCCCCCCGTGGTGCCGGGTCCGCTCCATGCCTGCCCACCGCTGGGCTCGATCTGGAGCCCGATGAGCCTCGGGTTCCATGCCTGGCTGTCGGGGTGGCGGAACCACATTAGCCCGTGCACCTCGATATCCTCGTCGCCGGTGACAGCAGCGAAGCGACCCCCGAAGGTCTGGTAGATGCCATCCACGGTCCCGGCAGCAAGCTCGAACGGGATGGTCATGTCGTAGGGCTTGCCGGTCTTGCAGCCCGTCCCCTGGAACGAGATCCACCCCCGGCACCCCTGGCCCACCATGCGGTTCTGCATGCGGATGGAGATGGAGTGACGACGGGTCAAGAAGAACGGCACGTCCAGCCAGTGCTCGCCGGCCTCGTCCGCACCGATGCCCCTGGGGATGTTGTTGTAGCTCGTGATCGGCAGCGGATCGTTGCTCCAGTCCTTGCGCTGGCCGGTCTGAAGCGTGACGGCGAGGTCGGCAGCCGCACCGTTCTCCTCTTCGAGAACGATGTAGTCCACGTCCATGTCCTCGGGAGGGGACAGGTCGTTGGGGTTGGTGGGCGTCTCGGCAGAAGGCTGGCCCGGGGTGACGGACCCTGGCACCGTGAGCCTCTGAAAGATGATGACGGGTCTGCCCATGTCAAACCTCCTGCCCATGACTGTAACACAGGACAAGAGATCCCGGCCCGGTCATGGGCGTATTGCGACCATCAAGATACGGGCCGGCTATGATGGCCGCGGAACCGAGACCGGACTACTGGACGATCCTGCGCCGGATGCCGTCGAGCCAGACACGGAAGTCGTAGCCGACCTTCGTGTACTCCTCCCCGTCGACCTCCCAGACGTTCCACAGGCTGCCCACGCTCCCGTAGGGGAAGCGCATGACCGAGCGGAACGACTCGAGGCTCTGGAGGTGGATCGGCAGCGCCAGGGGCTTCTGCGCCCTGTGCTCGGGGGATCCGTTGTTGACCAGCTCGTGGTTGTTCACGGCCGAGACCGCGTAGATGCCACCACCGAACGGGTATCTCGTGAGCGGACCCTCGTTGTACACCTTCTCGGTGACCTTGAACTCGAACAGGGTGTTCTCCACCACCGTCTGCATGTCGGCCAGCAGCAGGATGTTCGGGTCCAGCCCCTCGGGGCTGTTGGGGTTCTGCTCGAGAGGCTTCTGCGGGAACTCCACCATGATGGAGAAGACCAGCATCTCCTCCTGGTAGCCGAGCCCGCCGACCACGCTCTTGAGGTTGGTGTCGAGCGCCGTCGCCTGACGGTTCGCCGTCCCCGGGATGTTCTCGCCCTCGACGTAGGTGAAGGCCTTGGAGTCCTGGCTCTTGTTGCTCCAGATGCCCGCGTGCGTCGAGAAGAGAGCGTAGTGTCCGTAGTCGTTGATGTCATACTGCATCTGACCCGGCACGTTGACCACATCGAGACCTGCCATGTCTCTTACCTCCGTTGTTCTGCGGTCCGCGACCTATGCAGGCCACGGCCTTTCAGTTCGTCTGTCTGCGCCTCTCGATCAGGCTACGACTACCCGCCGAACGCGGGCGTGTAGATCTGATTGAGGACGTGGGGGGGCATGCTCATCATGCCGCGCCCCGGGATCACCGGCGTGCGGGCCGACTGGCCTCCCTGGAGGTTCAGCCCGGCCGCCTGCCCGGCCCCGATGAGGCCGTAGGGGTTGCCGAACCCGTTGAGGCCCGCGCTGACCCTGCCGGCCACCGGACCGCCACCGCCCCACACCTGGGGAGCGAGCAGCCCCATGGGGTTGCCGAGACCGCGCCATGCGAACTGGCTGCGGATCATCTGGTCGTCGCGCTTCTCGGGGACCACCTTGTTGTAGAACTGCGCGGTCATGCCCGCGAGCAGGGCCGTGAGTCCTCCGGCGACCGCCGAGCCCCAGCCCTGGAAGGGACCGAGGATGGCCGACGTGAGCACTCCCGCGCCCGCGCCGATGACGCCGGCGTACTCGAAGGCCCAGTGGACCTTCGGAGTCGTCCCGTCGCTCTCCATCTCGGGCATGTCGTTCGCGCCCTTGACCTGCGGGTCCACGAAGGCCCGCAGCAGAAGCGCGGTGCCCAGCGTGGTGCCACCGCCCACGAGCGGGGGCAGGAAAGCGTCCATGCCGATGTCGAGGTTGCCGAACCCCGAGAACACCTTCATGCCCTGGCCGTAACCCCTGGTCCCGCGACGCTTGCGCCGACGGCTCTTGCTGACGCGCTTCATGCCGGTGCGGCACTTGGTGAAACGGCCCTTCTTGGTTCTGCACAGTGCCATGTGATCCTCCTCAGATCATGTACCCTTCGGCGTCGCCCAACGCCTGTTGATCTCGTTGTTGAGAGACCCTAGCGCTTCTTCTTGCGCCTGGTGGTCTTCTTCTTCTTGCTCTTGGGCTTGGCCTTCAGCCCCTTGGCCCGGCGACAGGCCGCCTTCGCGCCCTCGGCGGTCTTCGCGCCCTTCTGGGTCGTGAAGCTCGCGCAGCGGACCTTGCTGCATCCCCGGCCCACCGTCTGGAAGCCCTTGCAGGACTCGCCGGCGTTCGGAGCGTTGTAGGACCACCCGTACTTGTCGGCGTACTTGCCGCTCCAGAACCCGGGCTTGCTGCCCTTGCCCTTGAAGCTGAACTCGGCGCACCGCTCGACCTTCTTGCCGTAGTACGGCGAGTACACCTTCTTGGTCTTGGTGCAGGTGGTCCCGCCGGTGACACCGCTGCCGGGCAGAATTCCCATGCCCCGGCGCGTGCGCCTCTTGCGCGACCGCGCACGACCGCTGCCGCCCATGGCCTTGCTCATGCACGCGGGATCCCCGTGGCATCGCTTGGCAGCTGCCTTGAATCGTCTCTGATGCGGAGTCATGGTGCCTCCTCGTCCGCTGTATCCCGAGAGCGTCAGCACATCCAGCTTGGCCATGTCCTACCTCCGAGCCAATGTCGTCGTCGCGAACATCACCGTGCTGAGGAAAGCAAGGACCAGACTCGTCGTTGCGAGTGCCCGGTCTGTTGCTAACGCCCTCCCTGTTTCCTTCCCGTTACCGGTCTCACCGGCCGGGGGTTGAGATCCGTCTACCTCGGCAGCGTCACCATACCCGTGTACCAGTCCCATGAGCCCGACGCGCCAAAAGGGGCACCGAAACCGCGCCCTCCTCCAACGCCGAATCGTGGACCGCGACGGGTCGGATCTGCCGCCCCGAACATCCTCTGATCGAAACCCTGCGCTGCCGCCGAAAGCTCGGGGCTCGCGCCCTGGTAGCCCGGGAACTGCATCATGCCGCGATGCGCGAGGTTGCTGTAGGCCACGCCTCTGCGCACCGCCCCGCGCACCCCGAAGATCCGGGCGTCGAAACGGGGCTGCCCCACCTGGGGCTGCAAGGCCTGAACGCCCACGGGCGGAACGCCGTAGCCGTTATAGCCCGTGTTGTCCAAGATGTACTGCGCCTGGTCGCTCGTCATCGCGAACTTGCACGGGTGCATCATCTCTGCGGGGAGGTTCCAGGAGCCTGCCGGTACGAAGTGGGAATCGACCCAGATCATATCTCAACCCCCCGTATAGGCCCATCGGGCATCAGCCCGTAGAGCCTCATGCGTGGCACCACGTTGCGAGGTGGCCACCACAGCGGATGATTCACCCCCGGCACGGTGGTGTCCAACGGAACCCACCACACCGGATTTTCCTTGGGCCAGCCGACCACGCCGAAGATGTGCACGAACTCCCGCCCGTTCTGCGATGCGATCACGCAGCCGGGAAGCCAGCCGAGAACCATCAGCAGGCTTTCCGCCAAGATCACATGGCCGTCGCAGTCTTCGCCGTTCGCCCCTGTCGCCAGCCAGTCCAAGGTCTGCTTGGCCGATGGATACGAGTCGGTGAACCTCGCCTCCGTCACGAATCTCAAGCCCGGTGCCGAGATGATCTGCCCATCGTCCAGCCGAACGGGAATCGGCCCGCTCTGAACGGCGTGGAAGATGGCGTTCAGTTCGCATGCGTCATCCCTTGACGGACACTGCGCAACGATGCTCCGTGCCGTGAACAGCACTGACGGGTAGTCGCTTGGCTGGAGAGCCCTGTACACCTGCTGACGGACGAGCGCAATGCGGTCCCCGTCCTTTGGTGTGCTCCAGCCCTCAACGTAGGTTCCCGTCGCAACATTCGGCAATTCGCGCTCCGATGCACAGACCATGGGCTTGTTGAGGCCGGTCCGTCAAGCAATCTGGAGGTATACCGTTAAGGTATCCCGGGTCGGGATGTCAGAGGGGATTATTCACTTGGGATGCGCGGTGGGTCAGATCTCGACGGTGCTGCGCAACTCGAGGCGGATGTGCCACTCGCTCACGTCATGAAATCGATAGGTCAGCTGGCTGCTCACGACGCAGTACCCCTCGCCGGCCATCTGCATCGCGATCTGCTCGGCCCGGCTCCGGCTGATCTCCGTGCCGTCCTCGAGCACCTCCTGCACGGTGTAGGTTTCCTGCTTGCTGACTCTGACCTTCATAATCGTTTCCTTTCTCCCTCACATGTAGGGGTTCGAGCCGTCGCTCGGGGCCGGTCCACCGAAGGCGCTGGTGTCCAGGGGCGTGCCCGTGGCCATCGAGCCACGGATGTTGTTCTTGATCTTCTTGGTGCCGACGAGGTAGAACTCCACGCGCCACTGGTGGCCGACACCGCCGTCCTGCAACACCTCGCGCACGGGGCAGTTGCCCTCGAAGATGAAGACGGCCGGACCATCCTTGCGGTTGATGCTCTTGGTCGTCATCGTGAAGTGCGGGGCAGCCTTGAGCATCTTGCCGCTGGAGTCACGCATGGCTCCCCCGGTGAGCCCCTGCATGATGACCTGGCCGACATAGGAGGCCTTCGGGCGCTTCCACAAGAGCATCGTCATGAACGCCCCTGCGATGACCCCGACGAGCCCCACGCACACACACCCCACCACGAACGCCGGCGTGCTCATCATGGTGCCCTCCATCACTCGGCCGTCGCCTCGGCGCCGTCGCCCTTGTTCTTGCCCTTGCCCTTCTTGGGAGCCGGGGCCGGGGACTCGATCACCTCGGGCACGCCCTGACCGTTGCCGCCGTCGTCCTCGCCTCCCTGCTCGATGCTCTGCTCGGGGCCGGCTCCCTGCTGCTCGGTCGCCCCTTGTGAGGGTGGCACGGCCGGCTGTGCGATGGGCTGACCGGTCTGGATGTCGAACAGTCCACCGGGCTGGCCGGCGGGCTGCTGTATCACCGGGAAGGGAGGCTGCGCGGGCATCCCCGGACCCACCGGCCCCATTGGCCCCATCGGCCCCATTGCGGACTGAGGCATCATGCCGGGCATCGGTCCCATCACGCCCGGAGGCATCATGGGCTGGGCCATCATGGGCTGGGCCATCATCTGCTGCATCATCTCCGGCGGAACCGCGACGGGCTGACCGGTCATGGGATCGGTCATCATGAGCATGGGGCCGGGCTGTTGGGGAGGCTGCTGCGCGGTCGGCCGATCCGGCTGTCCCTGCTCCTCGGCAGAATTGTCAGCCTGCTCCTGCTGGAACTCTCCCTCGAACTCCATGAAGCGACGGCAGATGTCGTCAAGGTATTCATCGGGGATCTGGATGCTCTTGTCGTATCCACGGATGAGGTTGACGATGACGGCCTTGGGATCGGTGAAGACGTTTTCCCAGCCCTTGGGGGTCCCTCTGAGCTTCCACCAGTACCGCATGGCATCGGCCACGTTGTACATCATCTCGGCTGGCAGCCAATACTCCTCCTTCATCAGCAGGCTCTTGCCGATGGCCTGGAGCTTGTCTTTCTCCTGCTCGGGCACCTCCACCTCGAACTCCGGGATCTGCGCCACCGGAACGAACTGCATCGCCTCCGGGGAGACGACCTGTTGCTGAGACTGGCCGGTGGGCTGCGGGGTCTGCCCGGACGGCCCCGACCCAACGGCCTGGAACGTCTGCACGGGCGTGTGCATCTGGCTGATATGCTGCGCAGGCATCCCCGGCCCCTGCGGGAAGGTCACCTGCGGAGGCATCTGCCCCGGCCCCATGATGTGCGGGGGAACAGGCATGCCCGCGAGACCCTGCTGCATCTGCTGGGTGGCTCGCTGGCTCTGGCCGAAGTAGTCCTTGACGAAACCCTGGAAGGCCTCGAGCCCCTGGTTGATCGTCTGGAGCCACGGCGGGGCATCCTCGCCAGCCTTCTCGAGCAGACCGCTCTGGGCAAGCTGGCTGATGAGGTTCAGCTGGTTGGCCGTCAACTCGCCCATGTTCATCATCATCTGCATGTGCTTGCTGGGGTCCTGCATGCCTTCGATGAGCTTGATCGATTCGCGACGGTAGTTGATCTCGCTCTCGGCGCGGATGCGCTCGCGCTCGATCTCGCTCTTGCCCTTCTCGATCTCTCGCTCGGCCATCCGGTTGAGCACGTTGCTCGTCTGCGTCTGCACGTCGCGCACCATGTTGAAGACCGGCTCGAGTTCGCTGGCCTTTCCGCTGCCCTGCGAGATCTTGTCGGCCAACTCGCGGATCATCTTGTCGGTGCCATCCTTGATATCGCGGATCTGGGCCAACAGGTTTTGCTCTCGCCGGTCGGCGTCGGCCCTGGCTCTCTCCTGCTCCAGCTGGATGTCTCGCTGGTGCAGCGTGCTCTTGAGGTTGTCGAGTTCGGCACGCAGCAGTGAGTCGGCCCCGCTCGATGCCCCAAGGGACTGCTGCGGGTAAAGCGGATACGGTGGCATCCCGTAGCCCCCCATGGGGTTCATGCCCCAAGGCATCATCGGCATCATCGGTTGTATCATCGGCGCTCCGGTCATCGGATGGACCATGGGCGTCGCTTGCGCCTGGGGCTGATTCGGCTGTTGGGGCATCACCCAACCTCCCGTCATGGGGTTCCACATGGGCTGGCCTCCCTGTTGCTGCGGTTGCTGGTACTGCTCCGGCTGGATCTCCGGGCCGGAGTTAGAGAACGTGTAGCACTGGTAGGCATCTTCGCCCCCAGCGGGGTGGTAGAAGTAGGCCTCGTAGTTGCCACCGCCCCACTTGCTCATCACGTTCTGCTCGAGCATCTGGATGCTCTCGGGAGAGACGTACTGCCACTCGAGGTTCTGAAGCTGGCCGTTGACACGGGATCGACGGCACAGCTTGATCATGTACTGCTGAAGGCCGTTGGCAGCTGCAAACTCGGAGAGTTCGGCTGCCGGGTTGGTGTTAGTCCTCGGGACCTTCTTCTTCGCCATGTCCTGACCTCCGGGCTGCGAGTTCAATGAGATACTGAATGGCTATGCCGGCAAGCAACCCAAGCACGATGCGCTGCACTGAGTACACCAAGAACATGCAGCCACACGTCGGCCATTGAAACGGGATCGAGTTGCAGGCTCCCACGAGCGCACCGGTCCATGCACCCAAGCACATCGGACAGTCGAAGAGAGCCCGGACGATCTCCGGGACACGCTGCGAGGTCCGCATGGGCTCGAAGAGGTAGCTGTACCCAAGCACGTAGACGATGGCGATGATCGGGAACACCCACCACAGTAGAAACTGCACGAGGCTCACTTGTCACCGCCCGTGATCTTGCCAAAGGCTTTCTTGAACGCGAACTTGTCGCTGAACTCTGGGCACGTCGAGAACGCACTGGTGACGATCCCGAGACGAGAGCACACGGAGTAATTGCTCAGATCCCCGAACATGTAGGGCTTCAGATCGGAGCCGTCACCGTGCTGGCCGAAGGCACGCTCCCAGAACTGCTCTTTGCGGATCAACTCCTGCGCCTTGACGGGATCCTCGTAGCCCCGGCAGTTGAGGCAGATCCGGCCCTCGTGCAAGTCGGCCATGTCGTCAACGGTGATCGTTGCAACTGGCCTGCGCACTCCGGGGTACCTTGCCTCGGCAACTCCACTTGCTCGGATTCGCGGTGCTGCTAGACCGCCGGGAGTGAACTTGGGACGGCCCTCATCGCCCATCCATCACCTCTCGCAAGGGGTATTGAATGCATACCAAGAGATGCATGTCAAGAAGCCATAATCCCGGACCGAGGTTCTCGGCCGGGATTTTCCCGACATTTCCACCGGGATTTGAGCCGGGAACAGCCTT
>Ga0315551_10000629_pt1 | contig 28184 bp, 22 predicted proteins | sample SalMarSW160290MG_FD_203678 | JGI IMG/M metagenome (GOLD analysis project Ga0315551, IMG submission 203678) | Salt marsh sediment microbial communities from the Plum Island Ecosystem LTER, Massachusetts, United States - Salt Marsh Sediment SW1602-90 ...
GTGGAGATAGCCTCTCGATGCAATTTTGATTTTCCTTCTTCAGGTTATTTCCTTCCTCAATTCAAGGTGCCGGAAGGCGTTTCTGTTGAAGAGTATTTTGAACAAGTAGTCAGGAAGGGATTCCAATCCCAGATGGAGTTTTTCCGCGAAAAAGGAGAAAAGGACGAGATCCCCGATCTTCATGATTATGAAGAAAGGCTGGATAAGGAAATGGAGCTTATCAAAGAAAGGGGCTTTGAGGGCTATTTCCTGATCGTCTGGGATCTCATCCAGATGGCCAAGTCCAAGAAGATTCCGGTGGGGCCAGGAAGAGGATCGGCTGCGGGCAGTCTACTGGCTTACAGCCTGGGCATTACCGATGTCGACCCCCTTCAGTATGATCTCCTTTTTGAGAGATTCTTGAACCCGGAAAGGATCAGCCTTCCCGATATCGATATCGACTTCTGTGGGAGACGGAGAGATGAAGTTCTGGCCTATGTGACTCGCAAGTACGGACGACAGAACGTATGCCAGATCATTACCTTTGGGACCATGGCGGCCCGCCAGGCCGTGCGAGACGTGGGAAGAGCTCTGGAAGTGCCTCTTCCTGAGGTGGACAGGATCGCCAAGATGATCCCTCCCTTCGGTCCAGAGGCCACTATCGAAGGAGCTTTAAGGAATATTCCCCAGTTAAAGGAGTTAAGAGATAAGAATACTAAAATTGCTCATCTGCTCTCCATTGCCCAAAAATTAGAAGGGCAGGTTCGACATCCCTCCATCCATGCGGCGGGAATCGTCATCGCTCCTAAGCCGCTGGTAGAATTCATGCCACTTTACCAGTCGGCTAAGGGGGAAATCACAACTCAGTTCCCGATGCAGGATATCGAAGCCCTCGGACTGCTCAAGATGGATTTGTTGGGATTGCGGAATCTGACAGTGATCCAGGATACCATTGAACTGGTGGAGAGAGACAAGGGGATAAAGCTGGACCTGAAGAATATTCCTCTTGATGATGAAAAGACATTTGAAGTTTTCAAATCGGGAAACACCGATGGCGTTTTTCAATTTGAAAGCCCGGGGATGAAGGACTTGCTCCGCAATTTCAAGCCTGAAACTTTCCGCGATTTGTTCGCACTCAATGCCCTTTATCGCCCCGGTCCCTTGAAGAGCGGGATGACCGATGAATTCATCAAGAGAAAGAATCATCCGGAACGAGTTAGCTACGAGTTTCCTGAGTTGGAACCCATCCTTAAAGAAACAAAGGGAATCATCGTCTATCAAGAGCAAGTGATGCAGATTGCCACCGAGCTGGCCGGGTTTTCCCTTGCTGAAGCAGACATCCTGCGCAAAGCCATGGGAAAGAAAAAAACAGCAGTGATGAAGGCCCAGAAGCAGAGGTTTATTCAAGGAGCCAGGAAGAGAGGCATCAGCGCCAGCAATGCCAACAAGATTTTTGAGCAGATCAATTACTTTGCTGGCTACGGTTTCAACAAATCCCATAGCGCTGCCTATGCTTATTTGGCTTACAGGACAGCCTACCTCAAGGCCCATTATCCCCTCTGTTTCCTTGCCGCCCTCTTGACTTCAGAAGCAGAGAGGGGTGCCACTTCTCAAGTAGTCAAATATATAAACGAATGCAAAGAGATGGGAATCAAAGTCCTTCCTCCTGATATCAACGAGAGCGATTTCAATTTTACAGTCTCCAGAGATAATATCCGTTTTGGCTTTTCAGCCATAAAAAACGTAGGAGAAGGAGCGGTCAAAGCCATCCTCCATGCCAGAGAAAAGAGAGGTAAATTTACCTCTCCATTTGATATTTTTGAGGAAGGTGACCCCAAGGTAGTCAACCGCAAGGTGATCGAAAGCTTGATCAAAGCCGGGGCTTTCGATTCCTTAGAGTGGAAAAGATCCCAGCTCTTTCACCTGGTGGATAAAATGATAGCCTATGCCCATGAAACGCAAAAGATCAAGTCCTCTAAGCAGAATCTTCTCTTTGGACGACGCCAGATTGAGCCCCCCTCTATTCCTGCCGAGATTAAACAGATGCGGGAATGGGATGAGAGCCTTTTCCTCTCCTACGAAAAAGACGCCTTAGGATTCTATATCACCAGCCATCCTCTGGCCCAATTTGGAAACCGTCTCAGGCGACTTGTTTCTCACTCCCTCAATCAATTGGATGAGGAGAAGGATTTTGACAGTGAAATTAGAGTCGCTGGAATCATCTCCGTGCTTAAGACTCTCAAGACCAAGAAAGAAGAGAGAATGGCCACTTTCATCCTTGAAGACCTGAGCGGTCGTATTGAAGTGGTCGTTTTTCCAGACAATTACCGGAAATATTTTGAATTCCTCAGAGAAGATGTCCTTGTCTGGATCAAAGGGAGGTTCTTAGGAGAGGGAGAGAGCCGGCGAATTCACCTCAATCAAATCATGCCTCTACAGGAAGCCTTCCACAAACAGGCAAAGAGAGTTGTCTTGAGGATTTTTCTCCCCGGGATTGAAGAATCTGTGTTTATGGATTTGAAAGATATGCTCGATAAGAACAGAGGAGAGTGTCCTGTTTTCTTTGAGCTGGAGACTCCTCATTCTTACCGGATGGTGGTTCAGTCCATCGACATTCAAGGCGTTTCCCCCACCGAAGAATTGGCCAAGAATATAGAAGGTTTACTGGGGGAAGGCTCGGTTTTGGTTGAATACTGAAGTGTAAAGACTGAGATGGCTTACAAAGTGATTCTTCTTGAGGACAGTCCGACTGTTAAGAAAGCCGTCAGGATGTCTCTCTCGTCTCCAGATTTTGAGCTCTATACTTATCATGGAATGGGGGAGTTTTTAGAGAAGCTCCATCAGATGAAGCCCGATGTGGTTCTGGTCGGTGTTTCTTTGGTCTCGAGATCAGAGTCCCGGACCCTTAAGGATTGGAAGAGCCAGAAGATCTCCAGGAAAACGGCTGTGATTCTTCTCAGGAAAGTCTTTGAGCCTGTTGATCAAGAAAAAGTTGCTGAATTGGATTATGATGCCATTCTTCGAGTGCCCTTTAATTCGGGGGGGCTGGTCAGCTTGGTGCGGAATCTCATGGAGAAAAAAGAGGATCCTCTCTCCCTACCAGAAGAGCAACTCTTAGACGACTTTTCCAGCCAGGAAGGGGTTAATGATCTGGATGAGAGAATCAGGGCTCTGGTAAAGCAGGAAACCTTGGATATGGGAAGAGAACTGGAAAAGAGGATGAAGTTTCAACTTCTTGCTGAAATGAAGGATTGGCTTCGGAAAAAACTCGATGAGATAAAGGAAGAAAGTGAAGCATGATTCCACGTGCGTTCGAGCCCCGAGGGCTTGATATTATGCTCCCTTAAAATATAAAATCTGGTTGCTGGCCTTGCTATCGGCTGCTGAGGCCATTTCTTCTCTCAGAAATTAAACAGAACAGCAGCCATTCTTCTCAGCTGAACTCAGTCATTTGGAGTTGAAAATGAAGAAAAAACACATTCTGAAGAAAGCGTATGACCCCAGTCCTGTAGAAGAGAAATGGTCCAGTCTTTGGATCAAGAAAGGTCTTTTTACACCCAAAGCTTCATCCTCAGAGAAGAGATTTTCTATGGTTCTTCCCCCTCCCAATGTCACCGGATCCCTTCATATGGGACATGCGCTTTGCTTTACCCTTCCTGACATCATCACCCGTTGGCGGCGTATGCAGGGTTACCATACCCTCTGGCTTCCTGGGACAGACCATGCCAGTATCGCTGTTCACAATGTTATCGAGCAGAGTTTAGCTGAAAAAGGACTGACCAGGGAAGAAATAGGAAGAGAAAGATTTCTTAAGATGGCCTGGGACTGGAAAAAGAAATATGGGGGTCTCATCATTCATCAGCTGAAGAGGTTGGGGGCTTCCTTGGATTGGAGTCGAGAAAGGTTTACTTTGGATGAGGAGTTCTCCATCGCAGTGAGGCGCGTGTTCGTCGATCTTTACCAGGAAGGCTTGATCTACAGAGATTATTATCTGGTGAATCGCTGCCCTCACTGCAGGACAGTTCTTTCCGATATCGAGATCGAACATAAAGATCGGAAGGCCAAACTCTATTATATTAAATATTCCCTTGTGGACAGTGATGAGACTATCGTTGTGGCCACCACTCGCCCCGAGACCATGTTGGGCGATACGGCAGTTGCAGTTCATCCGGATGATCGTCGGTACAAGAAATTACATGGGAAGAAAGTGCGTCTTCCCCTTGTGAACCGAGTGATTCCCGTCATCACCGACCCGAGGGTGAAGCAGGGGTTCGGTACAGGAGCGGTGAAAGTCACGCCTGCCCACGATCCTGTGGATTTTGAACTGGGAAAAGAACACAATCTCGAACAGGTGAGCGTTATCGACGGATCAGGAAGGATGAGAGAGGAGGCTGGAGAGGCATTCAAGGGATTGGACCGGTTCGAGTGCCGGGAAAAGGTCCTTGCCAAACTCCGCCAGATGAATCTTTTGGATAAGGTGGAAGATTATGAACATGCCATCGGTCACTGCTATCGGTGTCAAACCATCATCGAACCCTATCTTTCATGGCAGTGGTTCGTGAAAGTAGGGCCTTTGGCTAAAGAGGCGATTAGGGTGGTGGAAGAGGGAAGAATCCGTTTCATACCACCTAACTGGGCAAAGACCTATTTTGAATGGATGTACAACATCCACGACTGGTGTATTTCGCGCCAGCTTTGGTGGGGGCATCGAATTCCTGCCTGGTATTGTCGGGATTGCGATGAAGTGATGGTAGCCATGGCGGAGCCGGAGAAGTGCTCAAGATGCCAAAGCACCAACCTTGTCCAGGATGAAGATGTTTTGGATACATGGTTCAGCTCCGCTCTCTGGCCTTTTGCCACCATGGGTTGGCCTGAAGAAACAGTGGATTTAGAAACCTTCTACCCCACTGATCTCATGTCCACTGGGTTTGATATCATTTTTTTCTGGGTGGCCAGGATGATCATGATGGGGCTTAAGTTTACCGGAGATATTCCCTTTCGGGACGTTTTCATCAACGGGCTGGTGAGAGATTTTAAACGGAGGAAGATGAGCAAATCCGAAGGAAATATTATCGATCTGCTGGAGATGAGCGGCAAATACGGAACAGATGCATTGCGCTTCACCCTGGCAGCCTTGGCTGTTCCGGGAATGGATCTCAGTCTTTCAGAAGAGAGGATGGCAGGTTATCGGGCCTTTGCCAACAAAATCTGGAATGCTTCACGCTTTGTGTTGATGAATATGGAAGAGGATGAACTGGAGATCCGTGAGGATGAGTTGACTTTGGCTGACAGATGGATCCGGAGCCGACTGACCAAAATCACCGGAGAGCTGAATGAGGCATTAGAGAAGTACAAGTTCTATGAGGCAGCCGATAAGATCTACCATTTTATATGGCATGAATTCTGTGATTGGTATATCGAGCTGGTGAAACCGAGCCTTAAGGAAAACAATCAGACCAGTCTTTCTGTGCTGGTCGACTCCTTAGACCAGATCCTGCGGCTTCTTCACCCTTTCATGCCCTTTATCACAGAGGAAATTTGGCACCATCTCCCACGAGAAGAGAAAGCATTGGCGGTTGCTCCTTTCCCAGAGGCAAGAGATGATCTCAGAGACAAAAGAGCCGAGCGAGACATGAAACATCTTCAAGAAGCGATCATCGGCATCCGCACCATAAGAGCGGAAAATCGAATTTCACCCAAGAAAAAAATGGATCTCTGGCTGAAGGTCAAGAGGAAAGAGGAGAAGGATCTCATTCGCCGCCATCAGACATATATCCAGGCTTTATCCTACATTGCAACCATCACCACCTGGGATGAGTTTCCTCCAGAGAAGAAGATTTTAAAAGGGATGGCTGGTTCCTGGGAGATCAGGATTCCCCTTGAAGAGGATATCTTTGATCTGGATCAGGAAAGAAAGAGAGTGGAGAGAGAGCTTTCTAAAACAGATACAGAGATCACAAAGATTGAAACGAGGCTTCAAAACAGGGATTTTCTCAGCCGTGCTCCTCATGAAGTTGTCAAAGAAACAGAAGATCGACTCCGCAACCTCAAAAACAAGAAGAACAAATTGCGGGAGAGCTTAGAACATATTCTTTCCCTTTCCGGCAAAGAGTGAAGGATTTTAACTTTCAAGTATTGGATGCAAACATCTTGAAATCCGTGATGAGGCAACAATCAGACAAGCTGAATCGTCAGCACGCGGATTTTCCCCAGCGAGGAAAATCCGCTCATTCCTCGGAGCATCGGTTCCTGTCCATCCTCGCCAAGACCCTCCCACCCGCCACTATGGGCTTCGGATGGACAGGAACCATTCCCGCTCGCCTGCGGATGGCATTCCTCATCAGCTTGCCTGATTGTCCTCGAAATCATCACGGAAGATGCTTTTGTGTTCGATCAATGACAGATGAACATTGAGGGAGAAGGCACATCCAGACACGTTAGTTAAATTCAAGGGGTTGAGCCGGATGAATATCGGAGAAAGAATCCACAGGGTTAGAAGCTGTTCTTCCACCAATGATCTGGCCAAGGAATTGGCATTGGCTGGAGAAGAGGAAGGAACAGTGGTTATCGCTGATGAGCAGACAAAGGGCAGAGGGAGGATGGGAAGAGGCTGGTTTTCGGTAAAGAATAAGGGCCTCTACATGTCGGTCATTCTCCGGCCCCCTAGGTCCACAATCTCTCTTCTTCCTCTTGCTGCTGGCCTAGCCGTGAGGAAGGCTTTGTTGAATTCAACCGGCATTGAGATCTTGCTCAAGTGGCCCAATGATTTGATTTGGAGAGGGAAAAAGATGGGGGGCGTTCTTTGTGAAAGCTGTTTTTTAGGAAACCGACTGAGCTATGTAATTCTGGGGATAGGCCTTAACCTCAATCATGATCCAGAGGATTTTCCTGCACAGATCCGTAAGGAAGCGGTCTCTATCAAAATGGCAAAAAACGAAAGAATCCGGAGGGAAGAGATTCTCCCTGAATTGTGGTCAGCCCTCAATCTTTGGTATGATTATTTCTTAAGAGGAAAAGACCGTCAGATCGTCAGCTCTTTTGAGAAAAACTCAGCCTTGTCTCCGGGGAAGAAAGTGGCTGCAACCACGGAGAAGGAGAGATTTGAAGGAATATTCAAGGGAATTGACTCGAAGGGAAGACTCGTCCTCCAAATAGCAGAGAGAAAGAAAGTCTTCTTCTCTGGTGAGACACAGATCGTCAGGCATAAATAAAGGAGGAATCATATGCTCTTAGCCATAGATATTGGGAACACATGCATTGCTTTAGGTGTCTTTGAGGGAAGCAGGTTGGTCAAGCACTGGAAGATCCGCTCAGAGAGAGAAAAAACAAGCGATGAATATGGAATAACCCTCATGAGTCTCTTCTCTCTTTCTGGTTTGGAAGAAACGGAGGTGAAATCAGTCATGCTCTCTAGTGTTGTTCCTCCTTTGACACCTGTCTTTCAAGAATTGTCCAGAAGTTTATTTCAAGTCAAGGCCCTTGAGGTCGGGCCTGGTTTGAAAACAGGAATGCCTATTCTCTATGAGAATCCACTCGAGGTCGGGGCGGATCGTGTGGTTTCATCGGTGGCTGCCTTTTCCAAGTACGCGGGGCCTTCCATTGTGGTCGATTTCGGTACGGCCACCACATTTGATGCTATCTCCTCCAGGGGAGAATATCTGGGGGGAGCCATCGCTCCTGGAATGCAGATTGCCGCTGAGTCCCTTTACCTGAGAACAGCTAAGCTGCCTCGTATAGAGATCAGGAAGCCTAAGAAGGCCATAGGACGGACAACTGTAGCGAGCATGCAATCCGGGATTTACTTCGGGTATATCGGGCTTGTTTCTGCAATAATCCAAGAAATGAAAAAGGAGCTGGGAGAAGAAACAAAAGTGATTTCCACTGGAGGAACGGCGGCTCTCATGTATCGGGAGATAGAATCCATCGATTTCTACGAACCTAATCTGGTGCTTGAAGGATTGAGGATTATTTATAAGCTTAATGAGGAATAAGGGTTGCAGGAAAGAATGTAGATATTGATGCTCTCATGAGTCTAGCTGGATATGTTGAAAGAAAGGAGCAATTGCTGACCGAGGAAAATGACCAAGATTAAAGACAATCAGAGAAGTGAGTATTTTCAGACAATCGGCCGCCATTTCTTTAGGCATCGAGGTTCGCCCTTTTTTCTCTCTTCAAAAGACCTTGACCTTATCACCCGTTGGGAAAAGATGGGAATTCCCCTGAGAGTGGTTATGGAGGGGATAACAAGGTCTTTTGGAAACCGTGGATCTAAGCAACACAAACAGAGCAAAATTCTTTCTCTCTCTTATTGTCAACCCCAAGTTGTCAAGGCCTTCCAGCAATATAAAGAGAGAAAGGTAGGAAGCAGGAAGAGTAAACCTGACAGTGATGATAAGAGAAAGAAAGCTAGGGCCGAGGTAAAGATGTTTTTAAAGATACTACCGATTCCAGTCACTTTCCTCAAAGACGTCTACTCTCAGGCTTATGAGCTTCTCTCCCAAAGCCAGGTTGAGGAGGAAAGGCTGGAGCTTCTCGATGAGGAGGTAGAAAGGCTTCTTGTGGAAAAATTTCTTCAGAAAGAACAAGGGGGAAGAGAGCAAAAAGACGCCGAGACAGACAGGAGAGAGAACGTGGATCAGCTGAATACCAGCAAGATAAAAGGGGTGAAGCAACTGAGAGAAAGACACAAGATACCATATATTTCTCTTTTTTATTATTGAAAAGGATTTGGGGTCAGGCTCCGTCATCAAAGGAAGCCAAGGGACATTGTTATCGTCCTGTGTATTTATGGATAATGAGGCATGACCCCAAGAAATAAAGATGGTTGATAGGATTATCTCCGTGTTGCGCAAGAGGAGGCAGGGCCTGGGATTGGAAAGGCTTCGAAGAGAGCTTCAGCTTGCTCCTCGAGAGAAATCCCAGCTAAAAAAGACCTTAGAAAGAATGGAAAACCAAGGGATGGTTTTCAGGATAAGACATAAATATTTTATGGTCCCTCGCTCTCACATGGTGAGAGGGAGGTATATCTCCTCTTCCAAGCGATACGGGTTCGTCAGCCCTGAAGAAGGACTCTCAGAGGATATTTTTATCCCTCCTCCTTATTCTGCAGGAGCCCTTGATGGAGATCTGGTTGAAGTTTACTACAGAAGGAAAGGAAGGAAAGGAAAGCCAGAAGGTCGAATCATTCGTATCCTGGAGAGAACCAAGAAGAAGGTGGTAGGTCTCTACAGGGAACGGGCAGGGAATGCCTTTTTTCTTCCTTTGGAAAGGCCTTTTTCTGAGGAAGTTCCGATTATCATTCCCCCAAAATTTTCGCCTCAGCCGGGTATGATTGTTGAGGTAGAAAGAGAAACCATGCACTTGACGGATGTGCTCGGCAAGTCGGACCAGCCCGGTGTAGATACGGAAACTGTCATCCGCTTGTACGACCTGCCTTCTTCCTTTTCAGGAGAAGCTCTGGAGGAAGCCAGGATTCTTCTGCCTAGCATATCGGATGAGGAGAGAAAGACTAGAGTGGATTACAGGGATTGGATTTCGGTCACAATCGATGGCCAGAATGCCCGGGATTTTGACGATGCTGTGAGCGTGAAAAGGCAAGAAGACGGCCATTTTCTCCTCGGGGTTCACATTGCCGATGTCTCCCACTATGTGAAGCTGGGATCCTTCCTTGATAAGGAGGCCACAAGGAGAGGGACGAGCGTCTACTTTTCTGATCGGACTCTTCATATGTTGCCTGAGGAGCTTTCTACATCCATTTGCAGCCTCAAGCCGGAAGAGGAAAAACGGACTCTCTCTGTAGTGTTGGAGATTGACCAAGAAGGGAATGTTATAGACAGGACCTTTCATCCTTCCCTGATCAAGACTAAAGCTCGCATGACCTATCAGTCTGTTTATAAGATTTTTGAAGGAGATAGAGAGGAGCTGAGCAGACATGAAGAACTCCTCCCGGATTTGCTGTTGATGAGGGAGCTGGCGTGCATCCTGAGCAAGAAGAGGGATGAGAAGGGCAGCCTGGATTTTGATCTAACCGAGCCTGAGCTTGTCTATGTGGAAGGAAATCTAGTTTCCATCCTTCCCTTTGAACCGAACGAAGCTCATCAACTCATCGAAGAATTCATGGTGGTTGCCAACGAGGCAGTGGCTTCTTTTCTTTCAGGAAGAAATATTCCCTTGATATTCAGAGTTCACCCCAAACCCGGAGAAGAGGATTTGAGAAAACTTCGAGAGATGCTGGTCCATTTCGGCATCTTTCTTCCCCAAGCAAAGAGGATTAAATCTAGGGATTTGCAGGAAGCCTTGTCTCAGGCCAAGGGAAAGCCTTGGGAGAAATTCGTAAACCTTCAAGTTCTAAAAAGCCTCAAACTCGCTTCCTATTCCCAAGAAAACAGGGGGCACTATGGGCTGGCCAAAAGTGACTATACCCATTTTACTTCTCCGATTCGGAGATATCCTGATTTGATTGTTCATCGCATCTTGAAATCAGTGATCAGAGGGGAGAGACCGGACCCTGTGCAACTTGATTCTCTGGCTCTTCTCTGTTCTCAGCAGGAGAGGAGGGCTGATCAGGCCGAAAGAGATCTTTTGGAATGGAAAATCTACCGGCACCTCAGAGGAAAACTGGGAGAAGAAGTGGACGGGATTATAGTGGATATATCCAAGGCAGGACTGGTTGTAGAGCTGGACAGGTATTTTGTCGATGGAATCATCTTTTTCTCTGATCTTGGGCAAGACTATTATGTCCGCAAAACAGAAAAGACGTTAGTGGGGAGAAGTTCTGGCCGACGGTTTGAATTAGGAGAGCGATTGAAGGGGACTTTAGCATCTGTTGACCCTATATCGAGAAGAATCACCCTGACTTTGTCTCAGGAGAGTAAAGAGAGATGAGCATGGAGACGGCCTGTTTTGATGCGGCAGTCGATTTTTTACCTCGAAAGAAGGGGGAAAGTCTTGATGCTCAAATTCTTTTTAAAAAAACAAAGGTTTCAGCCTCATTCTCTTTCTATCCCCAGGCTCGAAGAACGAAGCAGGATGAGCATTTCGTCAGAGTCCACACCAGCCACCCACTTCCTCTGAAATGGAAGGACAGATTTGAGGTTAAGGAGCTTAAAAGAAAGAGCCTTTTGGGCAAAGGGATAGTTCTTTTCCTCCATTCAGAGAAAATTAGAGGAAAAAAGGAGAAGAGAAGGATCATCTTTTTACAGAAACTTCTGGGAGGGGAGTGGGAAATGCTTGCTGCCCTTGTCCAGGAAAAAGGCTTGGAGGGAGTTAAGGAAAGAGAGCTTGCTCAATTTTCTTCTTTAAGTCAGGCTAAACTCCTCTCTCTCAGCCAAGGATTGGAGGAGAAAGGAGTGTTGAAGATTCTTTCCTTCTCTCCCCTTTTTCTCCTTTCCAAGACTAGCTTTGAATTTCTCTGTCAAAGAATACTGAAATATCTTAGTGCCTTTCATGAGAGGCATCCACAAGAACAAGGTGTCTCTTGGGACAGGCTCATGAAGAGATTCGGTGTGGATCGGAAAATCCTTGCCTTGGCTATCCATCGCCTTACCAAAGAAAATAAGGTAGTAGCATCAACAGAGAGAGCAGCTCTATACGGTTTTGAGCGGACTTTATCTCTCTGGGATGAAAAGATTTTGAGAAAGCTGGAAGAGATGTGCGGAGCCTTACAGATTGGTTCCCCAGAAGAACTGAGCCAATCAATAGGGATTTCACCTCAGAAACTGAGCCGCTTACTCTCTCTCCTTGTGGAGAGAAAGAAAATTGTGTTGGGAAAGGAAGGATTCATTATTCATTCCCAATGGTTGGATGAGCTCATTTCCCGGATCAAGAGCTCTGGAAAGAAGGAGCTGACTGTTTCAGAATTCAAGAAGATGACGGGCTTAAGCCGGAAATACGCTATTCCTCTTCTGGAATTGCTCGACCAGTTGGGAGTGACGCGGAGAAATGGGCCTGTGCGAGAGATCTTATGAACGATTTATTCTTTCTTTTTTTTCTTTTTCTTTTCTTCTAAAGCTGATTTGAGCTTTTCAGCGAAGAGGCCAAAGACCGGTCCTTCAGGAGCAGAAGGCTTATATTCTTTTTTCTTTTCCTCTGGCCTGAGTTCTTCTCTTTTCTCTCCTATCTCCTTTTTCTCTTTGGCCTTTATGGCTATCAGGGCTTCCTGCTCAGATTCTTCCAGCTCGATCTTTTCTTCAATGATCCTTCTTTCGCCTTTTCTCCTTCGGAAATCCTTCTCAGGTTCCATCCTTATCTTCGATCTCTTTTTCTTGAATTCTTTTTCCTTCTTTAGTGGTTTGGCTCTTTCTGGGATTTCCGGTTCTTTTATCTCCACCTCTTCGGTGACTGAAGGAGCTTCTGCTCTCACCTCTTCCTTTCTCATCTCCTGGAGTTCGAGCGGGGCCACTGGAGGCACCTCTGGGGGAGGCCCTTCTATTTTTTCCTCGACTTTTGGTTTCGGAGGGGCTTCTTCCTCTTCTTTTTTTATTTTTTCCTCATAGAGGAAAATTCCCTTCTTTTTCTCTGTTTTTTTGAATTCAGGAGAATTGAGCAGGGTCTTTTCCACATCTTCCTCTGTGGTTCGCTTCAAGATGTCGACCAGATGATAGGCTCTCATGAAGTGGAGGGAGCGTTTGTCTGTGCCTACACCAAAATTTTCAAAAATAAGGACCAGAAGTTGCTCAAGGCTCAAGCCATCCCTACGGTCGTAGAGAGAGAAGAGCTTGTTCAGAGTTTCCCTTTGGAGGTGAATGATCTTGTTGGGCAGGGCAAAGGTAAAAGCTTCTTCTCCTGATGTTGTCAATTTATCTTCCTCTGGATCATAAGTCATCTTCAGTACAAAAAGCTTTTTCTTCGACTTTTTGATCCAGAAGTTGAAGTGAGTGTCTTTTTTTCTCTCTAAAGTTAAGCTCGCTCCTTGGGGCGTGTTGTTGCTTTCATAAAACTCCTTCAGTCCCAAAAAGAGATGAACAGAGGGATAGTAATAAACGGTATAGTCTTTCCCGGCTTCTTCATCGGTGAATATGTATTCTCTGGCTGAGGAGAATTCTTTATCGAGGCCTTTAGAAACCTTCAATCCTCCTGATAAGATCTCTCTCCAGGTCAAATAGACCTTTAAGGGGAGTCCCTGCTGAGCTTTCGGTTCCTCCGGGTTTTCTTGATCAAATGGGGGAAGTTTGGCCTTGGGAGATGAAACAGGGAGCTTTTCGAGGAAGGAGTTAAGAGTCTGTTTCAGATGCCATTTTCCCCAGTTTTGGGGTGAGACATAGATAAAATTTTTTTTGTGTTTTTTTTCTAAAATAGAGTTGAGACTGATGCAATGGAGAGAAAATCCTTCCTGGTCGGGTTTTAATTTGAAAAAGCGGCTGATCAATTCCGCTGTTTCTGCAGATTGTCTTGTCTCAGAGAGATGATTCTCAATTTCCCTAATCTTGTCTTCCTCGATTTTGGCTTGTTTATCTTTGAGTTGCCAATAGCCGTTCCAGTTGAAAAAGAGGGGAGATTTGGAGAGAGCCGATTTAAGGTTGTTCTTCAGTTTTTTTAAGTCCTTTTCTGTCATAGGGAGTTGATCTTGTCTTGGGTCTTCTTCCTTTTTAAGAATCTGAGGGATCTCGGCTTTTCCTTCCAGATTGCTGGGGAGGAGAACCTGGGTTTTGGTTTTCTTCATGTACTCTATATGCTTGCGGAAGGGCCCTCCCCCTGAATAATCGACTTCCAGCATCTCGCAGTTGAAGCTTTCATAGGGAATTTTGTTGATCACCCTGAGGACAAGCCCTTCCTTAAAATGCTCTGCTCCTTTGCTACTTACCGTCAAAGGTTCGTCGTATTCTTTATAAATATAGTCTCCAACTTCATACCGACAATAAGGGTTGTAGACCTTGACTTCCTGGGCACGTTGGGATTTGGTTTTTTGGAAGGCAAGCTTCTCGGTCAGTTTCTCAAGAGAAAGAGGCTCCTGGGTTTTGGTAAACTCCTTTTCTATGAAATCCAGTTCTTTTTCTGCCACTTGGGTGATTTTTGTTTCCTGACTCATGGTTAAATATTCTTTTCCTTCCCTAATAATAATAGCATAATGATTTTTTGAACGTGAAGTCTATTTTCTGCCTGGTCAAAAACGATGGATTGTGAAGAATCGATGACTTCATCTGTCACCTCTGCTCCTCTGTGGGCAGGGAGGCAGTGCATAAAAACAGCGTCGCTCTTGGCCCTCGCCATCAACTCTTTGTTGATTTGAAAGGGAGTGAAAGTAGAGGCCCTTTCTTCCTTTTCTTTTTCTTGTCCCATGGAAGCCCAGACATCGGTATAGATCACATCGGCATCTTGGGCGGCCTGTTGGGGGTCATTGGTCAGGTGAAAACGGGCTTCTGTTTCTTGGGCATCCTCTTCAGCCTGTTTCAGAATTTCCGGGTTTGGCTCGAATCCAGGAGGAGTGGCCGCCATCATCTCACATCCGGCTTTTGCCGAGGCCAAAAGAAGGCTGTGACAGACATTGTTCCCATCCCCAATGTAAGCTAGCCTAAGGCTCTTCAAATCCCCCCTTTTTTCTCTGAGGGTAAAAAAGTCTGCCAGGGCCTGGCAGGGATGGAGAAGGTCGGTTAAAGCATTGATGACAGGTACACGAGCTGCTTGGGCAAGCTTGACCACATTATCATGAGCGAATGTTCTGATCATGATACCATCTACCCAACGTTCCAAATTCTTGCCCACATCGTAGAGACTTTCTCTCGTTCCCAGTTGGATATCTGAAGGGCTGAGATAGATAGCTTCTCCTCCGAGTTCAAGCATTCCCACCTCAAAAGTCACTCTTGTGCGCAAGGAGGGCTTTTCGAATATCATGGCCAGTATTTTATTTCTGAGTTTATTGCGGTAGCGCTGGGGCTGTTCTTTGACCTTTAAAGTGAGATCCAAGATTTGATTGAATTCATAGAGTGAAAGATCATGGATAGTCAAAAAGTCCTCTAACATCACATCCTCCTAGAGGGTCTCTCTGATTTTCGTTCCCGAGCGGTTAAGGAGAGCGGCCTTGAGATGGTTGGCAGAGGTGATAATAACTTCTTTTCCCCCATGATGTATATAGTCGATGGCTGCTTGGATCTTAGGCCCCATAGAACCAGGCGGGAATTGGCCCTGGTCAAGGTAAGGTTGGGCTTGGTCTACACTCATCTCGTCTATAGATTTTTCATCGGGCTTGCCATAATTCAGATAGACCCGATCCACGTTAGTCAAGATGATGAACAGATCAGCCTTGACTTCGCTGGCGATGAGGCTGGCTGCATGATCTTTATCAATGACAGCCTCCACACCCTGGAAAAGGCCATTTCCGTCGATGATGATGGGAACTCCTCCTCCGCCCGCAGTGATGACGATCTTTCCAGAGTGAACCAAATCTTGGATGACTCTCTTGGGAACAACATCTATTGGTCTAGGTGAAGGGACCACCTTGCGATAGCCCCGGCCTGCATCTTCAATCATCTTCCACTTTTTCTGGCGGGCAAGCATCTGGGCTCTGTATTTGGTGTAGAAAGGACCGATGGGTTTAGTGGGGTTATCGAAGGCCGTATCTTCCTTGTCCACAACTACTTGGGTGATCAAAGTGGCGACCTCCCTGTCCAGAGAATTCTTGCGGAGTTCGTTGATGATAGCCCTCTCCAGCATATATCCCATACTCCCTTCTGTCATGGCGTCGCAGATTTCCAGAGAGAAAGGAGGGATCTTGTTGATGGCCTCCTCCATCTGCATGAGGAGATTTCCCACTTGGGGTCCGTTTCCGTGAACGATGATCAGATCGTATCCTTTTTTGACCACATGGATCATTAGACGAGCCGCTTTCTGGGCATTTTTCGCTTGTTCAGACTGCAGCCCTCTCTGGTTTTCAGGGAGGATAGCATTCCCTCCGAAAGCGATCAGTGCGATTTTTCTTTTCATCAGAAGTTTTGAAGAATTTCCTTGAGATTGGGAGAACCGATTTCTTCCAACTCATAAGTGACCCGAATGATTTTTTTATTGGTTTTGATCAGCCGGGAAAGGTCGATGGGTGTGGCTCCCACCACAAGCTCACAGTCGACCTTGTCGATGGTCTGGGTCAACTCTTCGATTTGTTCCTTTCCATAGCCCATGGCCGGAAGAACTCTGTCCAGATGGGTATACTTAGAGAAAATCTTTTTAATACTGCCTACAGCGTAGGGCCTGGGGTCGACGATGCGGGCTGCTCCGTATTTTATGGCCGCGATCACACCGGCTCCGTAAGGCATCTCCCCATGGGTCAGGGTGGGGCCATCCTCGATGACCAGGACCTTCTTGCCGGTAATCTCTTTTCCTTCTGGCGCAAAGATGGAAGAGTTGGCCCGGATGATGGTCGCTTGTGGATTGAATGTTCTGATGTTTTTCAGCACCTGATCAACTTTTTCTTTCTCGGCGCTATCTATTTTGTTGACTACGATGACGTGAGCTCTCCTGAAGTTTGTCTCGCCTGGATGATAGAGGATTTCATGGCCAGCTCGATGGGGATCGGCAACTACGATTTCAAGCTTGGGCTGGTAGAAGGAAAAATCGTTATTTCCCCCATCCCAAAGGATGATATCAGCTTCTTCTTCAGCTCGTTCAAGAATAGCTCCGTAATCTACGCCGGAATAGACCACAATGCCGCTCTTGACATGGGGCTCATATTCCTCCATTTCTTCGATGGTGCATTCTTCTCTTATCATATCTTCATAGCTTGCAAAACGCTGAACCCTCTGTTTGACTAAATTTCCATAGGGCATGGGATGGCGAATGACCACCACCTTTCTTCCTTTTTTCTTGAGAAGGAGGGCGATCTTACGGCTGGTCTGACTTTTTCCGCAGCCCGTACGTACGGCACAGACGGAGATCAGAGGCCGTTTACTTTTAATCATCGTTTCTCTGGGACCCAGGAGGGTGAAGCTTGCCCCGGCGGCCAGAACCTCTGAGGCCTTGTGCATGAGGAATTCATGAGAAACATCACTGTAGGAAAAGTAGACCTCATCGACTTCCAGGTTTCTGATCAAGGAAGAGAGTTCTTCCTCTGAGAAGATGGGGATTCCCTCTGGATAGAGTTTTCCGGAGAGAACAGAGGGATATTTCCTGTCTTCAATATCAGGAATCTGGGTCGCGGTGAAGGCCACAACGCGGAATTCTTCTTTATCTCTGAAAAAAACATTGAAGTTGTGGAAATCTCTTCCCGCTGCTCCCATGATGATCACGTTTTTCATCTTCTTGACTCCTAACGAGTAACTGGCTTTCTTTAGTCCAAAAAAAAATTAGTATAGCAGATTAGCGGTTGGCTCACAACATAGGGCATTTTCTAGTAAGCATCTCTATTTCCGTGATAGCTAATGATGAGGGACATCATCAGTTACAGCGCCGGTTCCTATCCATCCTCGCCAAAGACCCTCCCACCCTCCACCATGGGCTTCGGATGGACAGGACCGCCGCCTCATTACCTCACTCAATGAAATATCTTCACTCATCACGAAAATAGAGATGCTTAGCATTTTCTGGATAAGCACCTTATTTTCTTTGATGAGGATTATTTTTTTCTTTTGGATCTTTTTTTAGAGGATTGAGGTTTGGAGGGGGGAGGCAAGGGCTTGCGGAATTTCTGCCAGGCCGGCTTTTGTCGTCTGTCTATGCCTCGAGGCATGGTTTAGCTCTTTTTTCTCTGATTCGATTCTTGATATCAAGAATCACTCACAGAGGAATGATTTCAGCACTCAATCTCTTGGGGTCAAGGAGAGCGACCGTTTTTTTCCCGGAAAGCCAGCCTCCCGTTTCCCCCGGATTAAGAAGCAATGTCTTTTTCTCTTTTCTGATCTCAGGTTTATGGGTGTGTCCGAAGATGATGACATCGTAATTGCCAGAGGAAAGATAGTCATAAACAGAGGTGTGCATATGTGTAATCAGACAAACGAGATTGTTGTTTTTGAAGATGAAGGGAGCATCTTTGATTTCACCCACGGAGTGAAAAGCTCGTCTAAGCCCTTCTTTTTCTCCATCACAATTGCCAAAGACAGCCTTCACCGGACAAGAAAGAGCTTTGAGCTCCTGGGCAGCGAAAGGGGCCACAAAGTCACCGGTATGGATCACCAGATCGCATCCAATCTGGTTGAAGATACGGACAGCTTGCTTGATTGCAGGCAGATTATCATGGGAGTCTGACATAATTCCAATCATTGGGATCAAACATAAGTTTTATAATTCTTTTTTGGGAATATTTCAAGGATTCCTGGGGACATTCTCTCTGGGGCCAACCTTTCTGAACAGGTTTATTGGTTTCATAAAAAAGAGAAAGAATCACTGCTCTGCTGATCCGAAAGCATCCCCAAAACCGTGATGCGGTAACAGTCAGGTAAGCTAATTCGTCAGCCCGCGGATTTTCCCCAGCGAGGAAAATCCGCTTATTCCTCGGCTCGCTCTCCTCTTCGAGGAACCATGCCCGCTCGCCTGCGGATGACTTCCTCCTCAGCTTACCTGACTGCTGTTGAAACTGTCAGGGAAATAAGGATGCTGCTGATCCCCTTATGTTGACACTCTGGGGGTAAATGATTAAACTATTAGCTGATAAATTAGGCGCGTAGCTCAGTGGTAGAGTGCTTCCTTGACGCGGAAGAGGTCGAGGGTTCGATACCCTCCGCGCCTACCATTTTTGTAGGAGAAGGTATTCAGGAGGAAAAGAACACACGTGCCAGAGTCGTTTGGCCTTCACTTTTGAATACATACAAAATTCATGGCTAATTTAGTTAAGGTTCGGACCGAGGGGTCTGTTCACACCATCGAAAAGGGAACAAAGCTTTCGGATTTTTGCGTTCGTCTAAAACTTTCTCCTGAGCCCCTCCTGGCAAAGGTCAATGGGCAGATCGTTGAATTGGGAACACAAGTGGTGGAGGATATAGAGATTCAATGGGTTTATTCAGATTCTAAAGAGGCCATAGAGATTTTAAGGCACAGTGCTGCCCATCTTTTAGCCCATGCTGTATTAGAGCTATTTCCTGGGACTCAGACGGGAGTGGGGCCGGCTGTAGAAGACGGTTTTTACTATGATTTTTTACGAGACAAACCTTTCACACTCGAGGATCTGGCCTCCATAGAGGCCAAAATGAAGGAGTTTGCCCGGGGCGATATTCCTATCAAGAAAGTGATTCTCTCCAAGAAAGAAGCCCTCCGCCTCTTCCACAAATTTGGGCAGGAGCTTAAGGTGGAGCTGATTGAGGAAAAAGGCGGAGAAGAAGTGACCTGCTATGAGCAGGGAGACTTCATCGATTTCTGCTTGGGCCCTCATCTTCCCTCCACAAAACACACAAAGCATTTCAAGCTTCTTTCTGTATCTGGGGCTTATTGGAAAGGGGACGAGAAGGGTAAGCAGTTGCAAAGAATTTATGGAACAGCGTTCTTCAAGAAAGAAGACTTGGCGAATCACTTGTCTTTGCTCGAGGAAGCCAAGAAGAGGGATCACCGCAAGATCGGGCCAGAACTCGATCTCTTCAGTTTTCATGAAGACTTGGGGGCTGGATTGATCCTCTGGCATCCCAAAGGAGCTACGGTCCGGCGTATCATCGAGAACTATTGGTACGAAGAACATATCAAGGATGGCTATGACTTCCTCTATACTCCTCATCTAGCCAAGCTGGATGTCTGGCGACGGAGCGGCCATACAGAATTTTACACAGCGATGTACCCTCCTCTCCAGATAGAAGATATAGAGTATGAGTTGAAACCCATGAATTGCCCCTTCCATATCATGGTCTACAACTCAAGACAGCGAAGCTACCGGGATCTTCCCCTGCGTTGGGCAGAGCTGGGCACAGTTTATCGCTATGAGAGAAGCGGCGTCCTTCATGGGCTCATGAGGGCTAGAGGATTCACTCAGGATGATGCTCATATCTTTTGCAGAGAAGACCAGCTGGAGGATGAGGTCAAGAGAGTCATTGCCTTGGCCTTGAGGATTCTGAAGACATTCGGGTTTCGAGAGTACGCTGTTTTCCTTTCCACTTGTCCAGAGAAGTATTGTGGGCTGAAAAAAGACTGGGATAAAGCGACCGAGGCTCTGCGAAAATCCATGGCGGATGTGGACCTCGATTTCGAGGTAGATAAGGGGGAGGGTGTATTCTATGGGCCTAAGATCGATATCAAGATCAAGGACGCTCTTCAGAGATCTTGGCAGTGCACAACTATCCAGCTGGATTTCAACCTAGCTGAGAGGTTTGATTTGAGCTATATTGGTCAAGATGGAATGGCTCACAGGCCCTATCTCATCCACAGGGCTCTCTTGGGATCACTGGAGAGATTCTTCGGAATTTTGATCGAACAGTATAAAGGAAATTTTCCTGTGTGGCTGGCTCCAGTCCAAGTAATGATCATACCCATTGCTGACAGACATAATGATTATGCCGTTTCTTTGGGAAAGAGGTTCAGGGAGGAAGGAATACGCTCCGCAGAGGACTTACGGCGTGAAAAAGTGGGATACAAAATCCGGGACGCAGAAACCCAAAAGATACCCATAATTCTTGTTGTTGGCGACAAAGAAGTCAAACAAGGGACCGCATCCCTGAGGATCCATACTCTTGGAGATAAAGGGGAAGTCAACCCCTATGAAATCCTTGAAAAAATAAAAGAAATGGACAAAACTAAAACATTCAGCTTTAATCTTTAAAGGAGGTCAATCATCAGAAGACGGAGTTTTTATCCTGGACGAGTGAGGTCAACGAAGCCCCATAGGATAAACGAAAGGATAAACGCAAAGCAAGTAAGGATCATCGACGAAGATAAAAAGCAGCTCGGGATCTTCCTTCTTTCGGAAGCTCTGAATCTGGCCAGCGAGAGGAATTTGGACTTGGTTGAAGTGGCACCCCAGGCTGATCCTCCGGTCTGCCGCATCATGGATTACGGGAAATACCTCTATGAATTGCATAAGAAAGCCCATGAAGCCAAAAAACACCAGAAGCAGATTCAGGTCAAAGAGATAAAATTCAGACCAAAAATCAGTATTCACGACTACAACTTCAAGATTCGACATGTCCAACGTTTCTTGAAGGAAGGCAATAAGGTCAAGATCACAGTGATGCTTCGGGGGAGAGAGAAAGCCAAGCCTGAGTTGGCTCAGCAGATATTAGACAGAGTGTTCGAGGATGTGAAGGGACTAGGTCATCAGGATGGTGATATCCGCACTCAGCCCTGGGCTGTATCGGCTATGCTAAGTCCCGGGAAATCAGGAGGAAAAGATGCCAAAACTAAAGACGCACAGGGGGGCAAAGAAGAGGTTCAAAGTAACAGGACGGAAGAAGATCGTTCACAGTAAGGCCTACAAAAGCCACATTCTCACCAAGAAGTCAGCGAAGAGAAAAAGGGGATTGGGCAGGAAGACGACCATCAGTCCCTCCGATATAAAAAGAATCAAAAAGATGCTTCCTTATGATGTTTGAAGTACACGATGCATAGCGCAAGTATTTAAAATCAGGAGAGTCAAATGGCAAGAATAAAGAGAGGAACCAAGAGACATAAGAAAAGAGCGAAAATTCTCAAACAGGCAAAGGGCTATTGGGGAGCCAGAAGCCATAACTACCGCACAGCTAAAGAAGCTGTAGAGAGAGCTTATCTCTACGCCTACAGAGATAGGCGTGTGCGCAGACGTGAGTTTCGAAGGTTGTGGATCATCCGAATCAAGGCAGCAGCAGAGAAAAGCGGACTCTCCTACAATCGCTTTATCCATGGCCTTAAGAAACTCAATATTGAACTTGACCGGAAGATTCTGGCAGATTTGGCCATCAATGCTCCTCAAACCTTTTCTCAAATAGTGGAGAGAGTCAAGCAGGCTGCATCCTAAGGCAGGATGATGGCCGAATTCAGTCGCCAAGTCTTTCTGGGGTAAGAAGCGGAGGACCATGATAGATCTCAAACATAAGATCGAAGAATACAGAAGGACCTTTAATGAGGATATCGTTCGAGTTAAAGATGAGAAGAGCCTTCAAGAGATCCGCAATTTCTATTTGAGTCGTAAGCGAGGTTGTGTAACCCTTCTCTTTGACCAGCTGAAAGAGCTTACCTCTGAAGAGCGGCCTGAGGTAGGCAGGTATCTTAATGAGCTCAAAGATTACATTCAGGCGGAACTTCAGAATTTTAAACAGGAGTTATCCAGACCGGAAGAACCTTCCAAGAGAGTTGATCTCACCCTTCCAGGAAGGAAAAAATATTGGGGCGCCCCTCATCCAATTCTTCTCTTCCAGCAGGAAATCGAGAACATCTTCTTGGGCATGGGATTTTCCATCGAGGAGGGGCCTGAAATTGAAACGGATTACTATAATTTTGAAGCACTGAACTTTCCCCCTCACCATCCTGCACGCGATGATTGGGATACTCTTTATATAAATGATGATCTGCTCCTTCGCACCCATACTTCTCCTGTTCAAATACGGGTCATGGAGAAAAGAAAACCTCCAATCCGCATCATCATTCCCGGCAAAGTCTTCCGTAAAGAAACCCCAGACCCGACGCATCTGCCCATGTTCTTTCAGGTTGAAGGGTTGGTGGTTGATCATGGGATCACCTTTGCTCATCTGAAAGGCAATTTGGAGCACTTCTTGCGCAGGCTTTTTTCAGAGAAAATCAAAATCCGATTCCGCCCCAGTTTTTTCCCCTTTACAGAGCCATCTGCCGAGGTGGACATCGAATGTACCGTCTGCAGAGGGAAAGATAAGGAATGCCGCGTTTGCGGAGGCGGAGGATGGATAGAAATTCTGGGAGCGGGAATGGTCGATCCTCAAGTTTTCAAAAACGTCAACATCGACCCTGAAAGATACTCTGGCTTCGCTTTTGGTCTGGGAGTTGACCGGACAGCCATGTTTGCCTATCATATCCCGGATATGAGATTTTTTTATGAAAATGATCTCCGATTTATAAGACAGTTTTCACTCAAATGAAGATAAGTTTGAACTGGCTCAAGGAATATGTAGAGGTAGATATTCCCATTGTCCAACTAGTAGAAAAGCTGAATATGATCGGGTTGCTGGTCGAAGACTGGGAGGGAATCGACCAGGATATCATCCTGGATATCGAGACCTACGCTAACCGTCCTGATACTCTGGGCCATTTGGGTATTGCTAGAGAGGTGGCTGCTGCCCTGGAGTTATCGCTCAAGAAGAAGAACTGGCCTCTGACAGAGGGCGAAGAGCAGACTTCCCAGGTTGTGGATATCCAGATTAAGAATGCCGATCTCTGTCCTCGCTACTGTGGGACAGTCATCAAGAACCTCCAGGTTGGCCCATCGCCGGAGTGGCTGAAAACGAAGATTGAAGCCATGGGCCTTAAACCTGTAAACAATGTCGTCGATGTGACCAACTGCGTGCTTTTCTCAACCTCCCATCCTATTCATGCTTTTGATCTGGAAAAAATAGGGGGGAGAAAAATCATCATCAGAAATGCGGAAAAAGGAGAAATTCTCTGGAGCCTGGAGGGTAAAAAAATCGGGCTTTCTCCTGAGATGCTAGTCATTGCTGATGAGGAAAAGCCTGTTGCCTTGGCTGGGTTGATCGGAGGTGAGGAATCCAGAGTGACTGAAACCACTAGCCATGTTTTCATAGAAAGTGCTTATTTTGATCCTATTTCTATACGAAAAACAAGCAATAAGACAGGAATCTCCACAGATGCTTCTTATCGTTTTGAGAGGGGAGCCGATATTTCTTTTCCTCCTCAGGCTGCGCTCATGGCCGCCTCGCTTCTGACTCAAATGGGAGGAGTGGCCACTCAGGGGATTTTGGATGTCTATCCCAAGCCAAAGAGTCAAAAAACACTCGTTCTCCGCGACCACCGCATTGCAGAGCTTCTTGGTTTGGAGATGGATAAGGAATTTGTCCTTCGAACATTCTCTGCTCTGGGAGTGGATATTAAAGAAGAGAACAAAGGCATCTACCGGGCCAAGATTCCATCTTTTCGGGTGGATATCGAAAGGGAAGCAGACATGGTTGAAGAGATAGCCCGTTTCTACGGATATGATAAGATTCCATCCGAGTTTCCTCCCTTGCAGAAGTTAGAACCTGTCTGTGATCCCAGGAGGAAACGGATTGAGAAAATAAGAGAGCTGCTCTTTCATCAAGGATATGATGAGTTTGTCAATTTCAGTTTTTGCGATCCAGAAAAAGAGCCTCTCTTTCAAACAGGAAAAAAGGTTGTCCAGATCAGAAACCCTGTCTCCTCCAAGGCTTCATTTCTTCGGACTACACTGATGGCAGGATTGCTGGAGAGTCTTCTTTGGAACAAAAACAGAGATGCTGAAGGAGTGCAAGCCTTTGAAATCGGGAACGTCTATTATTGGGAAAAGGAAAAAATTCAGGAACAACTCTCTCTTGCCTTAATCACCCAAGGCTATATCGATGCCCCTCGTTGGCAGGGAAAAAGAGAACAGGCAGACTTCTTTCATCTTAAAGGAACCTGCGAATTTCTTATGGAAAACCTGAGATACGAGCCCTACAACTTCAAGGAAGAGGATCACCCTTTTTTCGAAAAAAGATATGCTCTTTCCCTCAACTATAAAGGAGAACCGGTTGGCTGTTTGGGATTGCTCAAGAGGGATATCCTTCATTCTTATTCTTTAGAAGAGGAGGTTTGGGCCGCAGAGCTTGATCTTCATACACTTTTTGAGAAACAGCCCCAGAGCTTCCGCTTCTCTCCTGTGGCCAGGTATCCCAGCGTCACCCGTGATGTGTCTTTAATTGCTGACCGAAATATTCCTTATCAGAGGATAGAGGAAGAAGTAGAAAAGCTCGATATCCCTTATTTGGAAAAGTTTGATCTTTATGATATTTTTTCTGGATCCTCCGTCCCAAAGGGGAAAGTCAGTTTGTCACTCCGATTCATCTTTCGCCATCCCCAAAGGACTTTGTTGGCTGAGGAAGTTGATAAGCATCTGGAGAAAGCTATCAAAACTCTGAAGGCAAGCTTTAAATTTCAATTGAGAGAAGGAGGGAAAATTGACAAGTGAATTAGAAAGAATTAAAATTCTTGAAGGTAAGATTTCTCAGGTCGTAGAGTACATAAGCAAGCTTTCCGAGGAGAATAAGAAACTCAAGCAGCAGATGAGTGAGTTGAGGGCCGATAAGAAGAAGCTGGAGGAGAAGGCCAGACAGTCTTCGAAGCTTGATGAAAGCTTAAAGAAGTTCCAAGAGGAAAGAGAAATCATTAAAGAAAAAATAGAGGCCATCATCGGCCAGATTGATCAGCTAGGGATATGATCGACAGAATCATCGAAATCGAAATCTACGGACAAAAATACAGGATTAGAGTCAAAGGAGAAGAGGATGAAAAGTATATAAGCCATTTGACTTCTTATGTTGATCAAAAAATGCGAGAAGTTGCGGTCAAATCCAAATCCGTTGATATCCTGAAGATAGCAGTCCTTGCGGCCTTGAACATTGCCGACGAATACTTCTTGTGTCAGAAAAAATTGGATCAACTCAACGAAGTCATCGGCCATATGGAGAGTGAAATCGAAAGTTTGGAGGTTCACTTTTTGAAAAATGAGAATAGATACAAGAATATTGAGGAAGCCACTTGAATTAAACAAGATAATAGATGGGATAAAGGGTACCCTAGGCTTGAAAATGAAACAAAGAAAAAATCCTTATTTCCCTCTGCGCGCAGCGGTTCCCTTATTTAAACCCCTTTCCAGTGTCCAGTCGAATACAGTGATCATCCGTTAAGATCCTCCTGACTTTCCTCTCCTTTGACGTACCATCGAAGGAGGTGGTCAAAGTGAATTCATCCCTTTTGATTAGCATTATTGCAGCCGCAATTTTGAGCGGGTTTATCGTTTTCATTCTCATCAAAAAAACCTATGGAGCACGCTCCATTTTCAAGGCTCAGCAGGAAGCTAAAAATATCTTGGAAAAGGCTCAGCAGGAAGCCGCGGAGATAAAGAGAGAAGTTACTAACGAAGCTAAGGAGAAATACTTAAATCTCAAGTCTGATTTTGAACGGCAGACCGGGGACAGACGTAGAAAGCTCAATGAGATGGAAAGGAGACTGGTCCATAAAGAAGAAAATCTGGAGCGTAAATTTCAAATCCAGGAGAAAAAGGAAAAGGATTTTTCCTCCAAGGAGCGAATGTTTTATACCAGAGAGAAAGAAATTGGAGATAAAGAAAAGAAATGTGAAGAATTGAAGAAGCAGGCTGTGGAGGAGTTGGAAAGGATTTCGAATATGACCAAGGAAGAAGCCAAAAGCATGTTGACTGCCAAGGTGGAAGAAGATGCTAAATTGGAGGCTGTGCAGGCTATCCGCAGGATCGAAGAAGAGACCAAAGAGAAAAGCATGGTTCTGGCGCGTCAAATCATCAGCCAGGCAATCCAGAGATCGGCTGCCGAACATGTTGTGGAGACTACTGTTTCAGTGGTCGACCTTCCTTCTGATGACATGAAAGGACGGATCATCGGAAGGGAAGGACGAAACATTCGTGCTCTGGAGATGGCCACTGGTGTGGATATCATCGTTGATGACACTCCTGAGGCCGTGATTCTTTCCAGCTTTGATCCCATCCGGCGAGAGATGGCCCGACTGTCCATTGAAAAGCTAGTGGTGGATGGGAGGATTCATCCAGCCCGTATCGAGGAAGTCGTGGAGACGGTCAAGAAAGAATTGGAAGAGAAAATCAAGCAGGAAGGAGAGTCCATAGTGCTCGAACTCCGGCTTCAAGACATCCATCCAGAGTTGATCAAGCTACTTGGCAAGTTGAAATACCGGACAAGCTATGGACAGAATGTGCTTCAACATTCCAAAGAAGTCGCCTATTTGGCGGCTGTTATGGCGAGGGAACTGAATGCGGATGTAAACGTGGCCATGAGAGCAGGGCTTCTTCATGATATCGGCAAGGCTGTGGATAAAGAAGTTGAAGGCACCCATACGGAGCTGAGTGTAGAGAACGCCAAAAAGTATGGAGAATCTGATGCTGTTATCCAAGCGATTGCTTCCCACCATCGGGACGTGGAGTTTTCTTCGGTGGAGGCGGTTTTGGTTCAGGCTGCTGACACCCTCTCTGCTGCTCGGCCTGGAGCCCGTCGCGAACTTCTGGAGAAATACATAAAAAGGTTGGAAAAGTTGGAGGAGATTGCCCATTCCTATGAAGGGGTGGCCAAGGCTTACGCTATTCAAGCGGGAAGAGAGATCCGGATCATTGTCGAGAGTCAGAGGATATCTGATGATAAGGCCGCTTTAGTAGCAAAAGAAATCGCCAAGAAAATCAAGGATGAGTTGGAATATCCGGGCCAGATCAAGGTGACTGTTATTCGGGAGATGAGAGCTGTTGAATATGCCAGATAAGATCCGAATTCTCTTTTTGGGGGATATCATCGGAAGGCCGGGAAGGAAGGCACTAGGAAAATACCTCCCTTCTCTCATAAACAAACATACCCCTTCTCTTGTCTTGGCCAATGCAGAAAACGCTGCCGGAGGCATCGGCATCACGCAAGAAGTGGGTCAAGAGCTCTTGACCCAGGTTCATGTCTTGACCTCTGGAAATCACATCTGGGACAAGCGCGAAGGCATCGCCTATTTGGAGAAAGAGCCAAGGTTGCTGCGTCCGGCGAATTATCCCCCTCTGAATCCAGGGAAAGGGACCTATGTTTTCAAAGATGAAAAGGGCAGAAAGATTGGCATCTTAAATCTTCAGGGAAGAGTTTTTATGGAGCCCATTGACTGTCCCTTCAGAGTTGCCGACAGGGAAGTTAAAGCCTTAAGAGAGGTCACTTCTATGGTGGTGGTGGATTTCCATGCTGAGGCTACTTCTGAAAAGCAAGCCATGGGCTGGTACCTGGATGGAAGGGTCTCAGCCGTAATGGGAACCCATACCCATGTGCCTACAGCCGATGAGAGGATTCTTCCTCAGGGAACAGCTTACATCACCGATATCGGTATGGTCGGAGCCTTTAATTCCGTGATCGGCATCCGGAAAGACAGGGCTTTAGACCGTTTCCTCACCGCCCGTCCTCAGCGTTTCGAACCGGCAAAGGATGGCATCCTCTGTTCGGTTGCGGTGGTGGAAGTGGATACAGAAAGCGGCAAGGCCCTTTCTGTAGAGAGAGAGAGCATCATCGAGGAAGAGAGTGAAGAGAGAGCATCTGGTTAAACCCGACAGAATATACACGGTATCTGAAATCACTCAGCTGGTAAAACTGGAGTTAGAAAGTGCCTTTCCCCTTCTTTGGGTGGAAGGG
>Ga0315551_10000630_pt1 | contig 28184 bp, 30 predicted proteins | sample SalMarSW160290MG_FD_203678 | JGI IMG/M metagenome (GOLD analysis project Ga0315551, IMG submission 203678) | Salt marsh sediment microbial communities from the Plum Island Ecosystem LTER, Massachusetts, United States - Salt Marsh Sediment SW1602-90 ...
CATCAGTAATAAACCCTTGACAATTAAAGAAGAAGTTGCTACATAAAGACCACATTTAGCCAATGAGAACCCGCTTTATCTGGTTCTGAGGCGGGTTTTTTTATATTCTATCTCTGAAGGGAGGTGATAACCATGGTTTGTCAAACGGTAAAATCAGGGACGGAGTGCATCTTTATGGGGAAGAATGGGTGTAACTACAACGGAGGACAGTGTCATCCTATAGTTGAGCAATGCCAGGGCTGCGACCGCGCTGTAGAGTACGCCACCGGTGTCTATTGCACTACCTACAGCGAGCCCAGATTGAAGTGGCTTTCTGATTCCTGCAATCTGGCTACCCATGTCAAGAAAGCGCAAAACAACAACGACGCAAGAAAGCTAAACCCCTTGAAGGCCTCCAAAAGAAATAGCGCTCGTAGTTAAACTAAGGAGGGGTTCATGCACCGCAAAAAAGCGGGGTTCATCTCACGATGTTCCCCGCGCTTTTTTGTTATTGACAAAGCAGCCAGGACTAATCTATCGTTGTTTTAGAGCGGGCATAGCTCAGTTGGTAGAGCACAAGCTTCCCAAGCTTGGGGTCGCGGGTTCGAATCCCGTTGCCCGCTCCAAAAATATAAAAATAGAAATTTCAATATTTACAGCTTGTTAGATATAAAAATCTAAAATTTTTCTCATCATGACTCAATGGAAGGGCTGTAATAGATCAATATCTTTTAACAAATTCATTGCTTTTTCATTGCCTTTACCCCCCCCTACTTCCAATAAAACCTTCATCGTAAACCCAAGACCATGGCAGGGTATTAAGGCTTCTGATGTTAGAGTCAAAAGAAATGGAAAAGTACGTTTGAATTTTTCTTAAAATTTGTTATGCTAAAACCCACATACAACATACATTGTTAAGTCTCACAGGACGAGGTATGTTTAATCAACGCAAATCAAAAAGGTTGGAAACTGCGGTCCCCTTACGACTCATGCTACTGGGCATGAGCAAACCTCCCCCAACAATCGAAACCGCAACGACAAATATCTCCCCCATGGGCCTGTCAATGAAACTGCGAGTAACCCTGTCTAACGGGGTATTGTATATGCACGAGGGGGAAAAACCGTTTAATTTGATTCCGTACCTCGTTTTGGGGACAAAAGAGGTAGCAATGGAAATAACACTCCCACCTCACGATGAAAAAATTAGGGGAAAGGGCAAAGTTATCTGGTATGACTTTGGTTCACAAGAGGACGCATACTATTTTAAGGTAGGTATTTTCCTGAAAGAAATGGAAACAAAAGACAGAAAAAGGTGGGAAGGGTTCGTAAGAGATATAGCATTGAAGACGGGTAAGGTATGGCACTATATGCAGATCGCTAGTGCTTTTACCTTTATTGCAGGAATTGTCATTTTTATAGCTGGTTTGGGGGCTAAATTAGCAGCCACTGCAAAAATTGGTTTTTTTGTCTCCCTCATAGGCTTCGTTGGTTTTGTCATAGGATGGTGGCGTCACCGAAGCTTTATGCTTTTTAAGAGGTTGCAATTGTTTTGATCAGACTCTGCACAAAATCTGAGGGGCGTTTGCGGGTTCTTAACCCTATAAAATAGACTATGGTAAAAACAATGATCATACTGGTGTTTGTATTAATGCTCTCTCCTATCAGTACATACGCCCTTTCCCAAAGCTTAAAGGCAAAGACAGAAGACGGCACAAACGTTATGCTGCTTCCCGATGGTACGTGGGAATATGTGATGACTGAAGAACCTCAGTCTCTACCTTCAAGCAGCAAATCTCAAGGGCCCAAAACAGTAATAAAGGGAAAACGGGGCACCTATGGGATATGGTTTGATAAAAACATGTGGAGAATGTTAAACGTTACCTTTGATCCAGCGGCAGAATTTAGCTTTGCACACACAACAGGGAATGGGTATGCCAAGGTTATTGATGAAATGGCGTACAGACCCTTTGAGCAGTTGAAAAACGTCGCCCTGGAAAACATAAAAGAAACAGCTCCTGATGCAAAAATCATATTTGAAGAAAAAAGAAGTATTAATGGTAACGATGTGCTCTATATGAAAATAGAAGGAACAGTACAATCAATACCTTCTGCCTTTTTGGGTTACTATTACGCCGGTGAAGCAGGGACAATTCAGATTATTACGTATGCCGCAAACGATGTCATTGATACGTTAGAACCTGATTGTATTGAATTGTTGAACGGTTTTGAGGTATACACACCCTCTTATCGGGAAATAAACTTGGCTGATGGCAGTAAATATAAAGGGAGTATTGTCAATGGCAAGATGCACGGCTCGGGAACGTATACATGGCCCAATGGAGATCAATATGTAGGCGATTTTACTGAAAACAGGGCGAGTGGGGGCTGGTTTTATAAATCAGGAGGCCGTACGGTATGGTGCTACCAAGACGAACAGGGGATATGGATTATTAAGGAACGTTAAACAAAAACCATCCTTATTTGTGTTTTCCATCATCAAAAATATAACATATCTATTCGCGACGTACCATAAATTTGATACGGATAATACCATGATATATGACAAAATTTTGATTGACAATACCTAAAAATTAAACTAGCGTTAGACTTAATTACGGGGGGGAATTAGTAACCAAAAAAATAGAGAGTTGAAAACAAGTATGCTGGAGGTTTTCAGAAATCTCTTTATCCCGAACCTCGTCGGAGGTCTTTATACACTTTGAGAGGCAATCGTCTCGTGGATGCTTCTCAGCAAAATATGAGAGAAAATTTTTTATTCAAAACCGGCTGAGAACTTGTAAGCGTTCTCGCCATGCTTGACTCATAAGCTGTATGAATAATACACGAGCCATAAGAAAACAGATTACGATACTACTCATTGATCCCAATGCTAAAACATACTACCAGAGCATTGTCACCAGTGTACGGCACTGTAATGTAATAATTGAAAAAAACAAACAGAAGGCATGCGAATTTTTCTTTCGCAATGCTGTCGATCTTGTACTCCTCGACCATACCCCTGATGACCCCTGTATGAACCTGTTGCAGGTCTTGAGGTTTGTCTCCCCTTCGGTACCTATCATCATCATGACCGCATACGGGTCTGAAGATCTCGCGGTCACCGTATTCAGAAACGGTGCGAGCGATTATCTCAAAAAACCTATTCATGAAAATGAACTGGGGGAAAGTATTCAAGCCGTCCTTGGAATAAAAGAAAGGAGTTTTAACCGTACTCAGACCGGTATTCAGAAAGCAGTTCAGTTTATTAATGTAAATTACTGCATGCCTATTAAGCTTGCCCATGTCGCCCGCGAGGCCGGGATGAGCGTCTCTTGCCTTGAGCGGGCATTTAAAAAAACGCTCAGTGTAACATATTCCATGTACCTGAATAAGGTGCGAATTGCCCGAGCGATACAGATGTTAGAAGAAGGAGTTAAATTTTCAATAGGGGAAATAGCCTTCGCCTGCGGGTTCAGCAATCAATATCACTTTGCCAGGATGTTCAGAAAAATGACTCAAGTCTGTCCAAGAGAGTTTAAAAAAGCTGTCATAGAAAACAAACCCTATATTTAATCACTAACTATTCCCTACTTCCGTACATTCGCTCATAATATTCCATATATTCTCCGGTCTTGATCCGCTGCCACCAATCTTGATGTTCGACATACCAGGTGACGGTCTTTTGTATCCCCTCTTCAAAGGTCACCTTGGGCTCCCAACCTAGTTCTTTCTTTAACTTGGAAAAATCCATGGCATATCTGCGGTCGTGCCCCGGTCGATCTTTGACGAAGCGGATCAGTGATTCCGGTTTGCCCAGTACCTCTAAGATGGTCCGGACCACCTCAAGATTTGTCCGTTCACTTGCTCCGCCGATATTGTATGTCTCCCCGCTTTTGCCGCGATGCATGATCACATCAATTGCCTGACAATGGTCTTCTACGTATATCCAGTCCCTGACATTAAGCCCATCACCGTAGATCGGCAGCTCTCGGTCTTCCATGGCATTGCTGATCATCAGGGGAAGCAACTTTTCAGGAAATTGATACGGACCATAGTTGTTGGAGCAACGGGTAACAATGGCATCAATGCCATACGTCTTAATATAGGCCCTCACTATGAGGTCTGCAGCAGTCTTGCTCGCTGAATAGGGGCTGTTCGGCTTCAGGGGGGTGGTCTCGGTGAACTCGCCGGTAGGGCCCAGGGAGCCATAGACCTCATCCGTAGATATCTGGATAAAAAGGGGGACGTGCGTCTCCCGTGCCCCATCCAACAAAACCTGGGTCCCCAGGATATTGGTCCGCAGAAATAGATCGGGTTCCTCTATACTGCGATCAACGTGTGATTCAGCGGCGAAGTTCACGATGCAATCAACCCCCTCATCGTGAAGAATCCCCATAACTGTTGCTCTGTCTGCGATATCCCCTTTAACAAAAGTAAAATTGGGTTGCTGTACCACCGCGCAGAGATTATCGAGGTTGCCGCAATACGTTAATTTATCCAGGTTGATAATGCGGTAATTGGGGTATTGAGCAAGAATATAGTGAATGAAATTACTGCCGATAAAGCCACAGCCACCGGTTACGAGAAGCGTTTTCTCATCAGCCATCTTTTCTCGCCCACTCGTAGGGGATATCGTTTTCGTGGGGATGGAGGCGGTATTCATCCGGCTCCCCGGAATTGTAGGCCTCGGAAGGGATGTTGATCACGATAGCCTCGGTCTCACTAATGCACATCCACCCATGGTAGACCTCTTGGGGAATCTGTACCAACAGCGGATTGTGCTCGCCGATAAAAAACTCATTGATCTCGCCCTTGGTAGGTGAACCATCCCGTCGATCATAGAGGACCAGTTTGAGCATACCTTTCACCACCGTCACATTATCGGTCTGGAGCTTGTGGTAGTGCCATGCCTTGACCACATTGGGGTACGTGGTGGTCATATAGACCTGACCGAACTGTTGAAAGAGCTCGTCATCGCTGCGCAAGATCTCCATAAGCCTCCCCCGCTCGTCTGGTATGACCCGCAGTGTTTTGACCTGTACCCCGTCGATCATCACCACCTCACTTCATCTTGTTGGCCCCGGTCTCGGCCACCAATTGGCTGGCCCGCAGGAGGGATTCGAAGGTGCCTGCATCCGTCCACCACCCATCCAGGATTTCCCAGGTCAGCTGGCCCCTCTCGATATAGGCGTTATTCACATCGGTTATTTCCAATTCCCCACGGCCCGACGGTTTCAGGGTTTTGATGATGTCAAAGACCGTATTGTCATACAGGTAGATTCCTGTTACCGCGTAGGGGGATTGAGGGGATGTGGGCTTTTCTTCTATTTTAATTATTTTATCTCCTCGTATGACGGGAACGCCAAAACGCTGGGGGTCGGGGACCTCCTTTACCATGATCATGGCGCCTTCCTTTTGCCCCTCAAAGGCCTTCACTGCCTTTCTGATATTCCTTTCGATAATATTGTCCCCCAAAATGACACAGACCTTATCCTTATCGGCAAAGAACTCCGCCAGGATCAGGGCCGCTGCGATCCCCCCCTCTCCCTCCTGATAGGTGTAGTTGATATGTTTGAGTCCGAATTCATTGCCGTTGCCGAGGAGTCTCAGAAAATCTCCGGCATAGTTTCCCCCTGTGACGATCAGGATATCCTCTATCCCGGCACTGATGAGGGCCTGGAGTGGGTAGTAGATCATCGGCTTGTCGTACACCGGCAAGAGGTGCTTATTGGTGATCTTGGTCAAAGGGAACATGCGCGTCCCCAAGCCGCCGGCCAAAATAATCCCCTTCATCCCCGTTCCTCCTTATTGAACCCGAAATCTCCCGAGTCCAGTGAGCGTAACATAGACCATTAACTTGATCTCACCATCGCGGCTCCTGTCAGGGGAGCGGTTTATGTCGTGTACTCTGAGGGAAACCTCCCAACACTGGTGGCGGTAGTCGAGGCCGTATACCGTCTCTATCCTGGTCTCGTCGCGTAGATTATGCCGATAGGCAAAGTAAAAATCAAGGGGATCAATGGTACGAATAGTAAGGTACGTATTGACTTCTTCAACCTCGTGTCGTTCGGAGAACCGGTACTCCGCTGCCAGATGATCCCCCCTCTTATCCGTAACATTAATTCCTGTATTGAAGACATCGAGGCGGCGCTGGTGGGGATTGTATTCGAGGTCCATCGTTCCCGAGAGCCAGGTAAAGGGTGAAATCCTCGTCTCCGCTACGAGATTTGAGAGATGCTGACGCACCTCCGGATAAAAAAGAAGAGGGTCAAGAGAAAGATCAGGGGAGAAATTATAGCCTTGCTGCAGCTTCAGGTAGAGGTATTCAGGGTAGGTAACATCACCATCCGCACCGACCACCTTACCGATCACATAATTCGTGAGAATCCACGTGACCCCATTGAATCGAGATATACGGTCCATGTCGTCAAAATACGGATTATCCGTCTGATGCACTGAGGGGAAATAGGCATAGACCACCTCAGGTTCTATGATATGCTTGAGACCCTGGACTTTCCCCGCCTTTAAGGGGAATACCCTGCTGATAGTGGTAGCGAGGGATGCACCGACATCGTACATCTCGCGGCTGGTGACCTCATCATATACCCCTGTAGGGTCGTCTGGAAAATAGATGGTCTCACGATACCCTACCCACGGCTCAAACCGCATCATGTCGAAGGGCTTGAGGGGGACTGAGAGCCGGGGCTGGAGGTCTATCCTCCCCCCTTTGAGTATCGCCCCGGGTAAGATCAGAGCGGGATTGGTGGGGAGTTCCTCACGCCAGAAATGAGTACCCTCAGCCTCCATCTCATAGAAGAAAGGGGTATTGAGAAATTGGTCTTGATAGAGGAAAAAGGTCGCCTGAGGGAGCCGCTGCATGGTGGCACGGTTGTTATCTACGGTGTCGTCACGTGGGTCTGGTTTGAGGTCCCGGAAATAAGAAAATTCCGTTCCCAAGGCCCCCCATTCCCAATCCTTGCCCAACATGAGGGTGGATTCCAGGTTGTTCCTCGACCGGGCATCGATGAGGACCTCGCCGGGGATGTCCTCATCGAAATCAACGGGATAATCCTTGTCGCTCACCCAATTGATATTCGCCTTGATGTAATACCCCTCTGGGAAGGTCTGATCATGGTCGGCAAAGATGGACCAGCGACTTCTTTCTTCCCGTTCATCCCAGATGTAAAAACCCTTGATCTGACCCTCGGCCCGCCTGCTCCAGGCATAGCGGTATTCGACCCCTTCTTTGAAACCCCTGCCCCTGGTATCTCCGATGCGCTCGAGATAAAAGGTGGCATCCTGGTTAGGTGCAATAACCCAGTAAAAGGGGATGCTGAGCTCAGGTCCCCATTTGCTCGTGGTGCCAAAACCGGGAAAGAGAAAACCGCTCTGCCGTTCCCGCTTGACCGGGAATATGGCCCAGGGAAAATAGAGCACGGGGATATTCTTTACATGGAACCCAGGCCACCACCCCTCGCCGTAGCCTTCGATCTCAACGTCCAAGCGCTTTAACGTAAATTTCCAGTCAGGTACCCTCGCATCACAGGAGGTCAAGGTGGCGTCATAGACGCGGTACTCCTGCTCACCCAACTTTTCTGCCTTGCTGCCGGTGATGTGAAAGTTCTTTTTCTTGAGAAAGAGCCTCCCCTGATGTACTGTCCCCTTCTTCGTATCGATGTTAAACTCCAGACGGTCACATCGCAGAATATCCTCCCCTTCAGTGAGGACAACTCCTCCTTCAGCCACCACATCCCTGGTCTTGTCATAAAAAATCACGTTATCTGCCTGGAGGGTGATATTTTGGTAGAGAATCTTCACCCTCCCCTCTAAGGAGATAAAGCCCCCCTGTTGATCGTACGTGAGCTTATCCGCCTCCATGGTGACAGGACCTTCAGCCGTATCGTCGGACTCACGCTCAAATCCAATGACCTGCCCGATAACCTGTTGGGGAGCCAAGGAAAACGTAAAGAAGGCAAACAGTAAGATTATAACAATAGATGGATGATGGAAAGATTTCATTATCCCTGCCCTTTACTCACGATGTAATCTCTCGCTTCTCCCACCGTAAACAAGGATCCGGTAACCAGGATGAGATCATCCTCCTGAGCCACCTTTTGCGCATACGCTACAGCCTCACCCAGATCCTCGATCACCGTGACCGCGCTGCAATAATCCTGAGCAATTTCAGCGAGCCGCTGGGCACGCATCGCACGGGGATTGCTCGGGCTCGCAGCTATCAGTACCTCTGCTAAAGGGGCCAATTCTGCCACTATAGCTGCTACCTCCTTATCCTGCATAATTCCCATTACCATATAAAGATGGTGATAGTCAAACTCTTCCTGCAGGGCCTTTTTCAATGATCCGGCTGCGGCAGGGTTGTGGGCACCATCGAGAAGGATTTGAGGTGACTCTTGAATAAGCTCCAATCTCCCGGGCCATCGAACCGCGGCTAACCCCTGATAAATCGATTCCTCCCCTACCCTATATCCCCTCTCCTCCAACGCCTCCAGGGCCCCCAGCGCCACGGTAGCGTTCTCGATCTGGAATGGGCCTGCTACCCCTAATCTGATATCCGCTAAGTCCCATTGACGACCATGGAAGTTAAAGGTCCCCGTGGCAATCTTCTCCCCCTTGAAATCTCTTCCCGCCAGACGCAAGGGGGCCTCTTTCTCCTTGCACGTTTCCTCCAAGATCTGTATAACTTCAGGTTGGGTGGCACCACTCATGAGCGGAACACCGTGCTTCACGATCCCCGCCTTTTCATGTGCTATATCCTCAATCCTCTCGCCGAGAATTTGAAAATGATCCTTGGCAACATTAGTGATGACGGTAATGAGGGGATGTATGACATTAGTGGAGTCCAATCTCCCTCCCAGTCCTACTTCCAATATGGTCACGTCCACCTCCTGGTGAGCAAAATAATACAGGGCAAGAGCGGTGGTGAAGTCAAAGAAGGTAAACTGTTGGGGAATATCTTCTGCTTCAACCCTGCTGCGCAGGAAGTTTGTCAGCCTCACCACCTCATCCCAGGCAATCTCAGTGCCGTTTATCTGAATCCTCTCAGTGAATGACACCAAATGGGGGGACGTATATAGACCGACCCGGTATCCCTCCTCCTGTAAAATAGAGGCCATCATGGCACTCACTGAACCTTTACCATTCGTTCCACCAACATGGATCATGTGCAATGCACGGTGGGGATCCTCGAGGACCTGTAAGAGGCGGGAGATGTTCTCCAGGCCAAAGACCATCCCAAATCTCTCCAGGCCATACAGGTATGCCAACGTCTCGTGATGATTCATAAAAAGGGGATAAAACAGAACGACCTCAGTGATACAAGAGATTCAACAAATTCCCCAATGTCTTCTTTAATCTTTTCCGCTCGACGATGAGATCTATCATCCCATGCTGGAGGAGGTATTCCGCTCTTTGGAATCCAGGTGGGAGATCAGCCTTTATCGTCTCTTTGATGACACGGGGACCAGCAAAACCTATCATTGCCCGTGGTTCGGCCATAATGATGTCGCCCAACATGCCAAAGCTGGCCGTAACACCACCAAGCGTGGGGTCTGTCAGGACCGAGATATAGGGCAACCGCTCCTTCCGCAGGAGGGATAAGGCTGCACTGGTCTTGGCCATCTGCATGAGGGAAAGGATCCCTTCTTGCATCCTCGCCCCACCTGAGGAGGTGAAAATAATCGCCCCTATTTTTTCATCCATGGCCTTCTCAATCATCCGAGCGATCTTCTCCCCCACAACCGATCCCAAACTCCCCCCTAAAAAACTGAAATCAAAGACCCCGATCATCACCGGGGCACCATCGATGTCACACCTTCCCGTAGTGAAGGCATCCTTTAAGCCCGTCTTGTGCTGTGCTTCATGCAATCTGTCCGAATACCGCTTCAGGTCACGAAAAGAAATAGGGTCCACCGGGGCCAGCTCTCGGTCCAATTCCTTGAAGCTTCCGTCGTCCGCAACGATGGCAATCCTGTTGTGTGATTGGATGGGGAAGTGATAACTACACTTGGGGCATACATGGAGGTTGCGCTCAAGCTCTTTTTTATAGATGATCTCCTGACAGGCATTGCATTTTGACCATAAGGCATCCATCGCCTTCTTTTCCCCTGGAGGAGTCTCTTTTTTCTTAAACCACGCCATTGAGTGCTCCTTCAGAGATCAATTTCTTCGCCCTGGGCGAGGATAGAGATCCGCTCGTCACCCAAAGCTTTGATATCCGCCTCGATGGTTTTCAGGTATTGGGGCTTCATGTGAAATACAAAGACCGGACAATCCCGCTCCTGCAGTTTTTTAAGCTCTTGAGCCATGGTCTGAGGGGTGAGATGACCGGAGAGAGACGCCAACTCTTGCTGCTCATTGGGGAAAGAGCATTCGATAAAGAGGGCCAACAGATTTTCCAATGAATTACAGACCTTCCATATATGTTCTGTCGGACCTGTATCTCCCGTATAGACGATGTGACCGTGATCACACCTGATGATATACCCTACCGCCGCTATGTTATGGTCGACCTTCTCAGCCCTAATGCTGAGCCCCTGAGACAGGGGATAGAATTCGCCCTCCTTGATCGTCTCAAAGCCAAGTACATGATGATCTCCTTGGGGAATGGAAGTGAAATCAGGGCATATAATCCCATTGATGAAGTGCTGTTTAAGCAACTGCAATATTTCCGCCGTACTGTATACCGTTATCGGCTGCCTTTTCTCCTCAAAGAGATTATTAAGCAGAAAAAAAATATCTTTTATATGATCGAGATGGGAATGAGTGATCAATATCTCTTGAATCTCCCGCTGCTCATCTAAGGTTAAGGTAGAACAGATAGAACCCGCATCCAACATCACAGACCTGTCTATTAAGAAGCCAGAGCTCTTAAATCGAAGAAATTCAGTGCCATAACACCCTAACACCTTTATCCTCATACAATTTCTCCCAAAGTGTCCTTCAGGGGGTGAGAGTAAAAAATAGCAGAATTGAGGGATATGTCAACCGATTTGTAAAGAGCAAGCCCGCAGCTCTCATCAAGAAATAATAGACATCATAGCATATTTTATGATACAAAATAGAATATGGAAAAAAGTGCGCAGACAAGTCGCATCAGCTAAAACAGCTAACAGGAGGGAAAAAGCCATGTCCGTCTCGAAAAGGATCGGCATTCTCATCATAATCCTTACTTTTATCATGAGCAGCTGTGCCGTCAACCCGGTCACTGAAAAGCGGGAGATCATGCTCTTCAGCGATCAAGATGAGATAGCAATGGGAAAACAAGGGAACGAAGCCGTTCTGGTACAGTTTGGAACCTATGACGACCAGTCCATTCAGAGATATATCGATCACGTTGGGCAACAGATTGCACAGGTCTGCCATAGAAAAGATCTGCCGCATCACTATACGGTGGTGGATTCCGCCGTACTCAACGCCTTTGCCTTACCGGGAGGATATGTGTATATCACACGGGGACTGTTGGCCTATCTCAACAATGAGGCGCAACTCGCGAGTGTCTTGGGTCATGAAACCGGCCACATAGCCGCTCGGCATGGGGTGAAGAAATATCAAAAGGCCATCGGTGCCCAGCTTATCCTCGTCGGTGTAGCGGTGGCTACTGAATCGCAAGGGCTAGCACTGGGCACCAATCTGCTCCTGAACGCCATCCTGCAGGGGTACAGCAGAAAGGATGAACGCCAGGCGGATGAGCTGGGGGCCTTGTATATGTACCAGGCCAGCTACAACCCCTTGGAGATGCCGAAGTTCTTCAGTATATTGGAAAGTCTGGAGGAGCGCAGTCCCAAAGCCATCGAACAGTTATTTGCCTCCCACCCCCCGACCCCCAATCGAGTGGAACAAACCACGATTCACGCCCAGGAATTAACGGGGGGTAAAACCGCAGACCTCACCATAGCTCAGAACCAGTATATCTCTCATCTTGACGGCCTCGTCTTTGGTCCTGGAGAACGAGATGGTGTAATTTATGGGAATTACTATAAAAACAGACACTTCCGATATCAGGTCCAGATGCCGCAGGGGTGGAAGATCCAGAGAGGAGAAACAGCAGGGTCACTCCTGGCCCAAGACCCCTCCCAGAGATATCTTTCACAGGTCATACCCCTGGAATTGAAGGAGGAAACGAGCCCCGACCAACTGGCCGCCACCGTGGAAAGGAATTCAGGCCTGCAACCAGCAGGTGTCGCGTGGATTACTGTTGACGGCACAAAAGCCTATCGAGCCGACTACCAGGCGCGATCACAGGACGGTGTCTTGTTGGGGCTGCGCATTGCCTATTTGACCAGGGGGAAGATGGGATTTATCATGGCAAACATCGCGCGCCTGCAGGAATTCGGCAGGGTGAGAGAAACATTCAACTCGGTCATCTTCAGCTTTCGTTCCCTCTCCTCCAAGGAAGTAGCGGAGGTACCCTTATACAGTCTGCAGATATATAAAGTAAAGAAGGGAGATACTTTTCCCGCCATTTCACGCAGATTTTACGGGACGACAAAACATGCCGATGACATCAAACAATTTAACGGTATGGATGATTTCAGCACCCCACCAGTGGGGGCACTGATTAAGATAAAACCCCTCCTGCCGGAGACCTCAGAGGGAAACGGGAAGTGAGAGGGAAGCCCTTATGGGGCGAGGGGGATCTGCTCTAAACCCATGGTCTCCGGGAAACCGCACATGATATTCATGTTTTGGACGGCCTGCCCGGAGGCACCCTTTATCAGATTATCGATGGCAGTGATAACGATAAGCTGCCCTGAGCGATCATCATGTAGCACACCCAGGTCACAATAATTCGAGCCTCGCACCGCCGCGGTGGAGGGGAAGGTCCCTGAAGGGCAGAGGCGTATAAAGGGCTCATCTTCATAGCGCCCCTGATACACCGCATATGCTTGCTCCGTCGAGGTCTCTCCCACAACGCGGACATAGCAGGTGGACAAGATACCCCTATTGATCGGGATAAGGTGGGGGACAAACAGGATATGGATGTGTTCCCCTGCACGCGCGCTGAGCTCCTGCTCCATCTCCGGGGCATGTCGGTGTTGAGCCACTGCATAGGCCTTCAACCCCTCGGCAACTTCACAAAAGAGATTTGTCATGGATGGATTCCGACCCGCCCCGCTCACCCCTGACTTGGCATCGACGACTATGCCTAAAGGAGCAACCATTGCTGCTTCCACAAGAGGGGCCAGCGCGAGGATGGCACCGGTCGGATAACACCCGGGGTTGGCCACCAACTGTGCTTTTTTTACCTCAGCTCGGTATATCTCGGGGAGGCCATAGATCGCTTCCGATAAAAGATCCGGACAGGTATGCGTGCCGTACCACCGTTCATAGAGGTCTTTGTTCTTCAGCCTGAAATCAGCGCTGAGGTCTACAACCCTTTTCCCTCCCTTCATGCATGCCGCGACTACCTCCATCGACTCCCCATGGGGCAATGCCGTAAAGATAATATCCGACTCACGGACTACCTGCTGCACTGACAACTTACTGAGGCGCAGATCGATAACGCCCTTCAAGGAAGGGAATATCTCGTCGATGGCCGAACCCGCAAAGCGCTCGGAGGTTGCAACGGTGATCTCGACCTTCGGATGATTCGCCAATATCCTCACGAGCTCCTGGCCGGTATAACCGCTGGCACCAATGATCCCTACTTTCATAGTTGCTCCCATATCTGTACTCTCATATCCGTACTGCCCCCTAAGAAACATACGAGAAACAAATAAAAAGGGGAGGCTAACCTCCCCTGGTACGTTAACCTATCGCTTGGAGTATTGAAACCGAGCCCTGGCTCCCCGTCGTCCGTACTTCTTTCTTTCCTTGACCCTCGGATCACGAGTAATAAAGCCGGCTTTTTTCAACACATCTCTATATTTTTCATTATACAACAACAGGGCCTTGGAGATTCCGTGCCTCACAGCCCCTGCCTGTCCGGACATCCCTCCACCCTTGACATTTACATGGACATCGAACTGGCCAGTAGTATTAGTCAATTCTAAGGGCTGCATGATGGTCATTCGCAGGGTCTCCCTGGGAAAATAGTCATCAAAGGTCCTCTTGTTTACTTCGATCTTACCCTCACCAGGTCGCAGCCACACCCGGGCTACCGTCGTCTTTCTCTTTCCCGTTGCGTAATATCGTTCCTCTGCCATATGCTCCTCGAACCAGTTATTTATACTTGAATCTGTTCCGGTTGCTGCGCCGCATGGGGATGATCAGGCCCGGCATAGACCTTCATTTTTTTAATGATCCGTCTCCCCAACCTATTCTTCGGCAACATCCCCTTGACCGCCCGTCTGAGCAGCTCTTCAGGTTTTGAGGCCAGCAGCTTTTCGGCGGTGACAGCCCGTATGCCCCCTGGGTAACCGGAGTGATGGTAATATACCTTTCCTTTGAGCTTGTTCCCCGTCAACTTGACCTTCTCCGCATTTACCACGACGACGAAATCGCCGGTATCCACGTGGGGGCTAAAGATCGCCTTTGTTTTGCCCCTCAAGATCTTTGCAATCTCAGTGGCCAATCTTCCCAGGACCTTTCCGTCGGCATCGATGAGAAACCATGTTTTGTCGACGTCATCTTTCCTCATATGCGTGGTCTTCATGCCTAATCCCTTACCCTTTTTCTGAAAATAAAGTTAATATGTAATATATTTTATCTTATTTGTCAACTGCAACACCTGACTCACCAAGCCCACGAAAAAGCGATCAGCAAAATATCCTTGATCTTCAGCAACCAACTTGTATACTTACCATACTGAAGGCTGAAAGGTACCAGGCCTTGTAAAAGAAGAACAAAAAGAAGAAAAGGAGCATAACCCATGAAAATTATTACCTATTTCCTGCTGCTCATAGTAACTCTCTCGACAGGAGGTTGTGCAGCTCTCCAACAAGATCAAGACACCCTCTTTCAGATATCAACGATCAACGCCCTGTTGGATGGAGACTACACAGGATCGATGACCTTTGGAGAGCTCAAAAGGCACGGCACCTTTGGGCTCGGTACCGTTGATAAGCTGGATGGGGAGATGATCGGTCTGGAGGGGCAATTCTATCAGATCAAGACCGATGGCGTGGCCTATCCCGTCCCCGACTCCATGACCACCCCTTTTGCCGTGGTAACGGTCTTTGACGCCGATAGGACCTTACCCTCACAGGACGGGATGGACTACGAGGGGTTACAGAGCTATCTTGATGAGGCGATCCCTGATAAAAGCATCTTTTACGCCGTCAAGATCGACGGCACGTTCAACTATATAAAAACTCGCAGTGTCCCCAAACAACAGAAGCCCTACCCTCCCCTGGTCAAGGTAGTGAAGGAACAGACCATCTTTGAATTTCATGATGTCCAAGGCACCATTGTGGGTTTCCGATGCCCGGACTCCGTCAAGGGGGTCAATGTGCCGGGGTATCACCTGCACTTTATCACAGCGGATAGAACGGCCGGCGGCCATCTCCTCGCCTGCCAGCTTCAGGATGCGACCATCGGCATAGACTACACGTCCGAATTTTACATGGTACTGCCGCAACACGAAAGCGGGCAACAGAAGTCTGATCTCAGCAAGGATCGGAGTGAAGATTTGAAGAAGGTGGAACAGGAGTGAACGTTCTTGCAACTTCCTACTTCGTGAAGGAAACCCGCTGAAGCTTAGACGACTTACCTCAACCTCAATATAATGATTGGAACAGTTGAAAATATTAAAATCAGATCAAAACATGTAAAGCGTTTTTAAAACTATCGATCAATAGCAGACATATGAACTTGAGACTCGACTATTTGAAACGAAAATCAACAGAATGGGTTACGAGGAGGATTGCAGAATACATCTTGTATTCTTGACTACAGTTCGATAGAGAAAGACGGGAGAAATGAGTTTAATTCCTACTACGAAGAATCAATTATTACCTTACCTTTTATCATGGTTGCAGTGCAGAGTTTTACCATGCTTAGGTTGAGAAACCTTATCCTGATCCTGCTTAGGATCATGATCTCCCCACGCACACGATGAGACCTGGAAACCTTACCAAAACATTAACAATGATGTCTCTTCCCATAACCTCCTGGCTACTCTATGATTTCAATGATAGCCCGTTTACTTTTTTTTGCGGCAGCAGCGCTTAAAATGATACGCATGGCTGTGGCTGTCTTCCCCTGTTTGCCTATGATCTTTCCAATATCCTCCTTAGACACTGAAAGCTCAAATACGGATATCTTCTCACCTTCGACTTCAGTCACCTTCACCGCATCGGGATCGTCCACCAATGACTTGGCGATATACTCAATTAGTTCTTTCATTTTCCGACCTCCTTTTGTAGTTCAGCCCTCAGATCAGCTACGTAGAACACATTACGTTTTCGTCAATGTCTTAAAGCCTGTTTGGAGGTTACACGATCTTTCAGCCGTTATCTCTCTTTCTTTTTCCTGCATTAACCTTAAAACTTAATCACCCTCTGTTCAAAGTGTCATCATTGGGAACACGATAAATACAGTATTGGATGTCTGATTTTCATTGCTGTCATTGCTGTTTTTATCCTTATCTTTTGGATAGGCTCAAACCCTCGCTGACCAATAGAAGTACATAGGCCCTCTGCTCGTTCACTACATATGAGACTGAGGCGATGGGGTTGTTTGCAACAATGCCATTATCTTTAAGGGATTACAAGGGAATTTTGTACTGTAGTGCTTGATGCAGTATGACACAGTTATAGACATACTTCCAGCGCTTCAGCTCTCTATTGAATTCCGGGACATTCCAAGGGCAGCCATAGACTTCGTAGAACTCCTCTGTATGGGTTCTTTGAGCTCTTTACGCCGAACCGTCGATTTGAGGGCTTTTTTCGGAATGATAATTTTTTTCTGCTATATACGGTGTCAAGGGGCAATGTAAATCTCAAACCAGTTTGCTATTCGTGGTCTCTTAAATTTTTGAAGCCACAGGGAATCAATCCGAGGTATTCACGTAGGAGGCGGCATCCTCATTGACACCGTCACGATAGTGTCAAATACTAACTGAATTCATCAGATTCCTTTAATCCCAATCCACACCATATTCCAAATGCAAATTATCAGCTCTAGCAAGGCCTCTTAAATCTAATCCAATCCAATCAATCTTTTGACATTTTTAGAGAGAATCAATTCCTTCTCGGCATCTCCTATCGGCAGGGATAAGACCTTATTGAGCTCGTTCTTCATCGTTCCAAATGGGATATCAGATGCGAAGAGGATGCGTTCAGGCCCGATCTCTTTCACAAATCTCAATATCGTCTCCTGACCGGCCAGGGCGGTATCAAAATAGCAATTCTCCCGCCGCTTGAAGGCCTCAAGGAAATCCATGGGATTCCCCCCTAAGAGCCCCAGGTGGGGAATTATGACCTTCAAAGTCTTCGTCATCCGCACAAAGGTCTCGGTAAATGCCAGCTCCTCTTCGAAAATAATGGGAAGGTCGATCTCCTCCGACGCCTCGATAAAACCGCTTAATCCAGGATCCTCCAATACCTGATAATTGGACGAGCAATCCTGCACCCCCCTGGTCCAATGCCACTTGCCGCCATAGAATTCTTTTTCTTTCGGGATAGGGCGCAGGTCATCGGGGATGTAGTAATAGGGGATAAACCTATGATCCCTGTTCGCTTCCTCCAGGACCTGTTCATTGATCCCTTCATCAGCCAGGGCCTGGGACGGGAAGGGAAAGATGACGATCCTCCCTACCCCGCTCTGCTCGGCCTGGCGCAGGAGCTCCGCGGTCGTCACCTCCATGCCCATGGTCACGGACGGACCCCAATGGGTGTGCGAGTCGATAATTTCCATATGAGTAATTGCCTTCCAGCCTTATGCGGTCATGCGGCGGCAGATTTCCGTCACCAGGCCATAGATGGCATCGAGGGGGAGGTGTTGATCAACAGAGGCGTCAAACACAACGCTGAGCCGGGGGGGAAACTCCTCATCTGCCCCCCACAGGACCATGACCACGGGAACGCGGGGAAGAGCGGCAAAGCGTACACTGACATCACCGTAGTCCTCTTGGATGGCCCCCAAGGACAATCCCCGATCGAGAAATGCTTCAATATCGTGGCCGTATTGCTCTATCAGGGGATCAAGGGGAAAGCTGTGAGGCCCCTGGAAAAAGCATTTTCCCCCCTTAAGGCTGCCGACTGCCACAAGCCTATCAGCAAGGGGTATCTCCCGAGCACTCATTAGGTAGGTAAGGAGGATCACCTGAAGATCTATCGAAGGGCCTCCTGCAGGAATGGGACCTGCAACCGGTTCAATTACCCGGCTGCTCGGCTCTATACGATAGCTCTCTTGCAAAAAATCCAGGAGATAAGAACTTGTGGCCTCATCGAACTGCGCCTCACTGCGCCAACATACAGCTCCGGGATCTGCCTGGATAAGACCCTCCCAAAGGGATGGGTGTAAGATATGAACAGGTTCTGTCACCATTCAACCTTCAGCGTAAGGCAGGCTTTCATGCTTATCAAACGAACACCTCTTTCGTCAACTCCCTTCAGAGCGACGCAGGGCCTTGATGACCCTCACCAACTTCTCGTCCCGTTCTTGTGCCAATTCGACAAACTCCGTGGGCCCTGGCAACCCCTGTTCCAGGACCTCTGCGGTCGCTGAGGGTATGGTCTTCCAATCGGCCATATCGTGCCACATCGCCTCTTTTGCGGCGCGCAGGTGCTCGATGTGATAGCGAATGCCCCCTTTGCCACCTCCCAAGTGATAGAGGAGATGGGGGCCCATCACTGCCCAACGGAGCCCCGGCCCTAGATGGATGGCCCGGTCTACATCGGCCACGCTCGCCACACCATCCAGCACAAGGTTGATCGCCTCGCGCCAGAGGGCGGCCGACATGCGGTTGGCCAGATAACCGGGGACATCGCGCTTAAGCACCACCGGGGCCTTGCCGATGCTCTCGTAGAATCTCCGGGCGGCCTCCACCGCCTCCGGCGCAGTGCGCGTGCCCGGTGCTATCTCGATGAGGGGAATGAGATGGGGCGGGTTGTAAGGGTGGCCTGCGAGGCAACGGTCTGGGTAACGAGTTGCCGTCTGGATGCGGCTGATCGAAAGGCCGGATGAACTCGTCGCGATGAGGGCGTGGCGTGGCGCATACTGGTCAACAGCCTCGAAAACAGCCCTTTTGACTTCATAACTTTCAAAGACGGCCTCCTGAATAAAGGCTGCCTCCTCCACCGCCTCTGGCAGCGTTGCGCAGGACCTGAGAGCGTGCACGCCGGCCTCCACCTGATACGGATCTGCCATTGCGTGACCGAGTAAAAAGCGTATATGCTTGCGGGCGCGTTCAATGCCGCTGGCGGACCTTTCTGGATCCTTGTCGTGGAGGAGAACATGGCGGCCGTGGGCTGCAAACAGTGCGGCCCAACTAGCCCCTGTCACCCCAGCGCCGATAATGGCAACAGGTCCATCAAAACGATAGGCGATCGTTGCCTGGCGGGATCGCTGTCCTTCTGGAGAGCGGTTCTTCATACAATGCCTCCACTAACTTCAGTTTTTTCCTTGCCGCTTGCGAAAATCCAGAATGCTCCCCCTTACCTAGTCACACACATAATACACATATTCATCGTACCTTACCCCGCACCAGGGATGCAAATATGCTGACAAAACAGAGGGATGCAAATATGATGAAAGCTACTTTTAACGCCTTTAAAAAAGCCGGGTAGTATTCTGGGGTAATCTGGACCCTTCCCATATAGATGGCAAAGATCAGCATGACGATACCCATGCTAAACATCATGCCGACCGCTCTCATGGTTCCCAAGGTGCCCGAAGCGACACCGTAAAATTTCCGTTCCACAGAGCTCATCACCGCATTGGTGTTGGGGGAGGAAAACAGGGCATAGCCAGCACCCAAAAAGATCAAATCTGCAACGATGAATCCCAAAGGGGTGTGTGCGCCTATAAAGATGAGAGCAAAGAGCCCGATGGTCAGTACGGCCATCCCTGTCGAAGCAATGATCCCCGGTTCAATGCTGTCCGAAAGCCGACCGGCAATAGGCGAACCGATCGCCATCACTACGGGCTGTGCCATCAAGATCAAACCCGCTGTTTGGGGGCTAAAACCCTTCAGATACTGCAAATAGAAACTTAAGAGGAACGTAATGGCAAAGGTCGAACTATAGTTGATCAGGGCAGCCAGGTTGGAGTAGGCGAAGACCTTGTTTTTTCGGAAGAGATTCATGTTGAAGACAGGATGTTCGGCCTTCGACTCCCACCAGATAAAGGTCGCAATACCGACGATGCCGAAGAGGATAAGCCATGCACCGAGCAGATCCGGCAACTGTGAAAAACCGTACATGATTGCAGCTATCATGAGGCAGTAGATGATGGAACCGCCAGTATCGAACCGCTCTCCCCGTGCCTCAGCCCAATCTCCCTTGAGTTGCCACAAGACCAAGACGATGACGAACAGGCTAAACGGTGCATGTATGAGAAAGATGCTTCGCCACCCGAACTGGTGCGTGAGCACCCCCCCCAAAAAGGGACCGACCGAAAGCCCAAAATAGGTCGAAGCCACAACGATCCCCAGCGCCTTGCCCCTCTCCCCTGCAGGAAATACCGACATGAGCATGGCCGTGCTTGTGCCAAAGACCATGGCGCTTCCAAACCCATGGAGGCCCCGAAGGGCGATCAAGACAAGAGGAGAAGGCGCAATGGCCGAGAGAAGCGACGCAACGGTATAGATCGCCATGCCATAAGTAAAGATCTTCTTCCTTCCGTAGATATCGGCAATCCTACCAAAGGGGACGATAAACATGGCCACTGCCAGCAGAAAGATAGTGGCAACCCAACCCAACAAAACGGCATCCATGGCAAATTCATGCCCGATAACGGGGAGGGCAATATTGATGGAAGCACCCATGAAGGTGATTAAAAACGCCGTCACGACAGCAATAATTAAAACCGTTCTTTTCTCTGCCTTACCATCCATATGAATCGAGACTCCTTTGTATCAAAGATCCATCTTCCCTAAACGCCGGCAAATTTCATGTGCGTCATCGATGATCTGATCGATCACTTCTTTGACGCTTTTAAGCGTATCAATCACCCCGACTACCTGACCGCACGCGATCACACCGGCATCACTATCATCCTCCTGAAAGGCCTTTAAGCCCACCTGCCCGCTGATGACGGTGAGGAGCTCCTCCAAAGTCGCCCCTTGCTGCTCCATCTCGAGGGCGCGCAGAGCAGCCTGGTTCTTGATAACACGCGCTGCATTGTTAATGGAGCGCTCGATGATCATCGTGTCAAGCTCCGTGGCCTGGAGCAACTGCCCTTTGATCCGCTGGGGTGCCCAGCACTCGTGGGTGAGCATAAACCGCGTGCCCATGAGCACACCCTCGGCTCCGAGCGCGAGGGCTGCCACAAATCCCTTGGCATCACAGATGCCGCCGGCGGCGATCACGGGGATGCTCAGCTCACGGGAGGCCTTCTGTACCAGAATGAAGGTCGTCACATCATCCATGCCGGGATGGCCGGCGCACTCAAACCCCACGAGGGTTACGGCATCGACCCCGATTTGCTCGGCCCGCTGCGCGTGCCGCACGGCAGGCACCTTATGAATGACCTTGATCCCGGCCTCTTTGAGTTTGGAAAGATACGGCTCAGGGTTTCGACCAGCAGTCTCCACTGCTGCTACCCCTTCTTCAACAATAGCGTCAAAGTACTCTTCGATCTTTTCCCCGGTGGCGAGATCGGGGAGCATCGAGACATTAACCCCGAAGGGCTTATCCGTCAGGTCTTTGCACTTCCGGATTTCCTCTTTGAGCCCTTCTCCACTTTTGGAGCTCAATGCCGCAATGATCCCGAATCCACCGGCATTTGATACTGCAGCGGCAAGCTCTGCCGTGGCGAGCCACATCATGCCCCCCTGGATGATGGGATACTCGATATTGAGCATCTCAGTAATGCGCGTCTTAAACATCAGTCCTCCGTATCAATGCCTTCACAAAACATCCCTGACTGCTAAAACATGAAATCTGCATTGTACACCACGAGCAGGGGAAAGTGCAGCAAAAAAGTGCTGGATGTAATTTTTTTTGCTTTTGAAGCAATCAATATTCCTCACTGATGAGCTCTCCTCCGTGTAGTAATCCTTTGAACACCTCCGCTGCCTTTTCCTGTAATGTCGGCAACTCCCCGGAGAAAAAGAGATGGCTCGGGCAATGGCAGTCGCTGGAGCCGAATCCGGGATAGTTATTGAAGGCGTTGCCCAAACCATCGGCCAACCGGCATTCCAATCGCTCATTCGTCACAGCAAAGAGCACCTTTTTTACCCTCCCCTTTTCTAAAAGATAATCGACGTGCCATCTAACCTTTTTCCCCCTCCTCACGTGGCGGTTGATCCTGGCCCTCAACCCACCCATGGCTGAGCCGCAATAGGCATAAAACCCCTGTGGGAATGCCAGGGGCCCCAAAGCCCCAACCTTCATGCGAATTCCACGGGGTATTTCAATGAGGAGGATGTAGCTTCCTCTCGCGTGACTGTCAATGGCGACCTTCATTGGGGATAATGAGATCGTTACGAAGGGATTGTGGAAAAGGAGATTGATCGCAATCGCTTGATTACCCGCATCTGGGCCTTGCGGAGGATAAAGTTGCTCAGCAAAAAGTATCCCAGATGGTTTCTCGGCCCTAACAAGAGCCTTCTCAGGATGGAACGAGGGGCACAGCTGTATTTCTGAGCCCAGAGGTACCCCTGCTGAAGCTGATCAGTGGTCATCCCAGCGGGCACAAATACCACCCGACTCATATCATAATGAGACCAATCCCGGTCAAAGATCCTCCCTTCCTTCTCAAGGCGATCCCACAGAGGGGTCCCGGGAAAGGGAGTGAGTACGGAAAAGGTCGGCAGTTCTATCCTGTTCAGATGGATGAATTCAACCGTGCGTTCAAAGACCTCTTCGTTGTCATGGTCAAAGCCGAAAATAAACGATCCCTGGATCCCGATGCCGTGATCGTGGATCCTATTGATGAATCCTTGCAGGTCTTTTATGCCCTGAAACTTCCTCTTGGGCCCCTCGAGGTTTTCTTTAGTCAAAGACTCAAACCCGATAAACAGAGAGATGCACCCGCTCTCCCGCGCTAATTGCAACAGCTTCACGTCCTTGGCGATCTCAATGGTGGCAAATCCCATCCAACGCACCTGGTATCGCTTGAGGAGCTCGAAAAGACCTGTGGCATGGGAGCGTTGCGCCATAACGTTGTCATCCACGATGAAGATGTACTCTCCTTTCTTTTGTACCATGGACTGCAATTCCCCATCGATGTCCGACAAGGGCCTGGTGCGGTACTTACGGCCGGCAATCACCGGCACGGCGCAGAATTCACACCGGTTGGGACACCCCCTGGTGGTTTCGATGACCTTGAAGATCGGGCTGTATCCTTTGCCCAAAAGGCCTCTGCGGGGTTCGGGGAGATCGTGCAGATCGTGTAACTTCTCAGCCCGATACAAGGGTTTGAGCGCTCCCCTTTCCCAATCGTTGATCAGCTGTGCAATGATTAGTTCCGCTTCCCCCAGAACCACGGCGTCCGCGTGTTCCTGCGCTTCCTCTGGCATAAAGGTTGCGTGCACCCCTCCCAGGATCACCGGTATCCTCCGCTCCCGGAATCGGTCGGCTATCTCATAGGCCCTCTTGGCTTGCACCGTAAGGGCCGTAATCCCCACCAGGTCCACCGTCTCTTCAAATTTGATCTCATCGAGAAACTCATTGACGATCTTCACCTCATACTGCGGCGGGAAAAAAGAGGCCAAGAGGGTAAGCCCCGGTAGGGGAAAAGGATAGGGAGTGTCAGTGGACATGTAGACATCTTTTTGGCGGGGATAAATCAAAAGTACGTGCTTCACCCTTCCCCTCCCCAGGATAAGTTTGATGCCTCTAAGGGGCGGTATCCCGGCTGCTGCCACGGGCGGCGGGCAGCATTTTCCCAGACATATCGCATGATGAGGCGGTATGCCATCCGCTTGAAGGGATTTCTGTTCAAGAGGGCTCCCAGCATGATACGGGGTTGGGTGTAATATTTCCGCAGATACTGCTGCTGCAGCCCCCATACCTCGTCCCGGCTCAGGTACTTGGTGGGGAGGATGGGGTGCATGAAATCATAGTGAGTATAATCTCTTTCCTGGATAATGCCTCGCTCCTCCATTTCTTGATAGTAGCGGGTCCCGGGGAGCGGGGTGGTGATGGTCAGCACCAAGAAATCACCTTGTCGCTTTACAAAGTCAAATATCTCCTTGAGGGATTCCTTCGAATCGTACCAATCCCCGAACATCACATTGGTCATCACCATGATGCCATTGCGCCGCAAGATGTCGATGGCCTCCTGGACTATCTCTCTATTCTGCCTCTTCTGGTAGTGGTCGAGGACATGAGGATTGATGCTCTCCACCCCGAGCATCACTTCATACAGGCCGAGCCGTCTGAATTCAGGCATGAGGTCGGCATCACGGACGATATCCCTCACCCGCGACTGGAACCAGAAATCAACCTTCATCCCCGAACGCCCCAGCTCCTGTAAAAATTCCTCCACCCTGGCCCTGCTCCAATTGAAGCTATTTTCATTAAAAACAAAAAGGGACTTGCCGTAGTGCGTGTTCAGGTATCGCATCTCCTCCACCACCATGCCCCCACTCCTCCCCCGCCAGACCCCCCCCCAAAACTGCGATTCGGAGCAATAGGCACACCGGTCACCGCACCCCCTGCTGGTAGAGATACCAAAGGCCCTCCGCCCCATACCGTTCCAGTAGTAGGCATCGGCCTCCATGTTCAGGAGGTCATAAGCCGGCATGGGGAGGGAGTCAAGGTCTTTGATCAGAACCCTCGGTCCAGTAAAGACTACCTCTCCATCCCTGCGAAAGGCCAGGCCGGGAATATCATCTACCTCCTCTTCTCCCTTCTCAAGGCGGGAAGCGAGCTCAGCAAAGGTGGCTTCCCCCTCGCCGATCACGATGTAGTCCAACTCTTCAACCTCAGTCAAGACTTCCTCCGCTACGAGGCTGAAATGCCCTCCACCGGCCACTACCACGGATTCGGGGGAAATCCTTTTGGCGAGCCTGATGGCCTGGAGGGCCTCAGGAGAGAGACAAGTAGCAGAACACGTCACCCCGATGAGCGGGGGTTTGGCAGCGGCGATCCGGCGGGCCAATTCACCCCACGGGTCGGTAAAGGTGGTGCAGTCGAGGATCTCAACGGGAAATTTCAGTTTTTTTTGCAGATAGGCAGCGATGCTCAGCAGACCATATGAGGGGGCCCACATCCTGAGTCCTGGGAAGAGTTTGTGGGGGGGATCAAGAAGAAAAATGCGCATTGTCACACTCCCAGAGAGGTCATCATCTCCTCAAGCCGCCCTTGCACCGCCGGGGGGACTTTATAGAGCATCATCCCCTTCAGATCGGTGAGGACATGGGTGGTGCTCCCTTCGGCGAGGACCTCTGTATCGCGTATTACCGTATAGTGGAATATCAATTTGGCCGTCTCAGAGCGCTGCATGGTGGTCTGGATTATAACTTCATCATTATATCGGGCAGGCAGTTTGAATTTGCACGTAAGGTCAACCACCGGGGCCATCAGGCCAGCCTCCTTCAGTTGCATCGGGTCTAGTCCGAAACGGGACGCCAGCTCATTTCTGGCCACCTCGAACCACGATATATAGTGACCGTGCCAAGCCACCTGATAGGGGTCCACCTCATAGAAACGTACCTTCAGGTGAGTCTCATGCGGCATCGTGCACCACCCTATCCATTTCATACAACATTGTGCGCTACCCTATGCATTTTATCTAAGATTGCGCACCCCGTACAATAGCGCCTGAACATCTCTATCGATCCAGCGGATCAACTTGGTGAGGGTGTTCTGTGGGCCCATTTCGATAAAACACGTCACCCCCTGGGAGAGAAGATACTGAACGCAACCTTCCCAGTCAACAGGCCTGCACAGTTCCTCCACTAAAAACTCCTTGATCTCATCAGGATCGCTCAGAGGCTTGCCACTCCAGTGGCTCACCACAGGGATGTGAGGCGACTGTATAGCAAAATCCGTTATAAATGTGCGTACCTCTCCCGTAATCGATTCCATCAAGGGTGAATGCAAAGGAGTGTTAAAGGTGAGGCGTTGGGCGGAGATGGCTCCCCGTTTTAGAGACAACTCGATGCTCCGGTCGATGGAGGTCGCATCGCCGGAAAGGACAAACTGCCGAGAGCCATTCACGTTGGCCACAGAGAGATCACCAGCTGCATCTGAACATATCCGCTTCATTTCTTCACTTTCAAGACCAATAACTGCTGCCATGCCGCCGGGGTTCTCTTCTCCCACTTTCTCCAAGATAAGGCCGATACCCTTGGTTATCGCCAAACCGTCCTCAAACGACACAGCCCCTGCGGCAGCCAGCGCCGCATAAATGCCCATGCTGTGTTCAGTAATAAAATCCCACCGCCCCCCTTTTCGTTGATACTGATCAAAGGAGACCATACTCAGCAGATAGCTCGCTACCTGCAATTTCAGATTAAGGTATCGGTCTTCCTCCTCGTGCTGAAAGAAAAAAGAGGAACAGTCAAAACCGGCCTTCTCCCACGTCCTTTCAAAAAAAAGGTGGGGGAGCTGATATCCTCCCCCACTTCTCTCACCTATCTCATCAGGTAACTTGCTCAGTTGACCTGGGAAACAGAGGGCTACCCTACCCGCATTACGGTGAGCCATCAGCTGCTGCTACTTCTTTGCCCTGATTATCAACAATATACTGAGCAATGGTCCTGACCGATTGAAAAACCTCCCTACCAACTTCGGCATCGGGGATGCTTACCCCGTACTCCTTTTCCAAACCGATGACCAGCTCGAGGGCATCGATGGAGTCAAGCCCCAACCCTTCCCCGAAAAGGGGGGCATCGGTATCAATGTCTGCAACTGCTATCTCTTCTAATTTGAGCCTCTCGATGATCAATTTTTTCACATCCATCATCAGCTCCTCGGTAACCCTTGACATCGCTCTTATCCTACCTCCTTACGGCTCACGCGTTAATAATACCATAACAAAAAAAATGGTAAAGTTGCAAGACGTTTCGTCTGTAATATCTCCGACGTAGATATGGTAACGGTTGGAAGGTTTTTCGGATGTAATCCCTGATCTCTCTATACTGCGCTCCGGAATCCCCCTGTGCCTTTAATTGAAACTAGTGATAACAATCGTGATTTAGGTAGTATATTTTCTTTCTTCTACCGTGAATCCCATCTCTTGAAGTTGCTTAACTAATGAGGCAACATCCTCGGTGTTCAAGTGGAGGACAACATCATTCTTTTCAGCTTCGGAGGACTTAAGGGAACAGAAGCTTTTTACCTCGCTGTCGGATTTCCGCACAATTTCAAGTACTTTTTGCATGTTTTCTGTTTCCGCGCCCCCTCGGACAATGATCCGTTTGCCAGCCTCACCAATCCCTAACAAGGGATTCAGTATTTTATAAAAAAAATCATTGGTAGTTACTATGCCGACAACCTTATCACCCTCCAAGACCGGCAGACAGCCAACCCTGTTTTGCTGTGCTATGGCTGCAGCCTGTTCTACGCTGGTGTCCGAAGAAACCGTTACCACCTTCTTTTTCATGATTTCTTTCACCGCCAATTTCGACAGGAGATAGTAAAGCTCCCCGCGGCTGAAAGACGTGGCATCAGAAGGGCTGGCCTTTAAGAGGTTGTCCTTGGTCACCAATCCTACCAGTTTTCCCTTATCCACCACAGGCAGACGTTCGAATCTGTGAAATGTCATGAGCTGTTCTGCTTCCAACACCGGGGTGTCAGGCGGAATGGTAATAACCTTGCTCGTCATAATATCGCGGACTAACATGTTTTTACCTCCCCCTATTATATTTGGTCTCTTCATACCATTTATGTAAAAGGGTGTCAATAAGAATTATAAAGAAAATTGTTCTTGAAAGTTAATATTATCCTATTTATATTAATATTTTGATCAGATAAAAAGATAGTGTCAGCCATATCAATCTTCAGTATCTTCCATTAATGACAATTATTGCCATATTAATGCCCATTTTTGTAAGAGTAGGAAAATAAGACCGAGAGGGAAGCAAGACTGTATTAACAAATAAAAAAATAGCTATTATCCCAAACAGTTGTGATATACTTAAAATAATTAATGGCACGTATTTTGCTGTATTTAAATATAAAGAATTT
>Ga0315551_10000633_pt1 | contig 28133 bp, 22 predicted proteins | sample SalMarSW160290MG_FD_203678 | JGI IMG/M metagenome (GOLD analysis project Ga0315551, IMG submission 203678) | Salt marsh sediment microbial communities from the Plum Island Ecosystem LTER, Massachusetts, United States - Salt Marsh Sediment SW1602-90 ...
GGTCGGCAAGTATGATGATAAAGCCAGGAAAGTAGTCGTCGCCGGTGTCAGCGATATTCTTCAAAGAAACATCAGTCTCCCCAGGAACGAGGCCGCCCGCAAGACCAATAGCAGGTCGATGGACGGTTTGAAGGCCCTCAAAAACGATAAGGCAGCCGCCGAAAATGTCTTCAGTAAAATAAGGAAAGTGCTGGACCACTATGTGCAGGAGGGCGCCCAGCAGAAGCAGCAGGCCCACGCATCGTTAAAGGCTGAATTTGAGGCCAAGATACAGCAGGCCATCAAGCAGCAGACCGGCGTCAGCAACGCCAGGATGAATATAGACGTGGAATCGCAGCCCCAGTTTCTGGAGGAATGGCAGAGATTACAATCGCAGATGGAAGCCCAGTATATCACGGTGCTGGACGAATACAAGCGGGAACTCGCGGCTATCGACTAGAGTTTAATCATGGATATTGACAACGACAGAATAGAGCAGGCGGCGCGCCACACCGAAATTATAAGGCACCCGCGTCAGCACCTGGATACCTTCGGGATTACCAATGTATATTATTACATCGTCACCGAACCTATCTATACGGAGCTTGTCAAAGATACTCACGAAACCGTTATCAGGGAAGGCAGGGTTATCGCCGAAAGGCCGAAGATTGTCACGCCTTACTACCTGACCAATCTCGAGGGGTTCAGCTACGATGCGCGTCGCTATTTCGAAACGCTCCTAAGAATGCACGGCCCGGATACTCCCGGCCTGTTTTATACCTATAAAAACGAGCCCAAGGGACTGAATATCGTCTCGGACAGCTGGCCCATCGTGGTGGACAAGTTAAATGAGGAAATTGATAAAAAGGGCGACCCCCTGGCTTCCATCATCAAGGGTCAGGACGAACTCTGGGACGTATCCCTGCTAAAATTTATTTACGAAATTACCACTCGCTCCCTGCCGAATAATATCGCCCAGCTCGGCTCCAGGGGATTGCTTGGCATGAGTCAGGGCGGAGTGCCCGTCGGCGCCCGGCAGAAAATCGAAGAGATGTTCCAGCAGGTCGCCATGGGCGAAATTAGAGCCTATGAGCTGGAACGGGAACTCAACCGCTGGGGCGTCTTCGAGGAGTACCAGGACAGATTTTTCACGCTGGTAAGAGGCAGAAAATAGTATTCCGGACTGGAAAGGATTTCTCCATGAAAATTACAGTAGTTGAAGCCAGAGACCTTTCCGAAGCATGGTTTCTCTGCCTGTGCAGAGTTCTCGATGAGGGCTACGAATATAAAATCGACCGCGGCAGCTATAAAGGACAGATGCGCAAGCAACTCGACCTGGCCGTCGTGCAGGTAAACTACCCGGAAACAAGACCGCTGATACCCGACGTTCCCCAGGGCGTGCCGCCGCCCAGCACCATGGACTACGTGGAAAGCTATCTGCCTTATCTTATGGCGGCGCACCGGAAGGACGGAGAACAGTATACTTACGGTCAATACCTGGAAAAGCAAATCGCCGAGGTAATCAGGATATACCGGGAGGATGGACACAACACCAACCAGGCTTTCATGGCGGTAGGCGACGCCCAGTCTATCTATCAGGATGACCCGCCGTGCCTGCGGATGATTGATACCAGAATCCGGGACGGCAGACTAGACTTCTTTGCATATTTCCGGTCGTGGGACCTGTGGGCCGGCTTTCCCTCGAACCTGGCGGCCATCCAGCTCTTAAAGGAATACATGGCCAGTGAAATAGGCGTTGAAGACGGGGGGCTGGTGGCCATGAGTAAAGGCCTGCACCTCTATGATTATTCCTGGGAGCTCGCCAGGGCCGTGATAAAGGGAAGCTGATTAATTTACATATGGGCTTAACGGGCAAGTTTTTTGGAGGTTGATGATGGAATATATTGAAGCTGTAGCTGATATGATTGTAGATTCGGAAAAAGTCGTGGTCTTTACCGGCGCCGGATTCAGCACTGAATCGGATGTCCCGGACTTTCGGGGACCGCAGGGGGTCTGGAGCAAGTTCGACCCCAGCGAGCTGAATCTGCCGAATTTTTTACGGAGTGAGGAAATCAGGGAGAAATACTGGCAGGTGCATAAAATGTTCTGGGAGACGGTAAGAGAAGCCAAGCCGAACAGCGGTCATTACGCCATTAACGAGCTTCATAATATGGGCAAGCTGGACTGTATTATAACGCAGAATACCGATGGCCTCCACCAGAAAGCCGGCGTGCCGGACGAGAAAGTGCTGGAACTGCACGGCACGATGCACTGGGCCGATTGTCTCGACTGCCAGCGCAGGTATCCCAGAGAGGAAGTTCATCAAAAGATGCTTGACGGTGAGGCCGTCCCCCGTTGCGATACCTGTAAAGGTATTCTCAAGCCGGCGACGGTCGCCTACGGCCAGGCGATGCCGGAGAGAGAGACCCGCGAATCCGAGGCGAGGTCCGCCGCATGTGACCTCTTTTTAGCCGCCGGTTCGTCGCTGGTGGTCTATCCCGCGGCGCAAATGCCGATTATCGCCAAGCGCGGCGGCGCCAAGCTGGTTATTCTCAACATCGGGGAAACTCCCCACGACCACTACGCGGATATCGTCATCGGCGAAAAGACGGGCGAGACCCTTTCCCTAATAGTCTCGAGGGTTAAGGAGAAACTCTCGGCTTAAATCGCTGATTACGCGTATCTCTTGAAGTCGTTTCAGGGAATTAAATTGATTAAATCCCAATGTATATTCAGGTTGCTCCTGGCTGCTATCGTATTACCGCTTCTAATGCTAGCGGCAGGTTGTTCTCCGGACCGTGACTTCGATACGCAGCTTCGTGAGATAACAAAGCCCTACCGCTTTAACCTCGTTGGTTGGGAGTTCAATGTTTTAGTCCGGGAAGTAGGGAAATTATTCGGCCCCGAGCCTGAAATTGCGGATAATACCACCGCCGTATATTTTGCCAATGTAGCGCAAATTAGGCGACTGGAATCGGAAATAAGAGCTGCAGGGGAGGGGAATCGAGAGGGAGACCTTACATCGCTTGAAAAAGAGCTTGACCGATTTCAACAGCAGAACTCTGAATTGGCCGAGCTGGTTGAAAGACTGGTAGAGACGCAGATAATAGAGGCTTTTTCCCGGCAGGGTATTTTCAATCCGCTGGATAGATACTTCAATATCAAAACGGGTTTTCCCCCGGTAAATATTTATCTGTACAGGCCGCCGCATCTGCTGGTTATATCCCCCCGGGACAGGATAGACAGCATCAGGGAGGTTACCCTCCTGCCGGACATGAGTGTGAAAGACATGGAGGGCATCGAAGCTGAAATAGACAGCCTCGGCGTCTCCTCGCTGGTGGTCAACCTGGGCGGTATAGCGACCTACCCGAGCTATGTTACGGATAAGGCGGATATCCGGTTTATACTAGATACCGCCGGAGAGGAATGGCTGCACCAGTACCTGGCGTTTACGCCGCTGGGGTTTCGCTACGTGCTGGACCTGGCCGGAATACGCCGGGATTATGATATTGCTACCATGAACGAGACTGTGGCCGGCATGGTAAGCAAGGAAATCGGCGGGATTATCTACAGTCAGTACTACGCTGAAAACGAAACGGGCGACACGGAGCAGGGGCAAGGCGCGGGCTTTGACTTTAATAACGAGATGAGAGAAATCAGGAAAGCCGTGGATGAATACCTCGCCCGTGGTGAAATCGAGCCGGCAGAGGAATTCATGGAGCAGAAGCGGCAGTATCTGGCCGAAAACGGCTATAATATCAGGAAACTGAACCAGGCTTATTTTGCCTTCCACGGGGCTTATGCCGATAGTCCTGCCTCTATCAGCCCCATCGGCGCCGAACTGAAAGAACTAAGGGAACGCAGCGATTCCCTCAAGGAATTTCTGGATACCGCTGCCGGCATGACCGGCCGGCAGGACCTGGCTGAAAGTATCCGGTAATAACCTTTCTCTTTTTCACGGCATTTCTTCCCTTGAGCAGGGTAAATATTTACATAATGTTTAGTTTTTAGCAGAGGATTTTTATTTTTAATTAACCGGCTTATTGCCAGAATGATAGGAAAGGTGAATATGATTATTTTGTAAAGAATGGTGGCAAATGAAAAGTCCTCCTGGAAAAGTAGCGCCTGTTGGCATATCAAAGATTGACCTCCTGGAGAAGCTCTGGGCCAGGGCTAAGCCGGAGGTTAATAAAGAAGACCGGTTGATTGAAAGCATCATGCGGATGGTGCATAATGCCCTCGGTTCTTCGGCGTCTTCTTTACTCCTGCTTGACGAAAATACCCAGGAATTATTCTTCAAGTTTGCCGATGGCCCGGTAGGGCAGCAGCTTAAACGTCTGCACGTCAGCCGTCAATCAGGTATCGCCGGTTGGATTGTGCGGAACGGTAAACCGCTGGTGGTTAATGACGCCGAAAGGAATCACAATTTTTATAAGATGATTGATAAGGCCACCGGTTTTAACACGAAGTCGATCATCGGCGTGCCGATTGTCATGGGGAATAAAGTCATCGGAGTTATTGAGGTACTCAATAAAGCGGACGGCACTGATTTTACCAAGTACGATTTAAAAACCATGCTTTGCGTGGCGTCTACCACTGCGATGACAATTGAAAACACCAGGATGAATGAGAGCCTGTTAAAGTCCTACCGGGGTACCGTCACGGCACTGGTATCCCTGGCCGATTGTAAGGAGACCAGCGGAGGCGGGCACTCGCGCAGGGTATCGGAGTACGCGCTTACCGGTGCGAGAGAGTTATCACTTCCTAAGGAAGAGAAGCAGGATATCGAATATGCCGCTATTCTTCATGACATTGGTAAACTAAGCATACCCGATAGTATATTGAATAAGACCGGTAAACTTACGGATAGTGAATGGGAAATAATACGAAAGCACCCGACAACCGGCTATAATCTGCTGAAAGATATCCCTTTTCTCAAGGAAGCCAGCCGGCTGATTCTCTGTCACCATGAAAGGTATGACGGCAGGGGATATCCGCGGGGGCTCGAAGCCGAAGCTATACCTCTGGGAGCCAGGTTGATAGCCGTAGCCGATGCTTTCGACAATATGATTAACAGCCACGTCTACCGCAAAGCGTTAACCCGGCAGCAGGCCTTTGCCGAGTTGCATCAACACGCTCGCAGTCAGTTCTGTCCAGTTGCCGTAAAGGCGTTCAATTCCGGATTCGTCAGGTCCCGTCTGTCCAAGCAACAAGCCTGAACGGCCTGTTATCTTATCTAACAAAGACTCCCGCCGGAAATTTCTCACGTTCCGCGTTAGCTTAAGTCATTCCCGTATGGTATTATTTTTCAGGGGAGACGTTAGTAAAAAAGACATGATACCCGAGCTCGTTAGCTTTGTTACCAGGCGCGAGGGGCGTAAGTTCCGCCGTTTGAGTCCCACCATTGACGAATCGATTATATACGGGGAGAAACTGGGCGACAAAGCCGGCATATCGCTCTACGTGCACATACCGTTCTGTCGTTCGTTATGCCCTTTCTGTTGTTTCAATCGTTATCTCTTTGACGAAGACCTGGCGCGCCGCTATTTTATCGACCTGAAAACAGAGGTTGATTTATACGTGCGCCGCGGCTTTAATTTCTCCGGCATTTACTTCGGCGGGGGAACGCCCACGGTGCTCATGGATGAACTCGATTCGTTTATAGGCTACCTGCGGGCGCAGTTCAATGTCAGCGAAATTTCCCTGGAGACGACACCCCGGGAGCTAACCGGGTGGAATATCGGCCTTTTAAGGGAGATGGGCATTAATCGACTCTCCATCGGTGTGCAGAGTTTCGAGGAACCGGTGCTGAAAACGATGGGACGGGTCAACGGCCCCGCCGACGAGGTCAAGAAACGTTTGCTCATGGCCGAAGGAAGATTCGATACGCTGAACGTGGACTTCGTCTGTAATTTCCCCGGCCAGACAACTGAACAGTTCTCCTCCGATGTAGCTGCCTTCAAGGAGCTGGGCATCGACCAGGCGACGTTTTATCCCCTGATGGCCTCCCCGCACAAGAAAGACGCGATGGAGAGGAAATTCAACAGGGTGGACAATTCCCGCGAGAAACGGTTCTACGAAATCGTCCTGAAGGAGCTCTTCCACGGCGGCTACGAGGCATCGACGGCCTGGTGCTTTTCACGGGGCAAGCGGATGATTGACGAATATATCATCGAGTCAGATGACTATATCGGCATAGGCTCCGGTTCCGTGAGTATCGTCAAGGGTAATTTCTTCGTGAATTCATTTTCACTTGACCGTTATCACGATATGACCGGGGCCGGGATTCTGCCGGTAATCGGCTGGCGTAAGCTGTCCGAGAAGGAGAACCTGCGCTACTATCTTTTAACCAAGCTTTTCGGCATGAAGCTGGATACGCAATCCCTTCGCCATCGCTTCGGCAGTGACGCGCAGAAGAAACTCCGGACGGAGCTGGCCTTTTTCAAGACCTTCGGGCTTGTTTCAGGCAATGGAATGCTGAACGTTACCGAGAAAGGGATGTACCCGGTAAGCGTCATGATGCGGGACTTCTTCGCGGCTCTTAACACGCTGCGGGAATACTGCATTGAAAATCAGGTTTAGCCTTATACGGCGGCCACGTGAAGCCCGACGGCGCCAAGCAGCAGAGGATGGTAACTGACGCTGCTAAATCCCGCCGAAAGTAGCATCTCCTTGACTTCCACCGGCGTGTAAAAGCGAGACATCGATTCTGCCAGGTACCGATACGCACCCCGGTTGGCGGAAATCATTGTACCTAACGACTGCGCTATGACGCGCATATACAGGTGGAACAACGTTCTGATGAGCGGGTTATCCGGCTGGCTCGACTCCACGATGACGTAACGGCCGCCCGATTTTATAACTCTTTTTACTTCAACTAAGTGGGGCTGGCACAGCGGAGTCTTATAGGTAAGGTTGCGGAACGCAAAGGATATACCCACGCATTCGAAATACCCATCGGGGAAGGGCAAACTCGTAGCCTGGCCGTGGACGAATTTAATTCTCTCTAATACACCGGCGCGCTCGGCCTTGTTTTGTGCCCGCTCCAGCATCGGCAGGCTGAAGTCCAGTCCGGTTATCTCCACGTTTTCTCCGGCCATTCGGGCGATTTCTATAGTCAGGTCCCCGGTGCCGCAGCCCAGGTCGAGGATTCTCCGCGGTTTTCCTTCCAGACAGACCGCGGCCGCCAGTTGCCGCCAATGCTTGTCCATCCCCAGGCTGACCACGTGATTAATCAGGTCGTAGCTCGGGGGCACCGCCGTAAATATGCCGTGCAGCGGTCCGGATTGAGGGCTGGGATTGGAACTATCCATAACTATTTAAAAAACGCGACCCAATATAAAGCCGATGCCTATCAGCAGTTGCGTCGCCAGCATAGTCATGACATTAGCCGCCATACCCGGCATTAATCTGGAAGGTTCGTCATGGCGGATAGCCCCGTTGATAGCTCTAACGGAAAACGGTAGCGTCAGGAGTGCTAATAGTGTCCAGACGGGCATCACCTGCGCGGCCACCCAGGCTATTATCCAGATGTAAACAGCCACGGCCACTATCGAGTAAAAGATAGCAGCCCTTTTCTTGCCGATGGTAATGACCATGGTCTTGCGTTCGGCCTGTTTGTCGGCTTCGGCATCCGGGAACTCGTTAAGCAGCAGCAGGTTATGCACCAGAAAGCCGGACGGGATAGCTGCAATTACAGCTTCCCATGTATAAGCGCCTGTTTGCACAAAGTACATACCCAGTACAGGTAACGTGCCCATACCTGCTCCGGCTGCCCACTCCGGCCAGGGCCGCTTGAGGATAAGGGGGCAGTAAAGCAGAATAAAGAAAGCGGCCACCAGCAACAGCGGCAGGAGCGGCCAGCCGCTGACAACGGTAAAGTAGATACCGATGGGCACGGCCAGCAGCAAAGAACCCAGACCCAGCCAGAGTACCTGACGTGGGGTGAGTAATTTGGCGGGTAAAATACCGCTACCCCCGCTGAAGGGAGTTCGTTTTGTGGCAAGGTCAATGCCGCTCCGGTAATCGAAATAGTCGTTAAGCGTATTAACGCTTATATGAGTAAATAACAGCCCGATGCCGGCGAGCAGCGCGTGCCCGAGGTGGAAAAATCCTTCGTACCAGGCGATGACGGTGCCTAGAAATGCCAGCACGACTGTTAGTGTCAGGAATTGAGGGCGCGTCTCAAGAAGCCAGAATTTCAGTCCCGTCAAGTTATTCCTCTTCTTACCTCGATACTCTTAAACTCTCGAAGTATTATACCATTGACGGCAGGTATAGTCGAAATAATCGGTAAATATAGAGAACGGCGTTGCCGGTAAAAAATATTTTAATTTATAGTTGTAAATCAGCATACAACTATCATATTATTAGTTATGATATCGTATCAGGATAATAAGACCTGACGAACCTGTGTGATGTTTCTTCCGGGTGAAAACGCCGGTCAGGCGGTGTGCTTGCCTTGATTAATGAAACTGGTGTATTTTAGTACTGTGAAGCGAAGGGAGGTGAATAAATTCAATTCACACAGTTAAATATACCGCGAATAATAATTCCACATAAATGAAAATACATGGTTTATTGTTTAAAAAAATGTAGCTCATTTATTAATCGCAGACAGTTGTTACGTTTACCAAACGTAAGAGGAGGAAATAATGAAGAAACTATCTTTGTTGCTGCCAATTGCAATAGTCGTCATGTTGCTTTCCAGTCTGGTGATTTCCTGTGGTGGTGAAGAAGGAGCGACTCCTGAAGAGCCGCTTCTATTGAGGCTTACCATACCAACGCCCGCGGGAGATAAACTCACCGTAAACGCCGAGGAGCTCGCTCAAGCATTCAGCGACCGTACAGATGGCGCCTACCAGATTAAAGTCTACCCCGGCGAGCAGCTGGTGAAAGTGCCGGAGACCATGGATGCGGTAAGGAGCGGCACTGTCGAGATGGCTTCAATCGGACTGGGTATATTCGCATTTCTTGACCCGGGCCTGGCGGAAGTACCTATGTTGTACGACAACGTTCGGGCTAATGCGGCCGCCTGCAAGCCTTCAGTAGAAATTTACAACGAGAGGCTTCAGGAAAAGCTCAACCAGGTGGCGCTTGCCTCGTATACCACCGGAGCCCAGGAGCTGATTTCCACCAAACTTGTGACGAAGCTAGATGACTGGAAAGGTATGATGATAGGAGCCACCAATCCGGAGTCTGCGGCGCTGGCACAAGCTCTCGGCGCTTCCCCGGTAACGATTCCCTGGACGGAATGCTATTCCAACCTGGAGAAGGGTGTTGTGGATGCTGTCCTGACATCGACCCAGTGGACCATAATATCCGGGTTACCCGATGTTGCTTCGTACGTGATACGCTTCTATTCCACCCCGACCTTTAACACGTATCTAATCAATATGGACGTATTCAACAGCATGCCGAAGAAAGTACAGGATGCCTTGGTTGAAGAGGCGTGGAAAGCTGCAGAAGTCATGAGCGCCGCTCATATAGCGTCCGCTAAAGAGGATAAAGATATACTTGAAGGGCTGGGGGTGGAAGTGTATGACCTTCCTAAAGATGAACGCGCTAAATGGGCAGCGGCGGTAAAACCGTACGTAGATGAAAAAATCGCCGGTCTGGGAGATTTCGGCAAGAAGCTAAGAGAAATTGCCGAGAAAGCGAATGCCGATAATCCCTAGGAACCAGAATCTATATCCAGAAATATCAAGCAATGGTGTGATTGGCCGCCAATCGTAATAACGGTTGGTGGCCTTCCCCATTGGAAGTTGGGGAAGTGTGGAATTAATATAGCCGAACCCGGGACTAATTATCAACTCTCGCGGGTTTCTGTAAGAGTGGTTCTGGGGGGCTTACAGCATGATAGCCTGGGAAAATATAAAATATCTCCAAAGGGCTATCAACACGTGACCGGCGTCTTATTATCTGGAGGCGACGAGATTGGTCAGTGAAGAAAAGAGCATGCCAGAGAAGATAGTCGATAAAGCCAGCCATATCTTTCTCGTGTTAAGCGGCATATTGATAGTGATAATGATGTTTACCGCAACTTACGGTGTTGTAAGGCGGTATGCGTTCAATAATCCGGAGCCGTATTCTTACGAAATCAGCATCATGTTCCTGTTATTCTCTTTTGTCTTTGCCATATCGGCCGTGGAGAGACTCGGCAGGCATATCAGGGTAGACTTTGTAAGCAGTCACCTGTCTCAACGCGCCCAACATATTATTGTAAATATTATTGCGCCTATTATGGGGCTTTTTTTCGCTTTCATGCTCACCTGGAAGGGGGTTGAAGTGGCTTTGTTCTCACTGAAAATCGGTGAAGTGAGTTCATCGTCCTGGGGAGAGCCTATATTCCCGATAAAGCTGATGGTACCGGTAGGTTATACCCTGCTTCTCCTCGTTCTTCTGACCAGAATTTACAACGGTTTTGCCTCCTTGAGAAGCAGGGCGGATAAGAAAACAGACTAACTTTACTTACCGTTTGGCGTTGATAATTACATCGCCTGGCAAACTGGGGGTTTCATGGATTATACCACCGCAGCCATCATATGCGTAGCCGGCATGCTTATCTTCCTGATGCTCGGGGTCCCCATTGCCTACTCTCTGGGATTCGTATCGATAATAGTCGGGTTTGTCACCTTCGGGAGTCTCTGCCTCCAGAAAGTCGGGTGGATGACCTTCCACCTGTTGTACAACTTAAGCTGGACGCCGTTGCCGCTTTTTACGCTGATGGCGTGTATCATCGCCGAAACCAAGATAGGTGAAGACCTTTACCGGGCCGCCAGGAACTGGCTGTCCCGCGTCCCCGGCGGGCTGATATCCGCCAGTATCTGGGGCGAAGCCGGGATGGCCGCCGCCCTGGGCGCCAGCGCCCCTACGATAGTCGCGGTTGGTAAGGTAGCGGTACCGGAATTCGAGCGATATAACTACAATAAGGCGCTCGGACTGGGTGCGCTGGTCTGCGGTGGTGTTCTCGGACCGTTGATTCCGCCCAGCGCTACGATGATTATTTTCGCCATTTTATCGAACGTGCCCCTCGGACGGCTTTTCATAGCGGGGATTGTCCCGGGTATTATACTTGCCATGATGCTGTCTATCGTGCCCGTAATATTATGCTCGCGTAATCCTTCTCTCGGTGGTACGGTTGGTTCCGTCAGCTGGGGAGAAAGGTTCTCCTCGCTAAAAAGGGTCTGGCCCATCGGCTTTGTGATGGTGTGTGTTCTCGGCTCGATCTACATGGGAATAGCCACGCCCACGGAGGCGGGGGGTGTCGGGGCTTTTGTCGTACTGGTCATCGCCGTTGTGTTTTACGGTCTAAGGATAAAGGGCCTGTATCGGGCTATGATAGAGACGGCCCTGATAAATGCCATGATTCTCATTATTCTGGTCGGGACACAGTTCTTTGCTTACGTGGTGGGCAGTTCCGCCCTGGCGGAAAATCTGGCCGGGATGGTCACCTCGATGAATCTACCCCCGACCCTGATAATCGTTTGCATCATGGTTGTACTTCTCATTCTCGGCTGCTTTATCGAGGGAATTACCATCATGATGCTGACGATACCCCTCTTTGTTCCCATGGTGCTCGCGCTGGGTTACGACCCGCTGTGGTTCGGGATATTATACGTGACCAACATGGAAATAGCCCTGATTACGCCGCCGATGGGAATCAACCTGTTCCTGGTGAGAAATACCTTTGATATACAGACCGGCGAGCTCCTGAAAGGAATATTGCCTTTCCTGGGCGTTCTTATACTCTTCCTGGCGCTTATGGTGGTGTTCCCCGAATTAAGCCTGTGGCTGCCGGGTATGATGATAAAATGATACATTACTCGCAGACGAGTAATCATATCCTGGTGCTTCCGGCATTTTCAATCCCCGCCGGAATCTGAATCATGTATGAACCGGGTACTCATCGGGGTGTCGGTAGCTGCAGCGGCAATACTGATTGTGTGCATTATATATCGTGAAAAGCTTAATCATAATCGGCCGGCTCATCCGGAAGGCCGCATGTTCCGTCCTCGCATTCGGCATCGGATTTATTGGCGCGCCACTTATCGATAGATGCGCTGCCTGAATAGCCGTAATCCGCAGCTTTCCACAAGGGGCTTGTCTCTCCGCCCACGACAATGATATTGATATTATCCGGATTATGATATGGAGCTATCAGTGCGTCATCCGGGAGCTTCTTCCACGAAGCATAAGGCTCTACCCCCTTGTATGCTTCCGAGGCCACCAGCATGTCAATATGATCGGTTTTCCAGTACTGTCCCGCCGGCATCTTGATGCCCTGCGATAGCGCACGGCAGAAGTCCTGCTGGGTGGCAAAGCCCTCGTTCTCCTTTAGATTCATGGCCACCAGTGGGTCCATGATGATAGTAGCCGAGGAATTAAGCGGGGGCATTGGCGCCAGCTGGATATTCAGTTCCTCAACCAGTGACCGGTTAGAAGCCGCTCCGGGACTGTTGAAAAAACCCCAACCCCGAAAGATGCTGATAACACTCTCGTCGGCCTTGAAACCTTTCGTCACATGAAAAGGCTCCCAGACGCTCCTCTCCTCATTCTCGGCGACGCACATATTATTGTAAATGAGATTATTCCCCTGGGAGCTCCACAGGGTCTGTTTGGGTTTGGCATATCCCCAGCAAATGCTCATCAATGTCCAGGCTCTTCCTATGACAGAATTTGCCAGATTTACCGGACTGAATGCGCCGATACCGCAGTTCATACCGATTTCATTGCGAATCGGTCCGTTCACCAAGAGCATAGTCCCGAAGGCTGTTGTCGAGGGCATAAGCGAAGACTGCTTGGTAGACGCAACAGCCAGTATCACGGGGAAATGCTCCGGCCTGGCGCCGGCCATGACCGCGATAACGGCGATACTGGAAACCGTGTACTTAACGAGTTCTCTGGTATCGAACTTGAACGATTCGCCAACCACATCGTCCGGAGAAGCACCGGTGCCGGCGAGCATTTTCTGCACGCGCTCCTCGGTAGGAAGAATGATGGGCAGTCCGTCCGTCCAGCCTTTTTCATAGAACAGACGCTGCAGATTATCTTCGGTATCCGGTTCCAGGCGTACCGGGGGTGGCCCGGCTTTTTTAGTTACAGGAGATTCAGGCGGTGACTTCTTTTCGCTTACCGGTTTGGTCAATATGTCAATAATTTCATCGATGACGGGTTTCCCCGTATCAGGGTCATTGCCTGCAATATAACTATCGAGGACTTCAGGAGACATACCTATCACCGGATGCGGCGTATATATAAGAGGTAAAGAAGCAGCTCTCGGGTTATCCTTGGCAGCGCTTTCCATCGTGTAACTTGAGACAGGAGCAACCGGGATACCATAGTTCTGTTCAAGATTTGTACTTCCTGCAGCGACCGCTGCAATACATCCCGGTCAGCCGGCTACCCCAAGGACAACGGCATGGCATTTCTCCTTGACTTCCTCCCAGAGGTCATTATTTTCGTCCATGAATACGTTACCCGGTTTCCGCTTGCGTATCGTGGTGACCGACGGCATGTTTTCGGCAAACCACTTCTGCAATTGAAGCATGAAATTATTGCCGCCGCCGAAACCGATATCCACCAGGTACACAGTTTTGTTCTCCAGTGTGTCCAGCCGCCTGGCAAGAGAAGGTGAAGACGGCGCAGGTCTCCCCATACCGGGCGGAGGCCCGCCCATACCAAGTGGAAATCCGCCCGTACTCTTCCGGACTCCGGCTTCAGGGCTGATTACAGATAAGCGTATTTCAGTTGCCATTGTTTTCCTCCATTAGAATGTTCAGGGTTCAGCTGCATTCCTGACTAGAAGGGGCCTCTGTGTTCTTTGACCCACGTTATATCCTGCCTGGCTTTTCCCCATCCTGATTCCTCTGCGCCCTTCATGGGGCCATCATCACCGCCCATGTGTTCTCTCATTTCTTCCATGCGCTTCTTCATCAGCTCTTCCTGCCGTTTCATGCCTTCAGGAGTGGCATAATTGACTATCCGCTCTACAATATCTCGCAACATCTTCTCCGGGTCGGGGACCGGGATAATAAAGAACTGCTCATTTTCAATCCCCTTCTTAAGTATGTTTGCCAGCTCGACGGGGTCTATTCCAAAAGAGTAATGGTGACGCATATATTCGATTGTCTTTTCATTAGTATTATACCCGGTGTTTTCCAGGTGCTTGGGCCGTGTATATGATGCTTCGGCGATATTCGACCTGATACCGCCCGGGCACAGGCAGGATACGCCGATACCATAGGGCTTGAGCGCCTGGTAATAACTCTCCATGAGATTATTGACCGCGGCTTTGGCGGCGGAGTACGGAGCGGTCGTTGACCCTCCCATGAAACCTCCCATCGAGGAGGTCGTGGCGATATAACCGCTCTTACCGGCTTTTATCATGCGGGGCACGAATGTCACCATACCGTTGATGACTCCGCCGAGACAAACTCCAATAACCCAATCATAATCCTCAAATGTCGAGGCTTCAGCCGGGCCAAAGGCATTGACACCCGCCGTATTGAACAGCATTTGAGGGGGACTCCCGAATACCTCTTCTACCTCGTCTGCCGCCGCCGCATATGCCTGGCGGTCCGTAATGTCCAGTTTTATGGCATGAGCTTCGACCTTCTTATCCCGGAAATACTCCATTGCCTCGTCCAGATGGTCCTGACGAATATCTGCAATCACAATCTTACAGCCCGCTTCTGAAAACACCTTTGCCTGACCGAATCCGGCACCGGAAGCGCCTCCGGTAATGAACAAAATTTTACCATCAAAATCTTTCATTTTATTCCTCCCGTTATATCGTTATATAGCGTATTATAAACGGCGATATATTTCAAATTCTGCCCCCCGGAGCCGCCGCATCATGGCTAAGAGTCTTTATAGTATAAAAAAGACACCAGGAGTATCATGCTTTTTAACGCGTAATTTACAGCATTTTTCCTCGGTCAGATACTAAATTCAAGGGATTATACGAAATAATAATAAAGAGCGTTCGCTTAAAACTTCGTTTCTTCTTTCCACATGCTTGATTGAAGGTATGTAGCTAGATTAACGTCATGGTTAGTAATTTTGAGCTTTCTCCGTATATTTTCCCGGTGACGGTTGATGGTGGCCATAGACACCCCTCTAATCTGGGCGATTTCTTTAGTCCTCATGCCATTACTTATCATATTGCATATTGTTATTTCCGTCGGTGTCAGAGAATGGTATAAATTTGACAGATGCCTGACAAACTGTGATGTAATTTCCTCCAGGTTTGTCTTGAGCATCTCGATATATTTGCTTTGTGCTTGGGGTAATTCTACGGCGAGAGCAAGCAGGATAGGCATTATGACTTTATCTACGTTCGTTTTTATATCCCGGTATATTTCATTCTTTTCTTCCTCAATCCTGGTTAATACCGTTCGAAGGGCCGTATTAGACTCCTGTAAGGCCTTCCGCTCCAGGCTCAATTGTTTGTTGATATCCTGCGATTCCATTTCGGCGGAAATACGCGTGGCGATAGTGCCAATCTGGTCCGCTAAAGCGTCCAGCAGGGCGCGTTCTTCCGCAAGGAAGGGGCCTTCATCAGCGGGAGGACGTTCCTCCAGGTAGAACATCGCTACTTCGCCAACCGGTTCGCTGTAAACGTAAATCCGTGCCGACTGCCGCCATTCCGTGACTTTAAATCCTTCGCTCTTGTAAGTGGTTTCTTTAAAGACAATCCTTACGCACGTAATATCTGGATACTGCCATGAATGGGGTAAAAAATTGACCAGTTCTTCCAGCAGATTATCGAGGGAGTTAAAGTTGCGTTCAGCCAGCTGTGATACCCCATAGAGACAATTCAGCTCCTTGATTCGCTCGTGAAGCGCGCTTTCAACCTTTGGTTGCTCGGTTTCATCGCTGAACGGAATCCGCCAGAGCCGGGCCAGTTCGGTATTGGGGAACCTTATATCATCTTTTTTATCGTTTGATACAACCCTCTTCTTAGTCATGAATTACACCTTTTTGCCTATTTTGTATAGGCATTATACTGGCACTAATTAAATATAAAATATAACCATTTATTATAGGCAATATAACAGTATTTATTCCGTATTTATTATCCCTAGATTACCTTATAAAATGAGTAAAGTCAACCGTTAAATATCTTTTAGCTTTATCAAAGGAGGTTTCCATGAAATCTTTACAGCTGGAATCGATACTGAAGGGACGCAACAGCCAGCCACATCAATTAATTGAAGTGCTGCAGGACGTTCAGGAAAGCTACGGGTACATACCTGAAGAAGCCATGAGAGAAATATCAAAAATTCTGGGCGTACCCCTTATAGAGGTCTACCGGGTGGCCTCATTTTACAAGGCTTTTAAACTCAAACCGACCGGCAAATACGTAATAACGATATGCAACGGCACCGCATGTCATGTCCGTGGTTCCCAACTCCTTCTGGACCAGGCCGTAAGCCAGCTTGGTATCAAACCTGGCGAGGTAACAGATGACGGCCTGTTTTCTATCGAACACGTCAATTGCCTGGGGGCATGCGCCCTGGGGCCAATCGCCTCTGAAAACGGCTCATTCCTCCACCACATGACCCCTGCCAGACTCCGGAAATTTATTGAATCGATTCGTCATAAGGAAAAAGAGGAGGGCGAGCATGCAAAAGCTAGCTACGAGGGAAGACCTGGAGACTACGCGGCGGCAGCTTCTCCTCGATAGAAAGAAGACAGATAAAACAATCATTATATGCGGCGGTACGGGGTGTAAGGCATCTCGCAGTCAAGACGTTATCGATGCGATAAATCAGGAACTGCTTATGCAGGAAATGGATGCCACGGTCAACTTGCGCGTGACCGGATGTCATGGTTTCTGCGAGCAGGGACCGATAATGGTAATAGAACCCGGCAATATCTTTTATTGCCATGTAACACCGGATGATGCCCATGACATCGTTAGCAGAACTCTGCGAGATGGTGAAATCATCGAAAAGCTGCTTTATACCGACCCCGTTACCGGAGAAAAAATCCGTACCGAGTCGGAAATCCCTTTCTATACCGCCCAGGACCGCCAGTTGCTGTCCCGGAACAGGGAGATTAATCCATGCTCCATAGATGATTACATCGCTGTCGGTGGTTATATGGCGCTGGTTAAAGTTATCGATAGCCTATCACCTGAAGAAATTATCCATGAAATTAAAGTATCCGGCTTAAGAGGTCGGGGCGGCGGCGGTTTTCCCACCGGTCGCAAATGGGCGGAGTGTTACGAAGCACCCGGTGATGAGAAATATGTCATCTGCAATGCGGATGAAGGCGACCCCGGCGCGTATATGGACCGCTGTGTGCTGGAAGGTAACCCGTATCTGGTAATTGAGGGTATGACAATCGGCGCGTACGCCGTTGGCGCTAAAAAAGGCTATATCTATGTCCGCAATGAATACCCCCTGGCGGTGAAACATGCCCGGTTGGCCGTACAGCAGGCCAGGAAGACCGGTCTCCTCGGCGAAGATATCCTGGGGTCATCATTTTCATTCGATGTTGAAGTTGCCCGGGGCGGGGGCGCGTTCGTCTGCGGGGAATCGACGGCGCTTATGGCTTCGCTGGAGGGCAAAGTAGGCGAGCCGCGTCCCAAGGATGTCCACACTGTTGTCGACGGCCTGTGGCACAAACCGACCATTCTCAACAATGTCGAAACATGGGCTAACGTGCCCGCTATAATCCTGAACGGCGCCGACTCGTTTGCTTCTAAAGGAACAAAAGGGAGCAAGGGTACTAAAATTCTGGCTCTTACCGGTCGTATTAAGAACACCGGGCTTGTCGAGGTGGCCATGGGTACGCCGATACGTACTGTTGTGTTCGATATCGGCGGCGGCGCCATAAATGGCAAAGCCATTAAAGCGGTCCAGACCGGGGGTCCTTCCGGCGGCTGTCTGCCGGTTGATAAATTCGACCTGCCGGTAGACTTTGACGTTCTTTACGAAGCGGGCTCGATGGTGGGCTCTGGCGGTATGGTCGTCATGGACGAAAGCTCCTGTATGGTGGATGTAGCCAAATACTTCCTTACTTTCTTACAGGACGAGTCATGCGGCATGTGCGTTCCCTGCCGCCTGGGAATCGACCGCATGCTCGAGATTATCACCGATATCACGGAAGGTCGCGGTACTATGGAACAGATAGACCTCCTCGAAGATTTGGCTGACACGGTTACTCAAACATCACTTTGCGGACTGGGAAAGACCGCGGCGAACCCCGTACTCTCCACGTTACGCTATTTCCGTGAGGAATACGAAACGCATATTAATGACAAGAAATGCCCCGCCGGGGTCTGTAAGGCGCTTATCGAATACTCAATCGACCCGGAGAAATGCACCGGCTGTGGAAGATGCAAGCAGGCGTGCATACATGATGCCATCAGCGGCGAGAAAAAAGAACCGCACGTAATCAGTCCCGAGCTATGCCAGAAATGCGGAATTTGCCTGAGCGAGTGCAAGCATGAGGCAATTCAGGTTAAATAACGAGGTGAAACATGTTGCATTATGTAACCGTTAATATCGACGGCGCTATTATTAAAGCCCCCAAGGGTTCCAGCGTACTTGAAGTGGCTATAGAATACGGCATTTGTATCCCCCACCTGTGCCATGTCCCGGGTCTTTCGGACATCGGAGCCTGCCGACTCTGTATCGTCGAGCGCGTCACCAACGGCCGCTCGCAGGTAACTACCTCCTGCACATTGAAAGTACAGGAAGGCATGGTAATCAGGACCAACACGGATAGAATCAAGCGACTGCGTCATAATATTGCCGAACTGCTGGTGGCAGAGGCCCCGAATTCCCGCGCTATCCAGGATATTGCCGTCCGTTGCGGCGTCAAGAAGGTGCGTTATCCGTTCAGGAACAGCAACTGTGTTTTATGCGGTCGATGCGTTCGCGCCTGTGCGGAAATCTGGCACGCCAACGCACTTGGCTTTGTCGGACGGGGCAAAAACCGCCATGTGGAACGCCCCCTCAATATGCGCGAGGAATTCTGCAAACAATGTGATTACTGCATCCAGCTCTGTCCCATGACCATCCCGCCATGTGACGGCCCCATGAAGCCCGGTGAGGAATATCTCTGCGGAAAATGCGAATCACAGCTTATGATAACGGAAGAGGTGCCGGACAGCTGTGCCTGGTGCCGGCTGGGTGAAGGCTTTAACTGCGGGCGTTACGCCGGGTTAAAGGCGGTAAGATGAAAATTACTGGCCTTAATATTCGACGTGGCTTCAACTTGCATACATGAATGGAATAACTCCTCGCTGTATGTCCGGGGTAAATGAGGATTTAATAAAAACGCATCCTGATTGCAGCTATTTAATGTCAGAATGATAGCTCTGTAAAGACCTTACCTCCGGCTCGTATTGGCGGTATTCAGCGATGCCCTTCGCCGCGGCCATGGCCGCGGCCAGGGTGGTTATGTAGGGCACCTTATATTTAATGGCAGTTTTTCGTATGTAGGAATCATCATACTGGCTAAGCTTGCCGCTCGGTGTATTGATAACCAGTTGAATTTCCCCGTTCATGATGGCGTCAACAATGTTAGGTCGTCCCTCGTGCATTTTCAGTATCAGTTCGGTGTTAATACCCTTCCCGGCCAGAAAATCGTGCGTCCCTTGAGTTGCCAGTATCTTAAAACCCAGCTCGTTAAACTGCCGGGCGACATCATAGACGGGGGTTCTGTCTTTGGAGGCGACTGTTATTAAAACCGTTCCTTCTGTCGGCAGGGATTGCCGTGTTGCCTGCTGCGCCTTGAAATAGGCAAGGCCGAAAGCACCGGCGATACCAAGCACCTCGCCCGTGGAGCGCATCTCCGGTCCGAGCAAGGGGTCTACTTCCGGCAGCATATTGAAGGGAAAGACGGATTCCTTAACCCCGAAGTGAGGAATCACCAGCGGTTTAAGGTTGAGTTCCGTCAGTGACTTGCCCAGCATTAACTGTGTGGCGATACGCGCCATGGAGACATTGCATACTTTTGATACTATCGGTACCGTACGGGAGGCGCGGGGGTTGGCTTCCAGTACGTAGACGGTATCATCGGCAATAGCGTACTGCATGTTCATCAGCCCGACCACATTAAGCTCACGTGCTATTATTTTCGTGTAGGATTTAATCGTCTCGACATGTTTTGGCGCCAGGCTGACCGGAGGGATGACGCAGGCGGAGTCGCCCGAATGTATCCCGGCAAGCTCAATGTGCTGCATGATGGCCGGGACGAAGGCGTCAGTGCCGTCGGCGACGGCGTCGGCCTCGGCTTCGATGGCATTTTCCAGGAACTTGTCAATAAGAATGGGGCGGTTGGGAGTAACTCCTACAGCCGCCGCTACATACTCCCGGAGCATATCCTCGTCATAGACCACCTCCATGCCGCGTCCCCCGAGGACATAAGAAGGTCGTACCATCAGCGGATAGCCTATCTGCCGGGCTACACCGAGGGCTTCGTCCAGATTGCTGGCCATGCCTGAAGCCGGCATTGGTATGCCCAGTTCCTCCATTCTGTGACGGAAGCGGTCTCTATCTTCGGCAAGGTCGATGGATTCGGGCGAAGTGCCCAGGATATTAACACCGGCCTCGGCCAGTTCATTGGCGATGTTCAGCGGTGTCTGTCCGCCGAATTGAACGATTACGCCTTCCGGTTTTTCCTTTTCGTAAATGCTTAGCACGTCTTCCACGGTGAGAGGCTCGAAATACAGTTTGTCCGAGGTATCGTAATCCGTGGAGACCGTCTCCGGATTGCAGTTGACCATTATCGTCTCATATCCCTCGTCATGCAGGGCGAAGGCGGCGTGCACGCAGCAGTAATCAAACTCTATTCCCTGGCCGATGCGGTTGGGGCCTCCGCCCAGGACCATCACTTTCTTGCGGTCGCTGGTCGATATTTTATCCGTGCCGTTATAGGTCGAGTAATAATAAGCGGCATTTTCCACTCCGCTTACCGGCACGGCATCCCACGCCTCTTTAACGCCGAGGGAAATCCGTTTCCGGCGTATTTCTCTCTCTCCTGTGCCGAGTAACTGTGAAAGGTATCGGTCGGCAAAACCGTCCTTTTTCGCCTGAATCAGCAATTCATCCGGTAATTGCTTGCCCTTATATTCCAGAATCTGTTCTTCTAACTCGACGAGTTCCTTCATCTGCTGGATAAACCAGGGTTTGATATATGTCTTCTCATAGAGCTCCTGAACGCCGGCGCCCTTGCGTAAAGCCTCGTACATGATGAACTGTCGTTCGCTGCCGGGTTCACTTAACAGCGCCATGAGTTCGTCCAGGGACTTGCGATTAAAATCTTTAGCGAACCCTAGGCCGTATCTGCCGATTTCCAGGGAGCGGATGGCTTTTTGAAAAGCCTCTTTATAATTTTTACCGATGCTCATGACCTCGCCGACAGCCCGCATCTGTGTTCCCAGTTTGTCCTCGGCTTCCTTAAATTTCTCGAAAGCCCAGCGTGCGAATTTTACGACAACATAGTCGCCCGAGGGCGTGTATTTCTCCAGGGTGCCTTCACGCCAGTAGGGGATTTCGTCCATGGTAAGGCCGGCGGCCAGTTTGGAGGATATCAGGGCAATGGGGAATCCCGTGGCCTTGGATGCCAGCGCCGAGGAGCGTGAAGTCCGGGGGTTGATTTCAATAACCACGACCCGCCCGGTCTGGGGGTCGTGAGCAAACTGTATATTGGTGCCGCCGATTACCCTGATGGCTTCAACTATTTTATACGAGTAGTCCTGCAAGCGTTTTTGCAGTTCTTCGCTGATAGTCAGCATGGGAGCTGTGCAATAGGAATCCCCGGTGTGCACGCCCATAGCATCGACGTTTTCAATAAAACAGACCGTTATCATTTGATTTTTAGCGTCACGGACCACCTCAAGCTCCAGTTCTTCCCAGCCCAGTACCGACTCCTCGATAAGTATCTGGCCTATAAGACTGGCCGCAATACCGCGACTGGCAACGGTGCGCAGTTCCTCGATATTGTAAACAAGGCCGCCCCCCGTACCGCCCATCGTATAAGCAGGACGGACCACCACCGGGTACCCCAGTTTCGAGGCTATCTCCTCTGCCCCTTCTACGCTTTCGGTAATTTCGCTGCTGGGCATCTCTATGCCCAGTGAGGTCATCGTTTGCTTGAAGGCCAGCCTGTCCTCGCCGCGAATGATAGCATCGACCTCAACGCCGATTACTTTGACGCCGTATTTCTCCAGCACGCCGGCCTGCGCCAGCTCGGCGCTAAGGTTGAGTCCGGTCTGCCCACCGAGGTTGGGTAGTATAGCGCCCGGTCTTTCTTTTTCAATAATCCTCGTCATAGTCTCAAGATTGAGCGGTTCTATATAGGTCACGTCGGCCATGCCCGGGTCGGTCATAATGGTCGCCGGATTTGAATTTACCAGGACGATTTCATAGCCGAGGCCGCGGAGCGCTTTACAGGCCTGCGTACCGGAATAATCAAATTCGCATGCCTGCCCGATAATAATAGGCCCGGACCCTATAATCATTACCTTGGTGATATCGTCTCTCTTGGGCATGTAGTAATCTCCTCTACTTGACTCTATTGATTAATTTGTGGTTTAAAAGCGATTGCATTTTTCGCTTATTCAGATAGAAATCGATACGCTCGTGTGCGTTTGTCTATTCTGCCGGTCAACCTGATATTTCCCTCTGATAATTTATGCTATCAGGCCGATTATAACATATTTTAGACTGGAATAACGGAATTTTACCTGGAAACGTCTACCACAATATGAACACTAAAATATTCTATAGAATATTTAACGAGCCGTTATATACACAAATGGAAAGCATAACGGGCCGCCCGGCCCATAAGAAATTATGAGTTTAAATTCCAGGGACTTTTACTCTTTAAAATGCCATAGTCAAGGGATTGTGTGAACGCAGAGATAGATAGGGCGTACAGTTGACATAATATATACAAAGTAATATGTTCATCCCGGTATCAGCTCATTTTTCATAAAATGTGCGGGTATGCGTTACCCGGTTTCTTAACATGAGTACCCGCTGTTTGGCGTTCATTCCCGAAAGATGCTAGAATCTGGGTGTTTTAGTTGACTTATGAAGTCTGACCACAGCGGAGGTATTCATATGGACAAGATGCTGGATGTTGGTCCACTCGCAATGGACAAGACAAAACTGAAGAGAAATGCACTGGCCGGGGAAGTGGCTGTCATTACCGGCGGGGCAGGCAACGTGGGACTGGGCACGGCCAGAAGTCTGGCGTGGTTGGGAGCAAAAGTGGTTATTGCCGATGTAACCCCGGAGCCCGGAAAGGCAGCCGAGGAACTCATCAACAGCGAGAACGCGCCCGGGACCGCTCTGTTCGTATTGACCGACGTTTCCGACGAGACCTCCATGAAGGCCATGGCCAGGAAGACTTTCGATACGTTCGGGAAGGTGGATATCCTGGTCAACAATGCCATGGCCATGTCCCTCGGGGCGCCGATCTTGAAATCGACGGTCTATCAGATGGACCGGCAGTACGAGATAGCGGCGCGCGGTACGCTTATCGGAATCCAGCTTTTCGTGCCTGGAATGCAGGAAAGGCATCACGGCGTGGTCACGTACATGTCAACAGCTTTCCGCTATCCGGTGGGACCGAGCAACTACTGCGCGGCAAAATCGGCGGCAACCTCTATAATGATGTCGCTGGCTATGGAACTGGGACCGGTGGAAAACACGGGTGTGGCTGTCTTTACCTTCATCCCGGCGGGCGTCGGCTTCCCCCGAAGCGTCACTCCGCCCTCTCCAGGAATGATGAAAAAATTCAAGTTCAAGATGCCCAGCATGCCCGGCTACGAAGCGAATATTCCGTCCGAGGACGGCGGGGCGGCTCTGGCCTACTGCATCACCCGGGCTGCCGAGCTGCACGGCTCGGGGATAATGATCGGACAGGCGTTCCGGCAGATGGACTGGCCGTACCCTAAGCCGGAGACGGTGCCGAACACCGATTTCCAGCGCATTGACGACATGGTGCTGGCGCTGATGTTCGCGTACATGGGGCCGGGCTTCCCCGACCCGAAGGTACCGCTGGTGCCGATCAACCGAAAGTAGAGCTAGCGCAGTACCACACGGGACAACTCTTACGGTAAAGCATGGTGGGCGGTACTGGACTCAAACCTTTAAGTGAGTCTGAAATGGCGTCCCTGGAGGGGCTCGAACCCACGACCTGCTGCTTAGAAGGCAGCCGCTCTATCCAACTGAGCTACAGGGACGGGAACCCGTTTCCTTAAGTAAAAATGTAACACGAATAGGGGTTGAGGTCAATACAGCGCTCTTAAAAATGTTACGCCGGGTGGCTGCCGGAGTGCTTAACGTGCCGGTAAATATAAAACACAATAAGAGCCAATACTATCGCAATAAATAACGGGTCGAAAGGACGCATGCCGTCCCGCAGTTGTTCCCAGTGTTCTCCCATCCGGTAACCGCCGTAAGCAAGCCCAGCGCTCCAGATAAAGGAGCCGGCGAAGGTATATATCAGGAATTTATATATATTCATCCTGGCAATACCGGCAGGCAGACTGATATACGTGCGTATTACCGGCAGCAGGCGGGAGACAAAGACCGTCCAGCTGCCGCTTTTTAAAAACCATCTATCCGCCATGTCGAGGTCACGCTGCGATATGAGGATATAACGTCCGTATTTATTCAGAAGAGGCCGGCCGGCCCATATACCGACGACATAAGCGATAACCGAGCCGATAGTGTTGCCCAGGGCCCCGTAGGCACCGGCTATAAAAATTTGGTAAACGGTTAGCCCCTGCTCCCGGATGAGCATCCAGCCTGCCAGAGGCATGATAAGTTCGCTTGGGAAGGGGATACAGGCGCTTTCTACAGCCATGAGAATGACTACCCCCGGCCATTGCATCAGGTTATAGGTGGCCGCTATAAAGTCGAGTATCTGTTGTTCGAGGGATGTCATGTTGCGAGTGTAGCAAACGTATGCCGATAGCGTCAAGCGTAACGGAGAAAGCGACTTCAAACGGATAACCAGCTTGACAATTACTCATCCGGATTGATAGTATTGAGGTTAGTGCCCCATACATACCCAATTAAAAGCTATGCCTAGATTGCTAGATAAAATCGATAGTCCCGCTGCTCTTAAAGGATTATCGCTGGCGGAGCTGGATGAACTGGCTGCCGAGCTCAGGCATGAAGTCATTACCACGGTAACCAATACTGGCGGGCATCTAGCCTCAAACCTCGGCGTCGTCGAGCTTACCATCGCTCTGCATCGTGTCTTCAACAGCCCCACGGATAAAATCATCTGGGACGTAGGTCACCAGAGCTATGTGCATAAGCTGCTTACGGGGCGGAGGCGGGAGTTCAATTCCCTGCGTCAATATGGCGGGTTATCCGGCTTCACCTGCCGTGATGAAAGCGAGCATGACCCCTTCGGCGCCGGCCATGCCAGCACCTCGATTTCAGCCGCCCTGGGCATGGTCGTAGCACGAGACCTCGCCGGTGACGATTATCATGTCGTGGCGGTTATCGGCGATGGCGCTATTACGGCGGGAATGGCCTTTGAGGCGCTTAACCATGCCGGACACCTGGGCTCCAGGCTGATTGTAATTCTCAATGATAACGGCATGTCCATTTCTCCTACCGTGGGCGCCCTGGCTAAAATACTAAGCCGCGTGCGGTTCGACCAGCGTTTACGCAAGGCCAAGACGAGGGGCAAGAAAATGATTTCCGCCCTCCCCAAAGGCGAAAACCTGTGGCGACTTGGCCAAAAGCTGGAAGACAGGTTCAAGGAATTATTTATGCCGACTCCCATCTGGGAGGAGCTGGGCTTTACCTATATCGGTCCGATTGACGGGCATAATATTCATGACCTTGATTCCGTTCTTACCCAGGTAAGGGACTCTGCAAACAAGCCGACTCTCGTCCACGTGGTAACCACAAAAGGTAAGGGCTACAGGCCCGCCGAAAGTAACGCCGTTTACTTCCACGGCGTTCCCGCTAAAGGTGGCGGTAAAAGGGAAGTGCCGACCTACAGCGAGGTCTTTGCCCAGACAATGCTGCGGCTGGCCAGGGAAGAGCCCAGGCTGGTGATAGTTACGCCGGCCATGCCGGAAGGAAATTGTCTGAACGTCGTTGAGGCCGAGTTCCCGGAGCGTGTCTTTGACGTGGGCATCTGTGAACAACATGCCGTCACGTTTGCCGCCGGTATGGCGGCGCAGGGATTTATACCGGTGGTGGCGATATATTCGACATTCCTCCAGCGCGCCTTCGACCAGATAATCCATGACGTTTGTCTTCAGAACCTGCCCGTCGTCTTTGCCATCGACCGGGGAGGGATAGTCGGCGATGATGGTAAAACGCACCAGGGCACGTTCGATATTTCTTACCTCACCCTGATTCCCAACATCGCTGTCGCGGCTCCCAGGGATGAAAACGAGCTTCAGCACCTGTTGTATACCGCGATAAAGGCGGGGAGGCCCATGGCGGTACGTTATCCCCGCAGTGCGGGACTGGGCGTGACGATGGATGAAAAATTACATGAAATCCCCTTAGGCAGCGGCGAAGTAATACGGTACGGAGAAGATGTGGCTATCTTCGCTCTGGGGGCTTCGGTGGCGCCATCACTGGATGCAGCCGATAAACTGGCCGCGAAGGGTATCGAGGCTGCGGTGGTAGATGCGCGCTTTGCCAAGCCGCTGGATACATCGCTGATTAACGACCTGTCCGGTCGCATCGGACGTATCGTCACGGTGGAAGAGAACGTGCTGACCGGCGGCTTCGGCAGCAGTGTTAACAGGCTGTTGCAGGAGTCCGGTCAATGTAATGTACAGGTAAGGAATATCGGTATTCCGGATGAGTTCGTCGAGCACGGCACCCAGGCCATTTTACGCTCCAAGTACGGTCTGGATGCCAAAGGAATAGAAAAACAGGTATTAAATTTATTGCCTGGTTCCGTGGAGGATTTATCTTTAAAGGTTAAAGGTAAGGCCGGGACGACGCAGACATGAGCGATATTTTATACCTCCTGAAAAGGGTGGGGGAGTGCAGTTAAAACTGATACTTAAGTTAGCTGGATATCCTTCGGTTGCGTGTAACCGATTTTACAGATATAAGCAGCGTTATTACTCATCAGGCGTTCGAATCGGCGCCTGATTATTATTTTAAATTAATGATATTCGGGAGTGATGCATGAACAAGATGACCGTCAGGGACATCGAGGTTGCCGGTAAAAGGGTTCTGGTCCGGGTGGACTTTAATGTCCCTGTTGATGCCGCGACGGGGGAAATTGTTGATGATAACCGCATCAGGGCGGCCCTGCCGACGATTAAATATCTTACCGAGCGTAACGCGAGGGTCATTCTGATTTCTCATCTGGGCCGACCCAGGGGCAAGGTGGTCGACTCTCTGCGGCTGACTCCGGTAGCCCAGCGACTTTCCCAGATTCTGGGACAGCAGGTAGGCGTTGCCGTTAACTGCGTCGGGCCGGAAGTGGAAAAATCCGTGGAGACACTGCAGGCCGGTGATGTCCTGCTGCTGGAGAATCTACGGTTTCATTCCGACGAGGAAACGGGCAGTTCCGATTTTGCCAAAGCTTTAGCTCGCCTGGGCGATATCTTTGTCAATGATGCCTTCGGCACCTCGCACCGGGCACACGCCTCGATAGCCGGCATCGGACAGTATCTGCCGGCGGTAGCCGGTCTGCTGCTGGAGAAGGAAATCAATACTCTCGGCGGTCTCCTGGAGCACCCCGTTCACCCATTCGTATCGATTTTAGGAGGGGCCAAGGTAAGCGATAAGGTGGGAATGCTGAAAAATATCATGGCGAAGGTGGACTGCCTGTTAATCGGCGGCAGTATGGCGACTACGTTCCTGAAAGCCATGTCTTACGAGGTGGGGACTTCGCTGATTGAGGCCAACTGGGTGGATGCGGCGGCGGAGTTGATTAAAGAAGCCGAGATGAGCGGCGTCAGGCTGATACTGCCGATTGACGTGGTGATAACCGATGAAATTAGCAGCGAGGCCGAAGGGACGGTTGTGTCCGTTGACGCCATACCCGCCGATAAGAAAATCGTCGATATAGGCCCGCAGACTATCGAGAGTTTCAGTAATGAGCTAAAAAAGAGCTGGACGGTATTCTGGAACGGTCCCATGGGCGTGGAGGAAATACCGCAATTTGCCGTGGGGACCAGG
>Ga0315551_10000636_pt1 | contig 28081 bp, 22 predicted proteins | sample SalMarSW160290MG_FD_203678 | JGI IMG/M metagenome (GOLD analysis project Ga0315551, IMG submission 203678) | Salt marsh sediment microbial communities from the Plum Island Ecosystem LTER, Massachusetts, United States - Salt Marsh Sediment SW1602-90 ...
TCCATCGCATTGGTAATGCGTCGGGTTGAAACAACCGTGCGGATTCTTTTTCTTACTTCACGAAGCGTTGCCATAGTTTTAAGCTATTTAATTTCTCTCTTAGTAGCGAGAAACCTGACACTTGCTCCCTCAGTCGAGCATGGGGCAGATGTGGACATCTGCCGCCCACGTAACAAACCTGCACGACAATACACCTGTATCAAATCCAACTTTCTACGCTTTGAACTGCGCCTTGAACTCCTCAGTTGCCGATTTCAACCTGGACTGCATTTCGTCAGATATCTTCCTCTCCTGTTTTAAGTTGTGTTCGATGTCTGGGTAATTCTTCTCGCAGAAGGCAACGAACTCCTCTTCGAACTTTGCGATAGCCTCCGTCGGGATGTCATCAAGGTGACCGTTGACGCCGACCCAGATGATCATCACCTGACGCGCAATCGGCACCGGAACGTACTGCCCTTGCTTGAGCAACTCCACCATCTTTTGGCCGCGGTTGAGCTGCTTAAGCGTGGCTTCGTCGAGGTCTGAACCAAACTGAGTAAACGCCTCCAGCTCCCGGAACTGGGCGAGATCGAGCTTCAGAGAACCGGCCACCTGTCGCATCATCCTGGTCTGCGCCTTGCCGCCTACACGCGAAACAGAGATACCAACGTTGATGGCAGGACGAACACCAGCAAAGAAAAGCTCGGATTCAAGGAAGATCTGCCCATCAGTAATCGAAATAACATTGGTCGGAATATAGGTGGAGATGTCACCAGCTTGAGTCTCAATAACGGGTAACGCAGTGAGCGAACCACCGCCTTTCTCGTCGGACAGCTTGGCAGCACGCTCCAGTAAGCGGGAGTGACAGTAGAAAATATCGCCGGGGTAGGCCTCGCGTCCCGCCGGGCGACGCAAAAGAAGCGAAAGTTGCCGGTAGGCTTGCGCCTGCTTGGAGAGATCGTCATAAATGCAAAGTGCGTGCTTACCATTGTCGCGAAAGTATTCACCCATGGCACACCCGGCATACGGAGCAATGTATTGAAGTGGCGCCGGATCGGTGGCCGTTGCCGTGACCACAGTGGTGTGCTCCATAGCACCGTACTTACGCAGCACTTCGACCACTTGCGCTATTGTCGAGGCTTTTTGGCCTACAGCTACATAGATGCAGAAGACATCGGTATCCTTCTGGTTAATAATCATGTCGATGACCAAAGCCGTCTTACCGGTTTGACGGTCACCGATGATGAGCTCTCGTTGGCCGCGGCCGATGGGAATCATTGAATCGATAGCCTTCAGTCCGCTGTGCAGCGGTTCTTTTACCGGCTGTCGTTCTACTACATTTGGCGCTCGACCTTCAATAACGCGGAACTGGTCCGTTACGATGGGACCCTTGCCGTCAATCGGCTGGCCAAGCGGATTGACCACCCGCCCCACTAAAGCTTCACCGACAGGGACTTGGGCTACCTTGCCGGTTCGGCGCACTGTGTCCCCTTCATTAATATGAGTATCTAGGCCGAAAATGGCCGCACCGACGTTGTCTTCCTCAAGGTTCAGAACCAGGCCGATGATGTCACCGGGGAACTGAATCAGCTCCGACATCTGAACATCTTCCAGGCCCCAGATGCGGGCGATGCCGTCGCCCACCTGGAGTACCACTCCGACCGACTCCATCTTGAGCTTGGTTTCATATTTTTCAAGCTCTTTTTTGATTACCGAAGAGACTTCCTCAGGGTTAAGGCCCATTACCGAACTCCTGGATTTATGAAGATCAATTTTATCTGGTCCTATAGGGCAAAAGCCCTATGCTCCTGCCTCTTATTGGCAGGTCTCGAGGAGACCTGCCCTACTTAAAATTACCCAACTCGTCATTCCTGCGAAAGCAGGAATCCAAGTGGCCAACAACCGAGTAAGAAACGAAAATGGATTCCCGTTTTCACGGGAATGACATTTATATCTTCTCCACCTAATCCATAACTTTTGTCATAGCCTCGCTTCGGGTTCTACCCTACGTGAACTATACCACCTTCACCTTATCAAGCTGTTCTTTAAGCAGATCCAGGTCACGGCGGACAGAACCGTCAATTATCTCATTGTGCAGTATCACGATCATGCCACCCAAAATGTCCCGATTAACCTTTTCTTCCAACTCGATTTTCAAACCGGTTTTGGTTGCCAGCTTGACAGCAAGGTTGTTTCTATCCGTCTCATTGAGAGGAGTGGCAGTTATTACTGTCGCCCGCCCGATCCCCTTTTCCGCTTCGACCAAACGAGTAAACTCGTCAATGACGTCCGGCAGAAAAGCGATGCGGTGCTTGTCGACCAGGACAACGAGAAATTCAACGAAGAGCTGTTCGATCCGTGAGCTGAAGACATTGCGCACCAGCGCCAGCTTATGCTCCTCAGGCACTTCGGGGGCATTGAGAAAGTTGAGCAGTGTCGCGTCAGATGTAATAAACGTCTTCAAGTCGGTAAACTGCTCATAGGCCTCGTCAATCAACCCTTTCTCTTTAGCTGCGAGGAACAGAGCGTGAGCGTATTTTGTGGCGACTTCTTGAACTAACATCGGTGCGCTAGGCTTCCTCCACATTGTTGATAAAACCGCTGATCAGTTCGCGATGTTTAGCGTCATCGAGCTTCTCTTTGATGATTCTCTCGGTTGCCGTGACGGTCATGGCAACCATGTCATTTTTCAATTGCACTTTCGCCTTAGCGACATCGCGTATCAGATCAGCTTTGGCTTTGACGCTGATATCCTTGGCTTCGCTGCGGGCGGCCAATTTGATTTCCTCGGCTATTTTTTTGCCCTCATTTACTGCCTCAACCAGCTTCGCACGGCGTTCGACATCAATTTCCTTGAGCTTGGACTCGTACTGAGTGGTTAACCGGCCAACCTTCGCCTTTTCATCGTCGATATTCTTGAATTCGTTGATGATCTTGTTGCGTCGCTCTTCCAATAGGGACAGAAGCGGGCCCCAGGCGAATCGCTTAAGAATCCATACCGTGATGAGGAATCCGATCGCATGAGTCAAAGCTTGTTGCCAAACAAATTCCATTATGCCACCATCATTTCGTCGGTATTGTTCTCACGTCGTTCAGTAACGCTGTGACGTGAGAGGTTAGCCGCTAATCTCAGCCAATCTTTCCGCTAGCCAGGATAAAGACAATGAAGACGTAGATCGTGAGCGCTTCAATAAAGGCAGCGCCGATAATCATCGCCGTTTGAATCTTGCCGGCAGCTTCCGGTTGACGTCCTATGGCCTCCATAGCGGACCCCACTGCTCGACCAATGCCAAGTCCTGAACCGATAGCGGCAAAACCAACAGCCAGCGGGGCAGCCAGAGCCAACATCGCTTGATAATCCATCACATTCTCCTTTAAGGTTTCGCAATTGCATTATTTTTTGTTTTTTAGTGTTCGTGCTCCTCATGCGGAAGCATCAGCAAAATGTATATTGTTGCAAGAAGCGCAAATACCAGCGCCTGAATAGTCGACAGCAGCAGACCGAGGAAATAAAACGGGATCTGCAAAGGTACTCCCACCGGCGAAAACGACAAAATGCCGATACCAAGCATGACAAATACCGCTATCAATGTATCCTCGCCAGTGATGTTACCGAATAGACGCAAAGACAAGCTGAACGGCTTGGCCAGCTCGCCGATGATGTGTATGGGGAAGATGAGAGGGGCCATGCACCAACTAATAACTTCTCGGGGACTACCGGCAAAGTGGTGTAGATACTTCAATATCCCCAAGCGACGAATCCCGGTATATTGAGCATATAAAAAGACCAAGATCGCCAGCGAGGCTGTGATAGTCAGGCTGGTCGACGGCGAATGCCCAAACGGCACTAATCCAAGCCAGTTCATAGCCAAAATGTAGAAGAACAATGTCCCAAGGAAGGGGACATACTTCTTGGTTTCCTTGCCCAGTATTGAATAAATGAAGTTGTACATTCCCTCAACGAGCATCTCCACAAAATTCTGGAATGGCCCAGGGATCATCTGGCGTCGGCGATATACAACAGTGGCGCAAATTGTGAAAAAAATAGCGACCAAAAGTGCAAAAAAAACATTTACCCAATCATTCCAAACACTATCGTACCCAAATATAAGGCTTATGGCATTGGGAAGGTGCGTGCCTCCGCCATGTTCACCGCCGAGATCCCCTTGATGCTCGTCATGCTCACCACTGACGGCTGCCAATAGGTACGGGCCGAACTTGGCCAGCGCTAAGCTGATGACGTGAGTGTAGTAAAGCAGCATCAGACAGCTCCCGGCAGACGTTTGCCTTTTCGGTGTTCTTCGTCCAGCCCAAGCAAGGCACGGGTGATGACTTTTAGTACTATCACGGCTAACAGAGTGGAAAACCCGATCAGCAGGTGAAGAGGCTTAAATTGCTCCACCTTGAGTAGGCAATAGCCGGACAGATACAATAGAGGAAACTTGATCAGCGCCAACCCGGCAACTTTAATCTTATCAACGCTATCCGGGCGAAGAGCTGCCCTGACCAAAGCCGAAAGAAAAATGAAATTGACCACCCCCCAACCCCCCCCGGAAAAAACTGCTAATGTAGGAAATATCCCGAAATAGTACGCTCCGGGCAGCAAAGAAATCAGGAGGACAACACCGGTAGTTTTTAGCGTGTGATCTACGAAATCAAGTCCCAGACTTTCCTTCATTGTCTTTTTCTTTATCTATAGCCGAGGCCTTTTTTACAATTCTGTATATCTCAACTCCAGCCGCGGCTACACCCAAAAGCGCTCCTAACGCAGTTAAGTACGGCGTGGTACCCAGTTTTCCGTCAACCCACCGACCGACAAAAAAACCGACCAGCGGTGCCGCCAGCATGAGACTTGGAACCGCCGCATACAGGCTTACCTGCCTCAAGTCCCTGGACTGCTTATTGTTGCGCCGGGGATCAAAGAAGCTCATTCACGCCTGCTGTTAAACTTCTCAAACTGCAAATATATTTTCCGCTTGGGTGATGTCAACTTTTTTTTCCTCATATTGCAGGGGTTCGGCATTTCTCAGTCGTAGCTCTTTTCAGTTTCATCGTAGATGGTAATACAAGTAGTGTAGGTTTGATCCATGAACTTGTCCTTTCTCACTGGAATTTGCAGGCGTTTTCAAAGGCGACTTTTAGCGGCGGTTTCGGGGACTCGGCAGGATAGCCAAGAGGTATTATTGCAACCGGTCTGAGATGGGGAGGTATTTCCATAGTACTCGATACCTGCTTCTCATTAAATGCCCCAACCCAGCAGCTGCCCAGGCCGAGCGAATGAGCAGTAAGTATCATGTTTTGTATTGATGCTGCGCAGTCCATAATTGCATACAGGTTTGTTCCTCTTTCCCCGTATGTACTTTCTATCCGAAGATCAGCGCATACTACTATGGTCACCGGAGCCTGGCTTATGAAATTATGCCCGAAGGCTGCCGAGGCGAGGTCACTTCTTAGCGCCGGTTCTTTGACGGCATAAAAGAATCTACTTTGGAGATTACCGGCTGATGGAGCCTTTATTCCGGACTCCAATATTTCATTAATATGCTCTTGGGAAACTGGGTCCGACTTGTATTTCCGGATACTCCGCCTGTTGTTTATCGCTTCTCTTAATTGCATAGGTGACTCTCAATACTTTCAATCCTTATCAAAGGCCGTAACGACTTTCTCGGGTTTAATTCCTTTCCCTCTTGGGATTCGTGAGTTAAACCCATTACTATTTACTTAACTCAATTTAAGCAAGATAAATTAAGCTGTCAGCGCTTTCTTGTTATTGACAATTGGCAGAAAGAGAATTTAATTTGGTTGTTTTAGAAAAACCTATCGTTCATACTCCCGTGTAGCTCAGTTGGTAGAGCAGCTGACTGTTAATCAGCGGGTCGCTGGTTCGAGTCCAGCCACGGGAGCCAAAATTTCATCTTTCACTGAATCCGATTATCAATGCGGAACTTACGAGCTCGATTTTCGTAATCATAGATTAAGATGGTGGACTGCCTTTTTTCAAGAAAAGAGGAGAAGAATGCGTAGGTTTGCTTGGAGACATTTCATCTTACTCCTGTTCTTCGGGCTATCTGGCGTTTGTGCTTTGTCGGCCAACCTTTCAGCAGATTCCCGTGAAGCGAAGGAGATCATTGCACCAATTCTGGCGAACCTGTCGGAGCGTGTAACGACAGCAGTCGCGCGAGATCGCCTTGTCAGTGTGTCAATGGCAGTTATTCTTGATACCGAGGTAGTTTTCTCACAAGCATTCGGCTACACCGATATTGAGCAGCAGCGACGAGCAACTCCCAGCACAATCTACCCCATTGGCTCCATTACAAAGGTCTTTACTGCGACCATGCTGGCCCAGCTCTCCGAACGGGGCATCATCAACCTCGAGGATCCCGTTGAGAAATACCTGCCTGAATATCAGCCTCATTCACGGTATGTCGGAACACAACCAACCACTTTGCGGCAACTTGCGGCTCATACCTCTGGACTTCCAAGAGATGCACCGGTCAATTTCTGGTGCGACTTTGCCGGATTCTCTTGGCTTGTCACTGGCGGTCAAACGCCGATGACATGGTATGTGGATTGTGAAACGCTCCTTCAGAGTCTTGACCAAATAGAGTTATTGTATTCCCCGGAAGTCTATGCGCATTACTCCAATCTGGGTATGCAAATATTGGGGATGGCGCTTGAGCGGGCTAGCGGAAAGCCTCTTGTCGAATACATTGAACACGAAATCCTCGATCCGTTGGGCATGAATAGCAGCGGTTTCAGCATTGATAATGACCAGCGCCAGCGTCTGGCTCGCGGTTACGTGTGCACTGGGCCGGAAGCTCCGATGTTGAATGCGCCGCCTTATGAGCTGGGATGTGCGTTATATTCTGGAGGTCTCTTCTCGACCACTGCAGACCTTGCACGATTCTTGTCGTTTCAGTTTCATGAGGGGCAGAAGGAGGATACAGATATTCTCTCGACAGGAACCCTGCTTCGCATGCGCACACCGCAATCAATCCATCAACCAGGCGTTCATAGCAGCTATGGCCTTGGGTGGGGAGTTGTTCGTATTGGAGGCCATAAGGCAATCGAACACAATGGAGCTCTTCTTGGCTATCATGCTCATGTTAGTGCGGTTCCCGAACTAAAACTTGGAATCGTAGCGTTCAGCAATACCAAGAACTTCCTGTGGAAGCCGGATGCCTGCAAAGCATTGGCCCGATCAATCCTCACTGACCTCGCGGACGCCATCTACGCAGCATCTCCCGACGACACCTTTGATGTCTCTTTGGTGAACCTGGATGCCTACATGGGCACCTACACCTTGCCGGGAAATGTGGCGCATCTGATGGTGAGTATAGTTCAGGATCGGCTCTTTGTGGATCTGGTGGAAGTCGATGATTTCGCCGAATCATTTGAACCGGTCGACAGGCACACATTTTGTTTCGCTTCTGATCCACAGCGCACTCCGGTGCTCTTCTTTGAACCGGCTGCTAATGGCGAAATAGCCAGTGTACGATTTCTATCTCACACTTTCCGGATACAAGACAGGTAGTTGAGATTCACCACAGGTCAGATGCGAACAAATACCGCTCTGCCATAGGTTAGCTACAAGTACATTACCTTGGCCCGGAGTGCGTAGGTCGGTGGATTCTTACGAACCAGCTTCGATGGTTCGGGGATTTCTCCGGCAGGTATATGTCGGAAGATAGATCGACAGTCGGCCAGCAAGACTTCGACAACCAGACAGCGGGACGGCCGTGGAATGAAAACCGGGAGTTCTTGCAGAATTGATTTGACAAATATGTTTCACACTGTGAACTTGAGATCAAACTCGCTATTAGGAGTTGGAAAATGGAACTGAATCCTTCACTTGCAACAGGTTGGCTCAATGGCTGGATTCTTATATGTTTACTGTATATGGTATACGGCATTTTACTTGTAGTCTTTCCTAAGGATACAGTGGCAAGGCTCTATGATAAGTCCGGCCGGAGTAAAAGGCATAGAATCATTATTATTGCAGGAAGCTTTTTGACTCTTGTCTATTTTGCTCTGATAATCTTCACCCCACTTAAAATCACCTCCGGTGTTTTCGTCACCGGAATAATTCTGTATATCCTTGGTCTGGCAGGATTTGTTATTGCCCTTTTCAATTTCAAGAACGCACCCCTTGATAAGCCGGCTACAATTGGACTCTACAAAATCTCACGTCATCCTCAGCAATTCATGTTTTTTGTCACTTTTGCTGGCATCTGCATTGCCATAGGCTCATGGTTGGCATTGTTCATACAAATAGTTTCCTCGCTACTCCTTCATTTCAGAGTTGTAGCGGAAGAAAAAGCCTGCCTAGAGCGATATGGTGATCAGTACCGCAGTTACATGGAACGTGTACCTCGGTACTTTGTGTTTTTTTGATAATAGAAGCTCCAATGGATAATACTTTAAGGCAGGAAGGTGAAGCAACTCCTTTTCGCGAGGATGATGGAGGTAATGACGATGGATGATTCATCACCTATTTCAATCGTGCGTACATTTGTTGAATGCGTTAACAGAGGAGACCGGTAGCGCATCACCTCGCTGATCTCAGAAGATATTCTATTTACCGATATCCAGGGGAGAGTCTACCAGGAACAGGAATTCATGGAAAGATACTTGGAGCAATTCCCCAATTATAAGATCCATGCTCACAAATTTCTGCAAGGTGGAAACGGTGCAGCTATCATCGGGAAAACCTCGGGTTCTCATATTCCACCTGAAATAGAAGAAAAAGAAACGCTTTTGTGGATAGCGGAAATACAAGATGGCCTCATATCTGAATGGCGGATATATTCTGATGAGGAGTATGCTCACAGGTCATAGGAGAGCTACACACAAGGCCAATCTCGGATTTCAAACGTAAGTTTCCCTGTCAAGTAGACAATTCTGACGACCCCTGTCCACCTATAGCGGATCGGTAGGTCACGAAGAGACCAACCCTGCGGTTTGTTGTTTTATATATGGAAAATCATATTATTTGCGGTGTATGCTGCCAATAAGGTCGGCAAAGTTTTTGACCATGTTTTCTGACGAATATTTTCGAGCATAAACAGGTAAAGGCGTGATTTGAAGTGCCTTGGACTTAAAAAGCGCCAGTTGCTTACAGAGAAAGTCGGCTGCGTCAGACAGGTTCTCGTCAGAAAAGCAGAACCCACAGCCGGATTGTTCGATCAGTTTTTCAACTTCACTCTCGGGCGGCACTGCGGCCAGAATCGGACGACCTGAGGCAAAAAGGGTGTATATCCGGCCAGGAATAACGCCCAATTCCTTCAGCGACGGCAAACCGAGGTAAAACAGCGAGGCTTGAGACAAAATGGACATGGTCTCACCCCTCTTTTGGAACCGGCGAATCTCGCACCGTTCCGTAAGATCATACTCTTCAAGCTGTCGCCGTAACCATTCCACGTTCACCCTGCCCACCTGAAGCAGCTTGATTTTGTTAAATAGACCCGGGTTTGTTTCTCGAACAACCGCCAGCACTTTCAATAGCGGCTGAATCGGACAGATGTCGTTTAACGTACCGAGCACACCTATAACAAAGTGATCGCTGTTTGGCGGCGCCTGCCAAAGCTGAGCCAGATCACTGTTATAGCTATTGTATATGACTTCATCAGCGTTGACATACTCGGCGACAGAGGGATTCACCGCCGTTATAGCTGACGCCTGTTGCCTTATTGCTTTTAACAGACTCAGCGCTCTTTTAATCTGACGCTGGTTTTGATAGGAGTCTTCGGCTCGGTGGAGGGTCCAGAAGTCCCTGAAGTCGGCAATCCACAGTGTCTTGAACTCAGCAGACAATCGTTTAACCACCAGGTGGTTTGAAATCGGGGGTGAGGTCGATATAATGACATCATATCGATTATTGGTGGACAGCACCCGCCCCAGCCTGATCGCCGATTTTACCCAGCCTATTTTATGATCGGGAAAGAACCTGTCAGATGCTTTTCTCCCGCGGCGGACGAAAACGTCGCGCACCCGCTTTATGCCCAGAAGGTACATTAGCCTCTGCGGATCATGTGAACCAGCGCGATAAATGCGTCTTGTGTCCAATCCCTCCAGCAATTCCGGTTCCAATACCCGGTATGCTACCGGTTTAACAGTTAGGACATCACATTCATAACCGTACTTGGGAAGATGCTTAAAAAGTGCCAGTGGCCGACCGACCGCGGGTCCCCCGACGGGGGGAAAGTCGTAGCAGACAAGGAGAGCCTTGCAGCTTTTCAATTGTGACTTCCTCTCGCCAGTTCTTCCATAATGGCAAGTTCCTCGGCAACGTTCTCTTCAAAAAGCGCTTTATGTTTTACGCGCGCCAAATTCTTTTTGCGCATTGGCTCATGAGGGTCTTTCTCTTCGAGCAACCTGATCATGAGGGTTCGGAGAGCTTCGGGATCATGCTGCTTGAAAAGATATCCGCTCTCAGCATCCAACCATTCCCTCACTCCCGGTATATCCGCTGTAATTGGCAGAAGGCCAAGTGCCATTGCCTCAATTAACGAGACCGGCGATGAATCTGTGGTCGAAGCTGAAAGATAAACATCATGTTCAGCCATGAAAGGTAAGAACTCAGACCGCGGCATTTTGTCATAGAACCGCACCCCCCTGCCGGTAACGGCTTGAGTTTGTCGGCGAAAACTTTCCGCAAGGCTGCCAAAGTTAGTGAAAGTTATCTCCACTGTGCCGGTACGTACAAGAGGGGCTAGAGACCGAACGATAAATAGATTGTTATAGAGTTTCTCCTGAGTGCGGGGGACAATTATTCTCAGCGGATTTTGGAAGGTATAGCTTTGTCTGTGAAGGGTTAAATATCTTTGTTCAATCCCCCACGGGATAACCCTCTTACAGGCAAGAGGCACCAGCTCCTCTGCCGCCGAAACAAGATACTGGGAATCACCAATGACACAATCGGCTGCTTTCAATCCCCAAACAGGCTTCATCTTGTGAAGAAATGACTTTTTTGGCGCCAGCAGAATATCGCCCCCCCACAGATTTAATACGATCGGCGTGCTCTTGCCGATGTTGGCTAAAGCCGCTGAAAAGCCATATCCCGCCGCATAATGTGGATTGATAACGTCCGGCTGAAAACGATTTATAAGCCGACGGATTTCCGCAGGGGCTATTAAGTAGTGAAAGATACGATGCGGCCCTCTTTGTTTTAGATGGAAGTGGTGAATATGTCCTCGCTCCAGGGACGCAACCAGTACGTGGCATTCCTGCCGACGCAGTTCGGCAGTGAAGCGTTCGGTGTGAAACGAACTGCTTTTAGCCAGAAGTAGAACCTTCAACTTCCTCTTCTTCATAGCAACTTACCAAGGAAAGTCTGACGTGAATAACAGTTGTAGTCGTACTGTTTTCCTCCCCACTTCTTTTTGTATCGGATCAACCCGGAGGCATCGTGCGGAGAAGCGCCAAGGTTAAGGCGTTTTACACCCCTTAACGCCATGCTTCGCGCGGTGGAAAAGAGCATATACTGGTTTGGCTTCAAAAACGAAAAGTTCTTGTCAAAGTAAGGCTGCCAGTATAGGAGCATATCGTTCTCAATTAAATAGATGTGCGAAGCTGCTGCCCGGCCCTCGTACTCACACCATATCCACACCACCCTGCTGTCATCATGCGCGAGCAGGGCCAGCTCTTTGAAAAACTCCGGCGGGTACCGGAGATTACGACCGTGCCGCCTTCCTGTTGTTTCCAACAGGGCAAGAAACCTTGAAAAATGCTTGTCAATATCAAACTCTTCAATCTCGATCCCATTTCGCAGAGCGCTGCGAATTTGCTGCAGAAGTTGTTTGTTGGGTGGTTGCCAGCCTGGAGACGATACATCCACTAATGTCGTATGACGATTACTACCTACGAAACCTCTATACGCAGGGAGACAAGCATAAAAATCATAGATATATGTTTTCACATAACCGGCTTTACTTAGGGCATCCAAGCAAGATGTCGCGACAGCCTCTTTATTATCAGCATGTGAATCAGCGAAGAATAGCCTGCCATAGCATCCTTCTGGCATGGCGTAGAATCTCTTAAACGGGGCAAATCCAAATTCGACGCCGGATAACACGGCTGCCAGCGCACCATTTTCTTCCGCTATCCAGTAGACAGGTTTCCCTCCGATAGCGCGCCATAGATTAGCGAATCCGACTGAGCCGAAAAACGAGTCCCCTATCAAGGGTGCAATCGCCTCCCACGAGATCTCTGACAATGAATAGCGGGATACTTTCATTATTCACGTACTACCAATACCTTCCCTTTTCCTACATTGCCGTCTTCGTCCGTGAGAACGAACAGGTACACTCCTGAGGCGACTCTCCGGCCTTTTTGGTTACGGCCATTCCAGGGGGTGTTTATGGGAAATTCCGCTACCAGCTCGCCGGCAACGGTAAAAATACGCACGGAGGCGCTTTTGGAATAATTGAACTGCAGGTTGTCTCTGTCTGACCGTATGACAAATGGATTGGGAAAAGCCACTACATCGTCAAGTAGTGAAGTGAACCAACTTACCCCCGATTGTAAGATAGATATACCGGCTGAGGTGCCCACGTATAAGTCCCCTGTGACCGGGTGAAGGGCCAGGTCAGTTATGGCGTTGGATACAAGGCCACTGTTTCGCGCTGTATACACTGCAGAAGCTCCGGTGGCGCCATCCACTCGAGCCAGACCGGTTCTTTCCGAGCCAAGCCACAGATTTTTGCGACCGTCAAACTCAAGAGCAGTCATAACCGGACCAATCCCCTCCGGAGGAGTGACGTCAACGAATCTATCCAAATCCCACCGGGAGAGACCCCTGTCAGTGCCCACCCACAAATTTCCATCAGGCGCGAACCTGATTGCCCGAATGTTATTTGAGACCAAACCGGAGTCCACGGTATAGTGTCGACAATACCGCCCGGCAGCATCAAATGGGTCGTCTCCGAGATAACACATATATATGCCTCCCCCTATGGTTCCCACCGCGAGCCGGCCCTGGTGACAATCTATAGAGTTAACGAACTCATTAGTCAGGCCGTCATCAATCCCAAGCGAGTCCCATCCAGACGGACTGTCGAGATTATTCAAATCCCCAATTGCTACCGGATACCCGGTTACGGCACGGTAACAGGCGGCGTATAAGTATCTCCCGTCGGTCGCCAAACCTCGGACTATCACGAACTTATAATCGCGTGGAGCGAAACCAATTCCTCTCATAGTGGAATTGGTTTCATCATAATTAACGACCGTATCCTCCCCAATAAACCATACCCCATTTCCCCAGGTGCCAACCCAGGCATTCCCGGACGAATCGAGTATAACATTAAGTGTCTGGTCGCGGAAATCGTAGGCATCGTATACTGTCCATGCCTCACCGTTGTACTGAGCTGCCGGTCGCTCAGTAAACCCTGCTGTCACGAGCCCCTCAGCGTTTACGGTAATGCCTGATATATTGTTTCCGGGTGCGCCGGTATATGGATATTCTACAAACAAACCTGAGGAATCTCGGTCCTGATATATTCCATCCCCGTCAAGGCCAACCCAACGATAAGCGCCGTTATTCGCACCGGTGAATGGAAACGACGGCAGGCCTCCGGTTGGGAGGGAGCTGAACGTGGAATCTTTCACTACTCCCATGCCACCATTATAGTAGAAAAACAACGAGTCGTTCTCAATCTTAAAGTCGGATATAGCTTGCCCTATCCCAATTGGCATCACGGCAAACGATGTATCGCCGGGCGACCGGTCGAGACGAAACATCCCATTTGACGTCGCCACGTATAACGCCCCTTCAAACAAAGCAACCCTTTGTATCTCTTCCGCGCCCAATTCCGGGTAGTCCTCGATGCTAAACACCGCCCAGGCAGCCGGAGATTTCAACAGCATCGGATTTGTCTTCTCCGCCACTGCCAGTCCCGAAGACGTAGCTATCCAGATAGTATCCCCCGCCAGCAGGATGTCCTTCACTTCAGGATTGGCACTCAGGTTGCCGAACTGACCATAGCTATCCTGGATCTGGCCGCCGTCGATTGTCTTTGAGAACAACACCAGGCCACTGTCAGTACCAATCCACAGTTTATCACCATCGTCAACCACACAAAAAAGTGACAGCAGAGCGTTATCCTTCTCGAATAGAAATTGTTTGGACTCCTCTTCACTGAATTTTATAAGCCTCCCGAAACCGGTTACCCATTTCTGACCATTGACGTCTTCGATGATGTCAGTGATATCGGTCGTTCCCAGACCGTCGAGGTTATCATATTTCCTGCCCGGACTGTCAGCATCCGTGACGGCCATAAGCCCCCCGGAGGTAGCTACCCAAAGCGTGCCATCGATTAAACGCATCTTCCTGACATCTTTGAGAGAGCTAATTGTCTGCCACGTGGGTGGAACGGCGCTGGCAAAACCGGACAGGATCACCAAGGAGATCGCCAAAAAGAGGAAACGATATGCCAGGACAAAATCTTTTTGAGTAGCCATCCTAATGCCAATATACCAATAATCGAAACTGTTATCAAGAAAGAGAGGCGCCCCACCACATCTCCCACCCTGGTATAGATGGAATGCCTGTCGAGCATGCGAATCTTACCTCTTAGTGCCGCGACGTCGAAAAGACCCAATTGTTCTCTAATGCGTCCGTAGCCGTCGACAATAAATGTGAGACCGCTGTTGGCAACTCTGGCCGCCCAGCACCGATTTTCAACCGCTCGAGTGATGAAGACCCGCGAATGCATGTGGATACCGACCGAACGTCCAAACCAGGTGTCGTTGGTGATGCCCACCATAAAATCGGCGCCATTACGTATCATCTTTCGCGCATACTCAGGAAAGGCGGCTTCAAAACAGATCAGCACACCATAGCTGGCGTCAGGAAGATGAAACAGAGAGGCCGAATCGCCAGGATAAAAATCAGACCACCATTGAACTTTGTATTGATCTATGAAGGTCAGGTATTTTCTCAAGAACTTTCTCTGCAGAAAGGGAAGGTAATCTTGATAAGGAACTTGCTCAGAAAACGGCACCAGCTTGACTTTATCGTAGCGCTGCTCCATTTGGCCCGAGGGATTGAATTGATAACAAGAATTGTGATAATGCGCTTCTCTGTGGACGTACTCTGCTCCCAGCGCACCGACTAGATGGTACCCGCCGGACTTCCAAACAATGCTTTTTACCCGATTGCGACAAGCCTGGTTGTGGGAGAGGTAGCAAGGGGCTGACGTTTCCGGCCAGATATACAGCTTGATGGAATTCGTTGCTACTGTCTGCGTTAGCGAGTCGTATATTCGGAAGCTGTGCTCTTCATTACCTTTGGCCCATTTTTCTTCAAGTGGCACCGATCCTTGGAGAAGAGCTACATCGAACGATCCTTCGGTAGGGAAAGCCGGTATCTCAATCCACCCATAGGCAATCAATCCGAGCACTATACCGAGCGAGACAAAGACAGAGGTGACTCGCTTTTCCAACTGCAGCGACTTGCGGAACACTTGCCAGATGAGGACGTTCACGGTTACAATCAGAAAGGAGAGACCATGCACTGAAATCACCGACACTATCTGGAGAATGTACAGAAAATACGATTGGCTATAGCCAAGGTCCGACCAGGGGAAGGCAAGCTCCGTCAGGTTTCTGAAATACTCCATTCCAACCCATAAGAAGGGAAGCAATATAAATCCGAGAAGCGGCTTTATGCGGTACAGTCGGCGGAAGATCATCAAGATGGCTGTGTAGTAGAATGCTACGATAACAACCGCTGTAACCATCCCCGGCGGCGTTACCAGGGCAACCCAATAGAGCGAAAAGAGATTGAAAAAGAAGCTAAAAAAGTAGGCGGCCTTGAATGCCTGCCGCCCCTTAAGGGAAACAAGAATCATCAACGGTCTGACCAGCGCAAACCAGGCCAGAAAGCCGAAGTATCCGGGGTAGAAAGCCAGCGACAACAAAAACGACCAGATGGTCAGCTCCAGCCGCCTTTTGCGCACGTCGATGTCCTGGGGGAGAAGTAATCGACCGATTCTTTTAAGAACGCTTGCCAGGGAACGAACCTCGTCCGATAAGTGATACCACTCTCTAATTGCGACTCATTACATAGCAGGACAGCAGCCCGAAACCCCTGTCCGATTTACTTACTTGGTAATTCAACCTCTCCCAACAATCTCAGGCCCCAATCAAAGGTAGAGTGCCCAATAGATTCATCATCTGAGGCATAACGTCTTTTCCACAAATGAATCCAAGCCCGCCGTGAGCGCAAGCCCGTTCGTTAAACGTGCTCACGTTGTCGACTCTTACCCCGCTGCCGTGGAACATAATAGGAATCGGATCGCCTGAATGAGCTTTGAGTTCACACGGTGTTGAGTGATCGGCAGTCATAATGAACAGTACCTCCTCAGGTAAACTGTTGAAAGCTACAGCCGATCGATCGATCTTTTCAATGAAATCCCGCTTACCTTCATAGTTGCCGTCTTCACCGAGCGAATCAGTCGCCTTGACGTGCACAAACACGAAGTCGTAAGAATTAAGTTTCTCCATAGCCATTTGAAACTTTGCGTCAATGTCGGTATCAGGCAGACCTGTCGCGCCCGGCACATCCAACACCCTCATTCCTAAAAACGCAGCAACCCCTTTGTACAGTCCGCCGCCAGCAATACAACAAGCCGAAAGCCCATAACGATTTTTAAAGCTTGGGATTTCCTTGTATTGTCCGGCCCCTCGCACGAGCAGGTAGTTGGCCGGAAGCTTACCCTCTTGCTTTCGTTTGGCGTTAAGGGGATGCTTTTTGAGAATTTCGTGTGCTTCTGCGAGGAACTTAGTCAGTACTTCTGCCGTATGCTTAGCTTCCGGGGTATCTTCTGTTGGTGTCACGGGCGTTCGTACAGGCTTATCAGTCTTATGAGGGTCGACATCGACAATAGCGCCTGACAGTCCCGTGCCGCGCATTATAACGCCTGCTCGATGCGCGGTTCCCGGTTTGACGATGAACGTCACGCCGTCAATTTCCATTCCATCCAGCGCCTTTGTCAAAGGTTCGACGACCAGAATCCGCCCCGCCCGACGGTCTGTGATCAACAGGTTGTTGTCTACGGTGCCAAAGTTGCCGCGTAGCGCCACATCGCCATGGAGCAGTTGCAACCCGATGCCGGCCGCTTCAATAGGCCCACGACCGGAGTAGTGCTGGGCAATATCGTAACCAAGTATCGTCAGATGAGCGGTGTCGCTGCCGGGAGTGTGGCCCCTGCCCAAGGTGTGCATCATACCGCACTCGGACTCCCGAGCAAGCTTATCCAGATTTGGAGTTCTGGCTGCCTCCAGAGGCGTTTTGTTCCCCAATTCTCTTACCGGACGATCCCCTAACCCATCACAGATGACAAGCACCACCTTCTTCAACATGTACGCTCAACCTCCGTATACCGCGTGAGTGTTACTGGCAAGCATTAGCCGACGAGCTTGACAGTTCCTTTTCCATGTTTGATCTCACCAATATGGTATGCCGTTTCACCCGCCTCTTTCAAATCTTTGATGATTTCGTCAGCATCTTGTTCCGCTACCACTAGAATAAACCCAATACCCATGTTAAACGTAGAGTAAATATCCTCAGGATCAATGTTGCCGACCTTCTTGAGATAGCCAAAGATAGGCAACACCGGCCAACTCCCCTTGGTAATGACAGCTTCGAGGCTGCTGGGCAGGACTCTTTTGAGGTTACCCGGAATCCCACCACCGGTGATATGGGCCATGCCGTGGATGTTGAACTTTTCTAACAACGGACGCACAACCGGCGCGTAACAGCGATGAACCTCCATGAGGGCTTTGTCAATTGTTGTACCAAGCTCCTCAATCATGTCGCCCGGTTTCAGACTGGCAATTTCAAAGGCCACTTTTCGGGCCAAGGTGTAGCCGTTGGTATGCAAACCGTTTGACGGTAAGCCAAGACAAACGTCGCCGGGTTGAATTGCTGATCCGTCTATGATTTTACTCTGGTCAACCATACCTACAATAAAACCGACCAGATCGTACTCGCCGGGATGGTAAAAATCCGGCAATTCAGCCGTTTCCCCGCCGATAAGCGCTGCTCCGGCAGTTTTACAAGCCCGGCTGACTCCGAAGACAACTTCAGCTACTACCTCAGGCTTCAGTTTGCCGACGGCAATATAATCGAGAAAAAAGAGCGGTTTAGCACCGTGTACCAAGATGTCGTTTATGCAATGATTGACAAGGTCTTCGCCGACAGTATCGTGCTTGTTGGTCATGAAAGCCAGCTTGAGCTTGGTCCCCACACTGTCGGTGGATGAAATGAAGACCGGGTTCTTGATCCCGGCCAAATCCGGCTTGAAAAACCCGCCAAACGACCCGATCTCTGTGAGCACCTGACTGTTAAATGTCTCTCGAGCCAGTTTCTTTATCCGCTCCACCGTCTCGTCTCCGGCTTTAATATCCACCCCGCTGCCGGCGTAGGTTATCGTATTTTTCTTTGGCATGATGGGTATATACGCCGCTGCTTCATAAAAGTCAACAGGTTGAGCTTGATCCCTGGGGCACACCTATGAAGTAGCAATCTATGCTCGTGGATCTTGACACTCCGTACCAAAACCCTATTTTCAGTACCAATCAGAAAGGACAAAGTAGCGTGGACAAATCACCGTACTCACTTCCTGAAATTTACGATATAGCTTTCACTTTCCGGGACTACTCTAAAGCAGTGGACTTCCTTGTTGAAGCTGCTACGCGGACCGGCCTTACGAAGGTCTCCTCGATGGTCGAGCTGGGCTGTGGACCGGGGCAATACTGCCGGGAGTTCAGTCGTCGCGGGGTCATATCCTATGGAATCGACAGGTCACCTGAGATGGTACTATATGCCTGGAAGCTGTGTGAACGGGAGAAACTGGCCAGCGAGATACTTGAAGCTGACTTTCGGGTGTTCAACCTGCCCCAGCCGGTCGAGCTGGCAGTGTGCATGATGGCTACTTTTAACCTCCTGCTGACTAACGAGGATATAATCGAACATTTGGGCAGCGTGGCTGACAATCTGGTCGATGGCGGGCTATATATCATTGAACTAAGCCATCCCCGCGATATGTTCCAGCTCCGTACCAGTACTAATTACATGTGGGAAATGGAGAGAGACGGTATTAAGGTTAAAACCGACTGGGGCAGTGACGCTACTGTCGATCCTTTATCGGAGGTTGAGACCGGTACGATTGTCTATACTGTTGAGAGAGATGGTGCTATTGAGCGTTTTTCCAGCCGTGAACAATGGCGCGATATCAGCTTCGGGTTGATCAAAGCGCTGGTTGAATTGTCAGGGCGATTCGAAATCGCCGCCACTTACGGTGACCTCGATCTTGCCGTGCCATTTGATAACGATAAGAAAGCCTGGCGGATGGTGTTGGTGCTAAAGAAGATGCCCAAATAGCTTTTTTTACTCTTCTTCTTGGGCTACCGGCTCGAAAAACTCATTGTCAAATTTGTCAAATGCCTTATATTACTTATTGTAAGGTAAATAATTTACTCCGTTCAGGCAGGCCGGGGCGCAGGATATGTGTATTTTAGCCGAATAGGGGTATTCGGATGGCCTGTCCGCAAAGTTGGCCTCAGCATGACGAGGCAGAAGATAAAGGCCTTCCCGGAAACGCAATGCTTGCGATACATGAATCTGTGACGGTGTCGGCAATGCTTGTATGCTGCTTTGAGTTGAAACCGACAACCCTTCGGCGGCTGGGCGCTTAGAATTAGGTGTGTAAAGTGAAAATAACAATCGATAAAAGAATTATTTATTGAAGGTGTTACAATGTCATACGTAAATGAAAACGACAGTGATTTGAGAAGAGGGGTAGTGTCTCCAGCTTTCACGAGATTCTTGACCGCAAGGTTCTTAACTCCTTTAGTTCTGCTTCTTTTGGTTTGTTTTTTCAGCGCCCCACAAGTGCAAGCTGAGAGAGCAACACCCGGAGAAATGGAGCGGGTCTGTCAGAATTGGCTTTCGTATATGGTGACGCTGAAGGGCGCCTGGGCCGGGGAAACCAGTCCAACGATTTCGGAGGTTCAAGACATTGTTGAGGGTGATACCGTGTTAGCTCGTTGCTTCTCTGTCTCTCCCAGTGGCTACATCGTTGTGCCGGTTCTCAAGGAACTCCCTCCGGTCAAAGCTTGCTCGGAAGAGTGTCAACTGGATGTAGATAAGAATCACGGTTTTTCGCAGCTTTTGAGAGAGGTCCTACTTCACCACGTCAGGCTCTATGTCAAGGCATACGGCAGTCTTGACGCCAGCGAACCGCCTGATGGCGATGTTCTCTTCGATAGAGTTAACAGGCAGCAATGGGATCACTTTCTCGTCAATCGGGATGAGTTTGAAGCCAACCTGAACAGGGGCGCTTTTGCTCCCATGGATGAGGTCGGCCCCCTGCTGACTACCTCCTGGGATCAGAGTGCACCGTATAATAACTACTGCCCGATGGGAGACGGTGGCCGGTGTGTGGTAGGCTGTGTGGCAACCGCTGCGGCGCAAGTTATGGCCTACCATCAATGGCCTGAAGCAGGGTATGGTAGCTACACCTACTGGTGGAATGGTGACAATTCCTGTGGGGGAAGTACACCTGGTGCATGGCTGTCCGCGGATTTCTCAGATTCCTACGACTGGGCAAACATCCCGGACAATTGCCACACCGGTTGTTCTCCAGAAGAGCAAAATGCGCTGGCGGAGCTGAACTACGAAGTAGGGGTTGCCTTCGACATGGATTACGGCCATTGTGGGTCGGGTACTTGGGCTTCAATGACAGCGTGGGAAACGTATTTCCGGTATCGTGACTGCATGGACATGGAGTACCGTAGCAACCATTCCGCGGACTCATGGTTCAACGTTATAAAAGACCAGATTAACAAAGAACAACCGATGGAGTACTACATCTACGATCACGCTATCGTCTGTGACGGCTGGAGAGAAATTGGAGACCCCGTGGTAAAGCAGTATCACATGAACTATGGCTGGGATGATGGTCACAATGCCTGGTATACTATGGATAACCTTTACTGCCCCTGGGAAGGTTGTGATTATATGGTTGAATCTATGGTCAGGGAAATAATCCCCGACAGAGGAATCTGGTTGACCGCCGATACCACCTTTGGCTGGGTGCCGTTTGAAGTGCATTTTACGGGGTCGTCGGAGTATTCAGTTGACAGTTGGATTTGGGATTTGGGAGACGGCGATTCCGCCTTTGTGGAATCCCCGGTGCACACGTATGAAATCCCCGGCGTGTTTGATGTCACCCTGGCCATTGATACAGGCGGAGACACACTCTCTTTACTGCGGCCTGATTATATTATTGCCCTAGCTGATTCTATGATTGACAGGGATGCTCAAGGACCTGAAAACGGCACAGCGGAGATGATCGTATATGCGAGCAATACCCTTCCAGCACAGTACATAGTAGTTCCCGTTGAATTCTTCGGTACTCTTAATGTCCTCTACGATTCCTTTTCGACGGCCAGCTGCCGAACCGAGGATTTTGAAGTGCAATCATACATCAACTATGATCCGGCCAATGATCGCTACGCGATTAAACTCCAAAGCTCAACCACTGAGCTTACGCCCGGAAACGGGGAGATACTAAAACTCTATTTCAGTATTCCGGGGTCGGCTACTTCTGGGCAGGAAGACACTGTGGAAGTCGACGGGTATGCTTCGTATCTACCCTTGTTTTCCGGCAGCATTGCCTATTATAACCCCGTGCCGGTTGCCGGGACGATATCATTATTGACAGGCTGCTGCATTGGCATGAGAGGGAATGTCGACGGCGATCCCTCAGATCAAGTCAATATTGCTGATTTGACTTACCTAGTGGACTATCTCTTTAGAGGTGGTCAGCCGCCGCCGTGCCCAGAGGAGGGTGATGTTAACGGAGACGGCAATACTAACGTGGCAGACTTAACCTACCTGGTCGATTACTTATTCCGGGGCGGTCCGCAACCTCCGCCGTGTCCGTAGAAAAGCTGTTGACTTTTGAGTGGGAGAGCTGCGTTTTGGTTGATACCGCTATGCCTTGCATTAGCTGCTGTGAACACCGAGGTAACGTCGACGGTCAGGTGAGCTCTACTCCTATCAATGTGTCTGATATTACCTACCTGGTGTCATACCTCTTCCAGAGTGGTCCGCCACCGCCGTGCATCGATGAGGCTGACGTTGACGGCTCCGGCTCAGTCAACGTGTCCAATCTATACTTTGTTGATGAGCTCTTCAGGGGTATCCCATGTATACAACCTTGCCCATAGAGAGAGGGTAACTTTACACCTCAGGGATTGCTACTTTGAAGATTTGGCCAACCTTGCTCACGCAAGGCTGACCATTACTTTTGTCTGTCGGTTGCGGCGTTGACTATTGTCGGATTCTGGCCCTGCTCGAAAGGTAGCTGTATGGCGTCATGCGGAGTTAGCACTTATCTCTGTCATCGTGCACAGAGTTGGGACATCAAAGAAAACCCGGCAGCGCTAATATTGTGCGCGCAGCCGGGCTTTGTTGTTGTCGTTAGATGCTCTACTTCAGCAGAACCATCTTTTTGGCTACAGTTCCGGATGAAGTGGCTATGCGATAGAAGTAAATACCGGATGACTGGTTAGAGGCATCCCAAGTCACAGTATACGTACCGACTTCGCGGTAATCGTTGACAAGCGTAACTACGCGCTGACCAAGGATGTTGTAAATCTCTAAAGTCACATGTGATGCCTGAGACAGAGTGAAAGCTATTTCTGTGGTTGGGTTGAAGGGGTTGGGGTAGTTCTGAGAAAGAGCGAATTTCTCAGGAATCATTGAATTGGTTTTCGCCAGCCCGCTGGTACCGCTCATACCGCGGAACTCAATCTCATCGATATAAACATCATCTGTGTTACCGCTCGCATCGCACATGAACCGAAGCCGAGCATTGGTCGGGAAGCTGTACTGGCTGCTGGAAATGGCAACCACCTCGTGATAGAAGTTGTTGTTTTGGAAGTCGACACCGCTGGCCCAGGTCGCCACCGTCTGCCACGATGACCCATTGTAATACTGCAGCCAGAAGTCCTCATTGTTTTCCATACTCACGGCCCTGAACCAGAACTCAACCTCAAGCTCAGTATAGCCCGTGACATTGTAGCTAGCAGTGTGGTAGAATGACGACGCCGTGCCGCTGTTATCCTGAATGTCCATCGCGGCGTTGCCTTGATGGGCATAGGTTCCACCGGTATAACGACTGCAGTCGCCACCGCCGTCAGTGTAACTACCCAGGCCACTTTCAAAGTCATCGTAGGTGATGACCGTCCAGGCGCCGGGTGGGTTAACCGTGATATAACCGGTTTTGGTCTCGTTATCACTGCCGAAAGCGTTGGTGGCGGTAAGAGAGACCGTATAAGTGCCGGCATCATTATAAGTGTGTGAAGGGTTTTGTGCGGTTGAGGTACCGCCGTCGCCAAACGTCCAGCTCCAGCCGGTAGGATTATTGGTGGACAGATCAGTGAAACTCACCAACAGAGGTGCCGTGCCCGAGGTAGGCGTGCCGGAGAAGTCAGCTACCGGTGGCATGGGTACGCTCATACCTCTCCATTCGATTTCGTCAATATAGACGTCATCAGAATTGTTACTGGCATCACACCGGAAGCGCAATCTGGCGTTGGTCGGGAAATTGTAGGAGCTGCTGGAGATCGTGACTACTATGTTGTAGAAAGTATTGTTCACGAAATCCAATCCCGCATTGAGATCGGCGACAGTCTGCCAGGATGAACCGTTGTAGTATTCAACAAAGAAATCTTCGTTGTTCTCCATACTGATCGCTATGAACCAGAATTCAACCTCCATTTCGGTGAAGCCTGATACGTCATAGGTGGACGTATGGTAGAACGAGGACGCAGTGCCGCTGTTGTCCTGAATGTCCGCAGCAGACGAACCCTGATGAGCATAGGTCCCGCCGGTATAACGGGACATATCACCTCCACCATCGGTGTAATTACCCATTCCGTTTTCAAAATCATCATAGGTGATAACTGCCCAGCCGGATGGTTCGGTCACCGTAATGTAGTTCGTCTTGGTCTCGCCGTCAGAACCGCAGCTGTTAGTGGCGGTCAACGTGACGGTATAGGTTCCGGCGCTGGTGTACGTGTGAGACGGGTTCTGGGCGGTCGATGTTCCGGCATCGCCAAAATTCCAGCTCCACGAGGTCGGTGAGTTAGTCGATAGATCGGTGAAATTCACGGTCAATGGATAGTCACCCGAGGTCGGTGAGCCGACAAAATCAGCCACCGGAGGATTACAGGGAGGCGTGGTTACCGTGATGTAATTCGTTCTGACAAGCTGATCGCTGCCGCAGGAATTGGTGACGGTCTGAGTAACAGTGAAGGTTCCGGCAGCGGTGTAAGTATGTGAAGGATTCTGCGCCGTTGACGTGCCACCGTCACCGAAATTCCAATTCCAGGACGTGGCATTGCTCGATTGATCGGTGAAATACACGGTTAACGGGTAGTCACCCGAGGTCGGTGAGCCGACAAAACCGGCGGTCGGCGTAACACACGGATTGACGGTAATGTAATTGTTCTTGGTTTCGCCATCCGACCCGCCCGGACCGACGACAGTCAGGCTGACCGTGTAGGTGCCGGCCGAGGTATATTGGTGCGACGGGTTCTGAGCGGTTGACGTGCCGCCGTCGCCGAAAGTCCAGCTCCAACTGGTGATGCTTCCGGTGGAAAGATCAGTGAAGTTGACCGTCAAAGGAGCCGTTCCGGAAGTGGGAGAACCTGAAAAGTTAGCCACCGGAGGCGGGGGCGGACCGGTATTAACCGCATTGTAAGCGTTGATGCGCCCCGCACCCATCTTGCCGATGTACTTCGACGACAGATACGCGTCAATGTTGTCGGCGCTGCTGTACAGCTGATTCCTTACCTGAGTCGCCGTCCAGGACGGGTTATGCGACCAGATCAACGCACAGACACCGGCCGTCATCGGGGTTGCCATCGACGTGCCGCTCATGGCCGCCCAGTAAGTGGTGTTCGGATCAGTGTGGTCGTGGTAGGTGCTGTAGATGTTGTTGCCCGGGGCACAAATGTCGACCCAGGTGCCATACGTGGTGAAACTTGCCCCGTTATCGCTCTCATTGGTCGCGGCTACCGAAATGCAGTCACCGCGTCCGTTCAGATAATCAGGGGACACTTCAGCGCCGTCATTCCCGGCGGCGACACAAATGATTCCACCGGCATTCAAGAAGTAGGTAGCCGCTGCGCCGATACCGCCGGTGTTCGATGACCCCCAGCTGCAGGAGGCAATCTTAGCGCCGTTGTCAGCGGCGTAGTAGAAGGCCTCCGCGGCGGCGTCCATCAGGACCACACCGTACTCCTGACCGAAATAGTTGTAGGAGTAACCCATACGGAGCGCCATGATATTCACGCCATTGCCATATTCGGTCTGAGACCCATTTCCCCAGCCGCCGGCCACGCCGCACATGCCGTAGCCATCGTTGGTTATCATGCCGAAAATGCCGGAAGTGTGGGTGCCGTGTCCGTTGAAGTCACGCGGGTCGTTATCTTTTGTATTACAGTCTTCGCCCGACCAACAACTGGTTGTCGATTGAATGAAGTCATACCCGATCCAGTCGTCTACATACCCGTTGCCGTCATCATCCACACCGGCCGATCCGTTCAGTTCGGCATTGTTGATCCACATATTGCCGCGTGAGGCTCCAGGGTTTGACGGCGAGGCGTTTACGCCGCCCAAATCCGGATGATAATAGCGGGTCCCGGAATCGAGAATGGCCACAATGGTCGAGGTGCTGCCGGTCTCGATATCCCAGGCTTCCGGGGCATCGATATCATGGTCGCTGGCTTGATTGAGGTGCCACTGGTAAGAGTAGTAGAAGTCACTTGGCGTGGCGTACATGGCATGAATACCTATTGGTTCAACCCGCTCGACCATCGGATGACTGTAATAAGCCTCCATGGCCTCTTCCAGAGTGCCGGACTCAAATTCGATTTTGTAGTACTTAGCAAGTTCGGCAGTTTTGGAGAGCGGACCTGGCTCGGTGCCAGGGAATTGCTTTACTATGCTGGACAAAGCAAACCGGTCGGAGATCTTGTCGAAATCCGGTTCACCGATATGCACGACGGCGTTAGCGGCCATCTGCATATTCAGCTTGCCAGCGTCAGGTTGCATCACCACGATTAGTCTATCAGGCACATAGCCCACGAATGAGGGAAGCCCGGTTGGACGCTGCACCGTTGTAATCTTATCAGTAGCTCCGGCTGCGGACGCTGCTAAAAGCAGCGTCAGCAAAACGATAAAGGATTTTTTCATTATTCCTCCTATTCCGTTTCCGTGCGGTAAATTTTGCTCAGTATGAACTCAACTTGTGGCAGTGTTAAGGGTATCTCCTCGGCACCACCTCCTCTGCAGAACAAGAGTGAACGATTGACTCCTCCTTACCCACAGACATCACCACCTCCTGCATTAAACGGCCTAAAAGGCGTGGTGTAGAATAATCCACGTTTGGGCTTTTGGTATTGTTGACTGTATTGAGTTTGTACCTACGATCATCACACTGTGCTCCGGTTCTCCCTCGAGACGAGAAAAGCATTTAAACATTACGTTTGGTTTATATCAGTACCCGGTAATAAAGATTTGCTGCTCGGGAATTGCATTAATTATTAAATAAATCCTTTCTACAAATTCTGTCAAGCAAAAACATGTTCCTTGAAGCCTATACCCTTAAGTGTCTAAGTTGAGATGCGTATCCAATTCTGAGAGAGAGGAAATCATGCGAGTATCTTCCGGCATATCCTCAGGATACTCTCGTCCATTCCACAGCTTGAGAATAGCGGGCATACCTATTTTCGCCGGGCCTTCCACATCCTCAAAATACCTGTCGCCGATGTAAACGCACTCTGCCGGTGCATAACCGGCAAGGTTGGCCGCCTTGTAGAAAATCTCAGGATGAGGCTTGCGCAAGCCAAAGCTAGAGCTGAAAATCGCAAAGTCCAGATACGGTTCGATCCCGAACCGCTTCAGCTCTCGCCGATGCGCTCGCTCCGGGAAGATCGTATTGGACACTAGTCCGATTACCGGATATCTTTGTTTCACTTTCTCCAGCGTCTCCAAAGCGTCATCGTAGACGTAAACACGCCGACCAAGCGGTTCGTAGTAGGCGTCAAAAAAGAGATTCATCAGGTCATTGTTAACTTCGAGGTTCCATCCCTTGAGCATCTCGGTGGCAGCCTGCATAACCGTCCACTCCACCAGAGTCTCGGCGGCCATTTCGCGATACTTGTCCTTAACTTCTTCGTACGCCTGATGAAATTCCTCCTTGTCGGGCATCTCATACCCTTTCTTAAGCAAGTAGTTTCGAGCGCTGGCAGCACAATAGAGGTTCATCTTGCTCCACGGGATAACCTCGTACTCAATCAAAGTAGAGCCAAGATCAAAGATGACGGCTCTGGGTTGCAATTTCTCCATTTATTTCCCCTGTCTGTTCCAAGTGGAAGATGGTTATGTTGGGTTTCCCCCTCTCAGAGGCGGGTTGGAACCCGACCTGCTATTGTATCTGTTGACGGCTGACTGTATGAGGCGTGAAATAAGCTCATCGAACTCGATACCCACCGCCTGTGCTGCCATGGGCGCCAGAGAGAGGCTGGTCATCCCGGGAATAGTGTTAACCTCAAGACAATAATACTTGCCATCTTCAGCAAGGATAAAATCAACCCGCACCAGACCGGAACATCCAATCGCTTGATACGCCTTAGCTGCTGCCTCCTGGAGGATCCTGGTCTTCTCAGGTTCTATCTCAGCCGGTACGATGTATTTCGATTTCCCTTTGGTGTATTTGGCCTCGTAGTCGTACAAGCCGCTGGCGGCTTTTATTTCCACTACCGGCAAAGCCTGCCCGTCCAGCACTGCTACCGTCAGCTCTCGACCGGCGATGTATTTTTCGATGAGTATATTGCAAGATTCTTTGATTGCTACAAGAAGCGCCGAACGCAAGTCGACTTCATTTTCCACTTTTGACAACCCAATTGTCGAGCCGCTGTCATTTGGTTTTACAACTATTGGGAATGAAAATCGGCGGCAAATCTCTTTTAAAAGACGATCATCGATGTTGGTCGATGCGAGTCGATAGAGCCTCCAATC
>Ga0315551_10000637_pt1 | contig 28064 bp, 30 predicted proteins | sample SalMarSW160290MG_FD_203678 | JGI IMG/M metagenome (GOLD analysis project Ga0315551, IMG submission 203678) | Salt marsh sediment microbial communities from the Plum Island Ecosystem LTER, Massachusetts, United States - Salt Marsh Sediment SW1602-90 ...
AAGCTCTCTGGTCCACAATCAAACAACGAACTCCTTTTCAGGAGCTGTCCCTTCGCAGGGGTGAAACGATCCAGGAACGGTTGAAACAGATGCTGCAGACCGAATCGCCCTCGAATGCAGGTGCGTCGGAGGGTGAGGGGGAATCCTCCGACTGAGCCCATCCCCAAAGGCCGATACCAATCAGATCAAAGGAATCATTATGGATGTCTTCGAAGCGATTCGCACCCGCGCCAGTGTACGCAGCCTGAAGCCCTGCCTCGTTACGGAGCAGGAGCTCGAACAGATACTCGATGCCGGACGACGCGCCCCCTCGGGGTACAACCGTCAGCCCTGGGAGTTCATCCTCATTCGGGACAGAACGATCCTCGATCAATTGGGCAGGATCCAGAGCTGCATCTCCGAGGGGTTCGCCGCCATCGCTTTTGTCATGGATGAGCGGGCCAGCAAGTATTGGAAGGAAGACGCCGGAGCAGCAATCGAAAACATGCTGTTGGCGGTTGTGGCTCTGGGCTATGCGTCGGTATGGGTGGAAGGGTACGTGCTCAACCAGGAGGACTACGGAAAAAAGGTTCTCGGCGTTCCCAAACACCTGCGATTGCTGGCCATCCTTCCCATCGGCATGCCCGCAGTCTCTCCGCAGCAAGCCCGTAAGAAGCCGCTGGGCGAGCTAGTCTACTACGATACATACGGCAACAGCGAGAAACCATGAAGAACTCCATCAGATACCCTACACCGTGTTCATTGATCCCCAGCTCGGCCGCCCTGGCCTGAGCGAGAAAGAGGCCAGGAAGGCCGGCGTGGAGTACCGGGTCGGCAGCATGCCGATGAATCGGGTAGCTCGAGCTCTGTAGTTTGACTAAACAAAACGGTAGTTGAAATCTAACACCTTTCGCGATTTCTTCAAATGCATGAGCTCGTTGGTCCGATTCAATATTGACATCAAAAAATGGTAGCATTATAATATCACTATGAAATCGATACACATACGAAATATCGATTCGCAAACTCTCGAGCGTCTTAAACGTCTTGCCCGTAATCATCACCGGTCCCTGCAAGGCGAACTCCGGGCCATACTCACCAAAGCCGCACGAATGGCACCCCCGGATCCCGGCGAGGATGAGTTAAAGTTGGTCACAGTAAAAACCGGTAAGGCAGCAACCTGGAGTCGGAAAGAAATCTATGGTAATCACGGCAGGTGAGATCCTATTTCTGGACACCAATATCCTGCTCACAGCGACGGATGAATCCAGATCCCATCACAAGTTTGCCAGGACTGTGATCGCTTCACACCAACGGATTGGCCTTCATCTCGGCATCAGCGGGCAGATTATCCGGGAGTACCTGGTGGTGGCTACGCGTGCACCCGAAGTAAACGGCTTGGGAATCGAGCCAGCTGATGCCCTCAGCAATGTTAACGAGTTCAGCAAACGGCTCCTATTCTTCGACGAGACCGAGGCCGGATCGATCCAATTGAGACTTCTGACTAACAATTATCAATTGATCGGAACACGAATCCACGACGCCAATGTTGTCGCCACCATGCTGACCCACGGTCTATCAAAGCTAGTTACCGAAAACCAGGCAGATTTTTCGGTCTTCTCGGATGTGGAAACCATCGATCTTCCTGAATTTTATCAGATTGTGAGCGTATCTGCTTGAATCATCACGTGCTAGCCGTAGGGCTGCTTACTACAGCCGGTACCGCCGTCCCTCGTCGATCATGACCAGGTAGCTGTCGAGGGGGATGTAGTTGGCCACGGTGTTTCCGGTGCCCAGGCAGTAGCCGCTGCCGTGGTCCCCGGCCGTGCAACTCTCCAGGGTCTGCCGCACCCGCTCACGTATCTCGGTCTCTGTTGCCCGGCAGAGGAAATCCACGTCGATGCCGCCGAGAATCGAGATCCGCTGTCCGTAGCGCCGGTAGGCTTCGGTGACCGGCAGGATCGTGTCCTCGAAGGAGTGTTTGCCGTCGATGCCAACCGTGTCGATCAGGTCCTCCATGACCGCATCCAGGTTGCCGCATGAGTGCAGCAGGTAGGGCTTACCGTGCTCGTGGGCGATCCGGGCGCAGATCCGGTGCCAGGGCAGGATTCTCTCCCGCAGGAACTCCGGGCTGGTCATGGTGGCGGAGCGGAATCCCAGATCGTCGGATCCCCACACCATGGACATGCATTCGAAATCACAGATCAGCTCTGTGAAATCCGCGTAGAACCGACCGATCTTCTCGCAGATAGCCGCCACCAGATCCGGAGCGTCGAAGAGATTGTAGCAGAGGCGCTCGTAGCCCTGGAGGAAGGTCACCATCTCGAATACGTGGGCGGTCAGCTCGTAGCAGCCCATGCCCTCCGGCAGATTCTTCTCCATCCACTCCAGAGAGGTGAGATCGATCTGGTCCACCTTGGGCCAGGGGTAGCGCTCGAAGTCGGCCCAGCCGCGGATCGCTCCTTCGTGCTCCTCGATCCACTCCCGCCGGCCCCGGCTCTGGCTGCCCGCCGCGGTATCGCCGCTTTCCAGAACGGGCAGGGGGAAGATGTCCTTGTGCACGAAGCCGATCCGGAAGGCGTCATAACCCAGATAGGCGTGGACCCGGATGTCCCGCTGAAGGGAGTAGAAGGGTTCCGAGTTGGACAGGGGTGCGCAGAGTTGAAAGCGTCGGTCGACCGCCTGGATCATCTCCGGATCGAGGAACAGCTCGATGTGGTGAAGCCGCTTCGGCACCCGCTCCCGGCGCAGCACGGCCAGAAGCTCTTCGACATCCGGTTGGACTATTGTGGAAAACCGAGTCTGGGACAAGGGAACCCCTCCTGGCCGGATACAATAACGAAGTATACGGTTCTGAGTACTATTTGGATAGCGAAGACGGGATGTTCTCTATTCTATAGGTTCAGGACGTATCCAGCGGTTTATCCCTCTTCGGGAAAATACAGGTCTACCATCGACCTGTTCGCTCCCGGTGCTCCGATCATGGGCAGGTTTCTCGTCCTCATTGTGTTCTCGAGATTCCGGACATCCTCCCGGCTCAGCTCTTTGACCTCCCCTACGGCCAGAGCCTGGAGGATTGAGATCGCACTCACTTCGAGGATCTCCACCAGCTGCATGGTCCTGCGAATATCCGCCGGGCTCAGGATCGTCAGGCCGTGGTTCTCCATGAGAAAGGCGTTGTATTTTTTCACGAAGGGGGCGAAGTTGTCGGCGAGCCTCTGGGTCAGAGGCTCGCCGTAGGGTACCAGCGGAACCGGGCCCACCTCCGCCACGGTCTCCGGAAACACGGGTCTCATCAGCCAGTTTGTTCCCTCGAGGATGGCGAAGGTGTTGGTATAGGGCGGATGACAGTGGATCACCGATTTGATATCGGAACGGTCACGGTAGAAGTTGAGGTACATCGGTACCTCACCGGTGGGCTTGCGCGTCCCCTCCACGGTCCTGCCCTCCAGATCGATGAACACCACGTCCATCTCCGAGATCTCGGACTTGCACACGCAGGTGGGTGATATCAGAACCAGGTTGTCCTCGAGCTTGTAGGAGAGGTTCCCCCCCTGGCTGGTAACGTACATCCTCTCGGCCAGGCGCTTGCAGACCATGGTGAAGTTTCGGACTTCACTCGAGTATTTTTCCAGGTAGCTCATCACGGATCGCTATTTCTTCTTGTTCTTGATCGTCTGGTACAGATCGTACGCCTTGTCCGGCTTTTCTTTGCCGTGCACGATAGCCTTGATGGCCTTCATCATCCCCAGCGGCGAATCGGACTGGAATATATTGCGTCCCATGTCCACCCCGGAGGCTCCCTGGTCGATGGCATTGTAGGCCATTTTCAGAGCATCCAGCTCGGGCCGCTTCTTGCCTCCGGCGATCACTATCGGCACCGGACAGGCCGCAGTTACGGTTTCGAATCCTTCATCCACATAGTAGGTCTTCACGTAGTGGGCGCCCAGCTCGGCACAGATCCGCGTTGCCAGGCGAAAGTACTTGGCGTTTCGCTCCAGCTCCCGGCCAACCGCAGTGACCGCCATGGTGGGAATCCCGTAGCGCAGGCCTGCATCCACCAGCCGGGTCATGTTCACTACGGAGCGGGACTCGAACTGGCCCCCTATGAACACCTGGATGGCCGAGGCGCACACCCCCAGCCGGATGCAGTCCTCCATGTCCATGGCGATCTGCTCGTCGGAGAGCTCCTTGAGAATGCTCGGGCCTCCGGAAGCCCGGATCACCACCGGTTTGGTGACCGAGGGCGGTACGACGGTGCGCAGGATGCCCCGGGTACACATAAGCACGTCGGCGTCCGGCACCAGGGGCATGATACTCACATCGATTCGCTCCAGCCCCGAGGTCGGGCCCTGGAAATAGCCGTGGTCGATGGCCAGCATCACGGTCCGTCCGTCTCTGGGATTGAAGATCCGGGCCAGCCGGTTTTTCATCCCCCAGTCCAGCTCGGTCGAGCCTTTCAAAAAAAACAACTTCCCCTTCTGGGGCACGTCCACGTAATAGGTCTTTCCTTCTTTGTCCGCTTCAGGCATGACAGTTACCTCCTGTGTCGTTGATAGCCGTGGCTGTCCCGGGTCTATAGGTCACTTCCTCGGGTAGATCAGATCCTTGAAATCCTCCAGGGATAATCCGTTCGCTTCGATTTCATCGAGGATCAGCTCCGTAGCCCAACGAGCTCCGTCTCCGACAACGGCGCAGCACGCATCATCACGCTCGTGGGCTCCGGCATCCCGGAACTGCTGCTTCTGCTCGTCGTCTCGTAAGTCAAAGGAGCGGCCGAATATCTTCTTGTGTATCTGCGCGCAGATCACGGTGCCGTACTTCTCCATGAACTTGTCGTGCAGCGCCGCGGCCATCCTGAAGGACACGTACTTGTCCGCGCGTCCCTTCTCCGTCGCCTCTTCCTGCCGGGTGCGGCCGAAAAACAGGCTCATCGATATGATTCCGCCGGAATACCCCCCGCAGAGCCCGTCGGTACACTCCCCCGCACCTCCGGCCAGACCGCTGGCCGACTTGTACACGAAATCATTCCGTATCCCCGTGGCATCCTGGACCGCGGCGATGGCGCACTGGGCGCACCCTCTGACGTTGCGCTCTCCCTCGAAACCCTGCTTGTAGGCTTTGTCCAAGACTTGCTGTTTGTTCATTGAATCCTCCAAACGCTGCAGATGTCGACCGGCCAGCTATTCCGGCCGTCGTCGTTCTACTCACTTATTTATAGGTAGCTCCACCATCAACGATGATGTTTTGTCCGGTGATGAATCCGGCGTGCTCCGATGCCAGGAACAGCACCATATAGGCCACATCTTCGGGCTTGCCAAATCGCCCGACAGGAATACGCTCTAGGTATTTCTTTCTCTTCTCCGGGTCCGGTTCCTTGTCCTTCAACAGATCGGTTTCTATGAGAGCGGGCAATACCGCGTTGACCGTAATTCCCCTGGGAGCCAGATCCTTGGAGAGGGCTCTGACCAATCCGTTGATTCCCGCCTTGGCCGCCGAGTAGGCCGCCGAGCCGCCGCCGCCGGTGATCGAGCCCGCCGATCCGATGTAGATGATCCTGCCCCGCCCTCGAGAGATCATGTGTCCACAGGCGGCCTGGGTGGCGTAGAAGGCGCCGCTCAGGTTCACATCGATCCCGCGCTTCCACAAATCCGCGGAGAGCTCTCCGATCTTGGCCGGCGTGGTGAACCCCGCGCTGTTGACCAGAATATCGAGGCTGCCGAACCGGTCCAGGGTTCTGCCGCACAACTCCTCCATGGCCGCCGGAGAGGTGACATCGCCGGCGAATGATTCGAAGGAGCCTTCGCCGTCCCTGATCTCCTGCTCGACCTGCTTCAGACCCTCGATGTCCTTTTCGACCGGGAGATAGTCGATCATCACGTTGGCGCCGCTGGAGGCGAACAGGACACTGATGGCTGCGCCGATCCCGCGGCTGCCGCCGGTCACGATTGCAGTTTTTCCTTTGAAGTCCAGGTTCACGGGTACAGCTCCTCTGTTCTCTATTGAGCGACGCTTTGATCGGCAATGATCAGCTCGATGCCCCGATCCTCAAGTATCCTGCGGTACTCCTTCGGTATACCCTCGTCTGTGATGATCGTATCGACCTCATCGAGACCGGCAAAATGGGTGATGCTGATCTTGCCGAATTTCGTCGAGTCCGTGACCAGGATGATCCGCCTGGCGGAGCGGATCATCTCCCGCTTGATATCCGCCTCGTAGTAGAAGTAGGTCGTCAAACCGAGCTCAGAATCGAGCCCGCCTGTAGAAATAAAGGCTATGTCCGCACGGGTGTTGCTTACCAGGGCGCGGTTTTCGACGCTGTGGAAGATATTCGAATCCCTGTGCAGGAAGCCGCCCAGGAGGATCAGGTTCGTGTTCTTTCGCGGGTAGAACTCCAAGGCGTTGGTAAAGGTGTAGCAGAGAACGGTGATCGGAAGATCGGAGCTCAGGTGTTTGGCGATAAACGGGGTCGTCGAGCCGGAATCGAGAAAGATGGTCTCCTGCGGCTGAACCAGGGAAGCCGCCCTGATCCCGATCAGGTTTTTTTCCCGAACATTCTTCGTGGTCTGTTCCCCGAGTACGTACGGATCTCTCACGCCGGTGCCCGGATCCAGCAGGACAGCTCCGCCGTGGGTTCTGCGGATGGTCCCCTGCCGTTCCAGGGCGTCCAAATCCCGCCGGACCGTCATGTCGGAGACGTGGAGCATTCCGGCAACCTCTTTCACTGAAAGCTCCGCTTTTTGGTTGAGCAAATTAACAATATTCCGTATCCGCTTTTTGCGTTCGTACGACATTTAATTCACAAAAACCGCTTGACAAACAAACAAAAATCCTGTTTAATTGTTCAATATATGTGCTTTATAACAAAAAATAAACATTTTGTCAACCTACCTGTGGGAAAAAACACACCGCAGCCGTTAACGGTGCCGGATTCAGAAGATTATAATTGCAATGAGAATATGTTCATTATAGTATTGCTGTAAGGAAGCACACGGGCGTGGTACCCGTTGCCGTATAAAACCAATCTAAGGAGGTACGTCATGCGTACATGGCCAAAACGGTTGATTACCGTTGCGATTCTGCTTCTCTTCGCGTTGCCTCTGTTCGCCGGAGGAAATCGGGCGAAACCAGCGCAGGAGTATGAAATCGTCACTGTAGTCAAGATCACCGGAATCCCCTGGTTCAACCGACTCGAGGAAGGGGTTAAGCAGTCAGCCAGCGATCTGGGAGTGAACGCCTATCAACTCGGGCCCGCGGATGCGGATCCCGCCCAGCAGGTCAAGATCGTCGAAGATCTAATCAGCAAGGGTGTCGATGCCATCTGCGTCGTTCCCAACGACGCTAAAGCGCTGGAGCCGGCCTTTGCCAAGGCCAAAGAGAAGGGAATCGTAGTTCTCACCCACGAATCTCCGGATCAGGTCGGGAAGGACTACGACATCGAGCTGATCGACAACGTCGAGTTCGGACGTCACCACTGGGACAAGCTGGTCGAGTTCATGGGCGACACCGGCGAATACGCCATCTTCGTCGGCTCTCTGACCGTGCCCCTCCACAACCTGTGGGCCGACGAAGGCATCAAGTGGGCCAAGCAGAAGTATCCGGGCCTCAAGCTGGTAACCGAGAGGATCCCCTGCGGAGAGGATCAGGAACTTTCCAAACAGAAGACCCTGGAGCTGCTTAAAGCCTATCCCAACTTGAAGGGGATCGTCGGTTTTGGCAGCCTCGGACCTCCGGGAGCCGCCCAGGCATTGAAGGAAAAGGGCCTCTGCGGCAAGGTTACGGTTGTCGGTACGGTAATTCCCGGACACGCCGCTCCGTACCTCAAAGAGGGCTGCATGCAGTGGGGCATCCTTTGGGACCCGAAGGACGCCGGCTACTCCCTCACCTGGGTGGCCAAGACGATGCTTGATGGCGGCAAGATCACCGACGGCATGGAAGTGCCGGGAGTAGGAAAGGTCAGCCTGGACGGCGATGTGATCAAGGTCGATGCCATGGCCGACATTACTCCCCAAAACGTGGACAGCTTCGGATTCTAGAGTCGAAGCGCTAAATCGTTAAAACTCGGATAGAGCCTCTCCTCCGGGGGGAGGCTCTATTCATCTTTCTACGCCGGAGCATTATACTAATCAGCAAGGGGAAAACGGTGAGCGATCTCTTTCTTTCCATGAAAAATGTCAGCAAACGCTACACGGGCGTTCAGGCCCTGGACTCCGTGGACTTCGAGATCGAAAGAGGCGAAATCCACTGCCTGGTTGGAGAAAACGGCTCGGGAAAGTCCACCCTTATCAAAATCATCTCGGGAGTCGAGCGACCCGATGATGGAGCTCAAATCGAAATAGACGGCCAGAGGCAGCACCATCTCCAGTCGATCGATTCGATTCGAAAAGGAATCGAGGTCATCTATCAGGATCTTTCCCTCTTCTCTAATCTGACGGTCGCCGAGAATATCGCCCTGGCTCAAACGATCGCCGCGGACAGCAGATTCATCAATTGGGGCGCCGTGCGTCGAATTGCCGAATCAGCCACAGAGAGAATCGAGGTGCAGATCCCCCTCGACGAATTGGTGAGCGACCTTTCCGTGGCAGATCAACAGCTGGTTGCCATCTGCCGGGCACTGACCAGCGACGTCAAACTGCTCATTCTCGACGAACCTACCACGGCGTTGACCCGTAAAGAAATCGAAGCGTTGTTCCGGGTGATCAAGGACCTGCAGTCCAAAGGTATCGCCACCTTGTTCGTGAGTCACAAGCTCGACGAAGTGCTTCAAATCGCCCAGCGGGTGACGGTTTTACGGGACGGCAAGAAAATCGGAGTCTTTCCCAGCGGGGAGCTGAGCAGTGAAAAACTGACCTTTCTGATGACCGGGAAAAAGCTCGACTACAGCCACTACGAATATTCCCCTCGGGCGGAACAGCCGCTGCTGGAAGTCAGAGATCTCAGCAAGGGCGGCAATTTCAAGGATATCAACTTCACCCTCCTGCCCGGAGAGATCGTTGGACTTACCGGACTGCTCGGGTCCGGTCGAACCGAGCTGGCCCAATGTCTGTTCGGCATGATGCAGCCGGACTGCGGAGAGATACGCATCCGGGCAGAGGCGGTCCGCATCCGATCGGTTCAGGAGGCAATCGACCTGGGAATCGGTTATGTTCCGGAGAACCGCCTGGTTCAGGGACTGGTCATGGAGCAGTCGGTGGGCAAGAACATCGTGATCACCATCATCGAAAAGATCCTCGGCGCACTCAAGCTGATCGATCAAAAGAAAAAACAGGAGAGCATCGGACACTGGATCGAGGAGCTTTCGATCCGCATCCCTTCGGTCGAATCTCCGGTGCAGACCCTATCCGGAGGCAATCAGCAGCGGGTGGTAGTGGCGAAGTGGATTGCCACCGATCCGAAAATCTTGATCCTGGACGGACCGACGGTAGGTATCGATGTAGCGGCGAAAAGCGCCATCCATGAGATCATCCGCAAGCTGGCCCGGGAGGGCATGGGGATCATCATCATCTCTGATGAAGTCGCCGAGGTGTTCCACAGCTGCAACCGCATCCTGGTCATGCACAAAGGCAGACTGGTCGATGAGTTCCAGGCCGCCGAAACCAGCGAGGAAGAGGTGCAGAGCTGTGTTAATACCGTGCGATAGAGGGTTGGCTATATGAAGAAGTGGTTCAAACATCACGAGACCTACGTGCTGCTGGTCATTATTCTCTTTTCCATGATCATTACCCTGGTCAATCCCAATTTCCTAACCCTGGAGAACATGTTCGACCTGCTGAAGAGCTATTCGTTTATCGGCATCTTTGCCGTCGGGGTGACCTTCGTGCTGATTTCCGGGGGGATCGACATCTCCTTCACCGCGGTGGCCACGGTGGCCGAATACGTCATGGCGGTAGTGATCATCAAATACGGCGGCAACATCCTGCTCGCCTTCCTGCTGGCTGCGGGGGTGGGCATCCTCCTCGGTTTGATCAACGCAACCCTGATCCATTTCTTTAAAATTCCTACGATCATCACCACGATCGCCACCCTGAATATCTTCTACGGGATCCTGATCGTGATCTCGGGGGGAAAGTGGATCTATGCCCTGCCGGACTGGTTTCGCTCTTTTGCCGATATCCGCATATTCACCCTGCGGAATGCCGCGGGCATCGCCTATGGACTGTCCATCATCACCCTGATTTGGATCATCGTGATCGTGGTTGCCTGGGCAATCCTACGCTTCACCAAGCTCGGCCGCGGGATCTATGCCATGGGCGGGAGCATGACCGCGGCCAGGCGGGTCGGTTTCAACATCTTCAAACTCCAGATGTTCGTGTATTCCTTCATGGGCCTGATGGCCGGACTTGCGGGATTGGTGCAGGCCCTGCTTGTTCAAACCGTGGCCCCGAACTCCATAGTTGGGAAGGAGCTCGATGTACTGGCTGCGGTTGTGCTCGGGGGAGCCAGCCTGGCCGGAGGGACCGGGACCCTGTTCGGCACAATCCTGGGGGTGACGCTCATCGCCATAATGAGCAACGGCCTTACCCTGATGCGGGTCTCCTCCTTCTGGTACAACGTGTTTATCGGGCTGGTGATCATCCTGAGCGTTTCCTTCAGCGCCTACCAGCGGAGAACCAGAACCAAGCGCGCGATCATCATCGAGGGCGAATAATGTCAAGGAGGCCTGGTGTTGACGAAGCTTAAACTCTCTCAAAGCTTTATCCTGGGCATAATCATGGTGGCAGTCTTTCTCCTGATGTGGCTTCTCAACCCGAGACAGTTCCTGACCTTCGGCAACTTCCAATCCATGGCCTTTCAGCTGCCCGAACTGGGACTGCTCAGCATGGCCATGATGGTGACCATGCTCACCGGAGGAATCAATCTCTCCATCATCGCCACGGCGAATATGACAGGGATCGTCACCGCCATGATCCTGACCAGGACGATCGACCTTGCCGCACCGCCTCCCGGAGCCTTTGGGTTGGTCATCCTGGCGATCGCCGCCGGGTTGGCCACCGCGTTGGTCATCGGCCTGATCAACGGCGTTCTGATTGCGGGGCTCAACGTGTCACCGATTCTGGCCACCCTGGGGATGATGACCCTGATCAACGGTCTGACGATCGTGATCACCAAGGGTTACGTAATTTCCGGCCTGCCCAATGCGGTGCGGTTCATCGGAAACGGAACCATAGCGGGCATCCCATTCTGCACGATCATCTTCGCCCTCTGCGCCCTTGCCCTGGCCGTGATCCTGAACCGGACCCCCCTGGGCTTCAACATCTATATGCTGGGTTCAAACCCGACTGCCAGCTACTTCTCCGGCGTCAACAATCAGGCGGTTTTGTACAAGACCTACCTGCTCTCGAGCTTATACGCCGGTTTCGCTGCGCTGATCATGATCTCCCGCTTCAACTCGGCCAAGGCGGGATACGGAGAATCCTACCTCCTGGTAACCGTCCTTGCTTCGGTCCTGGGCGGAACCAGCGCATCCGGCGGATTCGGCAGAGTTGCGGGCATCGTCATGGCTCTGGTGATTCTGCAGATCGTTTCCAGCGGCTTCAATCTGCTGCGGATCAGCTCGTTTATGACGATCGCCATCTGGGGAATGATTATCATCGTGGTCATGGTGGTGAACTTCATCAGCACCACCATGCAGGAACGACGAACAGCGTAAACACGCCAATAGGAGAGGAAAGATGCCTGTAAAGATAAAAGAAGAACTCAAGGAACTGGTCGTGGTGGGGGGTGTTACCATGGTCAAACAGCGCCTCACCGTGGGTACCTGGGGCAACATCAGCATCCGGGACCGGGAGACCGGGTTAATCTACATCAGTCCGAGCGGCGTGGAGTATGAAGATATCCGCACCCGGGACGTGGTGGTGTTGAACGAAAAACTCGAAGTGGTCGACGGTACCGCCGTTCCCTCGATCGAGAAGGCGATGCACGCGGCCGTGTATAAAGCCCGTCCCGATATCGGTGCGGTGATCCACACGCATCCGATCTATTCCAGCGTCCTGGGAGTAAACCACATGGATCTGCCCGGCATCAGCGAGGACTTCGTCCAGATCGTGGGGGCGAAAATCGTCTGCTCCAAGTATGCTCTTCCGGGAACCCCGCAGTTGGCTGAAAACGTGATCCAGGCTCTCGGGAAGGAGCGCAACGCGGTGATCCTGCCCAACCACGGAACTCTCTGTGCCGGCAGGGACCTGAGGGAAGTCCTGAAAGTCAGCTACGTGGTGGAGAAGACCGCCCAGGTGTACATCATGGCCATGAGCGTCGGAAAACCGCAGTTGATATCCGAAGAGGATATTCGAGAGATGCGCTTGTTCGCCCGGACCATGTACGGCCAGAAACCCAAGGTCGCAACGGCCTAGACTTCCACAGGGAAGGTGTAAAAACCATGAGTATCATCCTGAGCATCGATCTGGGCACGACCGGCCTGAAAGTCGGCCTGATAAAAACCGACGGACGATTAGAGGCTTCGGCGAGCAAAGAATATTCCATCGATACTCCTGAAGCGGGCTACGCCGAGCAGGATCCTGAAAAGTGGTGGCAGGCCCTCATGACCTGCTGCAAATCCCTGAAAGAGTCTCATCCCGAGCTTTTTTCTCAGATCGAGGGAATCGGAATCTGCGGCCAGATGCACACCCAGGCTCATCTGGATTCGTCCCTGCGGATCCTCCGCCCGGCGATTACCTGGATGGACCAGCGAGGCAGCTCGATCGCCGAGCGCATCAACAGGGATAAATCGACGAAAGCTGCGGTGTTCGCTGAAACCCAAAACGTGGCAACCTCGACCTATACGGCCACCCATCTCAAGTGGATAAAGGACAACCAACCGGATATCTGGTCCAAAATCCGTCACGTCCTCATTGCCAAGGATTTCCTCAAATACCGGCTCACGGGACAGATGGCAACCGATTATTCAGACGCCAGCGGGACGCTGCTGTTCAATGTCAAAGAACGCCGCTGGTCCGAGAAGATGTTCGACCTTTTCGAAGTTCCTTCCGCTTTTCTTCCCGAGGCGAAACCATCGGATGAAATCATCGGAACCGTCACGCAGGAGGCCGCCAAGGCCACGGGCCTGCGCTCCGGTACTCCGGTGGCCAACGGCAGCGCCGACTGCTCCACCGCCGCACTAGGTGCGGGGATGGTAAAATCCGGAGAGATTACCCTGATCATCGGTACGGCCGGAGTTGTTGCCGCCTGCGCCGACAATCCCCTTCCGGACGATCGGGACCGGACAATCTGCTGGAACTACTGTCTGCGCGACAAATGGGTGATGATGGGCATTACCCAAACGGCGGGAGAATCTTTGAACTGGTTCCGAACGGCTTTTGATCAGAATGATGCCGCTGAGTCCAGTTCCGGGGATGTTTTCGAGCAGTACAACAATGCCATCAGCGATGTTCCGGACGGCTCCGACGGCTTGATATTTCTGCCGTATCTGAACGGCGAACGCACTCCCTACTGGGATGCGAACGCAAGGGGCGTTTTCTTCGGCATCAACCTGGCTACAAGGAAAGCGCACTTCATCAAGGCGATCATGGAGGGGGTTTCCTTCGCTCTGCGCAACTGTCTGGAAACCCTCGAGTCCCTCGGGATCGCGGTTGATCGGGTGATGGCCGTGGGAGGAGGCCTTAAGAGTGAAACCTGGCTTACTACCCTGGGCAAGATCCTGCGCAAGCCGATTCGAACCGTCGGTCTGGCGGATACGGGTCTGGTAGGCAACATGCTCATATGCTCTCGGGCGCTCGGTTTGATCTCTTCGATTCCGCAAACGGTCACCGACATATGCCGCTATGATCGGGAACTCAACTTCCCGGATCCGCATCCCGAATACGAGAAGCAGTACGCGCGATTTATCAACCTGTATCAGGATCTCAAGGAACGCTTCAGACAAGGTTGAAACTTATCTCCGGAAACAGTCTTGTAGACAGACCCCTCGCGCCTGAGCTATAACGTAGCGCATGAGTCCACTCTGTAGGGAAGCCAATTGCTAACCCAAAAACTGCGCGGGTACTTCCGGGCGTTCTTCGGCTCCATCCTGCCGCTGTTCGTGCTGGCCCACTTCACCCATCACGTGATCACCGCGATCGCCGCGCCTCTGCTGCCGCTGATCCGCACCAGTTTTTCCCTGAGCTACACCCAGTCGGGGTTGCTGCTTTCGGCTTTCACCGTCGCCTACGGTATAGGGCATCTGCCGGCAGGCTGGCTGAGCGACCGGATCAGTCCCGTTCTGATGATCTTCGTCGGGATCGCCGGTATCGCGATTGCCGGGTTTATGTTCGGCTTGGCACCCACTTTTTCGATGCTGGTCGCGGCCAACGCCCTGATCGGACTGACCGGAAGCGGCTACCACCCGGCGGCGAGCTACCTGATCGCCCGGCTATCCAGACCGGAACAGCGCGGCAGCGCCCTCGGGGTGCATGTTATCGGGGGCAGCGCCAGCTCCTTCCTGGCACCGCTGTTGGCCGGGGCAGTCGCCGCTGCCGTGGGGTGGAGAGGCACCTACATCTCCTTAAGCGTTCCCACCCTGGTTCTGGGTGTGGCTCTGGTGCTGCTGCTGCAGAGAGCCGCTGTCAAGCGCGGAGTCTCGAAAACGGAAGTGCGTGCGGCGAAAGAGAAGAAGCGAGGTCCTCGTTTCTGGATCTGGCTGTTCTCCTTTTTGGTCCTGAGCACGCTGAGCGGGGCGTTGGTTGGATCCACTATCGGATTCGTCCCGCTGCTGCTGGTGGACTCCTACGGCCTCCGGGAGGAAACCGCGGCCAGCCTGCAGGCCATCATCTTCTCCGGAGGATTCTGGGTAGGCCCGTTGGCGGGCTACCTCTCGGATCGGGTGGGAAAGCTGCGTCTGCTGTTCGTGGCCTGCGCCGTCGTGGTTCCTGCAATCTTCTTGCTTCCCAGAGTCTCCATGGGTTTGGGCCTGTACAGCCTGCTCATTATAATTGGTATGTTCGTCTTCATACGTATGCCCGTCTCCGAATCTTTCCTCTTCGCCCATGCCCCGGCCCGGTACCGTGCTACTCTTCTGGGGGTGTACTTCCTGGGTAGCTCTGCTGGCGGGGGCGTGTTCACCCCACTAATCGGCTGGCTGAGCGATCGCTACGACTTCCGTTACAGCTTCGCCGTGGTCGCCCTCATCATGGTGGTGCTGACTGTGATCTGCGGAGCGATTCTGGGAGGCCTGCGGCAGGAGAGTAAGGGCACAGAAGCAAATCAGGTTTCAACGGCGGCTGAAACAAATCCACCCCAAGGGTAAAATTGCAGCTCGGCTTCGGAGATGCACTACAGGCTTCCCAGAATCACGGCCAGGGTGGTCATGTCCACGACCGTGGGCAGGGAATTGACGTTCAGCAAAGCCCGGCCGAAACCACCCACCACGAACACCAGGGCCAGGGGCAGGAACTGGCGGACGAACAGGCTGATGTTATCGTCGAATCCGGCATTAATTGTGCAGGTCGTTGCTCAATACGCGCTTGAGCTTGTCGACAAACTGTTTGTCCACCATTTCGAATTTGTTGTAATACTGGACCGTTCCAATCTGCAGCAGCAGGCCTTCTGACAGGGCGGTATTTTTCAAGTAGATCACGATGATGTTCTTGTCCGCGCTGGTGGCCAGGTTGATCTCATTGCGGACATTCCTGGATTCCACTGCCGTGGGGCTCATGAACACGATGAACTGGGAACAGCCCAGCACCGCCCGTCCCACGACCTCCGGCCATTCGTTTCCCGGCTCGATGCCTTCGTCGTACCAGATACGATAACGGCTGGCGTTGAGCTGTTTTATGATCCGAAACGCCTCTTTCATGTCCGCGTGGGAGTAGCTGACAAAGATGTAAGGCATGGTGCCCCGATAGGCGGGGAAGGGGGGACGAACCGCCGGGGCCTTCTTTTCCACGCCGTGGGCGACCAACACCTTCTGCAATGAGCTGAGACTGGTGGCCGTTTTTTTCTTCTTCGACTTTCCCAGAGCTTTAGACACTTTTTTCAATATACCGGGCTTGCGGGCGGAACGGATCGCAGGTCTTTTGGCTGCCTTTTTGGCAACCGGCTTCTTTTTTGCCGCCGGTTTGGCCGTCCTTTTGGAGGCACTCTTTACTGTGGTCTTGGTCGTGCTCTTCCGGGCAGCAGTTTTCCCGCTCTTCTTTTTATTGACCGGCTTGCCGGCCGTGCTCTTCTTCACGGGCGTACTCTTTTTGGATGCCGTACTTTTTCTCGCAGCCGGGCTCCTCTTCTTGGCGGTAGCTTTCCTGCCGGCTGTTGCGGCCGGAGTTCGCTTCTTTGCGGTGCTCGTGCTTTTCCCGGCAGCCTTACCTTTCTTTGCGGCAGCAGCTGCGCTTCTTTTTTTCACGGCAGCTGTTCCTCTCTTCGCGGCTGCGGCCGTACTTCTCTTCTTGGCAGTGGATGTGCTTTTTTTCACCGTAGATGCGGTTTTTCCTGCGGCCGCTGTTTTCTTACCTGCCGCGCTGCGGGAGCTTCTGCCGCTGCTTCTATCACCTGCGGAGCTGCTTGTTTTCGGCATCGTGATTTCTCTCCTGAGTGATTTTCACTCTATATCCGTCTTCCTTTTAATATGGTAGATCGGGTAGCTGCCAAACTCCTTAGGGAGCTTGATCTCTCCGACATATTTGCACTCCAGGGGATTATACTGGTTGGCGAGCAGAAAGGCGGCAAACTGCTCGCTGGCGTATACGTTTCCGGCGGTGGTGATCGGCTCGATGCGGGCGGCCTGATTCACATGAGAACCGAAGAAGTTCAATCGCTTCAGCAGCGGTTCCTGGGCATAATACACCGGTCCCACGTGAAGTCCGATGCGGATGCTCAGATTTCGAGGCAGGCCAAGCTGTTCCCATTCGGTCTCCCGCACCATGTCCCGCAGCTCCATGGCATACTCCGCCGCGGAGAGCAGGTCTTCGAACACGAAACAGATCGCGTCACCCCAGATGTTTTTATAGATCGGGACAAAGGGGGAACCTTCCAGCCGGCGCGCCAGGGTCCCGAGGAACCCTTCGATATAGCTGGGATACTGCTCCTCCTTCAGCTTGCTGAAACCGACCAGATCGGCAAACAGGATGGCTACGATCTCCCGTCCCACCTCTCCGCTGCGCTTGCGGAACGCTTTTCGACTCCGGCGAGCCCGAAGTTTTCGTGTAGGTACGCTTCGCCGAGCTCCTTCGATTGCGGGTGAACCTTCACGGGAAAGGAAGATCTCCCCGGTGGTGCTGGAAACAGCCGTGACAGGTATTCCCAGTGATTCCCAGATCGCGACAAAATCCGAGGTACCCCCCGTAGCCCCGTTTCGGTTGCCGTCCCATACGGCGATCAGATGGGCTTCGGTCTCCAGCATCCGGCTGCGCAGGATCGCTTTACCCATGATCATGGTGTTTGCGTAGGAGAACAGCAGATCGTCGCCTCCGTAATGTCCCTGATTCGCATGGTACACCCGGGAGGCCCGATCCAAGACCCGATCGACCCTCCGGATCCATTGTTCACCGGCGAAGGTGACGCTGGTATCGTAGAAATCCTCCCGGTCGAAGGGCAGGATTACATTGGTCTCTCCGCCCCGAGCCTGCATACACTCCAGGAACAGCACATCCGATCCGCAGGCCGCGGAGGAATAGCTGATTCCCGCCTCGAGTTTCGCCAGAACCGCTTCGATCTGCTGTTTCACCGGTTCAACAGAACCCACGGGAAAGCGCGGTTTCTTCCGCGTGGGAGCATCCAGCATATGTCCGCTGAAGGCAAGCACGGGCGGGATCTCCAAAGTCGCCAGGACGGAGTCATCCACCTCGGTGTACCGGCTCAGCAGCTTCAGCTGCCGCCGGGTGCTGGCGATGCTCGAGTAGTTCTTCCCGGCGATCCTCCGCGCAATCCCGTAGTACTTCTGCGCCTGCTCCTGTTTTCCCAGGAGGATAAACGCCTCACCCAGGGTCGCGATGATCCAGTAATCCCTCTTGTTTGCCTCTTGCTTGAGGCTCTCACTGCAGATACCGATGACTTTTCGGGCCATCTTGTGCGCCGTGGCGGTGTCCCCCATGATCAGGCTCAACGAAGCGGCATTGATGCCGGAGTAATTGCCGTGGGTATTGATAAAGGCTTTGAGGTAGAGATTCCTGGATCGCTTCAGCGAGGGATGGTCCGGAGCCCCTCCGCTCGAGTTCAGCCACATCTCTTTGTAAACCCGTCCAAGGATACCGAGGGTTTCCTCGTCCTGGTTTCCCTGCTTGACGAGGCGGCTGAGCATATCCCGAGCATCGATCAGATACCCGCACTTGATCTTGGACAGGCAGAACAGCTGGGTCAGGCGAAGGTCTTCCTGGCGAAGGTCTCCCTGGCGAAGGTATTTCTGGCGATGTCTCAAACCCTCGCCGAGCACATCCAGGGCGAACATGGGCTGGCCGACCTTGTCCGCCAGCTCGCCGAGGCGTGTGTAGAAGTATGGATCCTTCTTCCAGACCTGCTCGTCCCGCTGGTTCCACAGAACATGGATGGCGGTACTAAGGTCACCCCGTTTTTCTTCGATGTAGCTGTCAAAACTCTCTCTGTCGTCCAGAACCATTACCCCTGCCTTTTCGCCTCTCAAACTATAGCGCTTTTCCGCAGAAAAATAAATGAACGAATGTTCTTGCACAGCGGTAAAATCCTGGGCTATGCTATGGCGGATCGAATTGCAAATGAAGCTCAAGAACTACCAAGAAGATCTGGTTCTGTACGTGGCCGATATCGTGATCAAGGATCGGCCCGACATCCAAGCTGGCGAGGAACTCCTGCACGACGTTGCAGCCTACACCCTGAACCGACTTCCCCCGCGTTACATCATGAGCGAACGCGGCTTCACCCGTCTGGCCGCGGATCACTGGGTCGATTCGGACAACGAGGACGGGTTGGCCAGCCTGGTGGAGGTGTTGATCCTTGTGAACAAAGCGATCGACATCGTGAAGAGCCGCAGAAAGATCGAAAAACCCGTAAAAGAGACGGAGCTTTCACCCGAAGAGGAAGTCCCGGATGTTCGCAGGTACTGGCATAACCTTCCCTATCTGATCGGCAGGGTCCTGGACAAGAATACCAACAAGCCGGTACTGGACGCCCGGATTCGCATCAATATCGATGGACGGCCGGCAGACCCCGCAGAGAAGGGTTGGCTCAATCCGTACCGTACGAACGCCGGGACCAAGGGATTTTACAGCTTCCTGCCCAAACCGATCCGATCTCGATCCAAAAGCAAGGTTTTCAACCTGGAGCTGTCGATCGAGCATCGGGATTACAAACCGATCAAAGTGGAACAAAAGATCGAAACGGTAGGTGAGCTGACGACCTATCAGTTCATCCGCAGCGACCAGATTCTCAATCTCGAGGACAGCTATCTGGCTCAGGCAGATCCCTGAACCGCAGCGCGAACCTTAATCCCCGTTATGAACAGAGATACCCTGAAAACAGTCGCCGCCTATCTCACAGTCTACATCGTCTGGGGTTCGACCTACTTCTTCATCAAGATGGCTCTGGAGAGCTTTCCGCCCTACCCCATTGTGGGGCTGCGCTTTACCCTGGGTGGCATTCTTCTCCTTGCCCTGGGACTGACTTCATCCAAAGCCCGTGCCCCCCTTTCCCTTGCCTCGGTGCTCTCGAGCATGCTGCTCGGTACTCTGATGCTCTTGGGTGCAAACGGCCTGGTCACCGTAGCCGAGCAGAAGGTGGACAGCTACGTCGTTGCCCTGGTTATGGCGGTCGTGCCCCTGGCCGTGGCAACTTTTAACAGGTTCCTCTTTCACAAGAGCATCACCTGGATACGCTTCCTCGGGATCATGATCGGCTTCTTCGGAGTGGCGTTTCTTCTCTACGACGGCCAATCTCTTCGTGGCACTCTCAGCCCCCATACGCTGATGGTGCTGGCGGCCATGCTGCTTTGGTCCTTCGGCACCAGCCTGGCTCACCGCCTTCCCCTTCCGGCGGACAGCCGGATCAACAGCGGAATCCAGATGCTCTTCGCCGGCTTGGTATCATTGGCACTCGCCTTGATTTCCGGACATACCCCGGCAGCCGTATTTGCCGGAGCCAGCCTCCGATCCCTGTTGGGTCTCGCCTACCTTGGAGTTATCGGTTCTCTGGCCATCACGGCCTACTCCTACCTTCTGGTAAACGAGCCGTCGATCAGGATCGTCAGTTATGCGCTGGTGAATCCCGGAATCGCCGTAATGCTAGGATTTCTGTTTGGAAATGAGACCGCCGCTCCGTATATGTTGATCGGCTTTCCTCTGATTCTCTTCGGCCTGGCCACCATGCTGTACGGGGAGACTCTGCTCAGGATGTTTCGAACAGAAAGAGCGGGGAAATCCGGAACCCCTTAGAGCCTCTCCCTGCCGGATTTCCGGCAGCCACTTGCCCATCAACTCATCCCAGGCTTCGCCGAACTGCTCATGGGTGATCTCGAAACTGGCTACGGCGAACCTTCCCCCTGGAACCGTCATGGCCCCGATCTCCCCGTCGACCTCCGTGCCCTCGGGAACGATGACGCAGGCGCTGGAGCGCAGCCTGGACGGATCGGTGATCTCCGGATCATCGTGATATACCCCCAGCATCCGGGTCTTGGGGAACTGGAGCAGCCCGCGAGGACCGGCCCAGCGCATCAGTTTGTCGAAGGCCTCTCCCACTCCACTGTAGGAACCCACGTGTCTGTAGTATGCCACGTACATCTCCGGCATCTCTTTGACTTCCACCTTCATCTCGAACCTCCCCTTGAAATTGATGTTTCTTTCATCAATATAGTAAGGGGATGGTAAAGACGCTTTTCCTGTCTTGCTTTCCGTTTTGCCGATCTTGCTATTGTTCAGACGGCCGGCAGGAAAGTGCCTCCTTCTTCTTTGCCGGAACGTACTGGCGCTCATGCCGAAATGCTCGGAAAAGGACCCGGCAAAACCTGCAGAGCTGGAAAAGCCGCAAGCCAGGGCAATCCGGGTGATCGTTTCTTTGGGGTGAGCGATGAGCATGGAAGCCGCTGCCTCCAGCCGCAGGCGGCGGACAAAGCCATTCAGCGTCTCACCCACCAGGGCTGAAAAAATTCTGTGGAGGTGAAAACGGGAAAAGTTGGCGACCCTGGCCAGGGTTTCCAGGGTGAGTTCGGTATCGATATTCTCATCGATATAGTCGATCACCCGATTGATCCGCCCCACGTACTCCTGGCGCAGCAACTCCTTGGATGTCGGTAAGTCGGCGGGGCTCACGGTTCCCCCCTGATCAGTCCCTCCAGAGAGGAAACAGACTGATCCTATTCGATCCCGCACAACCCCGAGCCGCACCGGCCCAGATCGCAGCCGGCCGTACCTGTGTGGCAGGCGGGCGCGGCGCCGGCGCCGTGATCGACGTGAGAGGCGAAGACGCTGAACTTCTTGTCGATGCGGGAGCTCCCGCACCTCGGACAGGCTTCATCGGTGTCCGAACGAACCAGGAGCTCGAAATCGTCTCCGCAGGCGGAGCACTTGTATTCGAATATAGGCATGATGCTTGAGTTTCCCCTCTTTTCTGAAATATAACTCTCTGCCACGGGGAACGTACCACCGGCTGATAGGCACTGTCAAGGTGAATTTCTCCAGCCGCTTCTGTACACAGCGGCAAAATTCCAGTTAGGATAAGCTCGGCTTCGAGGCCGATGTGGAAAAACGATCGATAAGAAGCGCGATTGTAGGGGCACTTCTCCTCTTCGCAGCGGCGAGCACGGCCGGCTCCGAGGATTCTCTGGTCTATATAACGGAGACCGGCCGAAAGTACCACCGAGAAGACTGCTTCTACCTCGAACGATCCAGGATTCCTATTTTGCTGTCCACGGCCGTTTCGGTGGGCTACGAGCCCTGCGGGCACTGCAATCCTCCGTCTCCGCCCCCCGGAATCAACCCTCCCCCCGAATCCCAGGAGCTGTACCGTCTAAACGTCTCAGGGGTCGAGGAACCAGAGCAGGCGGACCTGTCACGAATGACCCGGGCGGTCGTTGTGCGGCATGTGGACGGCGACACCGTGTATGTTTCGATTCCCCGGCCGCCGGGAAGCGTGAGGCAGTATGAATCGGTGCGGTTCATCGGAGTGGATGCCCCGGAGACGGTGCATCCCCAAAAGCTGGTTGAGCACCTCGGCAAGGAGTCCAGTGAGTTCACCCGGAGATATCTGCTCAACCGGCCTGTATTTCTGGCCTACGACTGGCAGCTGCGGGACCGCTACGATCGCCTGCTCGCCTACATATATCTGTCCGACGGCTCCTGCTTCAACGCCCTCCTGGTGAGGGAGGGGTATGCCCACGCCTACACCCGCTATCCCTTTGAATTTCTCGAGCAGTTCCGTGCGTTGGAGCTGGAAGCGAGGCAAAAAGACAGAGGGCTTTGGGGTTCGGAAGAGAGGTAGAGGACCCTAGCAGGACCAGGACAGGGACCAGTCCTTGATGAGTCCCCCGCTGCGTTTGATCATGTCCCGCATCTTCTCATCCGCTTCGGCCTTGGTACGCCCATCGGTGAGAATTATCTCTTCTTTGGAGCTCTTTCTTCTGTACTCGAAAAGCATGTTGCCCCTCCCAAAGTAGCTTAAAACACTATTACATATGTTAAGGTAAAACCGGGATTTAGTAAAGGGAATTTTCAAAAAAAAATGCAAAGGTCTCGTCTCGTCCCCGCCTGGCTACGGGCCCGCCCAGTCCGGAGGGGCCGGCAATCAGGCACGCGTCGCGACGTCGCACCGGCGGCGGCGACTGCCCGGTGCGTTCTAGCTCTGCTGCTCCCTCAGGCGCGCCTGCTCCTGCTTCACCGTCAACAGCCTGTTGTACTCCCGCATGGCTTTCTTGTCAGCCGTACGATCCACCACGCTCTTCATCTGAGCGATAGCCATATCCAACTGGCCGGTAACCTCGTAGAGTATGGCTGCATTGAAGCCGGCTGCGACATTGCCGTTCTGCTGCCAAACGTCGAGGAAGATCTCCAGGGCGCTGTCATAGACCTTGCCTTTCACAAGGTCGTCAGCCTGCTCCACTCGCGGGTCTTTGGTTTTGTCCCGCATCAGACTGCGTGTTTCCCGCACCTGGTACGGAGCCAGCTGTTTGGCCATCCTGGGCATGAAGTCATCGATGAGGCTCGTGTACATGTCCTCGGCGTCGGGAAGACTTCGCCTGTCTGCCAGCTCTCTCTCCTCAGAGGTTTCGCTCTCGAATGAGCGGGAGGCCACCACGTTTCCTGTAGCCGTATTCACGACCTGGTAGCTCATCCCCACCGATGCTGTGCGGCGGATCATGGGCACGAACGCGGTCTTCTCCTCCCCGGTGTCGGCGTCGGTGATCGTCCGTTCTTCGAGCCACTCCTTATCTCTAACATCGAGCAGGTACAATTCGCCGTTTACGATGGCCTGCGCTTTGACGGCTTTGCCGATGTCTACGGCAGTCGTTCTGTAGCTGATCCCTCCCTGCATTGCCTGAGCAACCTGCTGGGGGCTCACCAGCTGGAAGTAGCCGGTGTTGAGGAGAGTCAGAATCACCTGATCCGTGGTGTATTCGGCCATTCTCTGCTCCAAGTCGAGTTCCGTCGGCAGATCCAGTCCGGTGAGCTTGGAGATCGCCCACTGCAACAGATCCTTCCCCGAGATGGATTTGTCATTGACCGGATAGCGGAAGTCCAGCACCGCTATGACCCGATTGCCGGACATGTTGATCTCCGCCGGCTTGGTCACGGTAACGGGAATGCTGGTGGAACAGCCGAGGACAAAACCCAGCAAAAACAGAATCAAGAGCCCATACACTACTCGTCGCATGATCGGTGTCTCCTTTGTTCGCTTATATTGTCGTCCCCAATTCCCAAAAAGAAAAGTTCTGGAGCTCTTAAAAATCCCAATCGGTGTGGGGCTGTGGGATTTGGAACACCCTGTCGAGGGATCGGATCAGCTCGTCGGGTCCGGACAGCGCTCCTGTGAGGGACAGCGCCGAGGCTTTCTGAGCTCCCATCCACAGGCGGGTAAAGGCCCCGATCCGCGCCTGCAGCTTCGGCAGCCGATCCTTTCTGTCCGCTTCGATCGTTGTCCCGATCCATCCAGCCGACCTCTTTGAATACCTCCAGAGCCGCCCGGGAGTCTTTTTTGTGATCGGAGCGACGAAATGTTATGTCGGCTTTTTCCTCATCGTTGGCCCTCGGCAACCCTGGCCAGGACGAGGATCTCCGGGCGGTACTCGAAATGCATCGTGTCGAAGTAAAACCACTTGCCCCCCCAGACGAATCCCTGCTTCTCGAAGATCTCCACGATCTTTTGAGGTACCATCCAACGCTGTTCGTAGGGGATGGCATAGAACTCTTCGGTTTGGGGCAAAGCCCACCTCCAGTAGGTGTGTCTGCCTCCGAAGCTCTTCGGAGCCAGGTCGATGGCAATCCCGTAGCTGTGATAGCTTCGTGATCGGGTTCCCGCGATCTCCCGCCAGTTGTACCCGGCCAGTCCCCTGAGCCCTGCGACGAAGCGCTGCACCCCCGGATCCGTTCTGATCAGGACTTCCAGATCTCTGTTCACGGCCTCGAGCTGTTCGGCAATTTGTCCGTGCACCCGCACCTCGAAGCCCATCAGCTCCACCGTGACGATCCTGGCCTCGGTTTGCCCGCGGGTAGCGGCCCGGTACAGATCGGCCAGCAAGCCCTCGTACCGTCTGGGCGGGTTCTCCTCAGCCCGTTCCAGTCTCTCCTTCAGCCGGTGCTTGGTTTCCTCGTCCGGGTCGGGAAGCGGGGGCAGAACGAGGGAATAGGAGTAGAAGCGATAGGAGGTGTACTGCTCCCACTGATCACGCAGCTCTTCCGGTAAAAGACGTCCGTGCGCCCAGTAGTACCAGGTATCGTCGATCCGCAGCGCCCAGTCACCGTTCCGAAACTCAAAATCCTCGATCCGCTCCGGATAAGCCTGAGCCAGGGCCGCCATCTCCAGCTCTCCTTCCCGGCGCTCATCCGCGGGTCCTGAATCCAGGGGCTTTCCATCCACGGGTCGAGAGTTGGTGGAGTACCCGGCAGCACCCCTTCCGTCGGACTGGACCTCGGCAGATCCCGGTTCCCTGATTTGCGCCCCTTCGGCGGCTGAGCCGGAAAGATCCGCAACTTTGGCCGAGTATCGAGCATCCGGAATTGCCGGGGTCTCACAGGAAGTTCCGATCAGTGCAAAGAGGAAAATGCCTGACAGCAGCAAACCGGGCTGTTTCATCGTATATAGTAATATACGAACAGGCGGATTCATCGAAAAGGACTACATCCCCCGGTCGAACTCATCCCGATAGCGGACGACCCCCGAAATACCTCTCAGGCCAGCCGCCCGATCTTCCGGTTGCTCCGCACGTATAGCGATCTTCATCGGAACCGACTCCGGATCAGCCCTATTACCTTCGATGAGATCGTGCGGTTTCTCGAAGACCACGAAAACCCGAACGGCAAGAAGGTGCTGATGCGTCACGGGGCGCGGGATCCCTTCTACGGGGTGCGCATCGGCGACCTGAAGAAATCGGAAAAAGGCGTGCCAACCGACACTGCTGAAACTCGCAGGTAGCTTCCGGAAAACCTTATCGCCGGCTCATCTGAAAGCCGGCAGATAATCCTTGTACATATCCAGTCCATCTTAACACGATCCGCCTGGCAAGTTCTCGCAGCATCTGCTTTTTTTCAAAAAATACTTGCTTTGTTTGGTACTGTGTATTATACTGTAGTATATAAAACACAGTACTGTTCAATGTTTGGAGGTTTTATGAATGTTCAATTCAAAAAGGGAGTCCTGGAGCTCTGCGTTCTCGTGGTACTGTGCCGTCGGGACTACTACGGCTATGAGCTGGTGCACACCATCTCGGAGAATATCGACATTGCCGAAGGTACGATCTATCCACTGCTGCGGCGGCTGACCAAGGAGGGGTACTTCACCACCTATCTCAGGGAATCCGAAGAAGGTCCTTCCCGCAAGTACTACCAGATAACAGACAAGGGGCAGACCTACAAGGACCAGCTGCTCACCGAATGGAACCACTTCGTGAGCAGCGTCCATAATCTCATTCGAGAGGAGGAAACGGCATGAACAAGGAGCAATTCCTTAGTCAATTGAGACGTTCTCTTTCCGGAATCCCGGAGGAGGAGAAGAAGGAGATCCTCTACGACTATGAAGAACATTTCAGCAGTGGGCTGGAGAACGGACAGGAGGAGGAGGAAATAGCTCGATCCCTCGGCAATCCCAGGGTATTGGGAAAATCCTACCGCATTGAAAGCCTCCTGGACAAAGAGAGGGGCGGGCATCGTACCGCGAATATCATGCGGGCCGTGTTTGCCTCCCTGAGTCTGGGATTCTTCAACGCCATCATCACCATACCCCTGTTCGCCGGACTGTTTGCGGGTCTGGCGGGCCTGTGGGCAGGAGCGGTTTCCCTGGCCGTGTCGGGGGTGGCGGTGATCGTGGGAGTCATCCTGCAGCCGCTGTTTCCCACCCTCATCAGCCTCGGGGGTTTGAGCATCCCCTTCCTGATCTTCTCAGGGCTAGGGATCAGCGCTCTGGGGCTGCTGTCCGTAATAGGGATGTGGAAGCTCAGCCAGCTGTTCTTCCGCATGACAGCCAGGTATGTGCAATTCAACCTACGAATCATCAAGAAACAGGAGGTGCGGGCATGAACAACACCTTGAAAAAAATCGTGTGGATTACCGCCGCCGTAGCCGTCGTCTCCCTGGGCATCGCGGCCGTGCTCTTCTTCGCCACGGGCATGGACGGACCCTGGGAACCGGGGAAGGGAATCATAGTTGACGAACAGCGATCTTTCGCCTCGAACGGAATTGGAGAACTCGAGGTGCGGACGAGCAGCACCAACGTTTTTGTCGGAACAAGCGAGGGAAATACCGTCGACGTGCGCTTGACCGGGACGGTGTACGCCGGCCAGGCGGATGCCATACCGGCTCTGGCCGCCGAACAGGTTGGAGATGTCATCGACATTTCTACCGAGCGCAAGCATGGACGGAGGTGGGTCTTAGGCTTCTTCTCCAGCGACCTGATCGTGGAGATCAAAGTACCGGATCAGTATCGGGGCGCATTGGTCGTGCACACGAGCTCCGGTGACGTGGAGATCAGCGACCAGATCCTCTCGGAGCTATCCGTTGAGACCAGCTCAGGAACGATGCAGCTGCATTCCATTCAGGCAGCGACGATCACGCTGGATTCCTCCTCCGGCGATCAGACGGTTGAGGGCATGAACACCGGGCACTCGCAAATGAGCAGCAGCAGCGGTGAGATCCGGGTAAGAGATCTGCAGGGGGACGCCAAGGCCGAGAGTTCCTCCGGGGACATTACCCTTCGATACGGTAAGTTCGATTCGGACCTGGAGGTTCGAAGCAGCTCGGGGGACGTCGAGCTGTTCCTCACGGAAGCGGCTGAGTTCCGCGTTGAGGCCCGAACGTCTTCGGGAGACATCGACTGCGCGTTTCCTGTGACTCTGAGTGGAGCGGACAGTGAGATGCGCCGAAACCGCCTTTTCGGCACCGTCGGGGAGGGTACCCATCGGGTCGTGGTACGGACCTCATCCGGGGATATTACCATTCGTCCGTGAGGCAGCGCGCGGCGGCCTCACCGGTTGCCGACCGGATTGCGAATTGGAAGCCGGCGCGCCGAGCCTGCACCGGAACTGGTGATGGCGGTGCGCCGGCTTTACTTTCTCCACCCCCCCCGTTGAGTTCTGCCGGCACGTTGCTACCGGGGCAGTTTCACTACCTGGATGTCAACGCGTTGTATGAGCTCCTCCCAGACCTCGGCGGGCCGGGGAGCGAAGATAAAGCGCCTTTCCGCGAGTATGACATGCCAGTCACCCCGGGCGATCTCATAGTCAAGCTGTCCCGGCCCCCAGCCGGAGTAACCCGCGTAGGTCCGAAACTCCTCTTCCCCTTTAGCGATGATACGCTTGAGAGTCAGCTCATCCGAACCCAGATGGACCCCCGGAATCACCCGTCGCATCTCTTGTGCTGCATCGTTGGATCGAATCAGGTACAGCAGGCGATTGGGAAACACCGGACCTCCGAAGTAAACGGAATGGGCCTCCAAACCGGCGATCTCCGGCCAGAGCTCGGCCAAGGTGTGCGAAGTGGGTCGATCGATGATCA
>Ga0315551_10000638_pt1 | contig 28041 bp, 37 predicted proteins | sample SalMarSW160290MG_FD_203678 | JGI IMG/M metagenome (GOLD analysis project Ga0315551, IMG submission 203678) | Salt marsh sediment microbial communities from the Plum Island Ecosystem LTER, Massachusetts, United States - Salt Marsh Sediment SW1602-90 ...
TAGATCAAGAACTTCCAGAAGATTCAAAAGGCCATTTTTATTTGATTAAAGGAAATACGCCAACAAGGGATGATATTTTCAGATATAAAGTAAGATTAAAGAATCCAAAAATAGGAGATAAAATAACATTTCTAAATGCCGGAGCTTATAATTATACAACAGATTTTTGTTCTCTCAAAAAATTAAAAACAATAATTGTTGAAGATTTTTGATTGTTATTAGTTTGTTATAAAAATTCTATATTTTTAGTGTTACTTTTACGTAGTCACAAGAAGAAACATTTATAAATATCTTAATCTTTAATATTTTATGAAAGAAGAGGATGCAATTGAAAAAGGCATTGATATTGAAGCTCTAAAGGCAGAACAGAAAAAGCTAGCTAAAGCCGTCTCACTCAAAGATGTATTTAATTTTGAAAATGCAACAAGATTCTGTGCAATACATATAATGGCACTTCAAGAAACAAAAGAAATCATAGCTTCTGCTGTTGTTGTGGATGAAAATCTTGAACTTATTGAGGAAAAATATATAATCAGACCAATCAAATTTCCTTATATTCCTGGCTATAGAGCTTATAGAGAACTTCCTATTATGAATGTTGTTTATAATAAATTAGAAGAAAGACCAGATGTTATTTTTATTGAAGCCCATGGAATTGCCCATCCAAGAGGTTTAGGATTAACAAGCCATTTTGGTATCAGTATAGATAAACCAACAATTGGGGTGGCTAAAAAAATTTTGATAGGCCAAGAAAAAGATGATGAGATTATAATTGATAAAAAAGTTGTTGCTAAATCAATTATTACAAAACAAGGAGCTAAACCAATCTACATTTCAATAGGACATATGATAAGCTTAAAGACAGCTATAGAAGTAACAAAAAGATGTATTAAAGAGCCTCATAAATTCCCAGAACCTATTGTCATGGCTAGAAAAATTGCTGAGAAAGTAAAACAAGAGTTGGGTAAGAAATAATTTTATATTTTATTTCTTATATTATATTTCTAAAAAAATAAAGAAGTTTTGTACGGGGATGGTGTCCGAAGTTCAATAAGCCGACTGCACATCCGAAGATGCCGTTGTACTCAAAAAATTCTTCCACCTCCTCGAACATAAAGTAGAGGTTTTTAGTATATTTAAAGGTTGCGGTAATACTAAAAAAAGACCAAAAATATTAAATTCATATTGATTTATATTATCAAAATAAAAATACTAAAATTAGAAAAAACCGGCATTTTTTTAAATTATTTTAAGTTATTTTCAATATATTCAATAAGTTTTCTTCCAGCCACCTTAACACTAGCAGAACCAGCTCTAACATAGAATTCTTCTTCTTTTTCATTTTTTAAGAAAACAGGTTTTTTACTTTTATAACAATCAACTTTCAGTATATTTTTATTTTCAAGAGGAACAAGTTCAAAATTAAGATAAGGAAGATACTCTTTACCTATTTTTTCTTTAATTAAATTAGCAAAATGCAGATTAAATTTATCATTAGTCTGAAAATTATCTTTTTCTATGCCTAAAATTTTACCAGCATCAGAAACCCCAATTAACAATACTCCCCCTTCTGAATTTAAGAAAGCTGTAATTGTTTTAAGAGCAGAATTTTCAATATTTTTATCAGCATTATTTGTATAAAGATTGGTTCTTAAAGTTGATTTAAATTCAAGTTTTTCATATTCCCCACCTTTTATTAGATCTATAATTTTTTCAGGAGAATCTGTCTGTATTACAAAAAGATTTGGATTTTTACTTTTAAATTTCCACACCAATTTCTTAAGTATTTTTATTTTATGCCCTTTCATGTAAATATATCCTAAAATTGCGGCTATAAAAGCCCCCGCTGCAACAAAAGATAAATTTTTAAGGGCGATGCCATAATCTAAAGCAAATAATTCATAACCTAAAAATAATTTTAAATAATATTTTAACATTTCTATGACAACACCTACAGCAAGAGGGAAAGTAAAGGAAAAAAGAGTAATCAAAAAATAATCTTTTTTTAATTTAGAATTAGAATATAATACTAACATAATTATAAATCCAATAAAACATATTGCAATTCCAAAAAATACTTGAATTACAACCCCTCTTATTTCTCCAAGAAAAAAAGATACCAAGACAAAGATTAAAAAAACAAATTCAAATTCACTTGGAATAACAATTTTATATTTTTTCCTTAATAAATATGGAAGAAAGACCAACAATAATAAAACAAGATTTGCAAACATCAAATGCCAAAAATGATTGTATGCAGCATAAATAATAGATAAAAAAAGAAATAATTTTAACATAAAAGAAAGAGAACTTTGAATTCTTTTATAATTCCCTTTTATAAAATTCTTAGTATCCTTAGCCATGATAGATTAAAATGTTTATAGTTTATATGTTTTTTTGTGATTTTATGAAATATAATAAATAGTGATAAATATGCGCCGGGCGGGAATTGAACCCGCATTGTAACGTTGGCAACGTCACGTTCTACCATTAAACCACCAGCGCTTACAAAAAATAAGAAAGAGTAATATTTAAAATTTGCTCATTTTATTATTAATCAAAAAATTTACTTTTTCTTTCCGGAGTTTTGATAAAGAAATTATTTTTAAAAATACCCATTAAATTATTATTTTCATAAGGATCATCAGCTTGATAAGGCATAAGAATATTTCTATCTGCTTGTCTTAATAAAATATAATCTTTTTTGAATTCTAAAGCAACAAGAGGAATAATATTTGAATTCATCCCTTCAATAATCTCTCCAGTATCAATACAAGGAATATGCCCATAGGTTTTTTTAATAACATCTGATAATTTTTTTCCTTCTTTTGGTATAGGTAAAAAGAAATAACACCCATCTACTTGACAAGTTTCAACTGGCCCCCTTTTTTCAAAATCATTTATATTCATTTTACTTAAAAAATTATTTATCCTATATAAAGTCCAATTATTTGATTCTATAATTTTTATTAATTCAGGACTAAAAAGAAGAGTTTTACTCATTTTAATAACCTTGAGGCATTTGAGGTAACTGACTTTGGCCAGATGCAGATGATTTGTTTGAGGCAATAACATCATCTATTCTCAATATCATCATTGCAACTTCACTAGCTGATTTGATTGCTTGATTCTTAATTTCAAGTGGCTCAATAATCCCTTTTTTTAATGTATCACATATCAAACCACCAGCTGAGCTTACTACGCTTGTATCCAACCCAGTTGTTGTTTCATTTTGATCGTGTCTTGCTTTAAGTTCTGTAATTACATCAATTGGATCTAATCCGGCATTTTCAGCAAGTGTACGGGGAATAACTTCTAGAGAATTTGCAAAAGCATTAACAGCTAATTGTTCTCTTCCTTTAATGGTTTGAGCAAATGCTTTAAGTCTTCTTTGGAGCTCTATTTCAAAAGCACCACCACCTGAAACAATAAAACCTTTTTCAAGTGCAACAGAAACATCCCCAATACCATCTTTTATAGCTCTTTCAAGTTCATCTATAACATGCTCTGTCCCGCCACGAATTAGAATTGTAATTGCTTTAGGATTTTTACATCCAATAACATAAATCATTCCTTCCTCTTGATATTTAATTTCCTTGACAGTTTCAGCATAACCAAGCTGGTCTGTTGTAAGTTCATTAATATTACTAACTATTTTTCCTCCAGTTGCTTTAGCAAGAAGCTCCATATCACTCTTCTTAATTCTTCGGGCAGCAAAAATTCCCTCTTTTGTTAAATAATATTGAGCCACATCATCAATTCCTTTCTGACATAAAATAACATTAGCATTAACTTCTTTAATCTTATTGACCATGTCTTTTAGAATTCTTTCTTCTTGATCAATAAAAGATTGTAATTGATCGGGATTTGTAATTTGAATTTTTGTGTCTGTTTCAGGAGTTTTAAGCTCAAGGGCGGTATCAATCAAGGCGATTTTTGCGTCCTTAATATGGGAAGGCATATCTCCACTAACACGTTCTTTGTCTAAAACAATCCCCTTAATAAGTTCAGTATCTTCTATTCCCTCTCCTTTTTTCTTTTCAAGTTTTATATTTGTTTTATCAATTATAATTTTACTGCTATCATCTTTGTTATTTTGTTCCATAACTTGAAGAATAGCATCAACTGCAACTTCAGATAATTTTTCTTTTGCTGCCTCTGCTCCTTTGCCAGTCATAGCAGTAATAACAATCTGTTTTAGAAGATCTTTTTGTTCTTGATTAATTTTATATGCTAAATCTTTAGAAATTTTATAAGCTTGCTCCGCCCCTAAACGATAGCCTCTAACTATAACAGTGGGATGAATCCTATCTTCAAGCAACTTTTCAGCATTTTCAAGAAGCTTGCCAGCAAAAATTACAGCTGTTGTAGTTCCATCACCAACTTCATCTTCTTGAGTTTTAGCTATTTCAACCATCATCTTTGCAGCAGGGTGTTCAATTTCCATTTCATCAAGAATTGTGACCCCATCATTTGTAACAGTAATATCCCCAATAGAATCAACTAACATCTTATCCATGCCTTTAGGCCCCAATGTAGTTTTAATAGTATCAGCCACAAGTTTAGCTGCTAGAATATTATTTCTTTGTGCATCTTTTCCTATCATTCTCTGGATATTTTCAGGCAATATGTAAATTGGTTGTTTTTCAGTCATTTTAAATTTTCAGTCATTTTTACAGAAAATTCTATTAATTTCCCTTAACCTATATTATCTTTGATTAGGATATTTAAAAAGTTTTCTCTTATTTTTACATTTTATCAAATACAATATATGGGCCATTAAATTAGCACCAAATCACGAAAAAGTATTTAAAACAAATGAAACTCAAAAATTTATAATAAAGAGGTCATTAAGGAAAAATGCCAAGAAAAAATTCAAACACAGTTAATGGAATAAAGGGATTTTCAGAAAGATTTGTATTACAAGACACAGATACACTAAAAGAAACCCGGCTTAAAGAACTAAAAACCAAAGAAACAGGATGGGTAAAAGAAGGTAAATGTGAAGAGTGTGGTGGTTTTGACATTCTTTCCAGATATGGAGATGCTTTTTTATGCAGTGAATGTCTAAGATTAATTAATTCAAAAAACAAAAGAAGCAAAAAAATTAAAGCAAAAACAAAGATAAAAAGAAGAAATTAAAAATATTCCATAAATTAGATTTTTTCAGTCTTTTTTGTGCAATTTATTATATATAAAAGTTGCCAATCCTTCTATGTGGCTAATTTTATTCTTCAAAAGAATTATCCTTAATCTATTATTAATTCTTACACCTTTTTTAACAAGTTCTTTTTTTAGTGAGTGATAAAGATGTTTTCCTTTTTTATCAAAATCAGTTAAAATAATACACTCTTTTGTTTTAATTTTTTCTACAGTAACATAAAAAGGTCTTCCATGTAAAATAATTATATTCTTACTTTTAAAACCAAGTTTCTCAAGAGCTTTTTTATCTTTGCAACCTTCAACAACAATCAAAGCATCAGAATTTTTTGCTTTATCTATTTCAATTAAAAGGCTAAAATAAAATTTAGATTTCATTCTTAATATAAAATTATGGGTCCGACGGGGCTCGAACCCGCGACACCCTGGTTTCTCTTTTTGACTGCAGGATTCATAAAAACCCACAGACGGTTTTTATTAAGAGCCAGGTGCTCTAACCAACTGAGCTACGGACCCAACATTAAATGAAAAGATAAATTTGTTTATAAATTTTTATAATTTTATAGAAATATTAAGAACACTATTAAGCGTTCTTTCTCCATGTGTGTTTGCACTTAACACATCTAAAAAATTGGGTCTCAGCTTCATCTCCTGATCTCATTTGAGCAGAAAAATAATATGCTTTATCATTACCACATTTAGGACAAACCTCATTGACTGTTGGCCAGACATTTGAATCCTTTTCATTAAGAACATCCAGTTTTGTTTCTTTGTTAATTTTTTCAGAAACAATAAGTTTTACTTTTTCCTTAGAACGATAACCACATTTAGGACAAGAAAATTTCGTTTTCTTCTGCACTAAAATAGCTCCACACTTTGGACAAAACTTCATTTTTATCCTCTTTTGTCAGCTTCTAGGTTTAAAAACTTTGCGTTTATAAGTTAGAACTTTATAGGAAGAAAAAAACCATGAAAAAAACCATAAAAAAAATCATGAAAAAATCACAAAAAAATTACTTAAATATTCCAACAAAAAATAATTTTATCCAGCCAACTTTTGGAATTCTGCCAATGGCTTTTCCTAAAATTTGCTCTTGTTTAATTGTTTCCTCATAAGGCCATTGGGCATTGTTATGGTCTCCTTTAGTTGAAAAAGTGGTTTCATTATTAAATATAATGCGATGAATAATTGGCACTTTCTGGCCTTCAACCTTGAAAATAATTACATCCCCAACCTTATAATCATGATTTTTTAAGCCCCGAACAATAATTATATCCCCTTTATCAAGACCATTTCTCCAAGACCATTCTTCAATCTGTTCTTTTGTTATATTATTTTCTAAATACCACGAACCATGTAAAGAAAACCAGTTATCAAATTCGCCTTCATGAATCATACTATTACTTTCAATAATTACAAAAGGGATTGGTGTAGCAAAAATCAGACCAAAAACTGGAAAAATAATAAATTTAACAATTAAAAAAATCAAAATAAGATCGATAATCCAACTCCAAATAGAATCGCTTTTCCATAAAAAATGCCATATCTTTCCAAAAGTGTTTTGTTTTCCTAACCTCTTTTTTTTGTGTCTGATATTTTTTTTCATCTGTAAAAATAATTGAATTTAGCTTTAAAAATTTATACTTATATAATCTTAAAATCTACGCGGATGTGGTATTTGTAAGGAGCTATTTCCCTAACTTTCTTTGTTCTTGATATCTTAATTTTCTTTTTAGCTTTTTTTGCTTCTTTTTTGATTTTTTCACTTATTTGTTTCAAGTTTTGTTTTTTCAAAAAATCATAAAAATGTATTATTGTTCCTTTTTTTGAAACCATGAATGCTTCTTTTAAAAATGATTCCTTAAGTTGTGGTCTTGCCATAATTATTCTATCAAATTTTATTTTTTGTCTTAAGAACTTTGGAATAATTCTCTTAACATCACCTTGAATAATTTCAATATTATTCAATTTGTTCAATCTGTTTAATTTAACATTTTCTTTAGCATATTTTGAGGCTGCACGACTGATTTCAACACAATAAACTTTTTTTGCTTTGCTTTTTTTAGCAATAACAATTCCATAAGGGGCTATTCCAGAAAACATAACTAAAACAGTTTCACCTTTTTTGATTTTTTTTGCTATCTCTAACCTATCATGACTTAATCGTTGAGAAAAATAACAAGTTTTAATATCTAACTTGAAGATACAGGTATTTTCTTTATGGATTGTTTCTGTTTTTTTGATTCCCGCCAACCATTTTAATCTTGGAGTTCTAAGACGGCCAGCTATCTTGCTTTTTACATAAACAGCCTTAATATTTTTATATTTTTTAATTAATTCTTTTGCTTTATTTTTAGTCGTTGGAACATTAAAAATAATCACATGTCCTATAATATCAAATCCACCCATTTTTTTATATTTTCTCTGTTTCTTGTATTTTACTTTAAATTTTACTTTAAAAAATATTGTAAAGCATCTTCAATAGAGCCAACTTCTATAACAGTTATTCCAGCTTCTTCTTCAATATTTGCTTCTCTTGGAACTTCATCTGTTTTACAAAATCCGTTTTCACAAGTTTCTGCTAATTCATAAACAACTTCAGTGCTTTGAAATAAAGGTACTAAAAAAATTGTGGCTCCAAAATCTTTAGCTGCCTCTGCTTTGGGTAATACTGAACCAACCAAACCAATACGGCCATAATTATTCACTGTTCCTGTTATAATAACATCATCTCTTAAGGTTATATTTTCTAATGCAGCTATTGTTGCTATGCTTATAGCTGCTCCAGCACTTTCTCCACCAATTGCTGAAGCGTTTGCATAAATATTATAAACTAAATCATATTTTTCAACATCAACTTTAGATATCTTAACCGCAACATTTTTTGCTTTTCTTATACTGCTTTGAGTATCGGCCCAGAAAAATAAGTTGTCTATATTAACAAGAGTCCTACCAGAACCAGGAACAGCCTCTACAACAAGTAATGTAATAACGCCTTTTTTATCCTCATCAACAGCTGTCAAATAAATTAAAGATCTAGTTGAATTAATCAAAGGTCTTTTAATTATAAAACCACCTTCTTCTAAATCTTCTAAACCACCTAAATTCTCTATATCTTTATATTCTTCTCCTTGTCTGAAAATTTTTGAAATATTAGGAAAAAAAGACCATAACAAAAGAGAGCCAAGAATTAAAATAAATATTACAAGAAGGGCGATAATAGTTAAAATTAAAGTTGTTTCTCTATCTCTTTTCTTTTTTCTTTTGATTTTTACTTTTTTTGCCATTTCCTCTTTTATCAAATGGGCCCGTTGGGATTTGAACCCAAGACCCCTACGTTATCAGCGTAGTGCTCTAAAACCAGGCTGAGCTACGGGCCCTCACGGTCCGGATAGGATTCGAACCTACGACCCCACGGTTAACAGCCGTGTGCTCTAGCCACTGAGCTACCAGACCATCTAATAAAAAGTCATAAATTGTTTATAAAGTTTTTCAGAATGGGTAAAAAGAAAAATATTTATATTCTTAATAACTAATAATCTTATGTATGAAAAACAAAAAGTGTTTTTAGAATGGCTAAAAACTATAGCAATCTAGTTAATAACAATAATGGTTGGTATTGGCGGCTACTATGCTCTATTTATTAGGAAATGGTGATGGGTTTTATAATTGAATTATTTTTCAATCATCTCTTCAATATCTTCTTCAACCAGTTCTTTTAATTTAGAACGGCTCCTTTCAAGATAACCATAAGCTTTTTGCTGTGGCGAACCTCTTATCAACATCCCTATGGCATGATTTGCAATTTCTATACTTTCAAATCTTCCAATTATTGCAACAACGTGATCTGCAATAACAAGATTACATTCGGCAAGCTTTTCTATTATGTGTTTTGTTCTCCCTTTTGTTCCAATTATTCTGCCCTTAATGACTTTTATTCTAGAATTTTTAGCATAGGATTTAATATTTATTTTCTTTAGAACAAAATTAGTATTTTTAATTAATAAAGCAGTATCAATATCAAAACCTAAGGCAAGAGCATCAAAAACTTCTGAAGCAATATGCTCTTCAATAGAATCTTTTTTACTCTCTATAAAAATTTCTTTTTTATTTTTAATTTCAACCTTAATATCAAGAGCATTTTCCAATCTTTTTTTATTTTTTTTGATAATACTTAATTTCTTTTCTGGAAAAAATATTTTTTGCATTTTTTGCTTTTATGTTGCTTTTATTTTATTTTATTTTTATTTTAACTCAGAATTCTTTTTCAATATTTTTAAGATAGCCTTTTTTTCTTAACCAAAGAACCCCGTTAGGCCTATATTTCCAAATAACATCTCCTTTTTCATCTCCCCCAAGTTCCCAAGGTTCAATAAGAATTACGTTGCCTTCTCTCAACCATAATCTTCTTCTAAGGCGGCCAGGCACTCTACAAATACGACTTTTACCATCAAGACATTTTACAGACATACGATTTCCACCAAGTCTTCTTTCTAAAATTCCTAAAACTTCTCTACCTTTTGGAAGTCTAACTCTAAAAACCTCTCCTTCTTGTTTCTGCGGTTTTTTTCTAAATTTACCCATATAAGAAAAAGATTATCGACGTTTATAAATATTTTTAAAAAATCAGATAAGAGACATAGCATGAGGAATATTTTGAATAATAATAACCCTGTCTTTATCTACAATTCCTGCTTGAATTGCTAACTTAATAGATTGCTTACCAACAAAATTAAAACAAGCGTCTTCTTGATTTTTTTCTTTAAGCAATTCAAGAACCTTGTCATTTTGCATTTCATCACCACCATAAAATTCTTTATTTATTTCAATTTGCATTTTATTATCCTCAAATTTCTTTCCTAAAATATCAGAATCACAAACAGCAACAACTTCCCTGTAAATTTGATGAATTTTCACTAAAACCATTTTAACAATTAAGCAGCTAAGCAAATTTAAACTAGCTTTGCCCTGACAGAATGTTTAGCACCGCAAGCAAGACAGTGAATAAACATAAACTTGTCTTCCTTGATTAATTCAGTATCTGGCTTACCACATTCTGGACAAATAACAAATTCTTTAACATAAGATTTTATTTTTTCATTTATCATGTCTGAACTTAATTTTCTATTCAAAATAAGACGATCACCTTCAATTAAAACTTGGGTAGCCAATTCTCTTGAAAGAAATTTAGACAGATGTGTTGGTTTTCTTCTTAATATTGAACAAATTTGAGAAAAATTTGTAATAATTGTTTTGTTTCCCTCAACATGGCCTTTAACTTCAGGAATTTCAAAACGCTTAGCTACATCTACTTTTTTGACTTTCTTATATAATTCATCTAATAATTTATCATATTCCTCAACCATATATCGAATAGAGAAATTCTGTTTAAATATCTTTTCTTAATTATAAATATTTTTTAAAGTATTTTTAGCACCATATTTAAGATATGGGGTGATTTCTTCAGGGACTCTTTCAAAAGAATTCCAAAAAATAACCTGTTCTCCATTAATTTTAATTTCTCCAAGTTTTTCAAGTACGAATTTTATCTCTTTATTCCTATATTGTTTATATATCATTCTACCATAATAATACCATTCGTCTAAATTGTTTGGATAAGCTATAAAACAAATTTTTTGAAAATCAGCCACTATAAATTTTTTTGCTAATTCTTCTACTTCTGTAAATTGCTTTAATGTTTTTAATGATGCTTTTTCCAAACCACCAATTTTTGCATTAGTATCTAAAACTAAACTGCCCATTCCCTCTCACCTTTGTTTTTCTAAGAATTTAAGATATAAATAATTTTGTTAATATTTTAGAGTGAAAACTTATTAAAACTTATTATTTATTTAATTTTTAATCATTTAATCATCATTTAATCAATTCCCTTTCTTTGTCTAATTTGTTTGATGACCTTGATTTGAAGATCTTTTGGAACTGGCGCGAAAAGTTGGTCTGTTATAAAAAAAGCTGCTCTTCCTTCTGTGGCACCTCTTAAATCATTGCTTAAACCAAACATCTCATTAACAGGCATTTTTACTTTTGCACTTAAATGTTCTCCTTCTTGCTCCACATTAATAAGTTGGCCCCTCTTGCTTTGAACTATTTTTGTAATTTCTCCCATAAATCTAAAAGGGGCTTCAATTTGAATATTTTGTAATGGTTCAAACATCACCGGCCTAGCATCTTGAATAGCTAGTCTAATTGCATCTCTTGTTGCTGGAATAACTTGTGCTGGCCCTCTATGAATGGCATCTTCATGAAGTTTACAATCCATTAATGAAACTTTTAATTTAATCTCTGGTTCATTAGCTAGAATTCCGGCATGAACTATCTGTTCAAAAGCAGTCATTGACATTTCTATAATTTCCCCTATATGAACTATTCCACGAGTTTTATCACAAAAAACACAATCTCTATAGATTTCTTTATATTGTCTAGCTTCATCATAACTGATTCCAAGACTAACAAGTTTTTCAACTAATTGTTTATCTTTCTTTTTTATTTTGATGTCAGGAATTTCACCCTCTTTAATAGCTTTATAAACAGCATCTTCAATAGGTTCTACTTGTATAAAGAAAACATTATGTTTATTTGGACTTCTGCCTTCAAAAGTTCGGCTTGCTTTTGTAACAGTTTCTCTATAAACTACAATAGGCTCACTTGTTGTAATATCAACATTTTTTTCTGTTTTGATTCTATTTGCAACAACCTCCAAATGAAGCTCACCCATTCCACTCAAAAGATGCTGGCCTGTTTCCTCATCTATCTCTACTGTTATTGTTGGATCTTCTTTTGCAACATGTTTTAAAACAGAAATTAATTTTGGAAGATCAGATGGTTTTTTTGCCTCAATAGAACATGTAACAACAGGTTCAAACATATGTTTTAATGCTTCAAAAGGTTCCATTTCCTTAGTTGAAACTGTTTCTCCTGCAAAAACATTTGTCAAGCCAACCACCCCAATAATATTTCCGGCAGGAGCTTCCTCAATAATCATTCTCTGACCCCCTTTATAGACATTAATTTGCTGAACTCTAACAGATTTTTTAGCCATATTCATCCACAAATCTTCACCTTTTCTAATTGTTCCAGAAAAAAGCCTGCCACCGGCAACTTCGCCAGCATGTTTATCAATAATAATTTTAGTAGGAATAAAAATAACGGGCCCTTTAGAATCACATTCCATTAAAGACTTGCCTTCCTCACTCTGAATATCTCCATGCCAAATTTTTGGAATTCTATATTTCTGCGATTCCTTGGGATCGGGAAGATGTTTAACAATCATGTCCATAACTATTGTATATAAGGGAGCTTTCTTAGCCAGCTCATTAATTTGATTGTTTTCATAAGCATCAATAACATCCTTAAAACTAATTTTTGTTTTTTGCATATAAGGTATTGACATTGCCCATCTATCTTTAGCAGACCCAAAAGTAACACTTCCATCTTTTACCCCAACTAACCAATCTTTACATTCTTTTGGAGCAATACTTGAAATAAATTTATTAACAGAATCTATTGTTTTAATAAGTTTCTCTTGAATTTCTTTAGGCTCTAATTTTAATTCCTTTATCAATCTATCAACTTTATTTATAAACAAAGTTGGTTTTACTCTCTCTTTAAGTGCTTGTCTAAGAACAGTTTCTGTTTGGGGCATCATCCCTTCTGCAGCATCAACAAGAACTACCGCGCCATCTGTTGCCCTCATAGCCCTAGTAACTTCTCCAGAAAAATCGACATGACCAGGGGTATCAACCAAATTAATAAGATAATCTTTTCCTCCAACATTATGAATCATATTAACATTAGCACTATCAATTGTAATTCCTCTAGATTTCTCATCAGCATGAAAATCCATAACCATTAACTTTCCAGCCAATTCCTCAGAAATCATTCCCGCTCCAGCCAGAAGTGAATCAGTCATTGTAGTTTTTCCATGATCAATATGGGCAGCTATACCGATATTTCTAATCTGTCTGGGCTTAAACATCAGTTCAGTAATTTTTTTTGTTTTATCCTCTGCCATTTTTATTTCAAAATTATAATTTATCTTGCAGAATCAGCTTGTTTTTCTGTTTCTATTTTTTTTGTTATTGCAAAACTTTCATTAGTTCCTTGAGCAGCTAACATAATCTCTTGAGCAAGTGCTTCTGGAATTTTTTTCTTTTTTGCGAATGCTTTATCTTGAGCACCGTGAACTATATTTCTTAAAGTTATATTTAACCTTCTTAATGGAGCAGAATCAACAGCTTGAGGATAACGAGCTCCACCATATTCTATTGTAGTAATTTCATCACGAGGGGCTGCTTTTTCTATTGCCCTAACAAGAACCTGAATAGGATTTTCTTTTGTTTTTTCTTCAATAATTTTAAAAGTTTCAATAATGACTTTAGTTCCTTTTGTATGTTTACCAGAAACCTTTGTCATAATTTTATGTTTCTTTCCACGATGTCCTGGAACTGCAAGAATGCCAATTAATCTTTCAATAATATTTATTTTTGATTTAGCAAATCTTTCGCGATGTCTTCCATGAGCTTTTACCATTAACTTAACATCTAAATTAATACATCTCTTTAAACCAAAATCTTCTATCTTTACATCTTCTGTATCATATAAATCAAAAATTTTCATTTTAACTAAAAACTTCAATAAAATAATTTAAATTTCTTTTAGATGAAGAGTTATCCTCTTTAATATCTACCTTATATTCATTAGGTAATTTGGATTTCAAATAATCTTTTAATTTTTCAGCCCCTTCCGAAGATCCTGGAAAAATAACTACAGCATCTCCATTCTCTTTTGATTGTTCTACAACTAATTCCAATATTTTCTCATAAGATATTTCAACCAAGGCAACCAAAGCTCTATTTTTATTCATTTTATCTTCTACCTTTCTCAATTTTTCCCCTAACTAACATTGCTAAGGGTTGATCATTTACTTTAATAACAGTATATCTAACACCAGGAATATCACCTTTTGATCTGCCTTGTTTTCCTCCAATAGCTTCAATCATAACCTCGTCATGTTCATCAATAAATTTTGATGCCAGATTTCCAGGAACATAAGCTGTAACTCTTTTTTTGTTTTTGATAAGCTGAACTCTAACACATTTTCTCATAGCAGAATTTGGCTGTTTTGCTTCTTTCTGCACTTTCTCTAAAACAATTCCTTTTGCTTGGCTTGTTCCTTCAAGAGGATCGGATTTTTCTTTTAATTTTAACATTCTTTTTTTATATTTCTGTTTAGCCCAACGAAACTTTTTATGTTTCTTCTTAATTTTCCTAGCACTAGCGATTCCCATTTTATTTTTTGCCTTCTATAAACTTAAGTTCTCTATATATTTATAAATGTTTCTTACTAAATTTAAATATGCAAATCAAAGATGTGATAAAGCCATTTGGAAAAACAGATGTCCTTTTGTATTATAGCATTATAGCTTCTAAACTAAATAAATTTCTACAAGGTAAAAAGATAGCTACAAAAATATGGCTTCCAACAGGTTTTTTTCTACGAAGAGGCTCACAAATGGAACCCCTATACATAGAAGAATTTAAAAATGTAACAAAAAATTTAATAAAATTGAGAGCAGAAATGCCACTTCAAAAAGCTAGGGGAAAAATAACAAAACAACAAGAAAAATTATGGCTTTATTTCCCTCAAGACAAATTAATTGATTTTTTTTATGCAACTAATAATGAAGGAATAGATAAGCCGATAGAAAGAATTTATTTTGATATAGATAGAGGAAAAAATATAAAGGCAGAAGATGCGCAAAAAGTTACTTTAGAACTTCTTAAAATAATAAAAAAAGACAAAGAATTCAAGAAACTAATAAAATTTAAAACCATAATCCTTTGGACAGGAAAAAGCTTTCATTTATATCTTCTTTTAAAAAGAAAAATGCCAAGCAGTTTTTATAAAAAATATCTAAGCTATAGTAAAAATGTTCCTTTAGAAAGTTTTACAGGAAAATGGGCTGATCAAATTAATAAACAAACAAAATTTAAAGTTGCAGGAGGTCATGAAAAAAAACCAAAGACAATTACTATAGATCCTAGCCAGACTCCAAGCGGTAAACTTGCAAGATGCCCTTTTGCTTTACATATGAAAAACCCAAAAGAAATTAATGGAATTTCAGTTCCACTCAACGAAAAGATGTTAAGAGATAAAAATTTAACAAAAAAACTCAAAACCCTTACCCCGGATAAAGTTGTCAAAAATCTAAATAATTGGGCAAAAAATTTAAAATAAAATGGTAATAAAATGGTTATAAAATATGAAGAAGCTTCAGATATAAAAAGAAAAATTAATTTGTTAGTTGAAACACTTGGAATGAATTATCTAAATCAAAATAGAATTTTTTGTATTAGAAGCCATGGCTCTAAATCAAGAAGTGTTATTGCCAGATGCCACTCACTTCCAAAGATAATGCAACTTTCTCTTGAAACAGAGCCAGCCTATATAATTGAGGTAATAAGTGAAAATTTCGACATACAGAACGATAATGAAAAGATTAAAACATTGATTCATGAACTATTACACATTCCTAAAAGTTTTGGCGGGGGTTTTAGATATCATAATGTAATTACTAAAACAAAAATTGAGAGACTATTTAATAGATACAAAAATTCTATCGACGAGGATAGAAAGGTTTAAATATAAGTTCTACTTTAAAGATTTGTTAAATGGCTAAGGTAAAATATTAAACCTTAAAATTTAAATCAAAACTAAATAAGAAAAGGAGGTTAATAAAAAATGGGAAAAGTTCTTGTAAAAAACGTAATTAAGAGAAAGAAAGGTTATCTTTACTATGTCGACGGAAAAGGCAATGTCTGTGAAGCAAAAATGGCTCGAGGCGGAAGAAAGAAAAAGAAAAAAGCCAAAAAGAAAGTAAAGAAAAGAAAAAAGAAAAGATAAGCCTAATTTTTAATTATTTTTTTTCTTTTTTATTTTTTAATTTATTGTTTATTATTTATTTTTTTAATTTATTGTTTACTTCTCTTCTTTAAACCCAAAAAGAAGCAATTTTATAATAAAAAAACCAAGTATTGTTCCAATTGGTATAAAAATCAAATAAGGATAAGGCGTGGTAAAAATAAATTTTAGTTCCATAGGCCATTTATAAAAACTTTGATGAATGTCAAATAAAAAAATTATGACAAAAGAAATCAACGCAGGAATAAATAAAAATACAAAATCAGCAATCAACTCTTCTTTTGTTATGATTCCTTTCCTTATCTTCTTCAGATGTTTCCTCATAAAATTAAATAGATAAGATATTATATAAATATTTCTTATAACAAACTATAAAAGTTTCTTTCTTTTTTCTTTATTATGAAAAAAGTGGTCTGTTTAGGAATTGAAAGTACTGCCCACACTTTTGGGATAGCCATAGTAAATAACAAAGGAAAAATTTTAGCTAATGTTAAGGATAGTTACACAACAACAAAAGGGGGCATAATTCCTCTTGAAGCTGGAAAACACCATAATAAAGTTAAAGGAAAAATCTTGAAACAAGCATTAACAGAATCTGGTTTAGAACTTAAAGACATAAATATAATAGCCTTCTCACAAGGACCTGGTTTGGCTCCTTGTCTTTTGCAAGGAAAAAACTTAGCAAAAAAATTAGCTAGACAATTAAAAAAACCCTTGATTGGCGTAAATCATTGCATAGCACATCTTGAAATAGGAAAACTGCTCACAAAAACAAAAAATCCTGTTCTATTATATGTTTCAGGAGCTAATACTCAAGTAATAAGTTATTCATCAGGAAAATATAGAATTTTTGGTGAAACTCTTGATATTGGTGCAGGAAATTTTATAGATACTTTCGCACGCCATTGTGGAATTGGTTTCCCAGGAGGTCCAAGAATAGCTGAACTTGCCAAAAAATCTAATAAATTTATTGAATTGCCATACTCTGTCAAAGGAATGGATGTTGCATTTTCTGGCTTACTTACAAATCTAAAACAAAAATATGATAAAGGCTATAAAATTGAAGATTTAAGTTATTCATTACAAGAACATGCTTTTGCAATGTTAATTGAAACTGCTGAAAGGGCTATGGCTCATCTTAAGAAAAAAGAGCTTTTGTTAGGTGGGGGAGTTGCTTGTAATTCAAGACTTCAGGAAATGGCAAAAATAATGTGTAAAGAAAGAGATGCTAAATTTTTTTACCCACCTAATAATTTTCTTGTTGATAATGCAGCCATGATTGCGTGGACTGGAATTTTGATGTTTAAAGCTGGCCAAAAATTATCTATGAAAAAAGCCGACATCAAACCTTATGAAAGAACTGATGATGTTGAAATTAAGTGGATATAATGTTACTACCACTTTATCCTAACGCCTTTTATCGTCGGAAATGTTTCTTTTCTCAATTTAACTAAAAAAATGATTTTTTATGTTGTACTATGCTGGTAGTAACATAATACCGAATAATAGAAAGGTTTATAAGTAGCTATCACTTGAAAATAATAACAAATTAAATCAATTTTAAAATTAAATTATTTAAAAAAATGAAACAAAACAAAATGAAAGGCAAACTTGGTTTGTTTTTTGTTTTAGCCTTTGTTAGTATTCTAGGATTGTTAGTTAGTGGTGCAGTAGCTACAGAATGGCAAGAATCAAGTCTACCAAAAATTGCACAAATGACTGTTTATGTCAATGGCAATGTTGCTTGGTATGGTTGGTGTGAACCTGTAGAAGGCCCTATACCAGTTCCTCCAGTAAACGGAGAAATAGAAATTGAACAATTTGACGACTATACTTGTTATTCACATCAAGTTGCAATTCCAGCTCTTGAACGTGGAGAAGATATGTCTGTTAAAGTTTTGTTCACATCAAACTTTAATTTAGATGAAGTTAAGGTTAAAACCTGGTTAAATGGCTACAGAGAAGAGATTGAAGACCAATCAGCAGAGTTCGATGTCTTTAAAGGAAATCTTTACAGTAAGACTATGTTCTTGAACATGCCTGAAGATATTGATGCTAAAGATCAATATACTTTACATGTAAAGATCATAGACCAAAATGAACTTAATGGCGTTGATGAAGCTAAAATAGATACAACTGTACAAAGAACATCTAACTTACTTGAGATATTATCTATTGATTTCTATGATCATGACAATTTCTATAAAGGAGTCTGTGGAGAATGTAGTGTTACATTTCAAACAGGTACAACTCTTTATTCAGATATTGTTATAAAGAATAGAGGAAATCATGTGTTAGAAGATATCTATGTTAAGGTAAGTATTCCTGACCTTTGTATGGAAAGAGTAGTTTATCTTGGAGATTTAGGAACACACGACAACAAATATCAAGATACAGAAAAAATAACCATGGCATTTCCTTTACCTGATAAGGAAGGAACCTATGAAATGGTTATAGAAGCTTACAATTCAAAAGTTAATACTAGGGAAACAAGGACTATCGTACTTGAACACAAAGTAGAAAGAGAGATTGAAGTTCTTCCACAAATTACAGAAGCTTTCGTAAATCAAGGTGAAACCGCACAATTTAGTATATTTGTGACAAATCTTGGTGAAAGTTATGAAACATTTGTAGTTGAAGTTTTAGGAGCTGATGGCTGGTCAACAGTCAAAATCAATCCCGCATCTTTCAGTCTAGGTAGTGGAGAAAGTAAGATAATCAACTTGAACTTAGATGTTAACGAAGATACAGAAGCTGGCAAATATCCATTTACAGTTCGTGTTAACTACGGTAATGACGCTAAGCAGTTCAATTTTACTGCAAATATTGAAGAAGCAGGAATTTCAGCAGATTGGAAAGTGATTTTAATGGTTATAGGTATTGTTCTTGCTATTGCAGTCATTGTTTTACTTGCTATAATGCTTGCAAAACAAAGATCAGCTAGTGAAGAAGAAAGACCTGAAACTGTTGAAAGTTACTACTAATCACGAGAACCCTAAAGGCTAAACAAAACAACAAAGAAAAAAACAAATTTTAATTTATTTTTTTTAAACTTTTTTCTTTTTTTCTTTTTTTTATTATTTAATTAATAAAAAGATTTATATATTCCCATTATATAGTAATAACAGATAAAATGGCATATTTTAAATATAATCCAGTTGCAGTAAAAAACTTAGCTACAAAAATCATTGGTTCAACAAAAAAAGAAGTTATTGAATGTATTAATTGTATAAATATTGATTATTTAAATCAAAAACAATTTAAAGAAATAATAGACATTCCTAATTTAGATAAAATTGAAAATATAAATAATGTTGAAATTAATTGTTATCCACCTATGTCTGCTTCCACCCATGTCATAAATGCTAAAATATTAGATAATTTTGTATTTAATATAAATGCAGGCATTTATTATTATATGGCTGATCAATTTAAAAATCTTGAAAAAACTAAAAAAGGGCCTTTATATTTTTTACAAACAACCCATATAAATGGAGCTCTTATACCTAGAATTGCTGTTGAAGCCGTTAAAAAATATGATTGGAATCAACATAAAAATGAGGTAAAAAGAATGTTAGAACAACGCGAAAAAGTTTTACAAAAGATGAAAAAAAGAAAAATTTTAGTAAGAATAATAAATCCAAAATTAAATTAATTAGTTCTCGAAACATTTTTAAATCTAGATGAATACTATTTTTTAACCATATGACTAAAGCAAATAAATAAATTGCTAATGAGGGAGGTTAAAATGGTTTCTGCTTATGAAGTCGTGGAAATAGCAAGAAAATCTGGAAAAGTTGAGAAAGGAACAAACGAAGTTACTAAAGCTATAGAGAGAGGTACTGCAAAATTTGTTGTTATAGCTGATGATGTTGAGCCTAAAGAGGTTATACAGCATCTTCCTTTGTTATGTGATGAAAAAGGAATTCCTTATACAATAGTTGATTCTAAAAAGAAATTAGGAATAGCTGTAGGAATTAATGTATCAACAGCTTCTGTAGCCATTATAGAAGCTGGAAAATCAGCATCACAATTATTAACATTAGGAAAATCAACAGCCAAAACTGCAGCAAAAGTAAAGCAAGTATCAGTAGAAAAAACAGAAGAAAAAGAAAAGAAAGAAGAAAAACCAAAATCTGAACCTGAAAAAGCTCCAGAAGAAGTTGAACAAGCTAAATCCACTGAACAAAAATAAAATAAATTAAACAAATAATAAAACAAGAACATCAAAAATATGATGAGAAAACAAGAAACAAGAGATGTTAAAGGAAAAGGTAAGAGAGGAATAGATAAAATAGTTGGTGGAGCTGTTCCTGCCGTAGTCCTAGAAATATCTGGAAGAACTGGCTTTAGAGGCGAGCTAACACAAGTTAAAGCCAGAATAATGCAAGGTAATGATAAAGGAAAACTCATAAGAAGAAATGTTAAAGGTCCTGTCAGATTAAAAGATATTCTTATGCTTAGAGAAACTCAAATTGAGGCAAGAAGAATAAGATCAAAAGTAATGAAAGGAGCTTATACCTAATAAAATGGCAAAATGTTCATTCTGTTCAAAAGATATTGGACCAGGCAGAGGAATTACTTTTGTAACAATAGAAGGCAGAATTTTTCATTTTTGTAGTAGAAAATGTAGAGTGGCTTTCAAATTAGGAAGAAATAAGAAAAAACTCGGTTGGATAAGAAAAAAGAAGAAGACCAAAAAATAATAAAACAAAGTAAAAAGTAAAAATTTAAATAACAATTCTTCTATTTTTATATAATAGAAATATTAAAAGAGGTAGAAAGAAAAGCAAAAATGCCAGAATTGCCTGTTCCTAAAATTCCAGAAGCATCAAAACCAAAACACCCTATTATTAATCTTAATCCAGAAATTCCTCCACTAAGAAGAATTGAAGATAAGACAAAAATAAATATCAGATATGTTTTAGTTGCCCCTTATGTAACAGCCCACATCTATTGGAATGAAAAAATTTCTGAAGTTGTTTATGAAATCGAAGAACCTATATTAAACAGCTTTGAACAAAAAACTCTTGAAGATATTGAATCTGGAATGTTAGAACTAATAAATCTAGGAGCAGCAGTTGAAAAAAGTCAAGAAGCCTTATTAACCTATATTGACAAAATGGCCAAACTAATATTAAATGAGCTTGGCAGAACTATAAATAAAGAAAGTTATTTAAGAATTTTTTATTATCTTTATAGAGATTTTATTGGAATGAATGAAATTGAACCGCTTTTAAGAGATTTTTTTATTGAAGATATAGAATGTAATGGCGCTAAAACCCCCGTCTATATTGTTCATAGAATTTATAGAAATATGAGAACAAATTTAAAATACAAGGAAATTCCAAAACTCGCAAATTTTGTTGAAAAACTTGCTCAAAGATGTGGCCGTTATGTTAGTTATGCTACCCCTCTTTTAGATGGAACACTTCCAGATGGTTCTAGAGTCAATGCGACATATGCAACAGAAATTACAAGTAAAGGGCCAACTTTTACAATAAGAAAATTTACAAAAGTTCCATGGACTCCAATACAACTTATTTCAATGAATACTCTTAGCCCAGAAATGCTGGCTTATTTCTGGATTCTTATGGAATATAAATCAAATGTTCTTATTACCGGAGGAACCGGAAGTGGAAAAACATCTATGCTTAATGCGCTAGCTTTTTTTATCCCTCCAGAAGCTCGTGTTGTTTCAGTAGAAGATACTAGAGAAATAAATCTACCAAGAGAAAATTGGCTTCCAAGTGTTGCCAGAGCAGGGCTTGTAGGAGCAGGCGAAATAGATATGTTTACTCTTCTTAAAGAATCTTTCAGACAAAATCCAGATTATGTTATTGTTGGTGAAGTTAGAGGTAAGGAAGCTTTTGTTTTATTCCAAGCAATGGCAGCAGGTCATCCTTCATTAAGTACAATGCATGCAGATTCTGTAGAAACCATAATCAGACGTCTAGAAACGCCACCAATAAACCTAAACCCTACACTTGTCAATACTCTTGATGCTGTTGTTATTATGACCCATGCTATTGTCAACAAAGAAGAAACACGACGTTTAAGACAAGTTACTGAAATAGTTGATGTAACAGCAGAAGGAATTGCTCTAACAAATATTCCTTTCAAATGGAATCCTTCTGAAGATTCATTTTATTTTAAAACAGAAAGTAAAGTTTTTGAAAAAATTTGTAAAAGATATGGTATTTCAAAAAAAGACTTACTTAAAGAATTCCATATAAGAACAAAACTGCTCTTTACTCTTTACAAAAAGAAAATTTATGATTTTGCAACAGTTCAAAAAATAATCAATGAATATTACAAAAATCCAAAAAAAGTCATTGCAAGATACCTAAGAAGATAAAAATAAAAAAAGACAAGATTAAAAATAAAAATGATATCACAAGATAAAATAGCTTTTCTAATGCATTTAATAATATCTTCAAAAGAATCTCTTATTGCACTTGAACAAGCTCTTAAAATTGGAGATGAAAAAAAAGTTGAGGAGATTAAAAATTCCCTTATAAAATTAAATAAAGCCACTAAAAAAAATTTAGACCAATATTAAAGTTAAAATTAAAATGGTTTCAATAACAGAAGAATCTTTAGAATCAATTAAATCGAACATAGATAGATCAGAAAAAATAGTTACAGAATTAATTAAATTAACCCTTTCTTTTAATGTTACGAAAGCTGAAGAAAAATCTATGATTAAAAAATCAGCAGAAGCTTTAATTGAACAACTAAAAGTAATTAATGAACCTATAGAACTTCTCTTACTTAGTATAAATGTTGAAACTTTTCCAGAAGAAAAAAAGAAAAAAAGAAAATCAAAAGGAAAAAGGAAAAAATATGAAAGAATAACAACCTTAACAGGCCCGGTTTATATTAGTCAAGAAAAAAAGCAGAAATTTCTTAAGGATTTGGGAATAGAAAAAAAATATATTAGAAAAATTAGAAAAAAAATACTAAATAAAAAAATTCCAAAAACTCAGGAAATTTCAACACATTCCACTTTGGCATCTTTTTCAAACAAATTATTTTATAAAGTATCCTCAAATCTTTCTAAGACTGCTTTTTTTAAGGGGGTTCAAAAAGACTTAAGAAAGGCCAGCATGTCTTATACTCTAAAAACATATATTTCAATAACTCTTTTTCTAACCTTGCTAACTTTTATTGTCTCCTTTATTCTTGCATTATTCTTTACATCGTCATTTATTACAGGAATAAGAAATTTAGGAATAGCCTTGATTCTTACTATAATAATTTTCTTTCTTGCATTGAGTTGGCCAGCAAACACTGCATCATCAAACAGAAAAAAAATTGATTCAGAACTACCTTTCGCAACATCACACATGGCAGCAATCGCCTCAAGTAAAGTTGAACCATCAAGAATCTTTTCTATAATGACCCTATCAAAAGAATATATAGCAATAAGCACGGAATGCAGAAAAATAGTAAATCAAATCAATGTTTATGGTTATAATCTTACAACCTCTTTAAAAAATGTAGCAAAACAGACACCAAGTAAAAGTTTTGCAGAATTAATCAACGGAATGGCTACAACAATAACAACAGGGGGAAATTTAGCAACATATCTAAATGAAAGAGCAAAAGGAATTCTTTTAGATTATAAATTAAAACATGAAAGATACGCATCTATTATAGGGATGTATTCTGATATCTATACAGCCTTACTTATAGCGGCACCATTAATTTTTATGCTTTTATTAGCTATAATATCCATCATAGGTTCAACATTTATGGGGATGCCCGCCTCAACTCTAGCCAACCTTGGAATTATAGTTATAGCAGTTCTAAATGTTGCTTTCCTAATATTTTTACAACTAACCCAACCAAATATTTAAAAAAATGAAAATTTAAAAAATGAAAAAAATAAAAATAATCTCAATCATAACAGGAATTTTAATAATTATGTTCAGTGCTTTTTTCCTAAGAAAACTTTTTTATTTTATGTTAGGAATTTCTATAATTATTATGGTCTTGCCTTTTATTATTTCTCTTATTGCAGAATCAGGAAGAGAGAAAGAAAAAGAAGAAATGTTTCTCGAATTTGCCAGAAATCTTGTTGAGAGTGTCAGGGCAGGAACACCAATCTCCAAAAGTATTATTAATATTGCGACAAAAAATTATGCTAGTCTAACCCCCCATGTAAAAAAACTGGCTAATCAGATTAAAATTGCAATTCCTGTTAAACAAGCTCTAAAAACTTTCGCATCTGACATAAAAAACAAAGTTATTTCCAGATCTGTTGAACTTATAATAGAAGCAGAAACTTCTGGAGGGGAGATAGGTTCTGTACTTGATGCAATTGTTAAAAGTGTAAATGAGATTGAAGATCTAAAAAAAGAAAGACAGGCAAGAGTATTCAGCATGGTTATTCAAGGATACATAATATTTCTCATTTTTGTTGTTATTATGCTTTTTGTTGAAATTAAATTCATGCCACTTATAGCCGGGGCCTTAACAGGAACAGAAATTCAAACAACAGGCCTTGGAATCACCTTTGGAGGGGGTGGAGTTTCAACAGAAATAATTGAAAGATCTTTTTTTATTCTTCTCCTTGTCCAAGCCCTATTCGCAGGTCTTGTTATAGGAAAACTAAGTCAAGGCTCAATAAAATATGGAATTAAGCATTCAACTATCCTTCTTATTTTTACATTCTTAATTGTAAATGCGGCAAGAGCTTTATTAGGTTAACATTAATTAATAATTAAATCAATCAAAATGAAAATTACTAAAAAATGAAATTCACTAAAAATTTAAAATTGTCTGTTGCAATAGCAATTTCTATTTTTTTGTTATTACTTGTAGCTTTTTGTGATTATTTTGCTTATCCTCTATCTTTTTGGATTTTTTCTTTTGCTCTTGCTATCGTTGCATCAATTTTTTATATATTCCTTACAAAAAAAATCTTAAATGGAGGTCTAATCTTTCTTAGTTGGTATATTTTACTTGCAGCTGGACTTGAAGATTTATTTTTTTATATAATGCACGGTCCAATTCCAAAATCAATGTTTCATTTATATGATGAATCTTGGATGGGTTTAGTTGCAAGAATTTTGGGTCTTGAAACAGTCACTCTATTATCCTTAATTATTAGTATTATTTTGGGTGCAATTGTAATAATCATGCTAATACTTTTACTTAAGTTTGTAAGAAATAAAAAATGGTGGCCCAAATGGCTCTAGGGATTAATTTAAAAATAATGAGTAATTAAAATTATTAAAAATGATTAAAGCATTAATAGTTATAATTTATTTTGTTTCTCTTTTTTTTATCACTTTCTGGCTTTTAGTTCTTGCTGAAAAAGGGATTGTAAAAGAAAAATCTAGTTTAAACATCAAAAAAGGAAAAATTGAGAAAGTTTCAATATGTATCCCTGCATGGAATGAAGAAAAAACCATTATTGAAACTATAAAATCTCTTTTAAAATTAGATTATCCAAGGAATAAAATAGAGATTATAATTGTTGATGATGGCTCAACAGATAGGACAAGTGAAAAAGTTAGGGAATTAATCAAAAAATATCCTAATAGAATTATTAAATTAATTCAACACAAAAAAAACCAAGGAAAAGGAGCAGCCATGAATACAGGACTTAAAATAGCCACTGGTAAATTTTTCATTAGTTTAGATGCAGATTCTATAATCAATCCAAATGCACTTAAAAAAATAATTCCTTATTTTGATGATATAGAGGTTACGGCGGTTCTTCCTCTAATTAAAATTCAACACAAAAAAACAATCATGCAAAAAATTCAACATTGCGAATATCTTATTAATTTTTTCTATAAAAAATTAATGTATCTTTTAAATTGCGTTCACGTTACTCCGGGGCCTTTCTCAGTTTATCGAAAAAACATAATTAAAAAACTTGGAGGATTTGATGAAAATAATCTAGTAGAAGATCTTGAGATGGCTTTCAGGCTCCAGAAACATCATTATAAAATAATCCAGCTCCTAGGAACTTATGCCCTCACTAAAGCTCCTGCAACTCTCGTTCAATTTTATAAACAAAGAAATAGGTGGTATAAAGGCTCTCTAATAAATCTATTAAGCAGAAAATATAGGGGAATGATGTTTAATCATAAGTATGGTGATTTGGGTTTTTTTCAATTTCCAATGATTATTATTTCGGCCACCCTATCAATAGCTATTTTTATAATAATCTTTGGCATATATATTATAAAACCATTAATGATAAATATCCATAATCTTAGTTATATAAATTTTGATATAATTCCTTTAATCAAAAGTTTTGTACAGAATTTTGCTTTCAGAGACCTTAATCTAATTCCCGTATTTTATGGAACAACAATTTTCAGTTTTGCACTTGTCTTTCTTGGATTGGCACACCATTATACTAAAGAAAACTTAATAAAGAATGCCAAATCCATATTATTATATTTCATATTATATCCATTTATACTTTCAATAATATGGATAGGAATAATCTTTGATTTTGTAACAGGAAGAATACAAAAATGGTAAAAAAAAGAACAGAAAAAAGAATAAGACTTAAAAAAAGAAGATATGCTATTGCCTTAATTTTTGTTCTTTTGATTTTTGCTGCAGGAACTCTGTTTGGGTCTTATCTATCTAAAGAGAGGATAGATTACTTAGAAAATGAAGTTTATGTACATAGACTAAATTTCCAAAGCCTTCAACTCCAATCTTTATTTCTTTCATCATTAATAAGTCAAAATCGAACTGCAAATTGTGAAGCATTAAATTATTTTCTTGAACAAAATCTTGAATCAGTTGCAGAAGCTCAGCAAAAAGTAGAAAAATACATGAGAGAGTCTGATAAAACAGTTTTCTATAACTATAAGAGAGAATATATTCAAGCCCAGATAAATTATTGGTTAATGTATCAAGAAGTTAAAAGAATATGCGAACCTAACCAAGCCGCTATATTATATTTTTATTCAAATGAAGCATGTAACAATTGTGGGGCTCAAGGAACTATTCTAGACTACCTAAAAAACAAATTTGGACAAAGCATTCTAATTTTTTCTCTTGATGCAGATCTTATTGATGAACCAATGATTGGAATTTTAAAAGAAACCTATAATGTTGAAGAATTACCAAGTTTAGTTATTGAAGATGAATTACATGAAGGTTTAATGAATAAACAAGAATTAAGTAAAGAAATCTGCAAATACTTAGTTCATGATTTTTGCGAAGAATAAACAAAATAAACTGAAATAATATTGCTACAATCATCAACAATTTGTTTCTCAAAAACGAGATTATTATGATTATCTAATATTGTTTTGTTAAAATAAGTTCCACCAATTTCATTATAAATAATATAATCAGGTTCATAAAAATCCACTAGATAATCAATATCCTCAGTCCACAAAGAAGCAACTTTAGAATTTAAATGATAACCATACCAAGGCCATATATTGCTTAGAATAACAGAATCAGAAGAGACTCCTTGTTCTTTTAGACAATCAATTGATTTCATAATAGCATTATTCTTTTGACAATCAATTTTTTTATAAGAATCTTGTATTGAATTACTAATAATAACAAAACTATTCACCAAGAGAGCTAGAACAACCAAAATAAAAATTATTTTCATTATCTTATCTTTATAATTTTTAATCCAAAGCAAGCCATGAAAAGCAACAATATAAATAAAAGGTAAAAAAGAAAGATAATAACGAGCCAACTTCAATCTTACAAAAAATAAATAATAAACAAAAGATACAATGGAATAAAAAACAATTAAAAAATACCATCCTTTTTTATTCTTATTTTTAATTATCAAGTAAATAAGAGAATACAATCCTAAAATAAACAAGAAAGGAATCATAAAACCAACAGCAGCAAATAAATTATATATTTGATTTATTATTGGTTGTAAGGTGGTCCATTCTTTAAGAACAGAAAATTGTTCATAAAAATCCCA
>Ga0315551_10000640_pt1 | contig 28007 bp, 28 predicted proteins | sample SalMarSW160290MG_FD_203678 | JGI IMG/M metagenome (GOLD analysis project Ga0315551, IMG submission 203678) | Salt marsh sediment microbial communities from the Plum Island Ecosystem LTER, Massachusetts, United States - Salt Marsh Sediment SW1602-90 ...
CCAACCGGGATGACGGCGCTGTCGTCAAGGGCCCGCAGGAGGTCGTTATCGAAAGAGGGCAAAAAAAACTCCTGCACGAGGTCATGGCTGAGCTTCCCGCCGGCCCCATGTGAAAGGAGTATGCGCTTATCTTTCATTTCCCCTCATCCCCCCTCCCGTATTTATAGTAGGCGGCACAGCTCCCCTCCGAGGAGACCATGCACGGGCCTATTGGATCTTCCGGCGTGCACCGGGTGCCGAAGAGGGCGCAATCAGGGGGACGGTGAATCCCCTGGAGGACCTCCCCGCAGAGACACCCCGGCGGGTCCTCCACCTCCTCGTAGGGGAGGTCAAAGGCCTGCGCCGCATCCAGGGCGGAGAATCCCTCCCGCAGCACAAGGCCGCTCTTCGGTATCGTGCCGAGCCCCCTCCAGCGGGCATCAACAGGGGTGAAGACCGCGTTGAGGATTGCGAGTGCGTGCTGGTTCCCTTCTTCTTTTACTGCGCGGCTGTACTGGATCTCTATGCTGGTGCGCCCCTCCTCCCGCTGGCGCAGGAGCATATATATCCCCTCCAGGATGTCGAGGGGCTCGAACCCGGTGATGACGCCGGGGAGGCCGAACTCTTCGGAAATCAGGAGATACGGCGCCCTCCCGATGATCACGCTCACGTGCCCCGGCAGGATGAAGCCGTCTATCTTGACCCGCCCCCCCGAGAGCAGGGCCCTGATGGCCGGGGGGATGATCCTTTGGGAGGAGAGGAGATAGAAATTGGCAAGGCCTTTTCTCTTTGCCTCCTGGACTGCCGCAGCGATTGCAGGGGAGGTGGTCTCGAACCCCACGGCGAAGAAGCAAACAGCCCGTTCGGGATGATCCTGCGCCATCTGAAGGGCGTCCAGCGGTGAGAGGACTATCCTAATATCTGCGCCTGAGGCCCGCTCCTGCTGGAGTGAAGAACTGCTCCCCGGCACCCGCATGAGGTCGCCGAAGGTCGCAAGGATCACCCCATCCCGTCTGGCAAGGGTGATGGCCCGGTCTATCTCCCCAGCAGGGGTGACGCAGACCGGGCAGCCGGGACCTGATATGAGTTCTACTCCTTGCGGCAGGAGGGACCTGATCCCTGAGCGGAAGATGGCTACGGTATGGGTGCCGCACACCTCCATGAGGCGCATCGGCAGATCGGCAAGCTCCCCTATCTTCTCAAGGAGGAGCGGGGCGAGTTTCCCCTCATCATGCCTCGGAAGAGGATTCATCAGAGGCCTCCAGGAATTCGTCAAGGAGTTTCAGGGTTTCCAGGGCCTCCTCTTCCTCGAGCCGCTGGATGGCAAAGCCCACATGGACCAGGCAATAGTCGCCGACTTTTAAGTCGGGACATAGCATGAGGCTTACCTCCCTGCGCACACCGCTGAAGTCAACCTCAGCGAGCTGATTTTCCGTTATTGCGACAATTTGACCTGGAATCCCGAGACACATCGTTACTGCTCTAGGAAACGGACGGCGTGATAGGCCTGGCCGAGCGCAATCCCGCCGTCGTTGGGGGGTACCTTGTGATGAATGTATACCATAAAATCCTCCACCTCCAGCAGGTCATAGACCTTGCCCATGAGGAGGTGATTCTGGAAAACCCCGCCGCTTAAGATGATCTCAGAGAGCCCTGTCTTCTCCTTCATCTGAAGCGCCATCTGGACGATCCCCCTGGCCATGGAGTTGTGAAAGCAAGCTGAAATGGCCCCCGGTGCCTCACCCTTTTTAATCGCCTCTACAATCGCCGTAATCACGGGATCGGGGTTGAGCACAAAAATGCCTTCCTCCTCTGTGATCTCCAAGGGATATTCCCCTTTCTCCCCTGAATCGGCCATCTGCTCAAGCTCTATGGCGGCCTGCCCCTCGTAATGAACCAGCTCCCGCACCCCGAGCAGTGCGCTCACAGCATCAAAGAGCCTCCCCGTACTGGAGCACAGGGGTGAGTTGATACCTTTCAGCATAGCCTCCCTGAGGAGGGACCATCGGGCAAGATCAAGACCGTGAACAAAGGGGATATCACACTTCTCAACACTCCCGAAAATCCTCTCGAGGTATGTCGCCGCCATCCGCCACGGCTCCCTGGCCGCCTTATCCCCTCCGGGCAGGGGTATGGTGCGCAGGTGCCCGAGGCGGGTGTAGCCATCCACAGTAACCCGGAGGAACTCCCCCCCCCATACGGTCCCATCCTCCCCATATCCGGTCCCGTCCATCACCACGGCAAGTGCAGGCCCTTCAAGGCCATGCTCGGCCATGCAGCTGAGGGCGTGGGCGAAGTGGTGTTGCACCCCGATCTTCGGCACTCCCCGCTCTTCTGCATATGCTAACGCATAGCGGGTGGAGAGATAGTCGGGATGCAGGTCATGGACCACTGCCTCAGGCTCTATCTGAAAGAGGCATTGCAGAAGTGTTATCCCCTCTTCAAACGATCGCATGGTCTCGAAGTTCTCCAGATCACCGATGTGGTGGCTAACAAAGGCATAGTTCCCTTTGGTGAGACAAAAGGTGTTTTTCAGCTCTGCACCGCAGGCAAGCACACTCCGGCTCCGCTTCTGTAATCGTAACTGCAATCGAATAGGAAAGGGGACAAACCCTCTCGCGCGCCTGAGGAAGGTCGCTTTCCCCCTGAAGGGCTTCACCACCGAGTCATCACACCTGGTATGGATCTCCCGATCGTGCACGAGAAAGAAATCAGCTATCACTCCAAGGCGCGTTACGGCCTCGGCATCTTTGTAGGCGATGGGCTCATCGCTCACATTGCCGCTCGTCATCACGAGGCATGTCAACCCATCGGCCCCATCGGAAAGGAGAAGATAGTGCAGCGGCGCATAGGGGAGCATGACACCCAGGGTGCCTTGCCCAGGGGCAACGGACCGGGCAACTACGGTATCTTCACGACGGGGGAGGATGACAATAGGCCGCTCTTTGCTCACCAGCAGCTCCCGGGATGCATCATCCAGGACGCAGATCCCCTCGATGACCTCGATATCCCTGCACATGAGGGCAAAGGGCTTGTCCTCCCGGTATTTTCTCCCCCGCAGCAGGGCAACGGCCTCTTCATGAGCAGCGTCACACGCGAGGTGAAATCCCCCCAGCCCCTTGATGGCCACGATCTTTCCCCCTTTGAGGAGTGCGAGGGTCTTTGCAATAGGATCACTACCGGGATCAAGGCCGGGATCTGAACTGGGCACCTCTCGCCCGCTTGAGTCGAGCAGCTGTAAGTGAGGGCCGCAGACCTCACAGGCATTAGGCTGGGCGTGGAACCGGCGATCCTCAGGGTCGTGATACTCCCGGCTGCAGTCAGGGCACATCTCAAAAGGTGCCATGGTAGTCTTCGCACGGTCATAGGGGATGTCTTCAATAATAGTAAAGCGCGGCCCGCAATTGGTGCAGTTGATAAAGGGATAGCGAAAGCGCCGGTCTTTGGGGTCGAAGAGCTCTCGTTGGCAATCATCGCAGGTAGCCATATCCGGTGAGACGAGGGCGAAACGCTCATCCCCCGCTACGCTCTCGCGTATCTGAAATGCCGTAGAGCCGACAGGGGGAACATAATTGATCGTGGTCCTCTCCACGACGGCGAGCGGAGGCGGGACGGACAGCTCGGAGATGAACGAGGCCACGCCATCTGCTTCCCCCTCCACCTCTATCTGCACTCCCTGCTCATCGTTGAGGACCCACCCCGTGAGCTCATGACGTCGGGCAAGGTCATAGATGAAGGGGCGAAACCCTACACCCTGGACGATCCCCTCTGTCTGAACACTCGCCCTGACCTTACCCATCACGCCCCCTGTGTTGCGGATCGCTCCTCAAGCCATCGGAGCCAGGTATCGAGCCCTTCCCCTGTCTTGCAGGAGAGGGGTATGACCTCCAAGTGGGGGTTTACCTTGAGGGCGTCTGCCCGAAACCGCTCCAGATCAAACTCCACATGGGGGAGCAGGTCTAGCTTGTTCAACAACAAGACGGAGGAGACCTGAAACATCAGGGGATATTTCAGGGGTTTGTCATCCCCCTCTGTCACTGAGCAGATCATCACCTTCACGTCCTCGCCGATATTGAACTCGGCCGGGCACACGAGGTTCCCGACGTTCTCCACCACAAGGAGCTCTATGCCGTCGAAGTCCAGCTCCCCGAGGCCCCCCCGCACCATGTTCCCATCGAGGTGACACTCACCACCGGTGTTTATCTGCACGGCCTGGATGGCGTGGGCGGCGATCCGCTCCGCATCCCGTGAGGTGGCGATATCCCCCTCGATCACCGCCATCTTTCTCCTCACCTTGAGGCCCTCGATCGTCCTTTCGAGCAGGGTGGTCTTCCCCGCGCCAGGACTCCCCATCAGGTTTACCACATAGACCCCGTGCTCGGTGAAGAATGCCTTGTTTTGAGCGGCGATCACCTCGTTCGCCGCAAGGATGTCCTTAACGAGCTTTATCTCCATCTGCGATCTCCATATGTTATCTCCATACTGCTAGTCTCCATCGCTTATCTCCATACTGCTAGTCTCCATCGCATATCTCCATGCTCCTGATCTCCAATTCCCTCCCCGAAACCATCTCCACATCGCTCCCCCCACACTGGGGACAGACCATAAAGGGATCATCGATTGTGAATGCCTTGTCGCACTGATGGCACAGAATCTTCAACGGCACCTCCTCGATTTCCAAAACAGCCCCCTCGGCAATACCCCCGCGGGTTATGGCATCAAAGGCAAAGCGCAGGGCATCCGGCACCACAGCGCTCAGGTGGCCGATCCTCAGTTTAATCCAGGTTACCCGTGCCCCGCTATAGGGACGGGCTTCCTGTTCGACGATCTCAAGGAGACTCTGGGCTACGGCAAGTTCATGCACACATAATTATAACCCGAAACCCTCCTCGTCACAATCCCTGTAGCTCTTCCAAGACCGTCTCTATCACCTTCGGGAGCTTCGCCTCCACCTCCGGCGTCAATTCCATACCCCATGAGATCTCCTTCGGCTCAACCCCGATAATCACCACCTGCGGGTCGCCCCCGAGCTGTCTCACCATCCCCAAGACCTCCAGGAGGCCTACCTGGTGGAGGGAGAGGGTCCGTTCGGTCTCAGCCATGAGGTCGTCAGGGAAGACCCGGTATATGGTGCCGGGTTCTCCTCCCCCCTTGAGGGCATCGATCACGATGATCCGTTCCGCCTCCTGGATTACACGGAGGAGGTCCATGAGAAACGTGCCGCCGTCTATAACCTCGACATGAGAGGGGAGATCTCTCTTCTCCAGCTCCCGCACCGCATGCACGCCTAACCCTTCGTCCCTGAGGATCAGGTTCCCGATCCCTAATATAAGTATCTTCTTATCTGTCATCCGTATGTTCGCACCGCCTTATGATAACAAACAGGCGCGGACGGCGTAACCGGTCGTAAAGAGAAAATGAAATAGATGAAAGGCGACTGCGGCGCGAATGCCGAGCTGAGCTAACCACGCAGACGACTTGCAGCGCCTCCGGCGCGAACACCAAAATATAAACATTTCTCAGTTACCCGGATTCCGCTCAGCTCGGTAAAATATCCCTTAAGGGACTTTGCCCTTAAGGGATATCATCGAGTACTCCTTAGATTGTAACGATTCCCTTATGCCAGCTTTGCCATCTGCAGGAGCTCAGGAACCTTTTTCTCCCAGCCGATGGCCATGATATGAACCCCCTGGCACAGGTCCTTTAAGTCATTGATAAGCCTGGCGGCAATCTGCAATCCCGTTGCCGTTTTGTCCTCCGCCTTGCCCATCTCGTCGATCAGTTCCTCCGGGACAAACACCCCTGAGACGTTCTTGTTCATATACCGCGCCATACCGACGGACTTGAGGGGGATGATCCCCACCAGGACGGGCACCTTGAACTGCGCCGCCCGCTTCATGAACCGTTCGAAGGCATCGACCTCGTAGACCGCCTGGGTCTGGAAAAAACGGGCCCCCACGCTGATCTTCTTCTCCATCATCGCGAGCTGCAGCTCAGTGGACGCATCGGTATCCGATACCGGTTTTACCACCGCCCCGACGAGGAAGTCGGTCTTCCCTTGCAGCTCATTGCCGGCCACATCGTGCCCCCCGTTCATTTGGTTTATGGTCCAGATCAACTGTTCGGAGTCAAGGTCATAGACTTCTTTGGCATCGATGTGATCACCCAGGGTGGGGAAATCACCGGAGATAACTAGGACGTTCTTGATCCCCAGTACATGGGCGCTGAGCAGGTCGGACTGCAGGGCGATGCGGTTGCGATCCCGGCACGTCATCTGGAAAACCGGCTCCAGGCCTTTCTGCACCAGCAGGGCGCAGGTGGCCAGGGAACCGAGCCGCATCACGGCACTCTGCTGATCGGTCACATTGACCCCGTCTACCTTGCCCTTGAGTATCTCCGCTACCTCCATGACCTCCGACGTATCCGTCCCCTTGAGGGGGCCGACCTCGGTGGTAACAACGAATTTTCCGCTCTCTATTGCCTCTCGTAATGCCATTATCCTCTGCCCTCCTCGCTAGATTCATTCCTCTGTTCCAGGGCCCACAGGGATGTAGACAGGAGCTCTGGTCTGGGCCTCTGCTTGTTCCACTCCTTGGGTGGGATAAACTGTTTGAGCTGATCGAGCCTCCCGACCTCCTTGAGCCGCTCGTAGATCAGCTCCCAGCCGCAGGGTTTCTCCGGGCTGACCTCACACCGCCCATCGGAGGCCCCGCCGCAGGCACCATTCCTGAGGCCCTTTGAACAGGCCGTCAGCGGGCAAATACCACCCGTATAATGGAGGAGGCAATCGCCGCACTCCAGACATCGCTCCGTCCCCCGCCATTCACCCCGGGAACCTCCGAGGGAGATGGTATTACAGCCGGGATGGACGGGCTTTTGCACCATGGCCCCCACTGATTGTACCCCCACCCCGCAGGTCAATACCAACAGGGAGTCCGCCTCCATCACCTGATCTTCGAGGGGACGAAGCCTCGAAGCGACCAAGGCCTTCTGGCAGAGGAAATCGATCACGGTATGACCCGTTACCTTTTTCCCCGCCCCCTCCAAGAGCTCCTTCATCGCCAGCACCTGGGGCATCCCTCCGGTCTGGCTTGATTGGGCGCATCCGTCGCATCCCAGGATGAAGACCTTTTTTTCGCCTTCCAGGTACCCCTGTATCTCATCAAACGGCTTTTGTTCTGACCGTAACATCGCTCTCCTCCTCGTTTTAGGCTATGACGTACCTTCGCAGCTCGCGCCCCTTGTGGTTCAAGAGGTGAACGGCACAGGCAATACACGGGTCAAAGGATCTCACGATCCGGACTATCTCAAAGGGGTTCTCTTCATCCTTCACCGTGGTCCCGATCAAGGCCTGTTCAATGGGACCGTGTTCCCCTTTGTCATCCATCGGGGATGCATTCCACGTCGTGGGCACCACACACTGATATTTCCCGATCTTTTTATCCTTGATGACGACCCAGTGCCCGAGGGCGCCCCTGGCCGCATCCACGATTCCTACACCGGCACCTTCGTCAGGGATGGTGTATTCGCAAAAGGCCGGTTCGCCGGGCTTGAGTTCGAGGACCCAGTTCTCCAAATTTTTCGCAATGTGGAGGGTGCAGAGGGCCCGGGCGGCATGCCTCCCGAGGACGGAGAAGAGGACCGTGGGGGGTGCCTTGAAATGGCCGAGCACGGAATCCACCATCTCCTTGACGGCCGTATCGCCCGCTGCATAGGCGACAGCGATCCGGGCCAAGGGTCCGACCTCATAGGGGCCGCCCTTGTACCGCGGGGCCTTTATCCAGGAATAGCCGTCCTTTTTATTGGGCTGGGGTCTGGTTTCTCCATCAGTGGGATGGCGCCCCGTGGTCCCATCCTCGTACCATGAGTACTTAACCCACTCGGTGATCTGATCCAGGTCGAGGGGCTGATGCTTGAGATCCGTGGTGGTGCTCCCCTGCGCGAAGAATCGATCCCGCTTCGTGTAATCGGGGTTCTTCCCATCGAGATCGAAGATGCCGTACGCAAGAAAATTCCCGCATCCCTTGCCGATCTCAAAATAGTCGCTGTAGGTCTCCGCCACCTTGATCACATCGGGGACATAGCAATCCTCGACAAACTCCCTGAGCTCCTTGGCCCGCCACAGGAGCGTGGCGATCTTGTCCACGGTGGGGACCTCAGTCATGCCACCCGGCGTCACGCTACAGGCGTGGGGGAGCTTGCCGGCGAGAATGGCCGTTGCCTCATGCCCCTTTCGCCTCATCTCTAATGCCTTAACATAGTGGCCGACCAGCTCCTGATCCACGTCTGCGGGGAACCGGTAATCCCCCTCGTAGCGGGGGACAAAGGGGGCTAATTCCCCCCGGGAGATGAAGGCCTTAACGGAGTTCAAGGTGCGGTCCGATCCTTCGTAGGTCGCCACCTTGGCGACATCGACGTAGTCGAGGGCAGCCAGGTGGTAGAAATGGAGGATATGATCCTGCACCTGGTGGAACCCCATGGTCAGGTTGCGCATAATGCGCCCGTTGTCGGGAATCTTACCGGCGATCCCGAAGGCGCTGTCCAGGTTCAGGGCAGCTGCCGTGGTGTGGCAGTGATTGCAGACCCCGCAGATCCGCTGGGTGATGATCTGGGCATCGCGCGGGTCTCTCCCCTCCAGCATCCGCTCGAAGCCCCTGAAGAGCATGCCCGAACACTTGGCTTCCTTGACCACGCCGCCGTCGACGACGGTCTCTACCTTTAAATGTCCTTCGATCCGCGTTATGGGATCAATGATTATCTTCCCCATTGGCCTTAATCCTCCCGTCCTTTCCAGTATGCACCGATCTTGGGCACATCGACATCGGTCAGTTTTTCATAAAAGGACCCCAGAAAATCGGGGAACTCAGGCTGGGTACATCCCTGACACCCCATCCCGGCCTTGATGCACCAGTTAACACCGTTATTCCACTGCCGGATGGGGCAGTCGGCATACGTAATAGGACCTTTACAGCCGAGCTCATACAGACACCCTGGGTCCCCGAATCGTTTGGCGAATTTCCCCTCGTCGAAGTACGACCTGCGCTGGCAGTTCTCGTGGATGAGCAACCCATAGAAGTCCTTGGGGCGGAGCAGGTCGTCGAGATCTTCGGGTGTGGGCAGACCGGCGATGAGAATCCGTGCCACCGTGCCCACGAACCAGTCCGGATGCGGCGGGCATCCGGGGATATTGATCAGGGGCGTGGTGATCTTTTCCGCCTTAAAAATATCCATGACGCTCTTCACCCCGGTGAGATTGGGCCTGGCGCCGGGGATGCCGCCGAAGGAGGAACAGGTCCCCAGGGCGATGACCGCCATGGCCTTTTTACCCAGGTCGACGACCCACTGGTAAAAGGGGATGGGCTTCTCATCCTTCTCACCCACAGCACAGAAAACACCGCCCTCGGCAGTCGGAACCACCCCTTCGACAATGAGGACAAACCCTCCTTTGTGCTGTTTGCCGGTATCCTCTATGGCCCTGATGACCGGATCCCCCGAACCCCCCGAGATGTTCATATGAAATTTTAGACTGATATGTCTCCCCGGCACCACCTCATCGATGAGGATGTTCTTGATGGAGGGCGCTACCGTATTGAGGACCGACACGGAACAACCGCCGCACGTTCCTCCTCCAATCCATACTGCCGGTATTTCCTTCACTTCAGACATATTTCCCCTCCTTAATCAATGTAGCTTGCATGCAAACCACCTATTCACCTGCTCCTACACCGTGCCATCCTTGTTCATGCCATGGCACCCTTCACTTCTACGTTTCTGAATCAACTGACATGGCCTTTCATCACGCTTTCAGAGAACGCGGAAGCATTGTATGAGCTACGGACATAGGGAGAAGATGCGATAAAACGAAACCCCAACTCCTCACCCGTATGTTTATATGCTTCAAATATCTCAGGGTGAATATACTCCCGTACCTGGAGATGATCTTGTGATGGCTGTAAGTACTGGCCTATGGTCACAATATCACACCCGACACTGCGCAAATCGCGCATGACGCTCACCACTTCTTCCTTGGTTTCTCCCAATCCCGCCATCAGGCCGGACTTTGTATACATGCCCCCATTACATACCTTAACCCTCCTCAAAAGCTCCAGCGAAATTTCGTAGCTGGCTTCCGGTCTCGCGTTTGGATACAGCCGCGGGACGGTCTCCACATTATGATTAAAAATGTTCGGTCCGGCCTCTATAATAGTCATGATACTGTCACGAGATCCCTGGAAGTCCGGGGTGAGGACCTCGACGACGATATCCCGGCGTATGCTTCGCAGTGCCTCAATGGTCCGAGCAAAATGGCGGGCACCTCCATCAGGAAGGTCATCCCTGGTAACCGATGTTACCACAACATGTTTCAATTTGAGCCTCCTGGCGGCCTCGGCAACCCTCATGGGCTCGTCGTCAGACAGGGGCTCCGGAACCCCATGAGGAATGGCGCAAAACCTGCAATTCCTCGTACAGATATTACCCATGATCAAAAATGTTGCGGTGCCTTTTGAGAAACACTCACCTCTATTGGGGCACTTGGCGAAATGGCAGACGGTGTTCAACTCCAAATCAGAGAGGAGCTTTTGTACCTCAAATATACGCCCGCCTGTCGGTATCTTTTTCACCAACCAGCGAGGCTTAGGGACTATAGACATTGCCTCACATCCTCCCAACGGATTACATGCACCATGCAAGACCCGAGTGGTACCCCGTATGCATCCGCATCCACAGAGATAGTGTACAGAGAGTAAATCCTCACTCCTAGCTCCTGTGATTCCACTGATGAGTATCATACTTCACCGAGGCCAATTCTTGGCTACGGCGGATTTCTTCTTCTGTCAAACTGTCTTCATAAAACCGTATGCCCAATGCGTGGGCAAACCCCTCTCGTAAACTCTCTATGAGATCCTGCACGTCAATATCCTTGCCAATAACCTCACCCAAGGTAAGCATCCGCTTGTTGAAAACCGACCGGGCCTTTTGACGATACATCTCTGAAGAAAACCTCAGCAGAGAAAAGAGCAAATCAGCATGCGATTCTATGGGAAGGGAGCCATGTTGGAGCAAGGAATTCCTCCGTCTTGCCTGGGCAGATCCGGCAAGTTTTCTGCCTTGATACGTAAGATCTGCTAAGGTTGCAACAGAAAAACAGGCCGCTGATCTCGTCTTGTTCCGTCCCGGCTTCAATTCCACATCAAGACCCAGTATCTTATAGCATGCTATCAAGCCCTCACTCAAAAACCGATAACTACCCGCTATCGATGCGGGGATACCGTTATTGACGGCGCTCACGATGCTGTAGGTCAGTTCCCGAGCGTGGAGAACCGCTCCTCCTCCCGTTATCCTCCGTACAACCTCTACGCCTGCTTCCTGACACTTCGCTACATCCACATCATGCTCAATGCTCTGATTATATCCAAGAGAGAGGGCCGGCGGATCCCACTGGTAAACCCGCAATGTTGGCAACACCCCTCCCTCGATGTGCACATCCAGGATGGCCTCGTCGATTGCCATGTTCAGGAAGGCATTATTGACCCCGGTATCTATGAATCGCCAGCTCCGCTGCAATCCTTACTCTTCTTTGAGGGTAGCCTGGTAATCACTGGCAGACAAGAGGCCATCGAGCTGACCCGGATCAGCCATCTCGACCTTCAACATCCAGCCCTTTCCATAGGGGTCATCGTTAACCAGGTTCGGCTCATCATAGACTGTTTCGTTGACTTCCTTTACCTCGCCATCGACAGGGCTATAGAGATCGGCTACCGCCTTCACGGATTCAATAGTGCCAAAGACTGCTCCCTTCTTCACAGCACTCCCAACATCCGGGAGTTCTACCAAGACTACTTCACCGAGCTGGTCCTGGGCATAATCGGTAATGCCGACGGTGCCACCCTTTCCTTCCGGTTTGATCCATTGATGCGTTGCAATGTATTTTATCTCCTCAGGAAAGTCCATGCGCTTCCTCCTTTTCTCTTTTGCCTGATATATAGTTGGTACTGCTGTGGTCGGTACAACCCATTTTTCATGTCCTTTATATTGTCTGACTAACTGTCTAAGAAAAAAGTTGATTCAATAGTTTTATCTCTTCAAACCATTTATTTGGATTTCTTTGTTCTGATTTTCCATTCGATGGGGCTTTCCTTCCTGAGGTTGAAAAAGATGGGGCAATGACTGTCTACCTTCTCCATCAACTGATCAATTTTGGCCTGCTCTTCATTGGATGTAATCTCAACCACCGGCTCAAGCTGATCAAAGCCTGGCTTGTATTTACCTCCACCAATACCAAGCAAGCCAGCAAGGTTGATATGCGCTCTTGAGTAGATTTTAAGATCGTCTATCTTGATATCCAGAATCCTGGACCAAAACATGATAACCGTACCAATGCATGCACCAATTGCCCCGAGCGTCAGAAACAACGGTGAAGCGGCTTTATCGGTACCTCCCAGGCCTGCCGGTGAATCGGTAAAGACCACATGTTTCGAGACATCCATGGTCATCTTGAAGCGCACGTCCCCGTCATACTCAACAGGCACGTTAAAATGCCGCTCCCCGGACTCAGGATCCTTCTCTATGGCTTTGTACGTCTCCAAAAATTTTTCTTTCAGGTCCATATTATATTCCTCCTTTATTTTATTGTAATGGATTTACCTGATTATACTCCAGAACAATCGTTTGCGCTATCTACGCTCATCTCTACGCTCAGCCGGCCGCACCGGCTTTCCGCTCAAGAATCACCCTCCATCTCTGACCCTTGGAACGAGCCTTCGGCGGTTGGAACTCTCTGAGCCTTTCTAGTTGCCCAATTTCTTTGAGGCGTTTAAATATCAACTCCCAGGCGCAGTCTTTTTCAGGGTCTACCTCACATTTACCATCTTTTGCCCCGCCACAGGGCCCATTCAGTAGCCCCTTTGTACAGCGAGTTACGGGGCAAATCCCGCCTGTTCTTTCCAAGATGCATTCTCCACATAAAGAACACCGCTCTAGGTATTGGCCAAACCTCTGGATAGAACCCAAGAATAGGGTGTTTAAGGCCGAATGCGCCACCTTGCCACTGGCCTCCGTTACGGCTTGTACACCATTACCACACGCCATTACCAGCAAGGAGTCTGCGGAGTTCACTTCCTCTTTCTTCTCACGAAAACCCCGTTTAACTTCCAGTAAATGGCACGCTGGATTTAAGACTATCCAGCCGGTAACAATCTTACCCTCACCCTCTAATTTCTCTTTCATCTCTTTTACCTGTTCTTCACCACCGGTTTGACAGACTGTGGCACAATCACCACATCCAACAATGAAAACCTTTTCCTCGCCTTCCAGATATTCATGAATTTCTTCAAAAGGCTTCTGTTCTGAGATTATCATTTCTCCTTCCTTTCCACTGAAGACTTGTAATACATTGGAATTGCGGTTTACGGAGTAATTGGGTAATTATAATGGGTCAGAACCCACGTGTAGATGTCCATTGCCGGCTTCACCTCTGAGAAACGAGGGTTTGCGCCTGATATCCAGCCGAATGGTGCTCCGGACTCCTCCAATCCACACTCCAGGTATTCCCTTGGCCTGCGATATACTCTTTCCTCTTGTTGTTTTTGTCCCAATTTTCACAATCTACATAATAAAAATTTCCAGTTTTGTCAAGCATTAACCCACCTCACTGCGTGCTAATATCCTCCTCCGTCAGGAGGCATAGTCCCGTCTCAATATTGCAGCCACCTCAGCGGTCACCTGATAGGCCGTGCGTGCCCCCGCCTCGCTCAGGGAGCCTGTGCCGCAACTGGGCGTGATGAGGGAACGCTCAGCCAGAAGCCCTTGCGGGATACCCTCCGTGACGAGTTGATCCATTCCCTCTTTCAACGTTCCTACCAGTTTGGGGGGGTCCACGCTTTTGAGCGCTTCATCATCGGTCGGTACGATCCCCCACCCGATTGCGCCGCCACCTTCCAGAAATGCCCCCAGCTGCTCCGCATAGAGGAGGAAACTGGAGAGGTAGTAGTAGGCGTCAAAATCGATGATATCCAGACCGGCCTCCATGATCATGGGCCAGTCGGTATTGCCGCAGATATGGATCCCTTTCAAGCCCTGCAAGGGGGCACAAGCCTCCTTGAGGGCGGTGATGACCTCTTCTCTGCTCACGTTCATGAAGGCGGAGCCATAGGTGCTGAGGATGGGCTCGTCGAGGAAGATGATCGTCTCCGCCTGGGGGAGGAGGCGTCGAAAAGTCTCCTCTTGCCATCGCGCCTTCATCGCCACCAGTTTTACGAGCATGTCCCGCAGGTCCTGATTAAAGAAGGCCGCTGCCCCTCCCTGTTCCTTGAGGGTGAGCCCAAGGGTGATGGGCCCGGTGACCTGCCCTTTTACAAACGGAGGCGGTTCTCTCCGCCCTATTTCTTCCAAGAAGGCATAGAACCCTTTAGCGCGTTCGCTACTGATAGCAAAGGCATCAAGATCGCCCTCTTCATAGTCCCCATAGAATTGCTCCCATTCCTGATACGGCTCCAAAGCGCGCAGGTAGGCCTTACCCCCCCCCTCCACCACACCGGGCATCCCCTCCAAGAACTGGTCGATCATCCCCTCACGGGAACTGAGCCTGGGCAATTGAGGCCAATGGGGTGCCTCGGGCACGTGTTGAAAGATCAGTTCGCAGGCCGCTTTTAAGTCCCTAAAGGGGAGACTGCCGACGCCCGTGGCCATAAAATTAAACGCTCTGGACATTGTGTTTCAACCCTCCCAGGATCTCCTCACACACAATGATGGCATCTTCTGTCTCCAGGTATGTGGGGAGTGCATCATCAAACATCACCGTCCCCTCAGGTCCAAATTCCTCGGATGCCTTCCACAGGGCTAAGACCACCGGGACTCGGGGAAAGGCGGGGATCTCGACGGCCACGTCAGCCATCTCTATGGGTCGCCCCCCCAGAGGGGCTGCCGCCGGGATCAGAGCCTGGGGCCGCTCCCCGAACATCCTCACCAGGCGCGAGATCACCCTCCCTCGGAACACGGGATAGTATGCCACACCACCGGGGAGGCTGCGGAAGTCAACCCAGCGGCCAGCCAGCCCTGTCCCGTGGGCCTGGAGCAGATAGTGGAGGATGAGTACTCTCCTGACAAGGGGGGGTTCCTCCCCCGCCTCATCTGCCGCCGTGCGGCATCTCCCGGTTGCGGGACCCCGCATTCCTTGTTCTGTGCTGTTGAGCGGGGCCGTATTCTCCGATTTATGCAAAGCGGTGCGGGAACTGACCGCTGCATCGGGGAGGAGGACTCGATATATGCGGTTCAAGAATGGGACCTCGAGGTACCCCCCGCCCTCACTCGTATGCCATTCAGCACCGCTCCGTTCGGCCACCGCCTCGGGATCCTCTGCTCGCAACTGCTTTTGCGCGGAGCCATGGGCCAGCTCCACGGCCTCCTCCCGCGTCGACTTCTTGCTCATCCCTTCTCCTTGAAACAGAGGGCCGCCACCGGGCATACAGCTACGCACTCCCCGCACCCCGTGCACGTGGTCTCGCCCAGAGGTCTGTTCATAAAGGTGGCGAGCCGCATCTCGTACCCCTTTTTGATGAAGTCGAAGGGAACCTCATGCACCCGCTCCTTGCACACCCACACACACCTCCCGCACCGGATGCATTTATTCGGATCAAATATGATAGTAGGGTGGCTTGCATCAATGGGGAGCTCCTCACGGGGGAAGGGGCGAAGTTGTTTCGGCCGCTTTACTTTCATAGAGATAGACAACTGGAGGAAATCGCACTTGCCCTTCTTAGGACAGTCCTTGCACGCCAAGGGGTGATCGGCAAGCAGGAACTCCATGGCCCTCCTGCGCAGGGCCAGTGCACGCTCGCCATCGGTATGGACCACCATCCCCTCACTGACCGGTTCCACGCACGAGGCGACCACCCCTTGTCCTTCGACCTCCACCAGGCAGAGTCTGCATGAGCCGAGGGGAGGTTCCGCCTCCTGAATGGCGCACAGATGCGGTATCTCTATCCCCGCAGCGAGGGCCGCCCAAAGGATCTTTTCACCTTCCTCGGCCCGCACCTTCTGCCCGTCGATGGTAATCTCGACGGTCGCCTTTTCGGTCACTGGCTCAGCCACCGGCCGCTTCCTCCAGTTCCTTCACTTTTTCAGGGGGGGACACCTTGATCACCGCACTGTATTCAGGGGGACAGACATCGAGACACGTCCCACACTTGACACACTTGTCCTGGAGGACCTTTTTCCGTCTTGTCCGCTCATCAGTGACGATGGCCTCTGTCGGGCAGGTGAGGACACAATGCTCACACCCCTTTTCGCACTTCTCCGGGACGATATAATAGGTAATGAGATCCTTGCACACCAAGGCGGGACAGCGCTTCTCCTTAACATGGGCCTCATACTCATCGCGGAAGTAGCGCAGGGTAGTCAGCACGGGGTTGGCAGCGCTGCCGCCGAGGTGGCAGAGACACCCCTCGCCGACATCCTGAGCCAGTTCCTCAAGCAGATTGAGATCCTCTTCAACCCCCTCACCCTTTACGAAGTCTTCTAAGATGAGGAGCATCTGCTTGACCCCCAACCTCCCCATGGTACACTTGCCGCAACATTCACGGGCAAGAAAATCGACGAAGAACCGAGCAGTCTCCACCATGCAGTTATGTTCGTCTAAGACGACCATTCCCCCTGAACCCATGATCGCCCCCGCCTCCTTCAGGGAATCATAATCCACCGGCAAATCGAGGGAACTCTCTGAAAGGCACCCTCCGGCAGGCCCGCCGATCTGAACGGCCTTGAATTGTCTCCCCTCAGGGATACCGCCACCAACGGTATAGATGACCTCCCGCAGGGTCGTCCCCATGGGGACTTCAACGAGACCAATCTGCTCCACACGCCCGGCCAGGGCAAAGACCGCGGTTCCGGTGCTGTTGGAAGTTCCAATACTGCCGAACCATTCTCCCCCCTGTTCCATGATACGCGTCACCAGGGCGAAGGTCTTTACATTATCCACCACCGTCGGCTCCTCGTACAGCCCATAGTGAGCAGGATACGGAGGACGAGGTCTGGGCATGCCTCTCTGCCCCTCAATAGAAGCGATCATCGCGGTCTCTTCACCACACGCAAAGGCCCCAGCCCCTCCCACCAGTTCTATATCAAAGCTGAAACTACTGCCGAGGATCGCATCCCCCAACACCCCAATCTCCCTGGCCTGGGCGAGGGCTACCTTTAAGCGTTCCATGACCAGGGGGTACTCCGCCCGCGTATATACAAAGCCCTGTGAGGCGCCGATGGCATAGGCGGCGATGACCATTCCCTCGATGACGGAATGAGGGTCGCTCTCCAAGACCACCCGGTCCATAAATGCCCCGGGATCACCTTCATCCGCATTGCATATGATATACTTCGGCTCTTTCTCCATCTGGCGACAGAGCTTCCACTTTGTGGCGGTGGGGAACCCGGCGCCACCTCGGCCGCGAAGCCGCGCTTGCTCCACCTCACTGACGATCTTCTCCGGTTCTGCCTGCAAGGCCTGTTGCAGGGTGAGGTACCCCCCGCGGGCCAGGTAGTGCTCGATATTCAGGGGATCGATGTAGCCACAGTTTTTGAGGATGAGCCGCTCTTCGATCTCGAAACGCGGCATCTCAGGGACATACGGAGTCCCATCCTCTTTGAACTCCACCGTACCGAGGGCCAATTCCAGACAGGGATCATCCCCAAGGATGAAACCTTCCACTAATCGCTGGATATGCTCGTCGGTGATAGGGCCGTACAAGATGGGGGGGATTCCGGATTGGGGGTTGTGGATCATGACCAGGGGCTCGGCAAAACAAAGGCCCATACATCCTACCTCGATGATATGGGCCTTAACACCTTCCTTCTCTATCCGCTCTTGAAAGGCCTGAAGGGTATCCAGGGACCCTGCTGCCCGACCGCACGTAGGGGTCCCGATGCGCACGGTGAGGGCGTTTGCTTCCAGATCCTCCCACCTATTCTGGGCCCCCTGTCTGAGATCATTGAGTTTCTCCTGCACGAGTTTCGTCCTTCTTGCTCCTTTTCAACCCCAACCCTGCCAGCACCTCCTCTACCTTGAAGGGGGTCATCTTGGCATGGATGACATCGTTGATCACCACCACTGGCGCCTTGGTGCAGCAGCCGATGCACCCCACTCGATCGAGAGACCACTCATGATCCGCGGTTATCTCCCCCGCCTTGATATCCAGCTCCCGCTCAAAGGCATCTAAGATAAGCTGCCCCCCCATGGCGTGACATGCCGTGCCCAAACATGCCACGACATGGTGCCTACCATAGGGGATGAAACGAAACTGGTTATAGAAGGTGGCCACCCCATAGGCCTCGGCAGGTGAAACCCCTACAAAGGAGGCTACCTCCCTCAAGGCCTCTTCGGGGAGATATCCCATCTGTCTCTGGACTGCCTGCAGGATGCGTAGAAGGGAGTGCTTATTCGATGGATAAGCCTTGAACAGCTCCTGTAACTCCTCCTTCATCCTCGCGATATACTAGACCTTCCCCGCCAACTCTGGCAGGAAGGAGGCAATGCCGGCCGCTTCCCTGGGACCGATGACGATCTCCCATCCGGGGAGTTCATCTTCCAGTTCTCCCCGTATCCGGGCAAGGAGGCCAGGGATGACGATCTTTCTGTTCTTGGTTTTCTGCTCAAGCCCGCTTTTCTTGATGAACTCCCCTGCCGTCTCTCCGTTGAACTTCCCCGCAGACCATGACGTAAGCACGCTCAACCCCTCGGTGTCCTGAATGGCAAGATAGGCAGGGACCTTGGTCGCCTCTATTTCATTGGCCACGGAAAAGTAGGTCAAGGCAAAATTGGTAGTGAGCAACACCAATGACTCGTCACCTGGCTGGTTGAGCTCATAGATCTTGGCTTCCACGGCCATGGGCACCCGGGGATCGGTATAGATGTTCATCCTGAGCACCACGAGCGGGAAGAGGACTTCCTCACGCAGATCGGACAGAACAATAATTCCCGCATACCTCGCCAGCAAGGCAGAGGCGGCGGCCAGCTCCTTGCGCGGATCGTCCGCCATCTGGCAGGGGAAGGTGATGGTCGGATAACCGAGCGGCTTAAATCCCTGTTTCAAAGCTGCTCTGCGAATAAGTATCTGATCCCTCACAGCCTCCCACTGCGTGCGGGGGCCGGGGTCCAGGACCAAATCTTGAAATCCCGCTTCCTTCAGCCGCTCGGTCAGGGCGGAAATCTTCTCTAAATTCTCGGCCTTGACTGCCAATGGAACCTCAGACCCGCCCAGCTTGTTGATTGCCTCATCCACATTCTGCTCGGTGACGGCGTAGAGAAGGGGCTTTGTATCCTTGCCACAGGCCTCCAGGCCGGCCAGCAGGATATCGATGGTATCGGCTATCAGAACCAGGGGGAGGGCGTCGTCTATCTCAACGACCCGCTTCACCAGGGCAACGAACTTTCCCTGATCACCGGAGGCGCACTGCACAGCAGCCAGGTCGGCCTTGAGGGTGCGGCCGATCCAGAGAAACTGCTTCTCCTCTACCGCTTTGACTTTCCGCTCTATCTCCTTCTCATCCTCGGTATCGGAGACGAGGACACCGATGCCCGGCTGATGGAAGAAGGTCTTCTCGTGTCGATACATCACTTCCTCATCACCGATCAATAGGCCCTTGTCTCCTGTGCCGATGGTGACCGGACGGATGGGCGGCGCAAGTAATTCCTCTATCTGCTCCCGCACCTCATCGGAGAGATGGGGGCAGGCGCTGATTTCCGTCCCCCCGGTGGCCAATTTCATGGCAAAGGCAAAACAGGTAGGAAAACCACATTCCTTACACCCCTGCTTCTTCGGCATAAGCTTTACCAGATCTGTCCCCTTGACGGCCATTACAATCCTCCCTTATATAGTGTATGCGTTTGCTTATTACCCTTCGTCTTGCGCTATGCGCTCCTCCAACTCCTGGGGCGCTTCTCCGGTGACCCATGGATGCTCCTTCTGGCCCAGCCACTCGGCCAATTCATTGGGGTCGGTGGTATCGTCTTCAGTAGCGATCTTGTCGTAGATGTCTTCGGGGATGGCTTCCTTGAAACGCTCCTTGACCTCCTTGGGCATCCAGGCCACCCGCTTCATCCCGCCGGTGTACTGGAAGAATTTGGGCGAATGTACATACTCCAGGGCCATACCACACATCCCCTCTACCTGCCTCCCGCCGCTGGCCTCCCCAGCCATGGTGGAGAAGGGCATCCCAAGGGGGGTGTTACCTTTATAGTCTCGGTGTACGATGCCGAAGGCATCCACCTCAGGGATATAGAAGTAGAGGGCCTGAAAGCAGCCGCACGATGTGTGCGGGTACTCGATGGCGCTATGGATCCATACCTGCTCTACTGAGCCGAGGGACCGCTCCTGGATGGTCTCATCGGCGCCGCTGTATTGCCCTTTAAATATACTGATAGTCTCGCCTTTGGGCACCTGAAATATGGGGCCTTCGGGGTCCATCTTGGAGGCCGCCCGGCCATCGAACCAGTTGATGGCACCGCAGTTGGCGATCCGCTCCGGGGTGATGATACAACAATGGGTGGGGGCAAAGCTCTGACAGAGGACGCAGCCGTAGAACTCATCTACATCGTCTTCCTTCAAGCCCCTGGCCCTGGCCCGCCGCTCCTCATAGATCACACGGGCCATCTCCACTTTTTCCTTGACCTTCGCCTCTTCCGTATAAAAGGTAACCTGCATCCGCTCGATGATATCGATGTCCGAGGTGTATTCGAAGATGAGGATCTCTCCGAATTCTTTCAAAGAGGTGAGACCCTTCTTGAAGGCATCCTTGCTGATGCGGTACCAGATATCATCTTGTTGGTTCATGTGGTAGATGCCCTCGATGTAGTTGCAGAAGTCGTGCAGCCTGCGCTCGATGACGGGCTCCATATCCTTTTCCAACTTCTCTCCCGCCACGAAGATCTCAACGAAGAGGGGGTAGCTCCCTCCCTCCTCCATCTCGCTGATATCAGGTCCTACGATTTCCACCTTTTCATTTTCCACCTCATCGACCCCTTTCATGAGGACTAACTCGGCTTTGTACTCCACCTTCGGACCTCCAAACTCCACGTGGAGGTCCTCCTTCCTCACCCTTTCACCTTCGTATTGCGGCCCTATGTCAACATGAAACTCAGGCATTGCTCATACCTCCTTGGTTTTTTGAGGCTGTTCATCAGCCTATTATTTTTTCAATGCTTCTATTTCAACCCCGCGATGAGACCCTCCAGAAGTGCCTTCCACTCTTCTTCTTTTTTATAATTGGGGAGTGAGAAATTCGCATTCGGGTAATAGTACTTACACAGGGTCATCGTCTTCAGATGTGGGGCGAAGTGCTTGAGGGTTGAGAGAGCCTGGTTGCCCAGATCGGTCCTGATCCCTCCGAAAAGGACGAAGTCATGGCACCCTTCACCCTTCACTCCCTTCCATTCTGCGTCCTTGAGAGAATTGACGATCTCAATTACGTCATAGGTACTCTCAGGGGTAATCCCCAGTTCCAAGAGCCTTTTCTTGGTGTGTGCGGTGGCACAGATGGGAATATTCGCGGCCCGGGCGATATCCACCAGATATTCGACAAAGGGCCGCCCTTCTATCTCCATCTCCAGGGCCCGGGGGCCGATGACCAGCAATGGTCGTTCTGCCTTCTTGATAATCTTGGCCAGGGGCGTGGCATCCTTCATCTCCATGGCCCCCTTGACCCCCGTCAGGATATTGACCAGATGTTGCGGATGTGGCATTTTTTCCCTCCTTTTTAACGAATAGTAGCCTCTACCGGAACCTCGCTTTCATAGGTCCCGATAAGGGTCGGCAGGCTCAACACTGGCTTCGGTTTCCATCCCTTCTCCTCGAGGAACTGTTTGACCTCTTTTTTGAAGAACATGGGGATGTCCCGTTCAGTCCTCACAAAATGATGGAGGTCATCGGGCAGCGTGCCGAAGAATTTCTTGTACAGGTCGATGTAGTGGTTGAGCTTGATCTGGCGACCCGGCTGGGTGTCGTTCTTACGGATGCAGAGCTTCGCAATGGTCACCATGGCCCGTTCCTTGGACTCCGCCACAATGGCCAGATGCTCCGGGGAAGGCTCCTCGGTATCCACCAACTCTTTTTTCCTGCCATCCATTACTGTCCAGTCATCCTCCTCCTTGCGACTGAGGTAGAGACGACGATATTTGGCGGAGTGAGGTCCCAGGACAACCGGTATTCCCAGCCTGTTGCACCCCGTGGCAATGGAGGCCGCCTTCTGACTCATGGCCCCCCAGGCCACACCAACGGCCCCCACGCGATTGAGGACATAATCGGCGATGACCTCATAGTTGGCCCGCAAGGGAAGGTTGGCGAAGATGTTGGCGATCTTCATGGCTGCCCCGGTGATATGAGCGTTGGCAACACAGGAGCCGATGTTCACGACGCCTCCGGCCTCGAAATCACCCGGATACTTCTCGTACAGGGTCTTTCCGTCTTTGTCTTTTCGCATCCCGATGACCATTGCCGAGCAACCAGTGAGCACCACAATATATTTCCTGCGGGCAAACTCATCAACCATCTCCGCGATCTCGTCGATCTCGTTGGGAAAGTTCGAGCACCCCACAAAGGCCAAGACACCGGGTATGGTCCCCAGGACGATGGGGGCACCCACTTTTCTGATCTCGGTATCCATGACCGGTCCCCTACCTACGCGGCACTTCCAGGTATCCCAGCTGGCCACGGCCTGCATCATTTTGAAGATAGGTACGTCCTGAGGACATGCCTCCTCGCACTTGCCGCAGCCGATGCAGTTTTCGAAGACCATTTTAAAATCTTCAAAATCTCCCTTGGCAACCTTTTGAATGGCGGGACCAACGGGCAAAAGATTGGGGCACACCTGCGTACAGGATCCACACGCTACACAGGCCTGGGCCAGTTCTTTGGCCTTTTTCTCGTCAATCGGTTTTTCCTTCTTTCGCTTCGGTGCAATCTTGAGCACCGCCTCGACGGCAACCTCAGCCGCTTTCTCATGGTCGAGGATGAGGACATGTTTCCCCTTATCTACCATCTCCTTGATCACCTCATCGGTCGGCCTTTTGCTCACCTCCTCGAGTCCCCGGCAGGCCTTGTCCGAGGAGGCGATGACGACCGAGCCCACCTTGCTCGCCTCGTCTGTCAGATCAGTACGGATACACTGCTCGTCGGCCACGATCACATCGGCGATCCCCGCGCGGATAAAAAAGAGCTGGCGGGAGAGAGGACCGATGACCTTGGCCTTGTCCGAATACCGGGTGGTCTCCAGGGCCGTACAACAGATGCCAGCGATTTCAACCTTGTCCTCTAGCCCCTTCGTTCTCAGGTAGTCAATGATCTCTGATGAAGACGCCGGGTTGTGGCCGACCACGAGGATAACCGGCTTGCTTCGATCAACAGACCCCCACCCCATATCTACAATAGGGGTATCGGCTACCGAGGTGGGGAATTTAAAACCAATGATCTGGGCCACATCGGCCGCCTCCATACAGACATGATCGAGCATGGAGATGTGCAAAGCCTTGGACTCATAGTCCACCGCATCACCCTCCTGACCCGTATGGGTGGAGGATACGATGTGGACAAGTTGCTCAGCGGCATACTGCACGGCCGTTTTCAAATCCCTCAAGTTCTTTGGCTTCAGGCCTAAGACGGTCCGGATATTGGGGCACTCCACATTTACCTGGTCTCCAAGATCTATGGGATAATCTTCCCCGTGTTTTTCGATCAGGTAATCAATGATGTGGGCGGCATGGCCGGCGTGGGCGCTCATACCCATAGAACAGGCAAGGGTCACGATGCGCCCCTGTTGGGCGGAAATATCTATACCGCAGGCACCGCGGTTGGTCCCCGTGAGGTCGCACTTTCCATAGGTGCACAGACAGCAGAGGTCGCAAAAAGGCGCATAAAAAGGTTTGTAGGTCTCGAGCAGGCGCCGGTCCCAGTTCCTCAGATCTGTCACGTGGGGCATGGGGGTATGGCCAATGGGCTCCCATTCATCCTCCGCCCTAATGATCTTTTCCATCTCTTCTCGCTTTCTCTTTCCCTTCATTTTTTTTGGCCTCCTTAAACCAAATCCACTCACCTTCGTGGTGACATTAAACCCTTGACATCACAGGATGTCCCTTTTCCTCGTCCCTCTATTTTCCTCATATAATAGAGAACCTATCTAATATTAGATTAATTCTAATTCATCATCTTGTCAAGACAGTTCCAGCACCTTTTTCCCAACCTGAAGCCCTCTTTTCCGTGCCACATCTGATGTTTCCATCTGGCCTACCCGATCATCTCTTTTATTATCTTAAATACCTCGGGGTGTCTCATCACCAGGATGTCGGCCCCGGCCAACAGGTAATTGACAGCCGTCACCTCTTCCCAGGCGATCCCCAGTTCCTCGCGTTCCTTGGGCTCTTTATTCTTCCAAACCTCCCCGGCAAAGTTGGCCAGGACCGGCATCTGCATCATCGCATCCTGGAACTGGATACCGACGTGCTTGGTTCGCTCCATCACGGAAAAGCAATACTCAATCCCATACCCCAGGGCCGAGGCCAGCGGATCGAGGACGATCCGGTCACTGGATAAGATCCGGCTCAGCTTTACGTTGAGCTCCTTTTGGAGGTTGATATCGACGGGAGCCTGAGACACCACACAGTGGTCATGATCCTTGGCAGCAGTGGCAATGGGCTCAAAGTCCTCCTTGATGACCGGCCCGAGGAGCAGATTTTCCCCGCTCAAGACCTCGGCCACCTTGGCGAGCACGGCAGGGTCTTTGGTCTCATTCCCCGTCGTGTAGACAATCATCGGGAGACTAATTGCCTCATAGACCCGCTTGACGAGCTCAGCCGCCTGTTCAGGGGGGGTATCCTTTTCGTTCGGATCGGCGCTGATGAGATAAAGGTAAACCAGTTCAGCCCCCAATTCCTCGCACCGCTTGGCCCAGGCTGCGGGATCGGCGGCCACATCCTTGTACGGCTCCAACACCCACGGGGCCCAATTCTGCGGCTCCATATCCCATACCTCCAGGGCGAGCTTGGGTGGATTGGGGAATGCCCCCTCATCAAAGGCCTGGTTAAAAGCAAGGACATTCTCTCCCCCTATCGTTACGGCCCGCTTGTCTTTTCCAATGGTTACCTCGGCAATCTTTCCCTTGTAGCTCTCGAACGGTGCCTTATAGGCCATATCCATACCTCCTTACTATTGCTCCAACCATGTATGAGAATAGAGGATCTCCCCCATGAGCACCTTCGCCGTCTTGGCGTAATCCCCCTCCTGAGGAGGAAGGACGGACGGATCCACATCCTCTCCGTCCATGACCTTGTGGATCACCTCTACGATTCCCGGAAGCTTACCGTGCGCCAGATCCCGTAACTCAGCATCAAAGGCATCCACAATGGCCGAGTGCATGCCGTATCGCTCCAGCATTACCATATAGGTCCTGTTGAGGATCCCCCGCACCTCCTCGGGCGCTCCATTGGAGATGTTGGAAAGCCCAATGGTCGATTTTACCCCGGGGAGGAGGTCCGGCAACATCTGGGTGAACTCCAGACATGCCACGACCCCCTGTTGAGCAACACTGACGGGGAGCAGAATGGGGTCAATCCACAGCCGTTCATTCTCGATCCCCAACTCATTGGCGTAGGCCGCCGTCTCCATGATGCTTTCGGCCCTGGCCTCTGCATCGGAGGGGATACCCTGATCGGTCAGCACGGAGAGGATCACCGCACACGGGTACTGGGCAGCCAGGGGGAGCATCTTCTCTTTACTTTCCCCTTTGCCCGAGGCGGAGTTTATCAAAGGAGGCCGCTTGGCCACCTTGAGGCCTGACTCCACCGCCAACGGGTTCGTGCTGTCCAAGGCGAGGGGGCAATCGACCACTTCTTGTACGGTCTCTGCCAACCACCCCATGACCTCTGGGTTCTTGCGCGCCGGCCCGACATTGAGATCAATATAGTCAACCCCTGCATCGGCCTGTTCCTTGGCCATCTGTTGTAAGGCCTTTGTATCCTTCTGATCTACGGCGTCGGAGACCTGTTTGGCAATGATATGTATATTTTCCCCGATTAATAGCATCTGTTCCATCCTCCTTCAATTGGCTAAAATCTTTTCCACCATCTCCCGTACTGCTTGTGTCACGTTGTTATCTTCGGGCAGTTCCAGCAAAGACTTCCCCGCTAAATCAAACTGCCCAATCTGTTTATCCTCGGGCATGGAGCCGATGATCTTTAACCCCTTCTCCTCCACCTTGTGGCGGATCACAGGGTCTATCTCACCAGGCACCCGATTGATCACAAAACCCATCTGTTTGATATCGAGTTTCAGCTCCTGAGCCAGCTCGGCGATCCTCGCACCGCTCTGGACCCCCTTGAGGGAGTGATCGGAGACGAGGAAGAGGACATCAGCCGCCCGGGTGGTCCGTCTGCTCAGGTGCTCCATCCCTGCGGCGTTGTCCATCAATGAATAGGGATAATTATTTTCGAGGTTGTCCATGATCCTGCGCAAGACAGTGTTCACATAGCAGTAACACCCAGGTCCCTCACCTCTGCCCATGCTCAGAAAGTCAAACCCCTTCTCCTCAACCATCACCTCCGCCATTTTCCCCTCCAGCCATGCATCCTTGGAAACGCCGGGGGGCAACTGAGAGGCCTTCTTCTCAATCTCATCCAAGATTTCACCGACCGTCTGCATGCCATTCAGGCCGAGGGCTTGAGCCAGATTTCCATCGGCGTCGGCATCTATAACGAGGGCGGGCCCTTTGCCGGAACGGATCAAGTAGCGCAGGATCACGGCGCTCAAGGTCGTCTTTCCCGTACCCCCCTTACCGGAGACAGCGATATGAAAGGGCACAGTTCCTCCCTACTTCAATCCAGCAGCCAGCTTAGCCGCCTTGACGGTATTGAGCATCAGCATGGTGATAGTCATAGGACCGACCCCACCGGGGACGGGGGTGATGGCGCTGGCCTTGTTCTGGACTTCTTCAAAGTCTACATCCCCGGCCAATTTGGCCTTCCCCTCCGGAGTCTTGCCGATGCGGTTCACCCCCACATCGATCACCACCGCCCCCTCTTTGACCATATCCGCCGTTATGGCCTTGGGGCGACCGGCTGCCACAATGAGGATATCCGCCCGCTTGGTATGAAAGGCCATATCCTTGGTTCTGGTATGACACACCGTCACCGTAGCGTTGGCATTGGGCAACTTCTGCATGAGGATGGCGGCAATGGGTTTTCCGACGATGTTGCTGCGCCCCACCACCACGACCTCTGCACCCTCGATCTGGGTCCCGGAGCGAATCAGCAGTTGCCAGATCCCGTGCGGGGTGCAGGGGAGAAAGTCGGGTTCCCCGATCAGCAGTTTACCCACATTCACGGGGTGGAAACCATCCACGTCCTTCTTTGGATCGATGGCGTAGAGGACCTTCGTCTCGTCGATCTGCTTGGGCAGGGGCAACTGAACCAAAATACCGTGGATCTTAGGGTCTTTATTGTACTTATCGATGAGGGCAAGCAGAGTCTCTTCTGAGATATCGGCCGGTTGGTTGTCCTGGATCGAGTGAAATCCCAATTCTTTGGAGGTCCGCTGCTTCGCCGTCACATAACTTTGTGAGGCCGGGTCCTCCCCCACCAGGATGGTAACCAACCCTGGTACTACCTTATGTTGTACCTGAAGTTCCTCTACCTCCTTTTTGAGTTCCTCTCGGATCTCCTTCGCTACTTCTGCCCCCTTGATGAGTTTGGCTGCCATAATTTCCCTCCTCCATCCTAGCAGTATATTGTCAAATAAAGTTATTCTTTTCGTATATTAAATAGGTGGAAAGTTCCTTCCTTCACAAGAGGGAAGTAACTTAGGATATTTTACCTCCCTTGTCAAGACCTTCTTTGAAAATTTCGGAAGTGGCAGATATGCTTTGACCAATGTATATATAATAAGGCCATCAGCAACCAATATTTTATAATACTCTCTTCGCCCTTCCCTCATTCCTCCCTTACAACCCGCTCTCATCACTTCCCATTCTCCCCCTACCTGGTAACTAACTATGCCCAT